>Ga0180434_10006173_pt1 | contig 13865 bp, 16 predicted proteins | sample SS_ome_7_FD_132453 | JGI IMG/M metagenome (GOLD analysis project Ga0180434, IMG submission 132453) | Hypersaline lake sediment archaeal communities from the Salton Sea, California, USA - SS_1_D_2 metaG | ecosystem: Environmental > Aquatic > Non-marine Saline and Alkaline > Hypersaline >... | reverse complement strand
CAGGGCTACTTTTTCAGCATTTTCATAGAATCCCGCCGCAGACAAGGAGTATCCACAGACCGACGCTGATGCAACCCAATATGACGCCTGCGCCGGCGAGGCCGTGGCCGCGGAGGGCGCCTCTGGATTCGTCGATCTTGTTGCGGGCGTGCAGTCCGAGCAGGATCGCGGGAACGCCGAACGGGATGCAGCCGAACGGGACGGGCAGCGCGAGGATGCCAAGAATCAACGACAGGACGGCCGGCGTTGCGGTTTGACTATTCGAAGAAATTACTCGGGAATCCGAGCGATGAGCGACGGGCAGACGTCGGCCGCAGCGCGGACAGAAGCGCGGCATGACTCCGCCGCGGGGCGTCAACGGTTCGCCGCAAATATGACATTTTGGCGCGGCGTTGGTCACGTCAGTCTCCCTGAATCTCTTTCATCACCTCGACACCGGCGGACATGCCGAGCCGCTCGGCCCCGGCCTCGATCATGGCGAGCGAGGTCTTTAGATCGCGGATGCCGCCCGAGGCTTTGACCTTCAGCCCGCCGGCTCGGAGTTTCATCAATTTCACATGCTCGATTGTCGCGCCGCCGGCGGCATGGAAACCGGTCGAGGTTTTGACGAAATCCGCTTGGGCTCTCTGCGCACAGTCGCAACCCATGATGATCCGTTCGTCCGACAACGCCCCCGTTTCCAAAATCACCTTCACCAACGCCTTGGGATTCGTTTCGGCGGCGGCGGTCACGACAGCGGTGATGTCGTGCGTCACGGTCTCGGCATCGCCCGCGAGCAGTGCGCCCAGATTTACGACCATGTCGATTTCCGCGGCGCCCTGACTCACGGCTCGTCGAGCTTCGTCGGCTTTGGTCGCCGGCAACGACGCCCCGAGCGGAAAACCCGCCACCGCCGCCACTGCGGTTTGACTGCCGGCGAGACGACGAACACAGCGCTCGACCCAGACGGGATTGACACAGGCGGAATAGAAACCGTGCTCAAGACATTCGTCGCAGAGGCGGTCAACTTGCACCACCGTCGTTTCTGGTTTAAGCACCGTATGGTCGATATAACGTGCCAGTTCGCTCGGCTTCATCAGATCAGCTCCCTCGAGTCCCGTCGTTTTCGGACTCGCTGTTCGAAAATTCTCAGCAGGACGCGCGTTTCGTGACGATGCAGGCGTCCTGAATCGGTCGGCCGGTCATCTGAGCGATCTTGGCCTCGCGCCCTTTGCGTTCGGGTTGATTCGCGTCCATCACGATCAAGCGGTCGCGCAGGCTGTTCAATCCGACGACCACGTCATCGCACGCCCACGCCCGGCGGATCGGAATTCGCGCCACCAGCAGGCGGGTTGTCACGCCCTCGGAGTCGTAGACGCCGTTTACGCCGCGCGGTCCGGCGGGGACGACGAGTTCGACCAGGTCGTTCCATTGACGCGGCTGAATGGTCTCGATCGGTTCGTTGGATTGGTAAACCAGCCACCAGTCGTCAGGGTGGCTCAGGTCTACGCGAAACAGCTTGGCGTCCGCGGCGCCGACGTACAACTTGTCTTGCACGACGGCCAGCGAGTGAATGACGTTCGTGCCGCTGGTGAGCACGCCGAGTTCATCGCCGGCCGGGTCGTATACGTGGACGCAATCATCGCCGGCGAACAGCACGCGCCCGTCGTCCGTCGCGACAACGGCGCGGATGCGCTTGGGGATGTTGTTTTCCGGAGCGAGGATTGGTTTGGGCGGCTGGGGTGTTTCGGCGCCCTCAACCGGCGAGGCGCCGGCCGCTACATTAACGATGTGCCAACTCCAGCAGCCGTATTGCGAGCTTGTCGCATACAAACGATCATCGCATATCACGGCGGCGTTGAAGCCCGTGCGGGCGGGTTCTGTTTCGGAAACTTCGAACTTGCCCGCGATATCGCCCGTTTCGGCGTCCACCGCCCACACTCCCGACGCCGCGCCGATCAACAACCAGTTCATTTCCGGCGAATAAGTGACGGAACGCAAGCCCCCCAATTCATCAGGGATAACGACCCGCCGGGCGATGCGGTCCAACTCGTTCGGATCGATCCACAAGCATTCCATATCCGAAACGACGACCAGAGCTTCGGCCGTGGTTTTGTCCGGCGTCAGACGCCACAGATTTTCGAGCAGCTTGCCGCGATCGGCCGGCGACAACGCGGGCAGCAGTTGATGCCAGCGCGTGTCGTCTTCGCCCGCCGCCGCCGATTTCAATTGCTCCAGGATGCCGCCCAAATCGCCCAACCGGCGTTGCGTGGCCTGCAAGGCGGCTTCGTCGATCACCTCGGAGGCTTTGATGCGCTCGACGCGCCGGCGCGTGTCGCGTTCGAGCGACGCCCGCCGCCGATACGCTTCGCTGACGAATTCGAGCTTGGCGATGCGGTCGAAATGCAAACCGGAGTCGAAGGCGAGCTTCTTCAGGTCGGCGCGAAACGCGTCGAGCAAGGCTTCTCGCTGGTCGTCGCGCAACAACGCCTCGGCCGTTCGGGCGAGAATGAATTTCTTGAGCGACGCAAGCCCGCCGCCGTCGGCGACGAACTCGGCCAGTCGTTGCGTCGTTAAAGGCTGTGCCAGCAGCGTGCGTTCGAGCGCCGCCAATTCGTCCTCGCGCGGCCGCCAACTGACGGTCAACTCGCAGACGGCGTCCACGGCGACGCCCTGATCGGCGGGACTGTCGGCGACGCTAAGCAGTGCGTTCATCGGCCGCGAACGAGCCAAGATCAACTTGTCGCCCCGCTCCGGACGCGGATCCTCGCCCGCCGGCGCCAGACGCCGCCGGCCGTCGGACTTGACCAGCAGCGCCAGCCAGCCGTCGGGAATCGGCGTTCCCGACAACAAGCCGCGCGGCCAGTCCTCGCCGAGAATACGCACGGAGACGAGAGCTTGATCTTCAAGTTGTTTCAACACGTCGCGACTCACGGTCATGCTCCGGTTTCACGGTGGCACAGGCGTCTCGCCTGTGTGTTGCTCGGGGCGGTGCTGACCACAGGCGAGACGCCTGTGCCACCCTTGGTTATGTACGGTTGTGCTGTTATTCCGCAGTCGCCCACTGCTCGAACTTACGAATGTCCCGCGGGCTGACCGAAGGCGGCATGCTCTCGATCACCGAAAGCACGTCCGCCATGTTTATATTACGTGATTCGGCCCCGTTTACCGATTCCAAAAACGGACGAGATGCTGAACGACCGGCGATAGCCCGGATGTCGGCTCCGCTGTAACCCGCGGTAAACTCGACCAATTTGGCGAAATTCACGTCGTCTTGCAGCGGCCGCTCGCCCAGATAGATCTCAAACAGCCGGAACCGCGCCTCGGCGTCGGGCAGCGGCACGTAAATTTTCACGTCGAGCCGCCCAGGACGCATCATGGCCGAATCGAGCTGCCAGGGTTCATTGGTCGCCCCGAGAAACAGCAACGCCCGCCCGGCTTTGCGGTCGAAACCCTCCAATTCCTGTAAAATCTGCGGGACGACCCGCTGCATCACCGTCGATTGCTGCCCGCGACGCTTCGGAACCAACGCCTCGACCTCGTCCATGAAAATAATCGCCTTGTCCTCTGCCTTGGCGGCGTCGAACAGCTTTTGCACGTTCTGTTCGGCCTCGCCCACCCACTTGCTCATGAGCTGCGCCGGCGAAATAACGAACATCGTCGCGTCCAGCTCGCAGGCGATGGCCTTGGCGAACATGGTCTTGCCGGTCCCGGGCGGTCCGTAGAGCAGCACTCCGCCGCCGACGTCGATCCCGTATTTTTTAGCGAGTTCCGGATGCTGGAACGGGTGAATCATCTTCAGCCGAATCTGCTGCTTAACCTCGTCCAGACCGGCGATGTCGTCGAAACGAACGTTCGGCTTGTCCTTGACGATCCAATCGTCGGCTTCCGGGCCGGCGTCCTCATCGTCCCGTGCGCGATCACGGCGACCAGCGGCGGGGGCGCCGTGCTTGGCCTTCCGGTCGCAATCCTTGGCGAGGTCGATCAGTTCGCGCGCATACCCCTCCTGCTCCTCGCGCTGCTTGGCATCCTTGGTCTCCTCCGAAAGCTCGACCATGCACTCGGCTGCCTGAATCAGATAAGGCTTGGCGGCGACATAATCGCCCTGTTTCAGGGCGGCGACGCCCTTGTCCTTGAGTCGTTTGAAGGTTGCGAAGGTTGCCATGGCTACGGACGGACCTCTGGAGGCAATTCTCTGAGTACGGAACCTAACAATCGGTCGGCGGCGGCATGTACGATCCTCCCCTTGGCCGACACCTCGCTTTCCAGGCTGCCGCGAACCGTTGCACAGCGCTCGAACGTTTTTGGCCCGGAAAAATGCAACTCGATCGGGAGGGCCGTGTCCAGAAAACATCCGTACCCGCGCTTGGCGCAATCGCCGATCTCCAGTTCTTCCTCATTCACGATGACGTAGAGATCGATGTCGCTGTCGGGCCCCGGCGTCCCGTACGCGTGCGAGCCGAACAGGATTATGCGCGACGGCGAGAAGGCGTCGGTCAAACGCTTGATGATGTCGTTCAAGCATTCTTCGGATAAACCGTAATTGTCAGTTCCGTTCATGACCATTGCTCACGTTACATGCCGAAACGCCATACTGCCCATTCTAACCGCAAAGCTGCGTGAATGCGTGTCGCAAGAGCGCGTTAAGACGCTCCGCATACAAGCGGTCCAGATTATTGGCCGCGATCAACCGCACGACGTCTTCGTTGTCGCGCGGATCCCGGGCAGCTAGCTTCAATTCGATTAACCGCGACAGTGAGACGACCGGCACGCCCTCGACGTATTCGGCCTCGCTCGGATCAGGGTACACGATCTCTTGCTGACGGAGCGGGTCGCCGACGATTTCGTCGGCGATCAGCAACTCGATCTCAATCTGCGTCGGCGGCCAGTAATACCGCAACGATTGCCCCGGCAACGGCTCGAACACATGATGAGCAAACTCGCCCCGAAACCGCTCGACGTCGTCGGGCCGTACGCAAACTTCGACGCGTCCCGCCTCGCCCGCACACCCATAAGCCCGCATGGCGACGGCGCCGACAAACACATACTCAATCGCCGCCGCCCGCAGCGACCGCAACAACTCGCGACACGTATCGATATATGGGCTTTGCTCGTTAAAAAACATGCGTAATGCACGCAGGTCATTATCTTAATTATGCGGCAATCCAAGTTTATCTAACAACGCCAACGCTTTTTGCTCGCGACCTTTCTCGCACTTGGTTCCTTTTTTACGTCTCAGACGTTTCAGAGCCGCGTCATGTTGAGTGCCCATCTCTCGGAACGCGTCGTAAGTGGCGGCAAGTTCGAGCACAACCGCGTCAGTCTCGCTCATCAGATCGATGTCTTTCTGAAAGCTTTTGAACTCGGCGTCTGCGGCAAGCGCAGCCGCTTGGTCAGTGGCTTGAAGGATGAAATACGGCGATCCGTCCTGAGCCGTACAGGCTTGCTCCTCGACCAATCCAAATTTTTCCAATAGACAGATGTCCGCCTGTACGCCTTCGCTGTAGGGACCGTAAAAGTGAATCATATAGTCGTAGTCGATCGGTGCGCCGAGCCGTTGCAAAAGTTTAACGGTCTTTTGCAGGCGAGTTCGTCCGACGATTTTTCGATCAGGGTGAGCGGCGATAATGGCCGCTAACCAGCGGTATTTTTCTGTCATGGGCGCTCCTCCTTGGCGATCGTGGCTTTCGCAATACGCTCAATTTTCTTGCGTAGTGATTCTGGGTAATAATAGCGAAGCAATGTATATCTGTGACGCAGTTGCCGCACCGCGTCCGATTTTCCGCTCAATTCATATTGGCGTCCGTCCCCCAACTCCACGTAAATTTGAGAGGCGGGACGGTCTTGGTCTGGATAATATGGCTTATACGGCGTGTCAGCGGCGGTCTCACTAACGAAGGCATAGCTTGGATCAAGTTTGCTTTTTTTGACGGCGTTGATCGCTCGTTCCTTGAAAGTTTCTGTTTTGGCGGGATCGAAGTCGGTGACGTCTAACCCTTTATACAATCGTCGTTCGGTGAGACCAGAGCCGAGTTGCGCCAGGATCGAGTCATTGGATTTAGCGCACGCCTTGAAGAATTCGCTCATGGCGTGATCGTCCAGCGCCAGAAAGCAGTCTAGCGGCAGATCCTCGCCAAAACCGCTGAGCACTGCGCGAGACGCATCCGGTACAATTGCGTTTCTAGATCGATTGGATGAAGCTTGCTGCAATAACTCCTTGAATCTGCGAAAGATCAAGTGCAACATGACCTCAGCAGCGCGAACCGCCTTGTGGAAATAAACGGAACGATACATATGATAACGTGCAAAAACGTACCCCTCCGCTGCCGAGACGGCTTTTCGACTCAGGAAAAATCGCTTGCGGCTTTTATCGATCATCAATTGCAGGATCAACCAATTTAAATCAAATCGACCGTAATCCGTTCCAGTCGCATGACTATCCCGCAACAAGTAATCGAAGCGATCGGCGTCGAGTTGGCTCGATACAACTTGTGTCAGGTATCCCGGAATTTCCACTTCCTTGCGTTTTTCCGCGTCGATGTCTTCATCGAAAAATACTTCAAGACGCCCCGGCAGATCTTTGTTATGTTTCCGGAGCCGCTTTGATATTTCGGTTTTGCGATCCGTCAAGATCTCAAGCGTACGGGCTTCGTGTTTCTTGCGCGTAACTTTTTCGAAAGCGTGCGAAAATGGACCATGCCCAACATCATGCAGCAATGCTGCTACAAGAACAGCCTCCCGTTCCTCGGTCTTAAGCTTCCGCCCCGTGGTTTGCGCCACTTGCCGCAACATCAGGCGAGCTACATGCATCGTGCCGATGCAATGAGCAAAACGGCTGTGGTTTGCCCCGGGGAACACAAGCTCGCTCATTCCAAGCTGCTTGATTCTTCTAAGTCTTTGGAATTCGCGCGTATTGATCAAATCAAGCAACAAGCGATCGCAGGGCGTATCCTCAAATGGGATAATCCCATGTACCGGATCCCGAATCACCTTTGGAATGTATTTGCTCACGATACACCCTAACGATATGCGAACATGGATATTCTATCCACGCCGCGGCATGACCACAAGGCTGGAAAATACATTGATCACTTCGTCTCCTTCCCCTTCTCCTCCCCCTTCAACTCCGCCAATTCCGCCCGCAGCGCCGACATCTGTTGCTCCTCGCGGGCCGCGTCGACCTGCTCCTCCGCCGCGATCATGCGGTCGATTTCCTCGTCGGTGATCGCTTCCGTCGTCGAGGCGGAGATGTCGGCGGCGGCGCCGTCCTCGACCGATTCGAGGAACATTTCCATCCGCTCCTCCATCGTCTGCGACTGCATCATCGCCTTTTCCCAGTCCATTTGCGTCTTGACCAGGTCGGTGTCGCCGTAGAGCTTGCTCACCTCGGACGCCATCGTGCTCATGGCGTTCGCGAAGTCGGCCGACGCCTCGGCCTGGCGTTTGATCAGCAGGGCGTTTTTGACCGCGAGCAGTTGCCGTTCGAGCATCTTTTTGATCGTGGCGGTCTTCTTGAGCGAGTTGCGGATGAACTGGTAAGACGCCGTGTCGCCGATCTGCTTGGCCTGCCGCGCGTTCTTGACGAACTCGTCGGAGAACTTGTTTTGCTCGGCGATGGACTTCTCGATGCGGCGAATGCCCTGGCGGATCTTAATGTCGCGCTCGAGCCGACGCTCTTCCTTAGACTTAAACAAACCCATAGGGCAACCTCATTAGTTAAGACTAGCTAAGCGGCGTCCGTGCCGTGAAAAAGTGATAATGTGAAAATGTGATAAGAGAGCCTTCTCGCATATCCGCGACATCCTCGCATTCTTATGTCGACCGAGCGCTCTGATATTTCGGGCCGGGCATGGCGTCGCGCGACTCTCTAAGATGCCTGATATAGCCCTGTAATCTTTTAGAGCACAGCTCGCAGTGAGTCATAAGCCAATCATGCACTGTTTCGTCTACAAAGTGTACGTCGAAAGCCGTTATAACCTGACTCCGCAATTCGCCTGCCGATCCTTTAGCGATGTAGCAGGCTTCAATCTGTTGCTTTCGTGTACCTCGTTCGAATCCTTCGGCGATGTTGCTGCCGATGCTTATAGCGGCCCGCTTCATCTGATTCGCTAAAGCATAGTCGCTTCCAAGCCGTTGTTTTTCGACAGCTCTATACACGCCTTTTGTCAATTCACGCGCGGTCTGCCAAACTTCCAGATCCTCAAATCGTCGAACTCCGGCCATGTCGTTCCCCGGATTTAGAACAGCGTGCGAGATTAACCCTTTTCACATTTTCACATTTTCACATTATCACCTTTTCACTCTTTAGCCGCTTTCCGCTCGCGCACGCGTTTCTCCGCCTCGTCCGCCGCTTCGTCGGCCTTGATCAGGCCGTGGTCCATGTCGTCCCAGATGCGCATCAGTTCGGCGGCGGCGGGCGAGACGCCGGCGGCGGATTCCTTGTCGGCCTCGTGGCCGATCTGGAGAATTTCGTCCAGCCGTTCCTGGTACATCTCGCTCGTCACCGAATCCGTCTCGATCAGCTTCTCGATCACCGCCAGGTCGCTTTCGCGGATGGAGGCGATCGCTCCCGGAGCGCCCATACCGGCGCGTTGGGCCGACTCGCGCAGGATGCGCAACCGACTGACTGTCAGCAGTTCCTTCGAGCGGATGTTCAGATGCCGGCTGAGCATCATCTGCTCGGTGTGCTGCAAATCGAATTGCTGCGCGAAAGTGCGGCGGAGTTCGGGAGTTTTCTCCTTGGCGCCGCGTTCGACGACTTTCGCCTTCTCCTGAGCGAGCTTGTCCACCTTGGCCCGCATGCGGTTGCACTCGTTATCCAGAAGCATTTCCTGGGCACGCAGCTCGGTAACGCTCATCGTCCCCAGGGTTTTGCGTTTGGTCGTCAGCCAAGTGAAGAAGTTCATGCGTCGCTCCGCGGTAAAACAAGCTGTCAGCTTTCAGCATTCAGCGGTCAGCCAAGTCGGCGGGCTAAACCCGCTCAACATCTCCCCCTCGCTCGCGCTCGGGGCTCTGATTGTGTCAGTCGAGGCGGGACGTCGCTCATGAGTTCGAAAAACCGCCGTATGTGAGACTCTTTTTGCCTTATCAGGTATTCACTTTAACACTGCGCTACCCAGCCTCCGGACTCGCCGATTCGCCCTTCTCTTTTCGCGGCTCTTCCGGCGGCGATTTGGCCGAGGCGCGCGTCGGCGCGTCGCTCGAAATCTCGGCTTCAGGCGCGGCGTCGGGCGTTTCGGATTCCTGCTCCGGCTTGGCGCCGATCTGGCTGGCCGCGACCTGGTTGAACTCCTCGAATATCGCCTGTTCCTCCTCGGCCATCAGCGGCGTCTCGCCGGTGACTTCGATGTTCGCGGCCAGGTCGGCGTTGACGGCCACTTCTGTCATCACCTGTTCCGCCTGCGCCGCTTCGCGCGTCAAATCCTCCGCGCTCGGCAACGTCAACCGCTTGCCCTGCTCGGCCAGCGTCAGGTGATGAATGTGCGTGCCGATGATGTCGATCTGTTGCGTGAAGAGCTGGGCCTGTCCGCGATGACGCCGCAACTCCCGCCGCAACCGCATCAACTTCCCGGCGACCTGTTTCTTTTCGGCCGCGGCGGCAGCGTTGGCGCCTTGCTGGATCATTTGACGCTCGTTCGCTTCCAGAGCGTTGACCTTTTCGTCCAACTCGAAACGCTGCTGCTCGATTTGCACGCGTTGCGAAGTCAATTCGCGCACGCGTTCCGTCGTCGTCGGTTTCATGCGCAGCAGTTTTCTGATTCGACTCCAGATGCTCATAGTGTTGCCTTCTTCCGCAAACGGGGTTCGACAAATATGCGTACGACCGTCATGCGCCACGGTCATCAGTCGCGGCTCGCTGCGACACGCCTGTCGCACGAGCTGTTCGGCCTCGGCCTTGCTCATCCCGAGTTTCTCGGCCAGCGTATCAAGCGACATGCCGCGTGAATCGACCAGATTGGCGTTTTCGTTCAAGTGACGCATCAGGCGTCGCAGGCGATCGTCGCCGGTTTCGAGCTCGAAGAGAGCAGCCCACGGCCCCTTGGCAACCGGCGCCGGCATGGCGAGATCCCAACCGCCGTCCGCGCGGCCGCCCATCAGGACGACCGTCGGCTGTCCGCTGGCCTCGGCGAGGGCCTGGGCTTCCGGCGTGAAACCGGTCGCACTGGCGAGAATAACGCCGGTCGGTTGGTCTTTCTTACGCAGCAGCGTGTAGCGCGCCAGCGCGTCGAGCACTTCCTCGCGCCCGACCGGTCCGGGCGTTTCGTTGTCCAGCAGCGGCGCCACGGGCGCCAGCACGCGCACGCGTACGCGCGAAACGGTCTTGCGAAACAGGCCGCCGAACGAGCGCCGCTTGAATACCATCTGCAAGCTGCGCGTCCCGGCCAGTTTCTCGACCATGTCGCGGTCGTAAACTTCCAACCGCCCCAGCTCAGCCCGCACGCTGTCGACGCCCTCGGGCGTCGGCTGAATGGCGACCTCGTCCGCCGGCAGTTTGCCGTGCACCTGGGTCAACGCCCGGGCGCGCAGTTGTCCCAGAAAGCGTTCCTCAAATTCGCGATGTCGGCTGCGTTCATCCATTATGCGTTTACATCGTAGGCGCCGCGCAGCGGGCGTCCACAGCGGCCGCAATAAATCGCCGTCGGTTCGTTCGCGTAGCCGCACTCCTTATGCGGACAGATTACGCGTCGCTCCACATGCGCCGGTGATTCGCTACGCCGACGCTTGCCCCCGCCAGTCAGAGTCCGAAACGACCAACCGAAGAAACGAAAGGTCAGTGCGATGATCATCACCACGAAGCCGGCGACGCCAACCACGATCAGCCCGATCGTCACTAAAAATGTCATGCCCGCGTCCATCGGCCGTTAACTCCCGCTCGGCGTCAACTTTGCGCCGCAGAATATGCAAAATCCGTCATTACTTCCCGGATAACCGCCGCACGAGGGACAGCGTCGGATTTCGGACGCGATCTGGGCGCCGCATTGGGTGCAGAACTGGTCGGCGGGCTCGATGACATGCCCGCACGCCGGACACGAACGCCGCTCGGTCTGGTCCGACGGCGCATCGACGACTGGCAACGGCGGCGGCGGAGCACTGACGCTTGGTGGCGCTAATTTTTTGTTCAGATCCTCCAGCACGGTCCGCGCGCTTTCGTAACGCCGATCGTGTCTCGAGTACAGCGAGCGGAAAATCTCGTCGAGCGCCGCCGGCGAATCGGCGCGCAGCGTGCTTGGCAGCTCGGCGCCGGCCGGCCGTTCGCCCGTCAGGAGCTCGAACAGAATCACGCCGATCGAGTACAAGTCGCACTTGGGATCGGCTTTCGAGCCGGAGTCGCGCAACTCCGGCGCCATGTAGGCCAGCGTTCCGACGACCGAGCTTTCGCGATCGATCGAAGCGGATTGCATGATGGTATTAAACGTTTCCTGGTCTCCGGCGCCGAGCCCGAAATCGCTGACCTTGACGTCGCCGACGTCGATGTCCTCGAGCGGCTTGCCGTTCAGATTCAACAGCACGTTGCCGGGTTTCAGATCGCGATGCAAGATGTTGTTTTCGTGCGCGACCGCCGCCCCGGTCAAAATCCCGCGTAAAATCGTTATCGCCGTTTTGATCGGCAGACCCTTGGAATGTTCGTTGATCACGTCGCGCAGCGACGGCCCCTTGATCAGTTCCATCACGAGATACGGGATGTCGGCGAACGGATCGAGGCCCATTACGCGCACGATGTTCGGCTGCTTGAGCCCGTGCACGACGATCCCCTCGCGCTGCAGATAACGCACATATTCCGGCTCGGTCGGGAGCTTGACGGCGACCTGGTCGTCGTTCCAGATGTGGTGCCGCGCGCGCCAAACCTCCCCGAACGTACCGGCGCCGACGCACTCTTCGAGCACGTACTCGCTGACTCGCATGCCTGGTTCATAGTTGCTGGTCATTGTTAACACGTCCTTTTTGTGCGGCACAGCCGTCCGCGACCGCGTAACGCACAGGCAAACGATTTCCGTTATCTACGGCGGGCGAGGCGCCCGCCGCCACTTCCCGCTCGCTTGCGCTCGGGACCCTGATTCTCCACGGTCGATACGTTGGTCGGCCGCTACTTAACGGCGGGTTTTCGTCAATCCGCCATATCGGCCAGGTACTCCGTCACGAGATAGTTATACGTCGCCGCGACGCCCAGGGCGACGATCGTCGCCGCCCACGGCCAGAAACCGCTCGGCCAGCCGGTCATCAGCAACACGCCGGCTATGATGTCCACGGCGGTCAACGAAGCGACCAGCACGAGGCCGGCCCAGTTGGCGCCGACGTCCATCACTCGGCGGATGAACAGCTTGCTTGACCACGGCACGGCGACCGCGATCGCAACCCATCCGGCGCTGCGCCAGATGCAATTCCAGATATAGCTTTTCGTCTCCGCGGGCATCCGATAAATCGCTATGCCCAGGAAGACGAGGAGGCCGAGAATTAGCCAACCGACCGTCTTCTCGCCCAACCTGCTCAGGATGTTGCCGCCGGTCGTTTCCATAAGATAAGTGTAATCCCTTTAAGCAATAACGGAATTAGAAAAAACCGCCGCGTCCTGAACGACCAGTTCAAGAGGCAAGCTTGCCGTACACCTGCCATGTCGGGTACAAGCCCGTCCGGCATGGTATTCGTATGGCGGCGCGGATCATTTGGGAGGCTGGCGCAAGTTCAATCCGCCGGCGCCGGCGTCAGTGTAAACCAGTTCTTTTCCGGCGCCGCCCTCATTATCGGCGTATGAACCTCGTGATCGGCGCAAATCAGCCAATCTTCCTCAGCGGCACGGCTCAGAAAGCGCCCCTTGGATTCGCGATTTTCGAGCGGGTACAAATCCTAGGCCATGTTATAAGGGGCGCCGCTGTGCGCTGCGGTCGGCATCGCGTCGCCCGGGAAGATTGCCGTGCGATCGTGCCCCGCGACGATCACCGCCTGGTGACCGCGAGTATGGCCGGGCGTCGGCGACAATCTGATCCCCGGCACTATTTCCGCCTCGCCGTCGTGCAAACGCCAAGCGTCGAGTTCGTCAAGCGGCTGAATGTTTTCGCCGCGATAGGTGATCTTCATCGTTCCGAACCCGGCGACGGCGTCCTCATATTCTTGCTTTTGGACATGCACCTTCGCTTTCGGGAACGTGGGCATGAGTCTCCCGTCGTGTTCGTGCGTTAGCCCGCCGGCGTGGTCGAAATGCAGATGCGAAACAACGACGTCGGTTATAGTCGCGGGATCGACGTTCGCCTGCCGCAGCCCGTGCATAAGCCAGCGTTGCGGATCGATGTCGTAGAAATTTTGTTCCTTTGTTTCATACTTGTGGCCGTGCCCGGTTTCGAGGATTACGCGCCGGTCGGTTTCGCGATTCCATTCCACCAAAAGGCAGTTGCACGCCAGTTGGATGCGGTTCATGTGGTCGGCGGGAGTGCTGCGCACCCAGAGCGGCTTGGGGATGATCCCGAACATGGCCCCGCCGTCGAGCTTGAGCCCGCCGCCGTCGAGCAAGGTTATCGAACATCCGCCCAGATCGTATTTCGGCGTAGTTTTGCGGCTTTCCGGCATCGTCATCCTCTCATTCCGGTCGCAACATGTCAGTATGCAGTTATGATAGCGAGGCGTCGGCCCAATGTGAGCCGAGCGGACGAAAGATCTTGGTTGGGTGAGCAATGGCTGAAATTCGTTGCGTGGTGTTCGACGTCGACGGCGTATTGACCGACGGCCGGCTCTATTACGCCGGCCGGGCCGAGCCGATGCGTGCATTCGACGTACACGACGGCTTCGCGATCCACTGGCTGGAACGACTGGGCGTCACGCCCGTGATTCTGACGGGAAAATCTTCCGAGGGAGTATCCGCGCGAGCAGAGGAGTTGGACATTCGCCACGTGATT
>Ga0180434_10006171_pt1 | contig 13868 bp, 8 predicted proteins | sample SS_ome_7_FD_132453 | JGI IMG/M metagenome (GOLD analysis project Ga0180434, IMG submission 132453) | Hypersaline lake sediment archaeal communities from the Salton Sea, California, USA - SS_1_D_2 metaG | ecosystem: Environmental > Aquatic > Non-marine Saline and Alkaline > Hypersaline > Sediment... | reverse complement strand
GTGGCTGCTGCGTTCGGCGTGCTCGCGTTTGGCCAGCAGGGCGGCGATCTCGTCCGGATTGAGCGGGTCGCCCGCTTTCACCGCCGCCTTGCACGACATCATGTCCAACAATTCATGGATTAACGTTTCGGTGCTCGGACGGGCGCCCTGCTCGTTCAGAACATCGAGCAGATCCTTGACGAACCGCCGCTGATCGACCTTGTGCAGGAAGGTGGGGAAAGCGTGCAGAGTGACGTTCTGCGGGCCGGATTGGACCAGTTCGATGCCCAATCGGTGCAGCAGGTCCGCGTGAGTTTCCAACGCTTCGATTCGATCGGCCGGCACGCGCAGGGTTTCCGGCAGCAACAGCCGTTGCGATTCGAGCGGTTTGTCGGTGATGCGCGCCCGGAACTGCTCATACAAAATCCGCTCGTGCAGCGCGTGCTGGTCTATGATCACCAGACCTTCGTCCGTCTCGGCGACGATGAACGTATTGTGAATCTGAACGAAACGCTCGGTCGGAACGATCGGAATCGCGGGTTCGGCGACAATCTCGGCCGATCGCGGAGCGGACGTCGGCCCCAATGTCGCGGCGTCGCGGTACGCATTTGACGTCGCCGCGGAGGAATTTGGCGCCGGGCGGTCCGTAAGCGGCGGGGGGGCTGGTCGGGGCGCCGTTGCGACGTCGTGCGACAACGGCGCCTCTCTCTCCTGGTCGGGGCGCGACGAAGTGAAGTAGTCGACCATGGCCTGCCGCACGCGTCCGCGATAAGCTTCGCCCTCCTCGGATTGCGTTTGCAGCGAGTGGTCGAGATTCGTCGCGAGGAATTTTTCGCGCAGAGCGGCCAACACCTGCCCATGTATATAATTCGAATCACGCCAGCGGATCTCGACTTTTGTCGGATGCACGTTGACATCGACCTGCTCCGGGTCGATCGTGATGAACACAAACGCGACCGGATAGCGCGACGAATCGATCAAGCCGCGATACGCCTCCTTGATCGCATGCCCGACGAATCGATCTCGCACATAGCGGCCGTTGACGAACACGTATTCCCATTTGTTCGAGCCGCGGCTATCCTTCGGCGGGGCGATCCAACCTTCCACGAGCACGCCGGCGCCCTCGCGCCGAATCGGCAGCAGCACCTCGGCTAGCTCTGCGCCGTAAAAATCGGCGATGCGCTGCCGCCGATCCGAGACGGCGGCTAAGTCATGAAAAACGCGTTTTTGATGGCGCAACGAGAAAGACACGCCGGGATGCGCCAGGGCGATCCGGGCGAGTTGCTCGGTTATGTGTCCCATCTCGGTTTGGTTGGTTTTCATGAATTTGCGTCGCGCGGGCACGCAGTGAAATAGATCGCGAATTTCGACGGTCGTGCCGGGCGGGGCGCCGCTCGGGCTGACCTCGCCAATCTCGCCGCCGTCGACCGTGACGGAATGACCGACGTCGCTTTCACGCGTGCGCGACGTGATTGTCAAACGCGAGACCGATCCGATGCTCGGCAACGCCTCGCCGCGAAAACCCATCGTGTGGATGTTGAACAGGTCGTCGTCGGTGCGGATTTTGCTTGTGGCGTGCGACTGAATGCAGCGTCCCAGGTCGGCCGCGTCCATGCCCATGCCGTCGTCCACGACCTGGATCAGCTCGCGTCCGCCGTCGAGGATCTTGACGTCTATACGGCTGGCGCCGGCGTCGAGCGCGTTTTCCACCAGTTCCTTAACGACGCTGGCGGGGCGCTCGACGCATTCGCCCGCGGCGATTCGGTTGACCAGTTCGGGCGAAAGAACTGTGATAACGCTCATCGATTTCCTTTCTCACTCGGCCGAGAGTATACCAGAATTCGCCGCGACCTCGGCGTGCGGCTGGGCTACGAAACGGGAGAAATATGTCAGGAACTATCCGGGCGAGCTTTTCCTCGACACGATAGAGAACCGGGCGAACGGTTCGCTATTTGATTTACTGTTGACGTCCCATAAAAAGGCTGAAGTCCCCAAGTGTCCATTTCCTTCAATACAAGAATGTCTTATCCAGACACGGCGGCTGCGGCACGAAGTATTCAGCTTCTTAACTCGCTGCTATTAGAAGAATTACAATTGTCGCCGTTTGTTCGCGATGCGCTGAATAATCTATATCGGACTTTGTGATATTTTTTTGAGGGGATTACTTCGCGTAACCTGTAGAATCGAAGTGTGGCGCCGGTCTCCGCTGGAAAGAAGCTTGTGGGAACGTGCACCTCGACTGGCGTCTAGAGCGGTCTTTTTACTTAAGCGCAGTCGCGGATTTCGAGCGAGTAGACGGCTTTCATACAATCTTGGGAGTTTGGTTCTTTATACTTGAAGGAGGGTTTGGAAAAATGTCCACACATACAGTTTCCCTAGTCACATGCGGCCGTATCGCGGTCGCGGCGGCGGTCTGCTGTTTGGTGCTTTCGCCGGCGACGGCGCAGGATGCGCTTGTCATTGACCATGCCTGCATCGATGTCGAGCAGGCGCCGCCGGAGTGGATCGAGGCCGCTAAGGCGCAGTTCCGGCTGTCTTACGGTCACACCTCGCACGGCAGTCAGATCGTCAGCGGCATGAACGTCATCCGCGGAGCAGCCGGCTCGCTGTATTACTGGGATCATGACGGCGTCAACGGCCTGTCGATGTGGGATACCACGCCGTCGGGCGACCTGGGCAATCCTGATCGTTATACGTGGGAAGTTCGCACGCGCGAAATGCTCGACACGCCCGGATGCGACCGCAACGTCGTCATGTGGTCATGGTGCGGCCAGGCGAGCACCAGCGAGGAGAACATGCAGATTTATCTCGATCTGATGGACGGCCTCATCGCTGATTATGAAGACGTGACCTTCATTTACATGACGGGGCACGTTAACGGCGGAGGTCTCGAAGGCCAGCTTCACCAACGCAACAATCAGATCCGCGATCACGTTATGGCCGCGGGAGGCGTCCTGTTCGATTTCGCCGATATCGAAAGCTACGATCCGGATGCGGAAGAATATTACATGCCGTATTACGTGACGGATAACTGCGATTACGTAAAGGACAGCGTGCCGCATAATTGGGCGACCGAATGGTGCGCTGCTCATCCGGGCGAATGTTCATCGACTTCCTGCGCGCATTCGCAATCGCTCAATTGCGACATGAAGGGGCGGGCGTTCTGGTGGATGATGGCGCGGCTCGCCGGCTGGCCGGGCCCCGATCCGATCGTCGGAGACATCGACGGCGACGGTTGCGTCGATCTGGCGGACTTGGCGATCTTGCTGGCGTCGTACAACATCGATGCAGGCGGCGACGTGGACAACGACGGCGACACCGATTTGGCCGATCTGGCGGCCCTGCTGGGGAATTACGGCGTAGGCTGCCTGTAATACGTGGAGTTGAAGGAGGGGAAAGCGAAACGGGAGTCCGCGCTGTGCGCGTATCACCGCCAATCCCGGGCTTCAGCGACGCTGGTCGGCGTCGCCTGAAGCCCGCGGCTTTATGGATGCGTTCTCAGAATGACGATATCAGTCGCCCGCGTTGGTCGTTGCATTTCACTGAAATCTGATCCAGCCCGAATTCCGAATTCGAATGGACCGAAATCTTACGCTGTTTTTTCGTTTCCAGTTCATGCAGCGTCGTTCGTTTGCGGTTCAACAGAAGATCGGCGACCTCCGTCGAGACGGTCACGTCGATCGTCGCGATGTTGTCCCTGGTGGTCGCGAGCTGGATTATGCGCATTACGTCCAGCGTGACGGACTCCGCCGTTTTTACCAGACCAGTCCCGCGACAATGCGCGCAGTCCTTGTAGACGTTGCGAGTCAGGCTGGCGCGCTGGCGTTGCCGCGTCAGCTCGATAAGGCCGAACTCGCTCATCCGCAGCACTTTCGCTCTTTCCTTGTGTTCCTTCAGGTTGCGAATCAGGCGCCGCTCGATCTCACGTTTGTGTTTCTCCATCCGCACGTCGATGAAGTCGCAGACGACCACGCCCCCCAGATCACGCAAACGCAGTTGACGCGGAATTTCGTCGGCGGCCTCGAGATCTATCTTGTACGCCGTGGTTTCCGCGTCGTCCTCGGTACGGAAGCGCCCGCTGTTGATGTCGATCGCAACGAGCGCCTCGGTCTGATCGATGACCAGCGAGCCGCCGGATTCGAGCGGGACGTGACGCGAGTGCAGACGCTCAAGCTCTTCCTCGATTCCGTAACGGTGGAAAATTGGCGTCGGTTCGTCGTAATGCACGACAATGTCGCGCGAACGCGGGCTGAAGATCGAGATGAATTCGTGGGCCCGTTTAGCCACGTCGGCGTCATCGATCAGGATGCGCGCGATGTCGCTGGTGTATACGTCGCGGATCGTGCGCGTGACCAGGTCGGATTCGGTGTAAAGTTCCGCCGGCGCCTTTTGGTTCTTGATGCGGTTATCGACCGATTTCCAGAGCCGGGAGAGATAGTTCAGGTCGCTCTGCAACTCGCGCTTCGTGTGGTCCAAAGCCGCTGTTCTCGCGATGAAGCCGGCGTTATCGGGTAACTCCAGATCGACAAGTTGCTGCTTGAGCTTGCGACGCTCGTCGTCGTCCTCGATCTTGCGAGAAACGCCCAGTTGACGCATGCCCGGCATCATGACCAGAAAACGGCCGGGGATGCTCAAGTAAGTCGTCAGCGTCGGCCCCTTCGTGCCGATGCCTTCCTTAGTGATTTGAACCAGAACCTGCTGGCCGCGCCTCAGGCAACGCTGGATCGGCGGGCGGCTGCGCCGCGGCATCTTACGGCCGACGTTTTCCGTACCCCCCTCGCCGTTGGGGAAGTATTGCGGGTGCAAGTCGGAGATATGCAAAAAACCGTTCTTACCCAGTCCAAAATCGACGAACGCCGCTTGAATGCTCGACTCGACGTTCGTGATGATTCCTTTATAGATGTTCCCGACGAGATTCTCCGATGACGAACGCTCCAGATAGATTTCCTGAAGCTTGCCCCCGTCCATGATTGCTATGCGACATTCCTCGTGCGGCGATACGTTGATGATCATTTCCTTGGCTCGCGAGTCCGGCGCGGCGGTCTCTTCATGGACCTCGGCGCTCGCCGCCGCCTTGCCTTTTGAGCCGCGACCACGACCTCGGCGAGAACGCCGCTTGCGACTCGGCTCGGCCTGTTCCGCCGACTCGGCGTCTGACGCCGGCGCGGATTCGTCCGTTTGCTCCGGGCGTTTGCGGTCGCTGTCCGCCTCGACTTGGTCCGTTCGTGCTGCGTCTGGAGTTTCAGTCGGCGTTTTGGTTTTTTTGCGTCGCCGACGTCTCGATCGCCCGCGCTTCGGCTCGGCGGTCGCTTGCTCGGCCGCTTGCGCGGATGAAGGCGCCTCGGCGCCTCGGAGAGACGAGTCGTCGTCCGAGCTGTCTGGACTTGCAGGCTCAATCGGGGCAGAGGGCGAGGCGTCGGTCGGCGATTCAGCCTCGTCCCAATCAATGGACGATTCCACTCCGGCTTCGACCTCGTTCAATTGCTTCTGGGCAGGGGGCGTTTTCTCCGGCGTAGCCGCTAGCTCGGCGGCGTCGGGCGATTCGTCGAGCGGTGGAAAACTGATCACGATCGAATCGTCGTTTTGTTCGATTCGCGCCGCCGGCGAACGCGTCTTAATTATCGCGCGCTGTTCCTGAACCTCGGCTGATTTTTCCAGAGCGGCTTCAGGCCGCTCACTCTTCGGCGCGGGGCGCTTGCGGGTTGTCTTCCGCTTCTTGGAAGAGCTTTTGCGGGCGGTTTTTTGCACCGGGGACTTGGAAACGGTCGGCGGCGCTTCAAGCGAAGATGCTTCGGGCCGGGCCTTTGCAACGTTCGCCTTGACCGTTTTCTTTTTCGCCTTTGATCGGCGTTTGACGGCCTTCCTTTCAGCCTTGACCGCTTCCTTCTCGGCCTTTTTAGCCGGGGCCGCCTTCTTCTTATTAGTCGCGACTTTCTTCTTTCGCGTTACGGTCTTTTTCGCAGTCGCCGCTGTCTTCTTCTTTGCCAACGTGAGTCCTTTCCGCGCCGGGCGGCCATCTCAACGGTACGTCCAACGCAATGTCCCATTCAACCTCGACCTGCCGAACGAGATGTTCGTACTCGGCGGCGGGCAGGCCCAATGCTTGTAAAACCTCGATCGGCCGCGCGGTGCGCTGGTCGTGAAACGCCAATCGCATGACGATCACCGAGCCGTCGAGAATTAATGTTTCGATATAGGGTCGAATGTCGATCGGAGCCGTAGGCTTGGCGGGGCCGTGCGTACGCTCGACGACAATGGTGCAGCTGTTTAATGCCGCGGACAGACGTTCGCCCGCGGCGGCAGCGTGTGCCGGCGCCAGCGGCGCCGAATAAGTCACATGCAGCGGATGCGGCATGGTATTGGACGGCAAGCACGCCACGCTGCCCAAGCTGCATCGGGCCGGCAGGGCGACGTCCAGTTTATTGTACAACTCTTCCGGCGCGGGGGCGCCGAGCAGTTCAACGATCGCCCATTCGCACGCCGAGGCGACGCCCACTCTTCGCGGCAGCGGCAGTACCAGCCGGGGCTGCGGATTGAAGCCTTGCGAATAGCGCAGCGGCCAACCGGCGCGCGACAAAGCCCGCTTGAGCATGCGCAGCTCTTCGTGATGCGAGAGAGAGCGCAAATCCCCTTCAAGCGAGAAACGCAGCGCCGCCGCGCAACGCGCCGCGGACGGTTCGCGCGCGGCCGCTCGTTTGTCAACGGTCGTGGCCGACATCAGTAGCTGCTTTCCGGATTGATTTCGCGCAGTTTGCCGCGCAGGTAATTGAGTACTTGGCGGTCCGAGTCGAATCGCATGACCTTCCGTGCGATCCTTTCACATCGTTTTATCGACGTAGTGCGCACGATTTGTTTGATTTCAGGCACGTCTTTCGGGGCCATTGAAAGTTGGCGGATACCCAGCCCGATCAGCATCTCGCAATACAGCGGCGCGCCGGCCATCTCGCCGCAGACGCTTACGTCCACGTTGTTGCGCCTGCCGGCCTGGATCACCTCGCGGATCAGCTTCAGAACGGCGGGACTGTGCGAACAATACAGATGAGCCACGCGCTCGTTGGCCCGGTCGACCGCCAGCGTGTACTGCGTCAAGTCGTTTGTGCCGATGCTCATGAACGAGACTTCCTTGGCGAAGGAATTGCTGAGCAGCGCGGCCGCCGGGGTTTCGACCATCATGCCCATGGCGATGTCGTGTTTGAACGGGATCCCGTCGTCCTCGAGGTCTTCCATCACGTCGTGCAAGGTGGAGCGGGCTTGGCGCAGTTCCATCAGCGTGGTGATCATCGGGAACATGATATTCACGTCGGCGTCGATCGCCGCCCGCAGCAGCGCCCGTAGATGCGTCTTAAACATGTCCAGGTGGGTCAGACAGTAACGCACCGATCGCAGCCCCAGGGCGGGATTGTGGTCGTGTTGCGGCTCCAGATAATCGACCATCTTTTCCGCGCCGAGGTCGATCGTGCGGATGGTGAGAGGTTTGCCGCGAACGTGGCGGACCGCCGCTCGAAAGGTTTCGTACTGTTGTTCCTCGGTGGGCATTCGTTCGCTGCCGAGGAACATGAATTCGGTGCGGTACAAGCCGATGCCCTCGGCGCCGGAGTCCATGGCGATGCGCGCCTCGGCCGCCAACTCGATGTTGGCTTGCAGGGAAATAGCCGCGCCATCGGCCGTGACGGCCGGCAAGTCGCGCAGTTCGGACAACTGCGCTTCAAAAGCGTGGTCTTCCTTGCGGCGCGTTTCATAACGTTTGGTGGTTTCCTCGTCGGGGTTGGTAATGACGACGCCGCGGGTGCCGTCGATAACGATGGTTTCGCCGCCGGTGACGTCCGTGGTGATGTCGTTGAGAGCCACGACCGCCGGAATGCCCAGCATGCGCGCGATAATCGCGGTGTGCGAAGTCTGTCCGCCGACGTTGATCGCGAAACCCAGGATTCGGCCGCGATCCAGCGTGATGGCTTGGGAAGGCGTGATGTCGTGCGCGACAATTACGACCGGCGTGGTTAGCTGCGTGATGCGTTCGCGCGCTCGCCCCAGGATGTGTCGCAAAATACGTTTTTCAATGTCGTAAAGATCGCGAACGCGTTCCTTCAGGTAAGGGTCCGAAACGTTGCGAAACATGCGCTGGCGGCTGCCCATCTCCTGACTGAAGGCGAAGGCGGCGGTATAGCGGTTTTTCTTGACGGCTTCAACCACCGCCGAGCGAAGCATTTTGTCGGCGATGAATTCTTCGTGGAACGCGAAAATCGCGGACGTTTTGTCGCCCAATTTACGCGTGGCGGCGACGCGCAACTCCGCCACCTCCTGGCGCGACGTTGCTAGCGCCGCGTCCAGAGCGTTGATTTCCGTGGTTATCGCCGAGATGTCGATCGTGCGGCGCGGGATACGATACTCTTCAGCATCGAGCACCAGCGCCGGGCCGATAGCAATGCCCGGCGACGCGTTAATACCTTTTTTCGTAATCATTGCTTGCGGACTACGCCGCTGCCGCGACCGGTGGCCGCGGCCCTCGGGCCGCGAAAAACCGCGGCTCATTCGTTTCGTTACTCTTCGTTAAATCCCGCGTCAATCAAGCCAACCAAGGCGTCCAGGGCGTCGCCGGCGTCCGCCCCTCTGGCGCTGACCGTCACCTTTGTGCCCTGCGTGGCCATAAGCATTAACAACTCCATCGGACTGCTGGCATCAGCGCCGCGATCGTCGCAACGCAGATTAATGCTGGACGAAAAACGCGAGGCCAGATCCACGAACTGCATGATCGGACGAAAGTGCAGCCCCTCCTTGTTGGGAATGACCGTTTCTCGTTCCTGTACTGTCGGTGTATCCGTTTCGTGCATTTCCAGTTGATAAACCTCTTTGCCTGATCAGCTAGCCAATGCCTTTTCATCCATCTCCTTCAACAGATCGTAGATACGCTCCGCGCTGTCGGATTGCCGCAAAAACTTGCGAAAACGCTCTTGTTGGAGATGTCTGAAAACTAGATCCATCGCGCGGAGATGCTCTTCCGGCGCGTCGCTCGGGCTGAGAATCAGAAATACTCCGTAAACCGGTTCGCCGTCCAGCGACGCAAAATCTATTCCTGTCGTGCTCCGCCCGACCGCCGTAACGACGCGCGAGAGCCCGTCAAATTTAGCATGCGGGGCCGCCACGCCCTTGCCGAATCCGGTGGTGCCGCGCGTGCGCTCACGCGCGATGATCGACTTGATCACGCTCTCCGCGGAGTCCGCCTCGATCTGCTTTGCGTCGGCGAGGACCCGAACCAACTCGCGTATCACCCCGTTACGATCGGGGGACGCTAAATTCGGAACTATTGCTTTCGGGTGAACCAAGTCGAGTAACTTCATGGTGTTCTCCGCCAGGGTCGATCTCCTTGCATTGTACTAATCCAACTCTTCTTCCGTCGATTTCGGCGGATGCTTGCGGTTGCGCCACTTCTCCTTGTGCCGGCGAATCTGGCTTTCAACTTTATCCAACATTAAATCGACCGCGGCGTATGCGTCGTCGTGCTGCTCATGAGCCACGAAAGGCTGCGTCCCGTCGGCGTGTACGATCATCTCGGCAAAATGTTGCCCGTTCTTACCGTCCAATACTACATCGATCGATTTGATGCGATCATAAAAACGAATCAACCGTTCTGATTTCTCCTGACAATAATCCTTCAAGGAGTCGCTCACTCCCATGTGCCGACCTGAAATGGTGATTTGCATTGTCAAGTCTCCTCTGACACGCGGACGTCTCAAACAATACGCCGCCCGCATATTTTTATCGGCTGTACGACACGCGCCCTCCAAAGCACGCTCTCCGTCTCGCCACGCTGCTTGAGCGCGGCTTACCCTCCCTCCATCAGGCCTTTCGATGCTTCTTTAACAATCACTTTACACGCGATTTGGTAAAAGCGTCAAGCACGCGTGAAGGATAGCCCCCATACAGAAAACGGCGTAAGCCTCATGCCGCACCGACGCCCCCGGACCGCCAGATCGGCTAAGCCGGCTTCGGGACGGGGCGCCTGCCCCACCGGGCGAGCGGATTGTCGCAAAGCTTTAGCCGGATGCGTATTGCCGTGTCGTCGATCGACGGATCAATCTGGGCGCCACGGATGTCCGTTCGCTCGCGCCGGTGTGTTCCTGGTTCAGTCGCTGAATGACGCTTTGCATGGCGCGTCGGCCGATTTCCATGCTGTCCACATCTATCGTCGTTAAGTCGGGCCTGATGAGGCATGAGGCGGCTTCGTTGCCGAAACCCATCACCGCCAGATTCTCGCCGGGCTTGCGACCCAGCGACAGACATCGCATCATGATGGAAATGGCGATGTGATCGTTGGCGGCGGCGACCGCTTCCGCTCGTTCAAACCTTGAATCCAAAGCATCGATTTCATTGATATTTTCAATGATTGCGGTAGCGGCGTCGATGTCGAGACCGTGCTCGCGGCAGATTTCATGGAATCCGCTGAGTCGCTCAGCCGCGCCGATATCAGTCGGGCAGTGTACGTAAAGGATTTCGCGCGCGCCGTTACGAATGAAGAAACGCCCCGTCATTCTGCCGGCTTCACGGTAGTCGGGAGCGAACACGTCGCACGCGACGCCTTCCAGATCCCAGGTTGACGCCAACAGCCGATCGGCGAGGCTCGCACGCAACCGCGCGGCGGCAGCGGCATCCATGGGAACCGCGTTCAGGGCGGCGTCGATACGCTCGGGCGAGAGCATGTCGAATTGCTCATCCGAAGGATTGGCGCCGCTCTCTATAACGTGAACCGCATAATGAAGTTCCCGCACGCTACCCGTGATGCCGCGGATGAAACCCGCGGAATACGCGCTGTGGACCTCGTCAACGAGCACGGCGACAGCGTAATTGCGCCCGGTGGCTAACGAACGAGCAGCGTGGCTGGGGACGTAATTCAACTTGCGGCACACCTCCAGCACTTTCTGCCTGGTTTGCTTGCTGATGTCCGGACGGTCGTTCAGGGCTCGTGAAACCGTCCCCCGCGAGAGACCTGTATCCCGAGAGATGTCCTCGATGGTAACTTTTCGCATGGGTGGGCTCCTTCAGACGACGACCTCTGTGTTGCCCGAAACACGCGCGCGATCCGCGCGTCAAAGAGATGCCGGGCCGACGAAGACCCCGTCTACTTGAATTCTACAGACATTCCAGCAGGTTGCAACAACGATCCTCAACCGTCTGTTAATTCCAAACGAAACGGCCGATCCCTGTCGTGTTGGACATAGTCAATTGGAGCCTCGAGCCCCGGCGAGCGGGGCAGGCGCCATCCGAGGGCGGCTGTGCTTTGCGCACAACGGCCGACCGGGGAGTCGACCGCTGCATTTGAGAACTGAAACCACTGGTCCAGACTCTTACGGAGGCTCCCCGACTGTCTCCGTGAGCAACAGATCAGCGTCCTGAATGCCGATGGCGCCCAACGAACCCACTTGTTCGGAGGCGGCCGTGGATGCGTCGGATTTGATAATGCGCGGTATCGTGGGATCTCCAATCTGATAAATGTCGGAGCCTTGCATCAAATCGGTGGCGTCGTCGGTGTTTCTCAGCCCCATCAATTTCCCGACAAGGTGAGCGGAGACCACGCCGATGGCGTTACCCAGGTCATTAATGTTATTCACCGCGTTCGTGAAGGCCCCGCCAAGACCATATTCGGCGATTTGGGTGGCGTAAACGATCGCCGTGCCCGTCGTCGTCTGATTCCGTGGATCCACATAGTCCGCGATGCCGAGGTAACCGTCGGGTGTCGTACCCCCGACATACAGCGTCGAATACGGCAACGGTACGTCTGACGCCGCATAGTTATCGGAACTATAGAATTTGATCCCGCTAGTCGTGTTGGCGTCGGTCGGATCTACGTTGAATTTCGCGTACGCGTTCCGCAATTTCTGCATAATCGTGGTTTTTAACGTCGCGGTGTCGCCATCGTCCCAATCCGGGTTCGAGTGATAGACGTTAAAATCGGCCGCGTCCAGATCAGGAACAACGCGCGGCGGTTGGCCGCCGGCCGCGATCGCCTGCGCGCCCTCAAAGTTCACGAAAATCCGTTGTTGAACGGTATCCGGAGTCGTGTCAAATGCCGGCTCAATCCTGACGTTCACGTTCGCGCCGCCGTCAACCACCACATAATAGTGAGCGCTGAAATGCCCGACCAACAATTTGGTCTCCGGCTTGAAAAGGATGAAGTCGGAGAGATCGGGGATTGGATCCAGCGGCGAGTTTGTCATTAGGGACTGATACCAGGTGAAAATCTTCTGGGCCGAATCCAGAATCATCACGCTGAATTCAGACACAGGCGTGAAATACTCGCCGTAACCCGGCGTATTCAACAGGCTTACGTACACCCGGTCGCCTCGGCTTAGCGGACCGAGATCGAAAATCTGACGTTCCTGCGTATCGGACACCAACACGCTGACGTCGAAAATATCATCGACGCTGCTGGTGCGAATAATCGGCGGATCGGTACTGAAGTCGTCGGTAAAATTGCCCACAACAGTGATCCCCGGCTGCGCATAAGCTCGCACCGGCAGGCTCGTTTTGTCAGTGGCGATTTCAGCCCACAAATAATAACGCCCTTCAGGAACGTCCCCGTTGTCAATGTCCGCCACATTCTCAAGCTGAAGCGCCTGGGGATACGTAATGTTCAGATCATTGCCGTTCGGGGGATCGGAGTCTAACAAGATGTCGTTGCGAGCGCTGATGCCGGCGACAAAGTGCGTATCCGCGGGGGAGATGGCGACGCTGCTGACCGTGGATGCACAGGGTTGGATCGACAAAAGCTGCTCGGCCGTGGTCGTGTTCCAGGTGCGGGTCGTGTAGTCGGAGCTGCCGCTGACAACCGTGGCCCCGTCGTTGGACACCGCCACTGCGGTCACATTGTCGTCATGTCCGTCGTAACGTGCGATCAGGATGCCCAGGAAGGGATTCCAGATGCGAATTGCGTCGTCGTCCCCGACACTGATCAAGGACAGCCCGTCGGATGAGAAGGTCAGATCGTTGATCGCGGCGTCGTGGCCGGTGAGCGTTACGAGTTCGGACCCGCTGGAGGTGTTCCACACCTTCACCGTTCCGTCCTCGCTGCCGGTGGCGACCATGTCGGGATCGCCGGCTGAAAACGCAACGGCGTTGACGCCCAGATCATGACTTAAATCGCGGAGGATCGTGCGGTCGGTGATGTCCCACAGCAGCGCGCGTCGATCGGCGGATCCGCTTAAAAGCTGCGTGCCGTCCGGGGAAAAGGCTACGCTGGCAACGCCGGCGGTATGTCCGACGAACGTCTTGTTGTGCGTGAGCGCCCCGCCGGAGCTGACCTTCGCCAAGGCGATGTTTCCGTCGGCGAGACCGGCCGCCAAAAGCCTGCCGTTGGGCGAGAAGGCCACCGAGTTCACCGCGGATGCCCGGGCGTAGGAGGCCGTTAAATCGCCGTCCGCGGTTTCATACATGCGCACGGTGTTGTCGTCGCTGGCGGTGGCGATGTACGAGCCGTTGGGCGAATAGCTCACGTCGTTTATCCGATCATCGTGGCCGGTCAGTTCGAGGACGGCCTCGCCGGTGCTCATGTCGTATACAAAAGCCTTGGCTTCGCATTGGTCGAGGTCGCGATCCAGCCCGGCGCGCACAAACCGTGCGGCGCTGCTGTCGGCGTCGTAAACCGCCTGTATCCACAGCGGGGCGTTTTGTGGAACCACTAGCTGGGTTACATCGTATTTGGGAATCAGTGTCCTCGAATCAATAGGACACTTGCCGGGCTCGTTCAGCTTTATCTCCGGATGCAGCGGGCAAGTCCAGTATTTCACGCTATCCGGAGGAATGCGAATCTCGATCGTGGGCGTCGGGATCCCGACCGGGATTAATTGCTCGGAAAAGCCCGTGACGCCTTTGTCGTCCGTTACCGTGAGTTTAACCCG
>Ga0180434_10006166_pt1 | contig 13873 bp, 11 predicted proteins | sample SS_ome_7_FD_132453 | JGI IMG/M metagenome (GOLD analysis project Ga0180434, IMG submission 132453) | Hypersaline lake sediment archaeal communities from the Salton Sea, California, USA - SS_1_D_2 metaG | ecosystem: Environmental > Aquatic > Non-marine Saline and Alkaline > Hypersaline >... | reverse complement strand
AGATGAGCCGGTTACCAGAACCAGATCTTCTCTGATCATACCCTGATCCCAAGCATACTTGATGCCCCTGGCCCAATCAAACAGGGAGGTTATCTCGTCCAGAAACAGGTACCAGGGTCCCTCCGGATGGGGATGCAATTCCTTCGCTCGGCGAATGACGTCAGCGATCATGTCCGGGGATTTGTGCAGATCGAAACTGAAATAGAGCACCCGCGGGTTGCCTTCTCTCAGAAGTGTTCGAATCAACCTCTTGGCAGTTGTTGTCTTACCGGTCTGCCGTGGTCCGCGAAGGATGTGAATCGAACCCGTCTGCAGTGAGATCACATCTTCCACGGGAGGATCCCATGAAAACGGATGGTCCTTCAGGGCAAGAATATGGGGATCGGAATCAATGGCATCGGGATTCTTCCACCAGGGATTCTGATCGAGAATTTGTCGGTCAATATCTGCCATTTAATACCTCCAGTGGCATTAACCCCCCTGATTTTTACCATTGCTATAGTATATTTACGGCGCAACGCACGTGTCTACAAGTGAAATTATCGGTTTGAACTCCCATTTTCGGAAATATGCTGAATTCCTGGCACGTGCATACTCCGCTTCCGTACGACCGTGAATATTGATATTCACATCTGTTGAATACCGTTTTTCATAACGTAGGAGTGCCTGTTTGACGACTCACGCTGCGATCTGATTAATCCACTTTCGAATATGAGACGGGATCGTAAGAATCACAGCTCGTCCCTCTACCCTTCTCCTCAGCAGCCCCCTGTCACATAACCTGGAGGCAGCTTCATGGATCGCGGCGTATGTGAATGGGATTCTCTCCATCAATGCCGTCGCGGACATTTGCTGGAGCATGACTTGATGCATGATTTCCGCATCGAGGGAAGCTCCAAGCATTGATCGGATCCTCAGGTCCGGGCAAGATCTGATGATCCAGGCAATCGTACGAATAGCATCCCTCTTGTCAGAAACCTGATTGTGACTGAAACCCCAATATCTGAAAAGTGCGAGCGATTCCTGTCTGGCATAGTCGGCCAGGACCGGATTACTGGCGTACTGCGAAAACAGGATTTGTTCACTCAGGAGAGGGCGACAGTGTGACAGAGCTTGATTCAACGTTGAGGCTGTTGGATTCAACTCGAGAGCAACACTCAGGCTCGCCCCTGCAATTGCTGACTCGAAGGAGGCCAGGTTATCCAATTCTTTCCCCAGAAGACGGCCATTAACCAACTGATGGTGCACAGCCAGCCAGCTCGAAGCAGCCCAGAACAGACGCGGGAAATCAGCTGCCAGGGAGCAAGTCCGTACGAAGAGTGACTCCACTGGCACGATCTCTTGAGCCGGGGCCATGTCGAAACCAATCCCGATCCTGACCCACTGGGCATGAACATTTTCAGCGTTTGCCTGACTCATTGTTGATCCAGGTACAGTTCTATTTTGTGAGCTGCAGGCGGATCGAATTCAGCAATACGTTCCAGCTGTGAACGGACGTACTCAATCTCTTCCTGCGTTGGCGATAGTTCCTTCAGATCCTCAATATCCTCCGGTCTTAAAGAATGGAATTTCAGAAGGATCAGATCCCGCCTGCTGACCGATGAGATTTCAAATCCGCCATATTGTCCAATGGGCTGCAGATGATTACGGAAATCGGTGGGTAAAACATCGCCCCAGGCCGATGCAGCATCATTCATCCACTTCTCCGGCAGCCCAAGTTCTTCGGCGATTTCAGAGATCAAGTTCATGAAGTGCGACAGCTTCGGGTGTGAATAGACAACATCGATATCCAGTGTCCCGCGATTCATCCAACCTGACAGTATTGCTGCTGCACTACCAACAATGACGCACTCGAAGTCTCCGCATCGTGTACCGAGTTCCTTGAAGGCTACTTCAATCTCATCTCTCGTCATGGTATTATTATATAGATTTTCCGATAATAATCAATAGCGGATATCATTTCTGGTGCTTAGGCTCGATATCCCTCAAAAACAAAATCCTTTCCCTTCTAGTGACCACCAAAAACCGTATAGCCCTCTTCTCTCAGCATGTCAGCCAGGGTACTCTCCCACAATAAGGCCGTTTTTCGATCCTTGATGGGATTAATGTCCTCGTATAGATCAGGTCGAAGCTTGATTCCATATTTCTTCACCCACCGGGAAGCCTTCTTGCCCTTTCGGTGCTGGTAGAATCTCTCTTCAGGTGTTCGGTAGGTCTGACCTACGAATACACAGGGCAGGTGGGGATTCAGCCTTTCACCAGCTTCATCCGAAAGTACAACCACATATACGTTGTACCGTTTGCTCATCATCTCCTCTTGGTCAATCAAACCATGAGTACAATGCTCACAGATCCTATGATCAGGACATCATCAATCCGATGGTCCTGCTTCACATGAAGCATACTGAATCCGCTCGACCGCTTCCACGAGTGAGGCATCGGCCAGGTGGGCATAGCGCTGAGTGGTCTTGAGCTCCTTGTGCCCCAGGATCTTGGCCACCTTGCTCATCGGCACATCGGCCATTGCCAGCCAGGACGCACAGGTATGGCGCAGATCGTGGAAGCGCCAGTTCCGCAGGCGCGGGGTCCCGGTCCGGTCCCAGCCCAGATCGCGGACCACCCTCTCCCACCGCCGGCGCGGGAAGTGCCGGAACGGCCAGACCCGGCCTTCTCGCGGTCCGTTCATTCCGTCCAGCAGAGCCCGGGCCTCTGCATTCAGCGGCACCGTGCGCCCTTCCGAGGTCTTGCTGTGAGCGGCCCGCACGACCAGGTACCCCCGGTCCAGGTCGATGTCCTCCCAGGTCAGGGCCAGCAGTTCGCCCCGGCGCATACCGGTCACGGCCGCCAGGTGCACCAGCCCCCGCAGATCCTCATCGCAGGCCGTCAGCAGGGCCTGGAATTCCCCGGGCAGGAGGTAACGGTCAGGCAGGGTCTCCTCCTTGAGCCTGGTCACCAGCCGGACCGGATTGTCCTCCCGATGGCCCCACGCGATCGCCCGGTTCATCATGCTGCTCAGGCGGGAGCGATAGCGGTTCACCGAAGCGGGGGTGAGCCCGTCCCGGTGCAGGTCCACCAGAAAGCTGTCGACCTCGGAGGCCGTCACCTGGTCGATCCTCCGGCCCGCGAAGGCCCGGCGGATACGCCTCATGCGGCTCATTTCGATCTGCCACGAGCGCGGCATGCGGAGCTTCATGTGATCCTCGACATACCGGTCGCAGAACTCATCAAAGCGAATGCGATTGGCACGGGTTTTCCCCAGCATCTCGACTCTCCCTCAACAGCTGTCCCCCGGCACTTCAAGCCGGAAGCAGCTCGGACTGTGAGCACATCAGGCGGGGGGAAGGGTGCAGGGGGAGGGAACTGCTGCTGCCCAATACTGTCTTCGGGGGAGGGATTGCAGGTGGTTCTCTATCCATGCGATTCTGCGCGTATGAGAACCAGGCCAGAGAGTACCGGAGAACACCGACAGACGCAAGATGCCCGGTATTCCCGGCACCCTCGGTACAGCCGTTATGGTCAGCATAACCGGGGGCCCGTTACTCTCACCGTGCCCGGCACGCCCGGGAATCCGCGGTTTCGGCGCTCAATCCGTTTAACTCAGATCAGTCGCTTCTCGAGCTCGGGCATGATCAGATCCCGATGCAGAAGAATCCGGTCGGCCGGATCTTCGAGAAAGGGAGCGGCATCGGCTTCGGCCGCCGACCAGTCGATGTCATTCAGGTGGGTCAGCAGCAGGTCGGACCAGGTTGTCTCATCCGGAACCGGCCCGGCCCACCTGGCCTGCTTCAGGCCGTTGCGGAGCAGAGTGAGGTTGGGTACAGGGTGGTCCGGCCGGGTCAGGTACCACCCCAGGTCGTAGATGTCCCGCCCCTTGGTATGCCCGCGGGTCAGAACCGCCAGCACCTTCCCGGCCATGCATGAGGAGAGATCGTGCGCCAGAAACATCACCGGGAAAGGCCGGGTCACCAGGCGTGTTTCGAGGGTGGCCCCCCGGGGGGGCACCGAGTCCACTTCAACCCGCAGAGCCAACTTCTGCGCCCGCAGATCCGAGAGGCCGCACTCCTGCAGCAGGCCGGGGAATTTCACCGAGCCGCGATGCACCGTCTTCTGAATCCTGGCGGTGCATTCCACATCATACCCTGCCGAGACGAAGTCTCTTTCCACCCGTTTCATCAGAGCGGGCAGATCATACCCCCGGTCGGGACGCTCCAGGGCGAAATCCAGATCTTCGGAGAACCGGCGCAGACCGTGCAGGAAACGCAGGGCCGTGCCTCCCTGAAATGCCAGGGCAGCGAATCCTTCCGCCAGCTGGATCGAGCGCAGGGCATGAGCCTGCAAGTATTCACGTACCAGATTCAGACGCAGACCCGTGTCGCCGATATCGGCTGAGAGTTTCAGCAGGTGATCCTTCACACTGATTCCCTCCCCGATCGTTCTGCCTCCAGCCAGGCGAGATACCTGTCGGCACACCGCCCGAGTTTGGGGCTCCCGCTTTCCTGCGTGAGGTGCAGGAGACGTTCGGGATCGATGACCCCGCCAGCTGTCTCGGGATCGAAACGCAGTTCGGTGATGAATTCCTCTGAATCGGCCCCCGGGGTCAGGTGACAGAGATCGAGCAGAGCCTTTTCCGGCTCGGCAACGAATGCGGTCTGTCCGTTTTCGAACCGGACTTCCCGGTACCCTGAGAAAAGGCCTGTTTTCACATGGCGGAACCGGAATGCACCCAGGGTTGTCTGCCAGGTCATCGGACGCCGGGTGGTGACACTCGTGACTGCAGGTACGCTTTCCGGAATCAGTCCGTACCAGGCCAGGGCTGACTGCAGGCTGACATAGGACGGCCAATGGAGTCGTCCGGCCACCATGAACGGGTGAGGCCTGACCGTGTTGAAGGGGTGTGCCACCGCATAGAGGCCCCGACGCAGCTGGATCAGCTTGCCCGCCTCAACCCATCGGGCCAGCTGCCGGTACGTACTGGCAGACGAATCCTCACCCGCCAGAAGCATGGCCGGTTCGAAGATCGGTTGTCCGTCAAGCATCTCCAGTAATTGTGACCATTTCATATCACTAATATGACATAATTGTCTTATTAATGCAACACATATCAAAGACAGTGCTGAATCCCGGTCGAGAGCCTGCCCCCGCTCCGGAAACGAGCCCCCGTGCGGAACTGATCTCAGCCGCTCACTCCTCGCAGCAGCAGCTCACGATTACGATCGTGCGGTCGTCGGTATAGGCGGTCGAGCCGGCACACCATTCATCCACGGCGCCCAGGATATGGGTGACCAGGTCGGCAGAATTGATCTGTCCCTGATCGCTGACCAGGTTCTTGACCCGGTCATCGCCGAACATCTCTTCGGAGGCATTGAAGGCCTCGGTGATGCCATCGCTCAGGACCATGAGCCGGTCTCCGGGCGAGAGCTGGGTGCTGCGCGATTCATAGGTCGAATCGGCCACGAACCCGACCGGGATGCCGGTCGCCTCGAGTTCTTCGCAGGCGCCGCCTGCCTGGAAGAGGAAGGGCGGGTTGTGCCCGGCGTTGACCCAGGCCAGAGTGCGGGCGCCCGCATCCATGATGCCCAGGAAGAGGGTTGCAAAGTGCGAGGTATCGGTCGTGGAGCAGATGTGTTTGTTGATCTGGGCCACGATCTGGGCCGGGTCGCCGTCGCTGGCCACGCTCATGCGCAGAGCTGCCTGCAGGTTGCTCATCAGCAGTGCAGCCGGCATGCCCGAACCGGAGACATCGCCCAGAGCCACCAGGGTTCGGCCGTCATGCATCCGGATCACGTCGTAGTAGTCGCCCCCGATCCGGCTCGCCGGCATGCAGCTGGCGGCGATCTCGAATCCCTCCACCGAGGGTATCTCATCGGGCAGGAACTTGCGCCAGACATCTTCGGCCAGCTGGCGCTCCTTCTCCATCGCCCGTCGCTCCATCGCTTCTTCGAGCAGGCGGGCGTTCTCGATCAGGGAACCGGCTTCACCGGCCAGCAGTCCGGCCAGGGAGATATCACCGGAGGAAAACGAGCGTTCGGCCGGGCCAACCAGGATCAGGACCCCGATCTTGTCGCCCCGACGCTGGATCGGAACCGCCAGCAGGTTCCCGAGGGCATGCTCCTCGCTGATATCGGGCGGGAAGCGGCTGTCGGAGGTCAGGTTCTCGACCATCAGCGGTTCGCCGCTGCCCATCACCAGGAAGAAGGCGGTGTTCTCGATCGTGCGGGGAACCGTACCCGCCCGGATTCCCGGGCGGCGGATCATGGTGTGGACCACGTCCCCCTCTTCGGCCTTGAGCTTGATCGTGCCCCAGCGGGCCCCGACGGCATCCACGATCTCCTTGACCAGCAGTTCGAGGAGTTCCTGGACTTCGTAGGGACCGCGGGTGGCGGTCAGGACGCGGTTGAGGATGGCGATATGTTCGGGGCTCGCGGCCAGGTCTCGGTCCAGGGCGGCCGGAAGTCCGTCTGCGGATCCGGTCCCGGCTCCACCCTCTGCCCCGGCATCGGTCTGTGAACCGCTGCCCGGACCTGTCCCGGCGGCCGGCTTTTCACCCTTTTTCCGGCTGAAGACACTCATGGATATCCCCTCGGCGAACCGGTCAAGCCGACCGGCCGGCGCTCACACGATCGATAGATGTGTGGCAGGGATTCTACCGGTCTCAGGAGTCGGGGTGCAACTCCAGCCGGTCGTGATGATCGTGCAGGGGGTGGATTCCGGTCCGCGGCCTGGCCCGGCGCCGCGCACCATGGAGCAGATTCCTGAGTTCGGGCTCGAAGAAGAACTCATGCTCACCCAGGGCGGGTTCGAGGTCGGTGAGCCAGGTGGCCTCATCATCGTAGTGAGCGAAAAACGGCCGCCGTTCCCAATCGGGCCTGCGACCGCGCAGCATGTTCATCACGAAGACCTTCTCACCGTGGATATCGGCCGTGCCGGTCAGGAGCACTTTGCCCGGCATGGTACTCATCACCGGACCGCGTACCGTGCGGGCGAGCCCGCTCAGGCGGCGGTAGGCACGCTTGTAGATGCGCAGGGCCCGGGCCAGGGGAACCTCGAAGTACTCCTTCGGACCGGTATCGCGCTCGACGAACATATAGTAGGGGATGATGCCGAGCGAGACCTGGGTCTTCCACAGCTCGTGCCAGATCGAGGAGGAGTCGTTGACGTGACGCACAAGCGGAGCCTGGCTGCGGATCACGGCCCCGGCGTCCTGGACCCGCCGGACCGCTTCCCGGCTGATCCCGGTCGAGAGTTCGACCGGGTGGGAGTAGTGGGCCATGATGGCGGGGAGTTTGCCGACCGCCCTGATCTCCTCGATCAGGCGGAGGAAATCGTCGGCATCGGCATCGGAAACGAAACGGTGCGGCCAGAAGGCAAGGGCCTTGGTCCCGATGCGGATCTGGCGGATATGCTCGAATCCACGGCCGAGCAGCGGGATGATGTATCTGCGCAGCAGGCGGGTCCGCATCGTCATCGGATCACCGCCGGTGAAGAGGATGTCACTGATCTCGGTGTGCTCGCGCAGGTAGGCGTGCAGCAGTTCGGTCTCGTTGCCGCGGAAGGTGAGTTCCTCGATGCCGCTGAACTGCGCCCACCGGAAGCAGTAGGTGCAGTAGGCATGGCAGGTCTGTCCCTGGGCGGGGAAATAGAGCGCGGTATCGGAGTACTTGTGCTGCATGCCCGGGATCGGCTGCCCCTTGTACTTCGGCACGTTGTGCTGCCGCTGCCCGGCGGGGTGAGGGTTCAGACGATAGGCGATCTCACGGGCGGCCGCCTGCATCTGCCTGCGGTCGGTCTTCCGGGTGATGAGATCGACCATCCGGCGGAAATCGTCGCTGTCGAGCATGCCGTGCTGAGGGAAGGTGAGCTGGTAGAGCGGGTCATCAGGGATATTGTCCCAATCGATCAGTTCCTCGATCACATACTGGTTGGTGCGGAAAGGCAGGACGGCCGATACCGCCAGCATCGCGATCCGGTCCTCGGAATCCAGATGGCGGAACTGGGGCAGTTCGGCGAGGTCCTTGCGCCGCACGGCGCGGTATTTATCACGGGGGATCGAGGGTCTGACCTGCATAGGCAACTCCCTGACCGCAAAGCACGTTCGAGCCTTCGGAGGAAATTGGATACCCCTCCGTTTCATACGGCGCTGTCTGAAACCGTCGGTTCGTGACGGAAGCACATCCAGCGAAGCGGCGTGACCCGGTCGGAACTCGTGGGATTGCGGCGTTGTTCGCACTGAGCTCAGTCGATCCGGGTCGATCGAGCCGCACCTCTAAAATACATCATCCGGGGCCCGAGCGCACCTGAGAAATGTGCACCGATTATCCATTAAAGACTTATAAGACACATTAAGAAGTAATAACATATTATTATATATATTTAAGGGTGCGAGGAGGTGACCATACGGAAACGCATCCCGCGCTTGCACCAGCCAGCCGGGTGCTCGAAGATGACGTCAGACCGGGAGATATCAGACCGGGAGATATCTGACCGGGAGATATCCGACCGGGAGATATCCGACCGGGAGATATCTGACCGGGAGATATCTGACCGGGAGACCTCTGACTGAAAGACCTCTGATGAGATGCCACCGATGAGATACCGACAATCCACTCTGCGCGTCCTCACTCTCCTCACCCTGCCGGGCATCCTCGTGCTCGCCGGGGCGTGTGGTGAGCGACAGGCCGATGAGCCGGGAACAGACCGCGAGCGGTCGGTGGGCGAGATCACCGATCATCGCGAACAGCCGGGCCGCAGCGCCCTGGTCCTGCTCGGCACCGGCACCCCGAATGCCGAATCTGATCGGGCGGGATCGGCCGTGGCGGTGGTGGTCGATTCTGTCGCCTGGCTGGTCGATGCCGGTCCCGGGCTTGTGCGCCGGGCCACCGCCGCCTCTGAAGCAGGAATCACGGCGCTGGAACCGGCCCGGCTCGACCGCCTCTTCCTGACCCACCTGCATTCCGATCATACGCTCGGATATCCCGACGTGATCTTCACCCCCTGGACCCTGGGACGCGAACACCCCCTCGAGGTCTGGGGCCCGCCCGGCACCGCGGCGATGACCGAACATATCCTCGCCGCCTGGCACGAGGATGTCACCAACCGGATCGAGGGGCTCGAGCCGGCCAACACCGGGGGCTGGCGGGTGAACGTGCACGAGATCGATCGGGGGATGGTCCCGGGCGTGATCTATCACGACGAGCGTGTGGAGGTCACGGTTTTCAGAGTCCGGCACGGGGAGTGGGAACACGCCTACGGTTACCGCTTCGACACTCCCGACCGGGTCTTCGTCATCTCGGGCGATACCGTGCCGACCGACTCGCTCATCGCCCACGCCCGCGGATGCGATGTGCTCGTGCATGAAGTGTATTCACAGGCCGGCTTCGATCGCCGGGTGCCGGAATGGCAGCGCTATCATGCTGCCTCCCATACCTCCGGGCCCGAGCTGGCCCGGATCGCTCAGCAGGTACGCCCGGGGGTGCTGGTCCTGACCCACCAGCTGCTCTGGGGAGCCACGCCCGAGGAACTCGTGGCTGAGATCACCGCGATCTATGGCGGAGCAGTCGTGTACGGCCGGGATCTGGCTGTGTTCTGAGGACTGCAGGCCGCGGATGTGCAGAATGTGATCCTGAACCAGATTCTCCCCTGAGACATCCCCGGCGGGAGTCGATCGCTGACACAGATCATGCCCTGAGCCTGCCCCGGCAACGGGATCAGCGCCGGCGGTTCAGATATTTCCGGGGCCGCTTCAATCCACGATGAAGACCGTCGCTCCCGTGGCAGTGAAGGCCAGGTGCGGGTTCTCCTCGTCATCGCCGGCGATGAAACCCTTCCCGGCGGTGAGTTCATGGACCGTGCCATCCTGGAGCAGGATGTCGAGCCGGCCCTCGAGAACCTGCAGGACGTGGCCGCGCGGGCAGTAGTGATCGGAACGGAAACCGGGGGCGTACTCAACCACCCGCACGCGCAGGTCACCGAAGGTCTGCACCCGGTGCCACGAGGTGCCCTCCTCTCCGGGCACTTCGGTGCGATCGATCGTCTCCCAGTCGGTGCAGGTGAAGGGAACAGAACCGAGATCCATGATGCGGCCTCCTGTGATACAGGTCTTTCGGGTGGAATCGGCAGAGCAGATACCGGATGATACGTTCCCGATGTCCCGAAATGATGCCTCTTTCTGTTGTACCTGATGCGGAGCTGTTGTCGGCGGGGTCCGCTGCAATCCGTCGCATCCTCTGCAACTCCCGGGCAGCCGCTGCCGTATATCTGGTGACACGATATATCAGGAGCCCGGCTCATGAAAATCGCCCGAACTCTCGCCGTATCGCTGGCCCTTCTGCCCGTCAGCCTGCCCGCCAGCCTGCCGGTCGCCGCCCAGTCGGTACCCGAACTGCCCGTCACGACACACCGCCTGAGCGACCGCGTGCTCTGTCTCGAAACCGGCCTCTCCACGGTCATGTCCAATGTCACCGCCATCGCCACGAGTGCGGGGGTGGTCGTCATAGATGCGCACTACCGCCCCGAATACGGCCGGCAGCTGCGCGGGATCATCGAGGAGAGCTTCGGCCGGCGCGATATCACCCATCTGATCCTCACCCATGCCGGGGTCGACCACATGGGCGGCCGGCCGGCCTTCAGCGACGCGCTCTTCATCGGGCATGAGAACTGCGGCAGCAGCATCGATGCCCTGTATCAGTCGCTCGAGGGGAATGACGTCCGGGAGCTTTTCGCTCCGCGACTGCAGTACATCCAGGACCAGATCGACGCCGGGCCCGATGACCCGGCCCTGCGGAACCAGCTCGATGAAGCCCTGCTCTACTGGAGCGATCTGACCGACATGTTCGCAGCGGGTCTCGAGTACGAGAAACCCGAGCTGACCTTCAGCGACCGGCTGACCCTTCACCTGGGCGATGTCACCCTCAACCTGGTGTACTGCACGCCGGGGTACTCGCAGAGCGATATCGTGATCGAGGTCCCCGAGGAGAAACTCCTTGTCACGGGGGACATTTTCGTCGATCACCGGATCCCGCTCTACGATGCCGCCACCGACCTGGATCGATGGACGGCTGTTTTCGAGCCCTATCTCTCGGGTGAAGTCGCGATCGAGCACATCACCGGGTGCCATGGCGGGCTCATGACGCTCGACGACCTGAGGACGCAGCTCGACTATCTGCACGATCTGAGAGCGGCGGTCGAGCAGATATATTCCGCGGGCGGGACCGTGGAGCAGGCAAAAGAGAGACTCGCCTTCACGAGCCGTTATTCCCACCTCAGCCACCTGATCATCAGGTGGGTCGGCACGCCGCTTGAGCTCCACGAGCGCAATATCGAGCAGATCTGGGCCAGTCTGGGCAGCTGAACCGGCGTTTCTGCAGCTCCGGCAGACATCAATCGCCCGGCTGTTCGCCTGCGACGCCTGAGAAAAGGCCGCGCCCCCTGCCCGGGCAGAGGACGCGGCCTCGCTTTCGGTTTAGACCTCCCGGCGAGCGGGAGGAGCCTGTCACCCCCTACAGCTCGGGCGGCTCGTACTGCCAGGTACCCGCGCGCAGCATGCGCAGGGCTTCGTCCACCGCGGCCTTGAGCTCGCGGTCGAATCCCTCGAGTTCATCCTGCGGCGTGTTCTCGACCCAGACGTCGGGCGGTACGCCGTAGTTCTCCAGGTTGATACCGTAGTTGTTCGGCTTCGTCGGATCCCAGGTCACCACCAGCGAACCGGGGGTGCGGATCGAACCGCCGTGCATCAACCGGTACGATCCCGTAGCGATCACCGCCCCGTAAGTGGGCGTGCCCACGATGCGGCCCAGTTCGAGATCGCGGAAGCCCTGCGGGGTGACTTCGGAGTCGGAGGCCGAACGCCAGTTGATGAGCATCACCTTCGGTCCCGCGATCGCCTGGCGCGGCCGGCGGCCCCACTCCCGCGCCCCCCAGCGCGAGTTCCAGAACTCATAGGGCCGGCGCTCGAGGATGTCGAGGATCTGCTGGTCGGTGTTCCCTCCGCCGTTGTAGCGGATGTCGACGATGATCCCCTTGGAGTCCCAGTACTGGTTGACCTCGTTCTCGAACACGGTCAGCGAGGACTGGTTCATCGAACGGATGTGCACATACGCGATCTGGCCGTTCGACCATTCCTCGACCATCTCCCGCCGGGTCTTGACCCACTCCTGGTACTGAGTGTTGCGGACCGAACCGACGGTGCGGATGCGTACCTCGCGGGCATCGGCTCCGCGCGCAGAGCTCGCGACCGTAAAGGTCACGTAGTCGTTGAGGGTGTGGTTGAGGATCGTCCAGTAGTTCTCCGGCGGCCGGATCGGGTGGCCGTCGATCGCCACTACGTAGTCGCCCACATTCAGGTTGATCCACTCGTGGTCGGCCGGCCCCTCGCGGTAGATGTGGCTCACCCGGTAGCCCGCTCCGGCCGGCTCCAGCTCGAACCCGGGCAGGGTCGTGCGGTAGGTGCTGACCGATTCGAAACCGCTCGGGCCGCTCACGCCGGTGTGCGAGGCGTTGAGCTCGCCGATCATCTCGTTGGCCAGGTCGTGCACGTCCTGGTTCATGCCGACGTAGGCCAGCAGGGGCTCATAGCGGTCGCGCGCCGCGCGCCAGTCCACCCCGTGCATGTTCTCATCGTAAAAGCGGTACTTCATGATCCGCCACGCCTCGAAGAAGACCTGGCGCCACTCGGCCGGCTTATCGACCGTGACCGTGAAGCTGAAGTCGATCCGGCTCTTCTGCCGGTTGTTCAGCGGCATGTGGTAGATGTTGGAGCCCTGCCGGTAGTAGACGCTCCGGCGGTCGGCCGCGGGAGTGAGCCCGGAGAAGGAGCCCTCGGTGACCTTGCGCCGGCCCTCGCCGTCCACACCGACCGAAAAGAGCCCCCGGCCGCTGTCGTCGCTCGAAACGAAGTAGATGGTCTCGCCGTCGGCCGAGAGGAAGAAACTCGAAACACCGTTCGAGCCTCTGGTGAGCTGGCGGGCCCGGCGGTCGATGCCCTCGAGATCGACCTGCAGCGGTTCGTGTTCGGGGTCTTCATCGGCCTGAGCCTCCCGGTCTGTCCGGCGCTCGCCCCGATCTCCCCCGCGCTCGCCACTCCGCTCATTCCCGGCCGCCTCCCGGCGCTGCCGGACGAGCGGATCGTCGGGATCCTCGGTCAGGCGCGCGAGCGGAACCGCGAAGAGCTGGGTCGTGCCGCCGTTGCGGTTGGAGGTGAATACCAGGGTTTTGCCGTCGGGGGTGAGTTCGGCCCCGCTCTCCCGCCAGGGGTTGGGAGTGAGGTTGAATTCCTCTTCTGAATCGAGGTTGTAGAGGTAGATGTCGGTGTTCTGATGTTCGTCACTGCGGGTATAGAGCAGCCACTCGTCGTCGGGACTGAACGACTGCAGGCGGAAACCGCCGGCCTGGTTGTAGGCGATCTCGCGGCTGCGGCCCCGTTCGGCATCGGTCAGGAAGAGCCGGTTGGAGCCGACGAAAGCCAGGGTCGAAGAGTCGTGCGACCAGAGCAGATTGGACTTGAGCGACTCGTGATCCGAGACCTGCCGGCGCGTGCCGGCGGCGACATCGTAGAGCCAGATCTGCTCGTCATCGCCTCCCTCGTCGGAGACGTGGGCGATGTACGCGCCATCGGGCGACCAGGTTTCGTAGCGGTCGCGCCACCCCGACGAGGTGACCTGGGTTTTTTCCCCCACCTCCTCGTCGGTCGGGACGATGAAGATCTCGCCGTGGTAGTCCACCGCCAGGAAGTCGCCCTCGGGGCAGACCGTGAAGCCGTCGGCTTCATTCTCGGTCGAGAGGTACTCCACGAGGTTGTACTTGGGATCGAAGTCGAGATCGACGGTGATCCGGCGCGGTTGCCCGTCGGGGATCGCCAGGGTCCAGAGCTCGAACTCGT
>Ga0180434_10006164_pt1 | contig 13877 bp, 16 predicted proteins | sample SS_ome_7_FD_132453 | JGI IMG/M metagenome (GOLD analysis project Ga0180434, IMG submission 132453) | Hypersaline lake sediment archaeal communities from the Salton Sea, California, USA - SS_1_D_2 metaG | ecosystem: Environmental > Aquatic > Non-marine Saline and Alkaline > Hypersaline >... | reverse complement strand
TGATCTTGTCGCGGTTGCTGCTATCCAATGACGGAATCACTGACAAACTGTTCGCATCCATGTTGAGCGACAGTGTCACGCGGCCCGACCATGGCACCGAAAGGGCATCAGCATACTTCGCTTGATACTCGATGCGAGGGTTGGCTACGGCACGCTTGAGCAGTTCGGTCGCACGCCGCTGGTCCTGAAAGCTCGCAGCCGACGTCGTATCATCAATGACCCAGCTCGCAACGCGACCCAAATCTTTGTTGAACTTCGTCTGGCCAGACAGGTAATCCGAAGCATCTGCAAAGCCGCCAACCAGACCACTGATGATCTTGTTTGACAGCAGCGATTTGCCTCTTCCAGTCGGGCCAACGAGAATCATTGCTTGGCCCTGCATGTTCTTCTTAAAGTGAACCGCTTCGTAGAAGCGTTTCATCCATGCGTAGAAGTAGTCGAGTGTAGGCTGGTCACCGGAATCAACAAAGAGTTGGTTCAGCCACTGGTGAATGAATGGCCAGTTTGTTGGCTCACCACTCACTTCTGGCTCGACGGCAACAAGATTCGAGCAGTTCAGAATCCGGCTACCATTATAGCTGACTATGCGATCAGACGAGAACACAACGGGCGCGATCTCGTCGATGCGGTTGTGGTTACTGACGGTCAGGATGGCTGACTCAACTTCGCTGATGGTTTGACCTTTCTTGACTCGTGGTGAGAATCCGGCTTGCCGAAGTTCCAACACAAGCTGCTCTTTGGGAATCGTGACTGCATTATTGTGCAGCAGCTTGAAGAAGCTACGACCATTGAACCAGTATTCGTCCAGCAGTGATGTCAGCTTCTTGTCCTCAAAGTCTTTCACGAAAGACTGACCAAAGATGTCTGACCAGCTCATGAAGCCTTTGCCCGCACGGTCACTATAGCAGACGATTCCGTCTTCAACCACTTGGCAACCGTCGCGATTGATCCCGTCGTCGATCCAGAACAACGGACCACGTGAACCAACTTCAAATGGTCCGGACCAACGATTCGGGAATCGGTCTTCGACTTCTTTGGCCACAACATCAATCGGAATGTTTGTGTCGCCGGACTGCGGAGGCTTTGTCGCGATGATCTTTGCCAGCACACTATGCAGGAAAGAGTCTTCGAGTCGGTCTCCTACTTTGGTCCAGTCTTCACCCAACTCGAAATACTGACTCGCTTTGAGCGAAGTCTCGTCGAAGCCGCCGAACGATGTTGGAATGCGTAGCTTTTTAGCAAGCCCGCTCATGAATGGCGTGTAGCTTTCGGGCGCAATCGGCAGAGTGGACTCGAACTCCCAAACGAGCCGGAGATAGCCCGACTGTGTTTTGGTGTAGTATGTCGGCTTGAACTCTTTGAAGCGCATATCCAGATCAGTGGCAATCGTGGTCCAGTTGACTTTCACGCCTGCGTCGTAATCAGCAATGATGCCGCTGACTTTGTTGACCGGATTGTCGTTGCTGATTCGCTTCGCCGGAGCACGGCCCTCAGACAAGCTGTAGAACACGTGGTCCGTTTTGTCATCAGCGCACCACTTTCGGTATTCAGCTTTGGTGGCAAACGCTGGTTTGGTTTTCTTCAGTTTACTAAGATCACTCGCAGAGTAGGTCTTCGTATCTCTCAGGTTTTTCAGGTATCGGTAGTTCATCGGTAGTTATTTCTGGTATCTGTCCAAAATGGAGCCTTCGGAGTCGAGCGGAATGTCCGGAATCCAATCCGGTGGTGTTGACATGATCTTGGTCAGCTTTGCAGCGACCTCATCAGCCCGTTCTTCATCACACTCAACAACAACTTCATCATGCACGTGCAGGATAATATGCTCTCCAGCCTTCTCGATTTCAAGCATCATGTGACAGAAAATGTCGCGAGCCAGTTTCTGTGACATGTTCTCAGCGATCACACCGCCCCAAAGCTTCATCGGTTGCTTGCGTCCGTTGCGCTCCATCAGAGCAACATATTGCGCTTTGCCTTTGAATCGCATCTGCCGCAGCTTGCCGTAGTTCATCACGTTGCCAGACGGCAAATCGAATGCCAGCGGAACGCTCGCAGTGTGTGCCGTTCGGACTTCGTTGTTCAGCTTGCGCCAGTAGGCCGGAATCTTGCGCAGCTTACGGCGGTAAAGATCCACAGATTTCTCCGCTTCGGCCATTGGCATGTCCGTAATGGCCGCGAACGTAGCAGGGCCACTGCCATATCCACAGCCCAACACCATAGCTTTCACTTTGTGCCGCAACTCTGGATCTTCATTCTTGAGCACACCTCTGTCTTTGGACCAAACGCCAAAACGAATCGCAAATGCTTCGTAGATGTCGTCGCTCGCTGCGATCTCAGCTAGTGTCTCTTTGTCGCCAGCAAGCCAGCACAACGTGCGGACTTCGATCTGTGAAAGGTCAGCAACAACGAGCTTCTTGCCTTTTGGTGCTTCGATGAGATGACGCATGTTCACACCGAACATCTCTTCTCGCGGCATGTTCTGAAGGTTGAGGTTGCCGCCGCTTCCGCTAAAGCGTCCAGTGTGCCCCCCATAATACTTAATGTTACCGTAATACCGATTATCCGGCATCGTGCCTTTGTCGAAGGCATCAAGTTTTTTGGCCAGCGAGTTGATCCGACGCCAGTTTGAGACCGCAGCAACCCAGCGATACTTCTGGCCGTGTTTGGCGATCCACGCTTGTGCGTCTTTGTCGGTCTTTGCAAGTGAAGCAGGCGGCTCAATACCGCACTTGATGCACTCTTCATCAAAGGCTTTCCGGCTCAGTAATGGTTTTTCACCGTTCCATGGAATGCAAGACTCTGCATCGAACAGCTGCTCACGAACTGTCTCTCGGGCACGCTGTAGCGATTCGGGGTTCATGGGCACGCCACGCTGTGCAACAGTCCGGTTCAGTTCGCTGATGGCCTGCTCGAACTCTAACCACTGGTCGGACATCTCCAACCACAACCGCAAACAGAGTTCGGAATCTTTGAGCGCGTATTCGGCGACCTCTTTCTTGAAGTCTTCGTCCATGTCTTCCCACCGCTTGCCTTTCATGTTGTCGCGGGTGTCTTTGCTGACATCCAGACCAAACGCGACAGCCGATGCGTTCTTCAACGAACGGGGCAAGCCCAACGCAGCGCACATGTCGGCGGTGCAGGCCCATTTTGCGTATTCAACTTTCGGCCACCAGTTTTGTGATACGCCATACAGGTAGAGCGTGTGGTCAAATCCTGCATTGTGGCTCACAACAGTGCTACCAGACAGCAAAGACCAATCAAAATCTTTTGGGTGTCCGACGAACGTGTAACCGTCGTCACCAACAATAGACACCATGTAGGCGTCAAATTCAGGATGCGCGAAGTATCCTAATGGTCCATAAGTCGTTATGGAGCATTCTCGATCAAAATAACTCTCGAAGTCCAATGCGTATATTTTCATATTCAGAAAAAAGCCCCGCTCGCTTTTGACGAGCGGGGCCATTTGTTTAGTTTACCAGTTCCAGCTCCAACTGTTCATCGTCAATGCACGACTTGAGTGCCTCCCGAACGGTTTCGAGCTTTTTGAGGTTTTCCTCACCCTCCCTAACCTGACTGCCCACTTGAGCAATCATGTTGTCGAGCATGGCCACTTCTTCTTTGAGAATGGTTTGATCCATTACGAAGAGAACTTTTGAGTGAACACGGCAACCTCTTCCGGAGTCTCTTCTTTGGTAGCGACCAAAGTGGGATTATACCAAGTGTATTTCCCGCGAGTGATCTGCTCCGAAGAGAACGACCACACCCGACCAGACACCGGAGTGGATTGGTTAATGGCCATGAACGTGGCCAGACGCTTGAACGTAGAACGGTAAGCGTTTTTGGAAACATTGATCTTGCCAATGGCGTAATCTTTGTCACCAATCGGAATCTGGTAGGCACCATCGTCCTCACAGTCTTCCGGTTTTTCGATCAGAAGAGTGATCTCAGCGAACTCAAGCATCCCCCAATCGGAGTCTGCTTCAATCGCGTCGGCCTGCTCTTTGGTCCATGCGATTTGCGGAATGTCTTCCTCATCAAAAGGAATGTCTTCACGCCAACCTTTCTGTGCTGCAACGGGCACCACGCGAAGAGTTGCATCCGGTTCAGCCAGAACATACCGCTTGTCGAAGAGGATCGACCCAACAGGCGCGTCGGACTCGCTCATCTTCTGCACCACATTGATGCGCGGAATGTCCAGATCAGATGGATCAATCTCAAATCCGTTGCTCGCGCTCAAAGCGTTAGCGGGTTTCTCGATTTCCATCACTGCGGTTTCTTCTTTATCAGCCATATTTCTATTTGGTTTCTGTTTATTGCGCTTCAACGACACTGTATCGCATCGGCGACTTTTCGACGATACCTGCATCTTCGCAGGCATCAAGGAAAATCTGCATTTTTTCTTTTCTTTTTTCTTTCGGTGCCTGTTCGGCAACGATTTTCGCGATTTTGGTGAGTGGGAAACTGGCTTCGTCGATCAGCATATCAGACTCAACGCCAAACTGTTTGGCCAACTTTACCAGCGTTTCGTTGTCGCTGCATTTTTTCGACTGCCCCATTGAGCGCAGCTTCAGTCCAACCAACTCGTCACCGTCCAGCATGTGCTGTTTGGCTTTAGCTTTGACGGTCTGCGCCCAGTTCTCAACGATCTTCGCGATCTGGAAAAGCTTCGGAAGCTGTTCAGGATCATCCAACGCATTGGGGTCAATGTCCGAAAGACTGTCTGTGAACTTGTTCTTGATGTCTACTGCCATGTAACCCAACGCTGGGCAACGGTCTTCGTGCTTGCAGAAACGGCAGTTGTCAGACGGGTTGCAGTCGTCAAAGGCAGGCGTTCCGGTTTTCCACTTTGGTCGAACGCGCTCACCGTTTCGGATGACTTCCGAAAGCTCTTCCACGAGTCGGTCAAGATCAGCGCGGTAGAATGTGCTGTGCAAACACGCATCGTGCATTGGCACGTAGAAGACAAAATCAATCTGGTCGATGTCGGGAAATAGCTGGAAGGCACCAACAACGTAAGCTTTCGATTGCCAGTTCTTGTGCGGCGGGTCAATGATGCTGATTCCTGTCTTGTAGTCAGCCATGATGGCCGTTTTACCGCCTTCAAGAATCAGAAAGCGGTCACACGTTCCGAAGGTCTTTGTTCCGGTCAGATCAACGTCTACTTGGATCTCGTTGTGTTCTTCAGCGATAGCCGAAAAGTTCGACAGGAAATCTTTCTCCATCTTCACGATAGCTTCGTAGATTTCCAGCTCCTCTTCGTCATGCAGCGCAGAGGGGTCAAAAATTTCCAGTGCTTCGTGAATGCGGGTGCCCTTTTCGGCGGCAGCAGAAGTTCCACTCCGGCCTTCGTATGCGGGGCACTTCGCTACATACTTCAGACTAGATGGTGAAAACTCAGCGTGGCCTCTGTCTTTATGGTTTGGTTGTTCTTTTTTCGATTTCATAGCGTATCACTCAGGACTCTATCTCTCATCGGCATCAAGAGGCCCCGCTTTTTTCTTCTTCGACTCTTTATAGAGGGAATCGAAATACTGACGGCGAGATTTAATCTCATGGTTTTCCGTCATGCGGCAGACTGCGACGGCCATAGAGATAAAGAGGCCGAAGAAGATGAGGAAGGTTATCAGGATCATTTTATTCGCCGTATGTATTTTGCGTTTCTTGGCCCCATGTATCCTCAAAATCAGTCGAGAATGAGTAAATGGTTTCACCATTTACATCGGCGCGAACAGACTTTGTGTAAACCTTCACATCGCTGCTACTCATGTCTACTAGTTGGTTATCAGTTTCTGGTGTGTCACTCATGACTCAATCTCTCTCAGGATTCGTGATGCCTCTTCGATGCTGCCCAAAGCAATGAGCAACCTTACGGTTTCAATTTTGTTGTTCATCATTATTTTCTTTGTTGTATCTCTGAATAATACTAGTGATCGTGTCTTTCAGGTCATTGTCTTTCTGGATCTTCTTATCAAGATTGGCGGTGTTGGCCAATGCCGATGAGTGTGTCTTGTATCCGAAATGGGTTGCAATCGCCCACCATGACATTTTCAGGCAAGTGCGAAGCAGACTTACTGCAACCATTCTAGGCAAGCTGTATCGGGCGGCTCTTTTTTGAACGTAAAGGTCTTCGACATCTACTTCAAACTCATCAGCCACAAGGTTAATCAATAACCGTGCTCTGCGTCGTTTCTTCGCAGCTACTCCGACAAAAGGTCGTAGTTCGTTCATCTGATTAAGCGTAGTGGAGCTTGCCCATGTTAGCCAGCTTTTTGTCGATTGCTTCGATTACTTTTTCTTCAATCGACCCACTTGCTACGAGAATCTTCTGCACAGCGTGGCTCTTCGCGCCATTGCGGTGGATGCGGCCCAATGCCTGCAAATGATCTTTCGCGCTGAACGAAGGAGAGATGAGGCTGACACGTTCACGCTCACCACCAACGTCATGCAGTGAGATGCCTGTTCCACCTGCTGCGGTGTTGACCGCCAGAATGTGTGTCTTGTCCGCCTGAAAGTCGTCAATAGCTTGCTGTCGCGCTACCGCCGACTGACCGCCATAGATTCCAGCACAGCCCAACTGAGCACAAATCATGTCGATTGACTCGCGAAAGTTGCAAAATATCACTACGTTCTTACCAGAATCTGACAGGTCTTGTGCCATCTCGACGATGTCTTTCACTTTGAAAGCTTCCACCAGCTGACGCGCTTTGAGTAGATTCACCAGCACATACTCGCTGTCTTCCACTGTTCCGTTTTCGATCAGCTGCTCGATGATCTCTGGCGTGATGCCAGCGTCTTTGTAAGCTTTGATAATCTTAGCCTGATTCCCGAACGCGATTGGCTCAACAAAAATCCGGTTCTCTTTGAACGAATCCGGAAAGTCGCTCACAGTGAGTCGTTTCGCGTTTCTGCCATACATGGTGTTATGCAGTTCACGCAACTTGCTGGCTCGCCGTAGCTGCCACTGATTCCATTCGTTTTTGGCGCATCCGTATTTCACCATCCAACTATACCAGTTGAGCAAAGGCGCGTCCGATTTGTTTAGGCCGTGTAGGCCCAAAGCGAATCCGATGGCACGCATCTCAGTCGGGTCTTGTGAAGCGGTAGCGGACATCATGTGGACGCTATACCATTGCTGGACCAGTGAAATCAGCAGCTGTGCATTCAGTGTGTATGGTGACTTCGCTTTGTGGCATTCATCTACTAACACAAGAGTATCGTCTGGCAGATTCCACTGCATGATCTTCTTGCCACGTTTGCTCATGTGTGGCGTGCGGCCAGTTCGCAGCTTCTCATAGTTGAGGACAAAGATTGGCTCAATGCCGAACTCAGCCAGCTCGCGTTGCCATGAGGGTATGACAGCTTTCGGACAGATCACAGCTACCGGACGGCCCAACTGCTTCGCGATATACGAAGCCACAATCGTTTTTCCGGTGCCGACATCACTCGTGTCGAGTGTGTTCTGGTCGTTGCGCAGACAGTTGATAAAGAAGTCAGCAGCTTCTTGCTGTTTCGGATAGAGCGTCTTCATTCTTCCTCCCACAAGTTGAGTGTTTTCAAGAATGCTTTGGCACGTTGAGCGGCTGTTGCATGAACTGCTGCCTGCCAGTCTGGAGCGTATGGGTCAGTTAGAAAATCAAGATAATAAGACCACTGAAACGGTGTAAGCATCTTCTCAGCCTCATGCATCGCGTTGAGGTCGTTAGGGTAGTCTGGTATTTCACCCCATTTTCCATCCGATCTTTTTGCGGTATACTGAATTGTATCCGGCTCAAAACAAGACCACCCGCACGCTTTAGCGATTGCAATTCGTTGTTTTTCTTTGTTCATTTTTCATTTTCATTGGTTAGTGTTTTAGTCGATGATCTCGTTAATGGCATCAGTGACTTCCGTAACGTAGATGCCAAATCGGTCACCATCGTAGCACGAAGCCACAATCGCGCTAGCAAAATCGCTCAAAAACTCTGGTCTGTGAGTTTTTACCGACCGAATGCTGCACGACGGTGTAAAAGCAATGACGGACCATCCGCTCGCTTGTTTGTTGTCTCGTTTACTTTTGATCTCGACGTATTGACCGTCGATGTCAACTTCAGTGATTGTTTTCATGCTGTAGGTAGTAGTTTGCAATTAGAAAAGCGTCAACGATTCCGTCATGTGGTGTTCGGCATCGTTTATTTGCTAACCAATCTTCGTCTGGTTCCATCTTTTTTGCAAGTGCTAAAGCTGCGCTTTTGGTTTTACCTTTTGGCAGCAAGCCCAACAGTTTACGTTGCCACTTATGGACATCAATGCAAGCCACTTCGTAATTGTGCGACTCACACATGCCTAACAGTTTGCCGAATGAGATGGCCATTGATCGCATCGCTTGCGACGAACGGGCATGTTTCAGTGGCTCTTCAATCGCGAACACAAAAGGTGTGTTGAAATCTTGTAGCCATTCATGCACTGCTTTGGTATCGACTTCTCGCTTGCTATTGCGCTGCATTGTCGGCATCGGCATATAAGCGATAACCGACTTGCCAAACTTTGACACTGCGCAAAGACCGCCATCCAGACCATTATCTACTCCTACGACCATTGAAAAGAGGATAATGGCTGAATGGCTTGAGTCAATCGCTGTTGGTAATCAGCTTCGCCACAATCTCAGTTTTCATCAGAACACTTTTTCATAGATGACTCGCGTTCTTCTTGCAGCAATGCTTTCGCCAACACTGAATAATTCAGCAGGTCGTCGCAAGCGTCTTCGACGGATTCACCTTCAACGCGCAGTGAGCCATCATTCACGAATGACTTAATCCGCATCAACTTATCCTGCATCCTCAACAGCAATCCGGTAACAGGATGCAGGCCCAACGAGCGTGCAGTCTTGAAGTTGGCTAGCGCATCAGTAGTAGTTTCACCACCACAGTAGTCTGAGTTTTTGGCTTTCATGATGTCGAGTGTCTTTGCGGACATCGTTTCGTGTAGCTCGAATAGTTCTTCAGGTCTCATTTTCATAAATTTACATTCACTGAATCGCCTCTGACGAGGAGGCCATCGCCATGTGCAGGCACAAGCACCTTTACGCCTTTTGGCAACATTTGCAAATAAAAAACTTCTCTGGCTGTATGGGGAATCACGCGATACCACAAGCCATCTGCTTTCTGAGTTGAGAACCGGAACTCACCATTCGCTTCATCAATACGAGTAATGAACTCCGGACCAATCTCCGGTGTTTGTCTCTTAAACATGCCGTAAGACTAGTTAATCAAAACTAGTTGGCAACAAAAATCGTCATCTTTTTTTCGTTTTTTGAACGGTCTCGTGAACAACATCAGCATCAACAACGTCTTTTTTGAGCTGTGACAGCGTGCCTTTGCCTTTATCCGCAAGACCATTATTGAGGATCGAAATGTCAATCTGCATCCTGCCTCCGCTACCGCCACCAGTTTTGGCGTTCAACCCCAAATTTCGTCGAATCAGTTGGTCTAGTTCAGAAAGCTCGCGCACCGTCTTTGGTCCTCTCAGAGCCTGCATACTGTCCCGTAGTAGCTTGATGCCAGCGGCGGCGATGTAGTGCTGATACTTGTCAGCCGCAGTGGTCTGTGATTCAGCAATCGCCGCGAGCACTTCGTCTTCCTTCTCTTGCGCCTGTTCGCGTAGATTCGCTGCCGCAGAGTTGGTCAGCGATTCCAGAATCTCTTCAGGTTCTTCACCATTCACGACTCGTTCTTCGGCTTTCGGCAACGGTGTTATTTCTTCAGGCTTCCGTTTATGGAATACGCCTCTGTTGGGCAGCGTTGATTTGGTCCACCAGTTGCGGATGGTAGTGATTGAGCGGCCCAGCTTTTCAGCGATGTGCTTATTGCTGACGCCTTCACAGCGCATAGCGTATGCTTTCCGGAACAATGGGTTCTTCTCCATCATGTCCTCAAACGCTGCCTTGTTCTTTGGTTCTGGCTTCATTATTGTTCAAATATGTCAAGCGAAGCTGAAAAACGCAAGGCCGTTCTTGAACCACAAATTCATCCAGTCACGAAGATGATGGACGTTGGTGGTTTGTCAATTCCGCCGACGAGTTTGTTGACTGCGCTTTTGTATGGCTTTGCACATCATCCGAAAGTTCTTGCTCGTGAGTATTATTTTTGGAGGTGCTGCGACGAACTATGGAACAGAGATGATCTGCCAGAGCCTATGATGGTCCGACATCCATGGGCAGAGAAAATGATTCGGGCAGCGTTGAAGGATAAGTATTTGGCCATCGGCGGCAGTGCGAGCAGCGGCAAATCACATACGATGGCCGCATACGGAATCCTGCAATGGTTGAGCCAGCCAGCTGATACGCTTGTGCTGATGACCAGCACGACACTACGAGAGGCTCGTAAACGTATCTGGGGTAGCGTCATGTCTTTGCTGTCAGTGATTGAGGGCGCACCAATCAAGATTCGGGATTCAATCGGAAACGCAGCTTATGTCAACGCGAATGGAACGCTGATTGAACGTGCGGGTCTGTCACTCATCGCCGCAGAAAAGAGCAAGACCAAAGACGCTATTGGTAAGTTCATCGGTCTCAAGCAGAAGCGGGTCATTCTCATCGGTGATGAGCTTTCAGAACTGTCGGAGGCCATTCTGAACGCTGGTCTGTCCAACTTGTCAAAGAACCCGTTCTTCCAGATGATCGGCATGAGCAACCCGAACAGTCGTTTTGATGCGTTTGGTGTATGGTCCGAACCGAAAGAGGGCTGGGAAGCCATTGACGCGCAGAACGAAGAAGAATGGAAGACGAAGTGGGGCGGTAAGTATATCAGGCTAGACGGTGAGAAGTCACCGAACATTGTCTTAGGCGAAGTCAAGTATCCATGGTTGCCGACGCAAGAGAAGCTGGACGAAGATAGGCTGCTCTTAGGTCCAGAATCTCGCGGCTACATGCGAATGGTGCGAGCGGTGTTCTTCGACAGTGACGAGACAACAGGCATCTACAGCGAAGCCGAACTCGCACGCAGTGGAGCAATGCAGACCGTCGAGTGGGCTGAGAAACCAGTGACTGTTGCCGGAATTGATCCGGCTTTCACCAACGGTGGTGACCGAACCATCATGTCTGTAGCCGAAGTGGGCTATGCGATAAATGGTCAGTATGTCATTCAGTTCAAAGAGTGCATCCACTTGAATGACGATGCCACCAACAAAGCGGTGCCCCGAACGTATCAGATTGTTCACCAGATCGTCGATCACTGCACCCGCTTAGGCATCGAGCCACACAACGTAGCGATTGACTCCACTGGTGCAGGTGCTCCGTTCTGTGACGTTCTGGCAGGTGAGTGGCACAGCTCGTTTCTTCGTGTGGTGTTCAACGGTAAGCCATCAGACAAAAAAGTCTCTTCCAACAGCCGTATGACCGCCGATCAGCTCTACGTGAACCGTGTAAGTGAGATGTGGTTCGTCGGAAAGGAATTAGTGCGCACGAATCAGCTTAAAGGCATCCCGTCCGATTTGGCGCAAGAGATGTGCGCTCGCAACTACGAGATGATTAAATCCGGTTCGCTCAAAGTGAAGATCGAATCGAAGCTGGAGTTCAAATCTCGTTTTGGTCGTTCGCCGGATTTGGCTGATGCTGCATTTCTAGCACTTGACTGTGCCCGCCAACGCTTGGGCATGGTAGCAGTGGACCCGCCGAAAGAAGACGCGACGACTACGTTCCCGCGAAGACGGCTCACGATTAGGTCTCTTCGTAACGCGCTCACGAATCCGGATTCGGTTCTCGTGTAAACACATTGTGCCTACATGAAGCACTGGCACGTAAACACATTGTGCATACATTTGGTCTTTTCGGTATGGTGTTCGGCTGAACAGTGCTTTTTCTGCACAATGCCACGCGCAATACAATGTATATACAGCGGCATTATGCACACATTTCACTCTATAACCATACGTTCATATTTAAGAACTTTCACAAAATACTGAAAATAATGAAAACTCTCTAGCTCGTTTATTTCTAGTGGCTTAGAGCGAAGAGACCTCTCGCGGTTCTGTATGCATAATGGTTTGCAATATCGGAAAAAAAAGCTCTAGCAAAAAGTGTCTGCATAATGCCTGCCATTATGCAGACAGTTCCAGTAAAAGACTTTTATAGTGTATCATGAAGGCGAAAATTTTACTGTTCAAATGAGCTGTTCGGAAATGCACGCTTTTTGCCTCGACCCGAACCCCGTATCCGGTATCTTGTTGCCGTGAAGATTGACCCGAACCTCTACCACTGTGACCTGTGTGGAGATCCAGATTTCGCTCAGAACATGTTCTTCTACGAAGAGGTGAGCGAGTGCTGCTGTGGCGAGTGTCTGGACCATTTGCTTATCGCGGAAGAGGTCTTGATCTTCGCTTTGAAGATGGAGGTCTGATCGTTGACACTGCGTTGTATTTACGCTAGTTTCTGGCTGTGGCTACCAAACGCTTCAAAAGACTTCCTTCAGGCCGTATCCAGTATCATGGCGAAACCTTTGCTGGTTTCAACAAACCAAAACGTGCGCCTAAAGGATCAAAGAAGAAATTCGTCGTGTTGGGCAAAGAGGGCGACAAAGTGAAGAAAGTCTCGTATGGCCACCGCGACTACAGCGATTTCACCAAGCACAAGAACCCGAAACGTCGTGCGAACTTCAGGGCACGGCACAACTGCGCAACTGCGAAGGACAAAACAACCGCACGCTACTGGGCGTGTAAACATCTTTGGTAATTATGGCTAAGAAAGACCAACTTCAAGACCCCTACTCGCAAGCGAGCATTGATTTAGGCTCTCTGTCTGACAAGAACTATAAGGATAAAAACGCATTCCAAGAGCCATCCACTATGCGCAGAGATTTCTTCAATCAGATGAAGAAGCTTTCTCGAAGGGGTAAACTCACTAAAGATGTTTACGACAAAGCAAAGGATCAGCTTGGGAAATACGAAGGTGTGTCTTCTGAGCAGTTTGATTCTACGATGTCCAAGAATTTCATCCGGCCATCCGACTTCGCGCAAGCAGCCCCCGCCAGTTCTCCTGAAGAAGCAGCACAGAACGTGCAATACCAGAAGCAGTTCGGCTCTGGCCTCTCCGCTCTTTCTGCCATGCAAGACCCGAATTACGAATTGGGCAGTGGTTCTTCGCTACGCCAGCCTGCTCGCCAGATTGGCACGAAGAGCGGTATGCTTCGCCGTGCCGCTCGTAGGCTCCGCAAACAGGGCTACGGCGCACAAGCAGGGCAGATGGCAATGGCTTCAGAGGTCCAGCGGCTGAACGAACCCAGTATTGTTACTCCGGCGACTCGTGCCGCTGACATGGCTAGCCGCATCGAAGCTGGCCGTTTGCGGCAGCAAGAGGACCAGCTGATGCAGCAGCGAGATAAGCAGACCCGCTCTCAGTTGGGTCGGGGAAATAAGAAAAAACAGCCAGATTCCACTCAGCCAAAACGAAACCAGCAATCTGAAACCAAACGACGAAATGCCGCAGCTGAAAAGCGAAAGGCTGAACGCGCTTCATTGTTCGGGAATCGTTTGAATGCTACCAGAAACCGCTAAGATGGCTATTGATTTCAACAAGGACATCGCTCCGCTTCGCCAGCAGTATTTCCCGATGTTGACAGGCGCATCTCAGTTTGATCGGAGTATGGCCTACGATCAGGAAGTTCTCAGCCCGTTGCGTCAGCGCGTGGTTGGTTTGCAGAATAGCCTGATTGACATGCAGCGGCAGGAACTGCTCTACAAACGCCAGAAGCTGGAACTCAAGCAGCAGCGGGATCAGATGCGGATGCAGCGTGAAATCAACGATGCAAAGCCGATGATTGAACAACGACTTGCTGAGATCGCTGACGACAACCTTTCGCCAGCTGAACAACGCCAGCAGATGCGTAGCTTTGCCATCGACAACGCTGACC
>Ga0180434_10006162_pt1 | contig 13878 bp, 23 predicted proteins | sample SS_ome_7_FD_132453 | JGI IMG/M metagenome (GOLD analysis project Ga0180434, IMG submission 132453) | Hypersaline lake sediment archaeal communities from the Salton Sea, California, USA - SS_1_D_2 metaG | ecosystem: Environmental > Aquatic > Non-marine Saline and Alkaline > Hypersaline >... | reverse complement strand
TCGCAATGGATGAGAATTGCGACAAGAGAACCGCGCCGCCGAGTCGATCGCGAACGGCCTCACTGGAAGAGCCATCGCAATGGCTTCGGATTGCGACGAAGCCTACAAAGGCTGGCAAGATGGCACCGTTCCGCATCCCATTGGAAAGGCTATCGCAATGGCTTCGGATTGCGACGCTGCCGGAGACTTCGGCGTCGATCGTCGATGTCCTCATTGGAAAGGCCATCGCAATGGCTTCGGATTGCGACTTCATCCATTCTTGATCGTTCGCAGCGGTTACTGCGAATTGGAAAGGCTATCGCAATGGCAAGGAATTGCGACCCTCCACAGCTTTATCCAACCGGCCATTGCAGCCCGAAGGCTGGAAGTGCCATCGCAGTGGCGAAGAACTGCGACTGCGAGGCGCCGTCATAGGTGAAACATCGCAGTGGAGATCTGCGACGTGGACGCACACCTTGGGGTATCATCGCAGTGAATGGAACTGCGACCCTGTGGGAGATGGGAAGCAAACACCAAACGGAGGTGAACGATGTTCGTATGGATGGACCTGATCCCGATCTTGATCACGCTGCTGGTGCTTGTCCTCTGCATCTGGGGCGCCGTCAGGGCCGCTGCCACCGGAGGAAAGGTGGCTTCGGGGGCCACGGGCGCTGTGTTCGTGGCGGTGCTGGTGCTGTTCTTTGTACGGATCCGCTGCCCAGCGCAGACGGCCGACTACGTGACATCCGGGGAGATGCGCGTGGTGGGAGAGAAGCTCTGCCCCAAGGCCGACGTCGAGCGATGGGTGAGCGCGACGATTGCGTTCTGGACGCCCCTCTACCTACCGAGCTCGACGGCCAACCTCCCGAACGTCACACGGGGAAAACTGCTCGCCTGCGTCGACCAGGAGAAGCTGACCGCGTGGGGCAGGTACGTCCGCGGCTACACCGACGGGCAGGTGATCGTCCTCGGCAACAAACCCGGCGATCCGTGCTACAAGGTGAAGCTGTTCGTTCACGAGCTCTCACATCTGTGCCTGGGCTCGATAGGTGTGCCCTGGATTGAGGAGCGCCACCACGCCATCTTCGACCAGGAGAAGGTGTCGAAGGTGGTGGATGGCATCTGCCCGAGGAGGTGATGTGAACATGGAGAAAGATGACGAGTGCACCGGTGTTGCTGCCCGCTGGTGCCCCGTGCATGGCGACTGCATTTGTCCCGAGGGCGAAGATGGCAATTCGTTCGTGGTGCTCGTCAGCAAGGCGCCAGTGCCTTTTGCGCACCCGCCGCGAAACTACGTTGTGCACGATCCATGGTGCCCGCTGCACGGGCTCAACAGTCAACACGCCGAGGTACAAGTCAAGGTGAGGCGAAAATGAACGACGAGCGAGAGGAACTCTGCATTCGCCACCGCACCAAACCGCCGTGCAAGCCACCGTGCAAGCCACCGGAAGCGGCATCGGCAGCCGCATCGGCAGCCTGCATCGAGCACCACCTCATGTGGATGGAGGTCAACGGCGTGCGCTTGGTGTGGCGCGTCGATGCAAGTGTTCCCGAGCCGGGGCATGTTCATCTCAAGTGCTACGTCGATCCTCTTTTCGCCGAGCTGGTCGACGCATCCTTGGCCGACGGGAGAAACCTCTCAGGGTTGGAGAGAAGCGTCATGGATGGCCTGCAGAAGATGCTGCCGGTCGGAGTCCAGATCACGGTCGAGATGGTGGTCGAGCCGATGCCGGTGCTGTGTCGCATCGGCCTACAGAATCTGGAGCGCTAGCGATGTTCTACACCAATCTGAATCACTGGTCGGCCAAGCCCGTGTCGCTGCTGCCGTGCGGCCGGCCGACCACCGAGATGATCACGGTGCAGCTCAATCACAAGAACCTGCTCTGCCCGGTCCTCGAGACCCATGGCAACTGGTTTGCCATCGTGCCTGAACTCGAATTGAGGGAACACGCCCATGCCCAAGCGCAAGCCCAAGGGTGACGTAGTCGACCTGGCCGCGGTCCGTGAGGAGATCGACGCCATCCGCCGCGAGGCTCTCACCTACGGCTTCTCGCTCGATGGCGACCAGCCGCTGGCCGAGATCCGCAAGGTGATCGCCAAGATCCGGGAGGAGCGCGCCGGCAAGCCGCCGTGCTACCGCCGAGCCTACCTGGCGACCGCGCCACAGTGCCGGGTGTGCGATCTCGCACGGGAGTGCACTCAAGATGAGGTGCCGGCCTACGTCCCACCCGAGGACCTGGTGGAGGTGACGTGCGCGCGCTGCAAGCAGGGTACGCTGACCATCGAGCTCAAGGATCCCGCCTCGGGATCAGTCCGGGACTACGGGTGCACGACCTCGGGCTGCCCGCAGACGCTGCTCGACCAGCAGCAGTTCCTACCTCCGCCGGCTAGTCAAAAACCGCAGTGCGATGAAAAGAAAGAGAAAAGGCAGACCAACGTGGAGAGGAAAACGGTCGGGATGTCGACCGGACAGCTAGACAAGGAGGTGCTGGAGCTACTCAAAAACCGCGGTGTGATTCCGACCAAAAAGGTGTTTGTCGAGTTGATCCCGGCCGGAAGGCAACGGATCCAGCGCAGGCTGGACGTTCTCGTCCAGAAGGGCACGATAAGGTACCGACACAAAAAGGGGTTTTGGATCCCAAAACGCAAGCGGGATTGATCCCCAACGATCCCACAGGCATAGCCATAGCGCATGTAAAACCATGATTTAATAGGTTTAAGTGCAAAAGGTGCCTGTTGGTAACCTGTGGAAAAGGAGAGCGGGGACATGAAAGAGCAAGACAACAAGGACCAGGACCTCCTCAAGACCGAGTTCCTGGACGGATTCATCGCCGGCTACCGCATGGGCACCGAGAAGCCGACCCATGTCCTGTCCATGAGGAACTTCGTGCCCGAGGCGCACCTTCAGGGGATGAAGCGGTACCTGGACGAGCTCGAGCACGGGCGGAAGTGGCTGTCGTTGACCGAACGAGAGGCGCACGTGGTGCGAGAGGCCCTCGCCGCCGAGGCATCGGTGACGGACTGGGCCGAGGTCGACCGCGAGACCCTCGAGGCTGTGATCGCGAAGCTGGATGCGGCGTGGGAGGCGGAAAGGGGGTCACTGTGAAGTCCGATGAGCAGAACCACCAGATGATGGCAGCGGAGCATCAAGTCAAGCTGCGGCACTACGCGAGCCAGGTGAGGATCACACGGCAACAACTGCTCGCCTGGAACCCGTGCTGCCGCTCCCGGGGCGAGCGGTACGATGACGAGCACCTCGACGTGCTATTTACGGATCGCGCCGAGCTGACTGTGGCAGACACGGCAGCGCTGCCCATCCCGCGTGAGGATGTGGTCTGGCTGTGGACTCGGCCCGGGGCGCTGCCCGAGGATGTGCTGCGCGCCTGGCTGGAGCAGATCGTCACTCGGGCAGTCAGCGTCCACGCCCAGCGCTGCGGGGTCACCGGGTTAGAGGCGTGGGCTCAGCCAGTGCTGAGCGGGGAGGATCGATCGGCGGATGCGGCGGCGGCGCGGGCGACGTGGGCGGCGGCGTGGGTGGCGCGTGCGGCGGCGGAGGCGGCGACGCGGGCGTGGGCAGCGGCGGAGGCGGGGGCGTCGTTGGCCGAGTCCGTTCGGCGGGGATGCGGCTCCTTTGCTCGCGCGGCGTACCGGGAGGCGCAAGTAAAGGCGGAAGCGGCGAAGAAGGCGGAGAGTGGGCGGCAGGTTGACGATCTGCTAGCGATCGTGCGTGAAAGGGGGGCGCTGTGAAAATCACAACGCTCGACATTGAGACCATCAACAACTGGCAGCCGGAACGCCCCCGGCTCTTGCCAACGCTATCCAAGGGCGCAGCCACCAGCATCAGGCCTATCTGGGAGCCTGCGGACGACTTCGCACCGCTGGCGCTCCACGAGCCCGTGGTGATCGTGTGGCTCGACTTCGACTCGGACAACATGACCCTCGACCTCCACATCTACCGCAAGGTCGACGGCTGTCCGGACGTCGAGGCCGACGCTCTGTTCGCTCTCAGTCAAAGCCTGCGGAAGGCCCACCGGGTGGTGACCTGGAACGGCCGCGGCTTCGACATGCCGCTCCTCAACATCCGGGCCCTGGTCCACCGCGTTAACTGGGCGTTCTGGCAGAACATGAACCACCGGTATGCGAACTTCAAGAAGGACCTCGTTCACTACGATCTGATGGATCTCCTCGGCGACCAGGGCGGAGCGCGCGGAATCGGCTTTGACCACGTGCGCGCGCTGCTCGGCTTCGCGGGCAAGTACGACATGCACGGCGGAGACGTGAAGGACATCTGGCCCACCGATCCCGACCGGGTGGTGACCTACTGCGTCGAGGACGTCTGGGAACTGTGGCTGACGTACCTGCGCTGGCTCGAGGTGTTCAAGTGCCTATCGCAGGCGCACGTGGACCGCGTGACGAGCTGGTGGGAGACGTCCATGTCGTGGGCGCATGACCAGCCCGAGCTCGAGCGGTGGCGCGGTGCATCCAGCGTGTCCCATCTTAGACCCGAGGTGGCGGCGCTCGACGAGGCCCACCGGCAGCTCGACAGACTCCCCCTCGACGATGACGTGCGAGACATCATGGCGGCGTTCGCGCGGCTGCGCGCCGGGCTGCTCAGCGATGAAAAAGGGGATGAGAATGACTCCTGATCAGCTGGTGGTGGGGATATTGGCTGATGGGGTGGCCCATCGGGTGGACCGACTTGCGGCCATTGAAGATGGACAGGTTCCAGCGGTGGTTGCTCTCGCATGGCGCACGTTGATCGTGTAGACTGGGGGCGGCTGAGCGGGAACCAGCAACCTCACAAGAGAAGCCCAACGTCGAGTGTCGAAGTTCGACACTCGAGCTACGCAAGGGAGAGCGGGAACAATGATTAGCGAAACCGAACTACACGAGGTGGTCAGCATCGTCGCCCAGCTCAACGACCGCGGCCTCGAGACGGTCGGCTGCGCCGCCTGGTGGGTCTCAAGCAATAGCGAGCAGATCCAGGTGCACCTCTACGACCAGTGCCTATGGGACAGCGAAGAGGACGAACGGGAGTTGGTGGGGACGTGCCCGACGTGCAAGGGGACCGGCGCGGTCAAGGTCCCCATGGGTGACGGAACGCTCAACGAAAATCAGGTGATGGGAGGTACGGCATGCGGTAGCTGTGGTGGCAGTGGGAAAAGCTACCCCTACGAGCCGCTCGAGCGCTACCTACCCCGCGCCGCGTTTGAGCACGCGCTCGAGATCTTGGGCATGACCAGGCCACGGAACGATCTGGAGGTTCCGATGGCTCACGACAGGGAGCCCAGTTCCGCCTGGCTGGAGCTGATCGCCGAGGCGCAACGGCAGATCAACCCGGTGGCGCCCGAGGGAATGGAGGTCGTCTGGTCGTACGTGCCCAAAGAGGTTGCGTCCTTGATCCGCAGGGGCACCATCACTGGCTACAGTATAGGCACCACCGGGGTAAAGTCCGCGGTCATCAGTCCCGAGGATTACGAGAGCGCCGAGCGTGTGATCGGCGTGGACTACGCCAAGGGGGAGGATCGCCAGGTCGAGCCGTGCCCGAAGTGTGGCTTGGACATCGGGGACAATGGGGACGAGATCGACGGCGTGGCCGTGTGCCGTCTGTGTGCCGCGCAGAACAAGGCCAACGAGACCGGGAATCCGGTGCATAAGGACTGCCTCGGAACCGTTAAAATCAAGGCGTTAGGACCGAAGTGCACGAGCTGCAGGAACATCGTGTCTCGGCTCAGCGTCGCCTGGCCCGACGAGAAGTACTCCAAGCTTGTGGACGCCAGGAAGAGGGGAGTCTGATGGCGACTCTCCCACACCGAAAGGAGATTTCGAATGGATCTACCGGAGCATAAGTTGTACAGGATCAACGCAGTCGCTCTGAGGCAGACTAGGAACGGGGGGCTGTTGGTAGACTGTGACGGTGAGGAGATTTGGATTCCTCAGTCAATGATCGACGACAAGAGCGAAGTCTACTTAAAAGGAGACGAGGGAGAGCTCGTCATCCCGTACGATTTGGCGGAAGAAAAGGGTCTGGTGTAGGAGGGTGAAAGGAGTAAAGGAAATGGCCATGGGGAAGAAGGCATGAACGCAGAAGCACGAGCGGCAATCCTGGTCACGTTCGAGAGCGTTCTACCACGGGGGATGGGGGTCCTGAAGCGACAGGCGATCATGGACGCCATCAAGGACGAGTCGCACCCGCTACATGCCCTCTACGAGGCTGCGTCGTACGCCGGCTGGTGCCGCGGCTACGCCGAAGGGGATGGCTATCTTCGGATGATGAAGGGAAATCCTCAGCGTTGGAATGGCGACATCGAGAGTATGTCCGACGGCATGGCGATCTTGATCACCGCGGGCGAGCTGCGCCATCTGCTGAAAAACAGCGCTGGCCGAGACACGTGCGTCGGATGCGGCTGCAGCGTGCCGAAGGGCAACGGCCTGGGATGGTCGGCGAGCGATGAGCAGTGGACCGACCGTTCGCAGAGCAGGCCGATCGTGTTGTTCGAGCCGCTCTGCTGGGGGTGCATGGGGAAGGCGCTGACGGCGGCGGCCGAGGCGGTGAAGCGGTGAGGGCCCACAAGCCTCTAATACGTCCAATCGGTTGGTACCCCGACGACGCGTGGCCTGGTGCGTGGCACACGTCGCTGCCAGATGCCGGGCTGCTGCGTGCCGAAGGTGAAGCCATGATGACAGAGCCGATCACGATCACTGATCCCGTAGAGCTCGAATGGCGGCTCATCTACGCGATGATCGTCGCCGGAAAATCTGCGGTATTTGCGAATGCGTGCGTCCGGCGCCTTCGTGGACTAATCTCTGACCCGCCGCTCGAGACGATCAAAAGCCTCACGCCATCCGAACTGGTCGAATCGTTGAGAGATGCACGGACGGGCAACTACCACAAGCTCCGGCGCGGACTGCGGGAGGCCGCGGCGGCCGAGCTGGACCTGCTCACCTGCGGGCCAAAGGATCTCGAGGCCATCTACGGCATCGGTCCCAAAACGGCCAGGTTTTTCATCCTCTGGACCAGACCGCACGCGCGTTACGCGGCGCTCGACGTGCACGTTCTCAGGTGGATGCGGGATCGTGGGCATGCGGCGCCCGCGTCGACGCCGAGCAGCTCGACGATTTACCGCCAGCTCGAGCTTGCTTTCATCGCCGAGGCCGATCGACGGGGGTTGACTCCGCGCGAGCTTGATCTTCAGATCTGGTCGGCTGGCTCGAGCGCTCCAAACACGGTGAAGCCATGAGCCTCAAGCAACGTCTTTTCAACCTCCTGAGAAAGGTGAATCCAATGGCAGGACCTGACAAGATCCCCTCCGGGGCATGGGGAGGGGACCTGGACCCGAACGCGGCCCAAAGCCGTGCCCAGTTCGAGGCCAACCTGGCCGCGCAGCAGCAGCAGCTCGCTCAACTCCACCAGCAGGCCGCAGCGGCTGCACAGGCGGCCGGCCCGCGACCGGTGCAGGTGATCGATAGCATGCCGGCGGCCGAGGGCCCGGACGCGAGCCAGTACGCGATCCCGAGCCACGGCAGCGAGGGCGGCGACCTGATCGGCTCGATGGGCGCGGACCAGGCCCGCACCGAGCGCGAGTTCGCCAAGGCCGCTGCGGCAACCGGAGAGGGGCCTCCCGTGCCGGATGTGCCGATCCCCGTGCCGCCGGACAAGCGCCGGCCGGGCCCGGTGGGCCACATCCCGCAGCGGCTGCAGGCCCAGACGCAGACGCAGCGGGCCGTCAAACCCGCCCAGGCCGTCCAGGCGCAGACCACGCCAGCGAGACAGAGCGCCCTGGCGCGCAAGAAACAGGGCTACGTGGGGACCGCCAACCACGCCCTCGATGCTATCCGCGAGGTGACCGCCCAGATCGAGCAGGACCAGGTGCTGCTGGAGCACGTGCTCGAGCTGCTCGAGGCCGCCGCCGAGTTGCAGTACGCCGCGGCGAAAAACCTGAAGGGGGCGTGATATTAACGATCTCACGCGCTGGAGCTTGACGCCGCCGCGCCGCAACGGTAGTGTCTCCGGTGACAATATCTCTCCTTTCCGCGTGGGCGGGCAACGGCCTCCGAGTTTTCTCGGGGGCCGTTGTTTTTTCGTCAGAGACGCCTCCAGCACCACGTCTACCAGACAGAGCGCGGGACCTAACCACCCCGCTCGAATCGGCAAGGGGCGGCCTGTGCGGGCGAAGGAGGGCCCCCTAGTACCGTGGACGGCCTTGACCGCGGTCCCGGAAACGGGTCAGTAGGGGCGCGCCGGGCCCTCCACGTCCTCACCAGATTTTGGAGAACCCGGCCTCTTTCCTATCAACGTTCTATATCGCAGCATCGGGCCCGACATGGGCTCGACCGGCTCTTATTGGCCGCTGCACCATTTTGGAACACTTCCGGGCGCTCGTAATTCAGGTAAATTCAGTGTGACCCGATCGTGACCGTGCTGTGACGCGCAGTTAATGTAGCGTGACATGATCGTGACCGTACCGTGACGTGTTTGTTGAGTTGAGAAATTCACTCACAAATGCTTAATCGTTGTAGTTTTAGAAGTACGCACGACTGGTGTACTAAAAAACGCGTCACTTGTCGGGTTTTCGACACTGTTTTGGCGCGGTTATTGCGCCTTTAAACGTGTTTTTGACCCAGCTCGACAAGATGTCGGACGCTCTGGAGCTCGGTGTTCAGAGCCCGGTAGGTGGCCACCATGACGTCGAGGTTGCGCTCGATTCGGGTGAGGCGCTCTGTCACCACGTCGACGAGCTGGTCCAGCTTAATCTCGATGAACTCGAGCCGCTCATCGGTGGGCTCGGTGCAACCAACGGGGTGAAACTCGCTCGACGGTGACGATGGCATGGTTCAGCCTACGCCGCGCAGCGCTGACCCGTCAATCAGGTTGCTCCCTTCACCAGTGCTCCGGAACACGGCCCGGCCCGATGCGGGTGGCAGTGTTCCGGAACACGGCCCGGCCCGATGCGGGTGGCCGTGTTCCTGCGCTGGCACGAGCAGATCTCCGCCTGTGGATAACCCTGTGACTAACGTGTGACAACCATGTTGATACAACACATTTAGACTATTTCGAGGTCGATTTTTGTTGCCCAGTGCATCTGAGTACGGGTAGCGTCGAGAGTCTGGCAGCGGCACCATCTAACCGTATGAACCGTATGGCCGGCGCCCGTCGCGAGGCCGCTGCCAGGCTCGCCGACGTGACGGGATGCCGGCCTCTTTTTAAGTAAGGGCGCGCGATGGCAAAGTGGTTGCGGATGGACTGTGTTACCCCTGCGAATCCAAAGATGATACGAGCCGGCCACTGGGGGTACGCCGTGGCCATTGCCCTCTGGCAGCTCGCCAAGCTCCACGACAAAGACGACGGAGATGTCACCCAGTTCTGGGATGAGTACCAGATCGGGCGGCAGACGTTGCTCGACCAAGAGGGCGAGCCCGGCCTGGCGCTGGTGCGGCTCGGGATGGAGCGCGTTCTCGCCGTGGGGCTCGTCGACACCAGGAAGCGTCGCGGTAGACGGCCAAAACGCACATCATACCCTGTCGCCCCCGAGCTCCAGCTGGACCCAAACAGCGGCCAACAAGCCCTTCCGCACATGCCCGGACCCCCCCCCAACGAGGCACTTTTGGAATCGGAAACAGACAGAATTAAGATCTCATGCGTGCACAAGGTGGATCCGGTCACAAGTGATTTAATTTTGGTCACAAAAAAACACCATCTATTTATCCACAATTACCAAGAATATCAGAGAGCACGCATCGGAGACGGGTCGGCCGCAGAGCGTAAACGCAGGCAACGAGGGCGAAAAAAGGCAAAGGATGAGGTGGCCGAAAAATGGAAGAGTCACAGAAGTCACAGTGACAATTGCGTGACAGTGCGTGACAGTCACGCACGACGGGACGAGACGAGACGGGACGGGACGGGACGAGACGAGACGGGGGAGGGTCCCGTGACACCCCCCCCTCCCCCCTTGGTCTTTTCGCAGATCCTCACCAGTCTGATCCAGGAAGCACATCCCGATCGGCAACTCGATCAGCCAGCACGGTACGCGAAGCAAGCCGAGCAGCACGAGCAGCTCGGGATCGATCTCAAGGACGCGGCTGCCGTGGCCACCTGGGCCTTCCGCCACAGCGGGACGTGGGCCGACGGCTGGAGCTGGCCGCAGGCGCTGACGAGCCCGGAGAAGTTCTGGCAGAAGTACGACACGCTCGAGCAGCAATTCAATGGCCGAACGAACCGCACGCGGCGCGGCCGGCGCGTGGCACCCCTCAAGAGCAAGGGGAAACTCACAGCGAAGAAGGCCAGCGACTACGTTCGCAAGAAGAAGGAGCCGACCGATGGATGAGGCACTGCAGCGGGCCCAGGCGGAGCTCGAGGCCGCGCGGGAGCGCGCTGGCGTCAACGAGAAGCCGTTCACGTGTGTGGCCGACGTGGCCACACTGAACGCGTTCGAGCGCATCGCGCTTCGCGCCCTGGCCACGCGCGCGGCCGATCCCGAAGAGGAGGAGGCTTGGCGCCGCCAGCGCCTCGACCTGCGCCGCCAGTCGATCGATTTCGAGCGGAAGGCATGGGCGCGCGACGTCAGCGGTATGCCACAAATCGTGCTCAAGCAGATCCTCAACGGAACACTCGATCCTGATGCACCGTCCTGCATGGCGGCCACAGAGGAGCTGGAGGCGGGCCAGCGGCTCGTGGGGTTGCTCGGGCCCACCCGGACAGGAAAGACCGCGGCTGGCTGCTGGGCGCTCTGGGCGCGCCGCTTTGAGCTCGACGAGCGTCGGCTCTACGAGGAGCACCTCGAGCCTGCCGACGTCGGGCGGTTTCTGACCGCGCCCAGGTTCAGCCGGCTGCCCCCTTGGCAGATCGACGACCACTGGGTGATGCGGACGCCGATGCTCGTGTTCGATGATCTCGGCCGCGAGACGGAGGACAAGCGCCACATGGTCGAGGAGGTATTGATGCAGCGCTACGACGCGGACCTCGTCACCGTATTCACGAGCAACTTCAGCCTGGAGGACTTCGACCAGACCTACGATGAGCGGGTGACCGACCGGATCCGCCGCGTTGGCGTGATGGTCGAACTCGAGGAGGTGTTCGATGGCTCATGAAAAGTTTCCAGTGCTGTGGCCATACCCGCGAGCAACCGTGCGTCTGCTTGAGCAGCTTGGCTGCCCGCGCACTGTTCCATGGTCTCTGGTTGCGCCACACGAAAAGCGCGCGTTCTCAAATCACGGCCAGACACTAAGGCGGCTCGCACAGCGTGGTGGCCTCAGCCCCTACGAGTTGGTGCGGCTGCTACGCGATGAGTCGTTGCGTTTCTGTCGAGCAGGAGACAATCCGGATGTTCACGCCGTTCCTGAGCTGCTGGCGCTGATACGGAAGCTCGACCGCGGTGAGGATCCCACATGAGTGACATCATCACAGTTGACTTCACCGGCGAGCGACCAGCCCTCGAGTCCAAACGTAGCGGGAGCTACTGTCGGCACGCCCAGGTGGTCGTGGACGACGCCACGCGGAGTGTGAAATGTAAGGCGTGTGGACGACCGCTGGATGCGTGGCGTGTGCTTTGGCGCGAGGCCACCAACCAGACGAACCTATTCGGTCGTCTACAAGACCTGAAGGCCCGCATTGCCAGGGCGACGGACGAACTCACAGAGATCAACCGACAACTGCGCAACGCTAAGGCGAGGCTCAAGAGAGCAAAGGAGAGAACCTAATGACCCTCGACGATCCCCAGAACGCGTTCGAGCGCATCGCCGCCAGGGCGATGGCCAAGCAGGAGGCATCCCGCGGACGCGGCAAGACCGTGAGCATGTTCACGCCCAGTGGTAAGCCCCGGTTTGCTCAAGAGTCGAAATCCGACACACCAGATCCACCGGCGAACTCCCCCGAGGACATCGGCTTCGGTGATCGACCCGAGCCGGGGAGTCTCACCTCCGAGGCGCTGGAGCGCGAGCTCGAGCGCGATCGGCTCGTGTATGGCATCAGTTGTGAGGAGCGCACCAAAGATGGCCATCGTCAGCGCATCGACCCCAGGACAGTGGAGCGCAATGGTGATGGGCTGAAGGTGGTCCGCTGTCCGTCAGGTTGGGATGATTGCGCTCCCTTGCAGCAGCCATGGGGCGCCATCGACGATCCCAGCCAGGCCGTGGGCCTGCTCCGCGAGAGCCCGATCGGCGGGTTTCCTGTGACCCGGGCCTGGAGTGTGCGCGGCGAGGCGTTCGCGCTCTACGACGGTGATCTCCCCCACCGGCTCGACGAGCTTCTCCTTGAGCTACCCGAGGAAGGATTCGTGCTTGCCGACGAGGCCGGTGCCAAGTGGCTGCGCGGCGAGCTGCCACCATCTCCACTGCGCTTGCCAAAAGCTTCGGCGGCGAGCATGATGGGCCTCGAGCACTACCCTTACTCGGTGGTGCGCAACGTGCTCCTGGCCTGCGACTTCAAGGGTTTGCTCGTGGGTGTGATGTGGGCGAGCAAGATCGACCAGATGAAGCGATTCGGTGGTATGCCCGTGATCGCGTTCCCGCCGGGTGGTGCAAGGGCTCTGGGGTACATTGACTGGAGCGAGGTGACGATCCGCGCCAGCGACAAGACGTGGGAGCTCGCCAAGGACCACGTGAAGTTGGGGGTGAAGCGAGAGGGGCTAAGGTGATGCCAGGACCGCAACCATGGGATTACAGGTTGGAGCGGCTGAACGCGTCCGGCTGGTGTCTGGTGGAGTTCGGTGAGCAGCGCGAGCTGGCGACGGCCTACCGTGCGTTGACGCAGCAACTCGAGCTTTGCAAAGTCGTTTTCCGCATCGTTCGACCCGATGGTGTTGTCGACATTCAAACCGCGGAGTGAGCCGATGCACATCTGCCCCAACTGCCTCATGGCCGCGCTGATGGCGCTTCCCATTGTTGGCCATCATCTCTTGTGGTTCGTCAGAAGGTGGCCGAGGTGACCAAGAAACACCGAACCCTCGCCGATCTCACCAAGGTGTCCTGTGAGGTTTGTTACGCGTGCGTGAATGAGCTTCGCTATCACGGCGTACCCTGGGATGTAATCTCTCAGGGCCTGACCGCGGCCCAGGAGAAATGCGAACGCAGGGCCGACGAGGAAAGGAAGAGGAAGCATGAGCAGGATCAAGATCGCGGTGGAAGTGGTTCCGGCAAGCCATGATCTTCCAACTAGCGCGGTGGCGGTGAAATTGCGCGAGGCCGTCCAACGGCGGGCCGACGACGGTTGGACGCTGCGCACGACCACCAGGCGCGGCGGATCGTTCTACTGCGTGTTCGCAAGAAAGGAAAAAAGGGGGGGGTGACGTGGAGCATGGCTGCATTGTCTGCGGTGGAGAACCGGCGCGCACCGACGCTCTGATGCGTACTCTGTGTGAAGCGTGTCGCATCAGGCTTCGACGGGATCAAAATATTCGCAGGTTCACCATCGATGTGCGGATCATGGAACACATGGACGGTGGAGCATCCTACGCTACGGCCACGGCGTCGCGCGAGGTGGCCGTGTATGGCGACCAGGGGCCGGTTGGCGACCAGGTGATCGATCCGCTGGTTGAGGCCGCTCAGGATGCCGTGGACGACATCATGAGACAAGAAGTCATCATATGTGCGCGCGCGCATAGGACCCGCGGATAGAACAGCAGTGAGATCTACAAAGCCCCCATTAATAACTGGATGTTACCTGACCGCACGGGACTCTGACCCGCGTATACAAGCGCGAAAGGACGCGACGCAGGCGGCAAGCAAGCATGACCTCGCCTGGTACGTATGGGACGGGCTAATGGAAGGCCAGCGCGTGCAGGTGCTGAGCAGGGAGATGCTGAGATGAAATACGACAGCGAGGATACAATCTCCGTAGGCAAGCCACAGCTGCGACCGTTCTTTGGCTACTACGGTGGCAAGTGGCGCGACGCCCTCAAGCAC
>Ga0180434_10006157_pt1 | contig 13884 bp, 14 predicted proteins | sample SS_ome_7_FD_132453 | JGI IMG/M metagenome (GOLD analysis project Ga0180434, IMG submission 132453) | Hypersaline lake sediment archaeal communities from the Salton Sea, California, USA - SS_1_D_2 metaG | ecosystem: Environmental > Aquatic > Non-marine Saline and Alkaline > Hypersaline >... | reverse complement strand
GGCCCGCAACGCCTGCGGGCTGTTCAACTTCGTGACCGTGGCCATGGACAAGATCGTGTTTCACGCCCCGGTGTTCGTCGGCGACGTCGTCAGCCTGTACACCGACACCCTGAGGGTGGGACGCACCTCGGTGACCACCAAGGTGTTCGTCGAAGCCGAACGATCCGAGGACCGGTCCGTGGTGCGGGTGACCGAGGCGGAGGTGGTGTTCGTGGCCGTGGACAAGGACTGGAAACCGGTGCCCGTTGGATCCGGTGTGTGCGGCGGGACCGGCGGCCAGGAGGCATGACATGCGACCCGGAAACCTCGTTGGAATCGGCGCCCTGCTGCTCGGAGGTTTGGCGGTGCTTTTCATCGCCTGTGACACCACGGGAGAGACGGGCGATGTCCCGGGCATCGAAGATCTCCAGATCTTCCCGCCCGACAACCCCTGGAACACCGATGTGTCCGGCTACGCCGTCCATCCCCTCTCCAGCCGCTTTGTCGCCAGCATCGGCGCGGACGGGGGGCTTCACCCCGATTTCGGCACCACCTGGCAGGGGGTGCCCAACGGCATTCCCTACGCCGTGGTGGGCGCCGATCAACCTCCGGTTCCCATCTTCTTCACCGCCTACGGTGAGGAAAGCGATCCCGGTCCCTATCCCGTTCCGGACGATGCACCGATCGAGGGAGGCGAGGCATCCGACGGCGATCGCCACGTGATCGTGATCGAACGCGACGGTCAGATGCTTTATGAACTCTACCGCGCCTTCAGGCGCGACGACGGCTGGGAAGCCGAGAGCGGGGCGAAATGGGACCTGGCGAGCAACGCGGTGCGGCCCCGCCACTGGACATCGGCCGATGCCGCCGGCCTGCCGATCTTTCCGGGGCTCGTGCGCTACGACGAGGTGCTCACCGGACGGATCGACCACGCCCTGCGTTTCACCGTGGGTCGCACCCAGCGCGGATTCATCTTTCCCGCCCGCCACCACGCATCGAACAGCACGGATCCAGACCTGCCGCCCATGGGATTGAGACTGCGACTCATGGCCACAGTGGACATCTCGGATTTCTCGGAGACCAATCGGGTGATTCTGCAGGCCCTGAAGCGGTACGGGATGTTCGTGGCCGATAACGGTGGAGACTGGTACCTGTCGGGTGCGCCGGATCCACGCTGGGACGACGGCGACCTCGCCGAATTGCGCCGCATCAAAGGCAGCGATTTCGAGGTGGTATACACCGGGGAAATCGAGCGTTGATGCGGGGAAGGAGCGGACCGGTCAACCAGCGGCCGGCGGCCGCGGTCTCAGGTCCACATGAAGGTATTTCAGGGTACTGCGGCCGTTGAGGACGTCCAGCACCTCCACCCAGAGATCGTAGGGAGCGGCTTCCAGCCTGGGCAGAGCGATGGAAATCGTCAGCGGATCCTTGAACACATGCAGGTTCCGGTTCTGGTCGTAGACGGTCTGACCGGCCGCCCCGTGCACCCGGATACGCACGTTGAGAAGCCCGCACGGAACACCTTCCTCCATCCGTTTGCTGAAATTGGCGATTTCCAGGCCGAAGGCGTTTTCGGTGTACTTCAGATCACGGATGGTCACCCGGTCTCCGGGCCCGCCGGTGTCGCCGGGATCCAAGGACGTCGGCACACCGGTACGGACGAAGGGATCGTAGACCGCCTCGTAGGTCGGGTCCTTGGTCCGGATGCGGAGCGGGCCCTGCGGTTGCTCGAATTCGGGTTTGAAAGAGATCAGGTAATAGACGTCCTCGGCCTGTGAAATCTCTCGAAAAGCGTTTTCCAGATGGGCGCTGGCGACCAGCCGGCCCCCGGTCTGCCGGGTGATGTCGCGGAACACCTGTTCGATGTCGGTGGAAATCCCCCGGGCTTCGAACTGCTCTGACAGCGTTTCGCTGTCCGGGGGGATGAGCACGGTGTGGTGGGTGGCCTGGATGCGGCTGAAATGGTGTTTCAGTTCATCTATCGGGAAGTTTTGCGAGGATTTCAACTCGAGGTCGATCGTCTTCATCAGGCGGGAGAGAAGGCTGGCGAACACGGCGTCCGTACTGCCCTCTCCCAGCAACTGCTGGATCGTCTGGGATATCCACTGCCTCAACCGCTGCGAGAACTGCGGAAACACCACGGTCTGGTAGACGCTGATCACCCATTTTTCACGGTGAATTCCCCGAAGGTAGTCGGAGAACGTCCGGTAGCGCTGTACGTCGGGAAACAGATGATCCCGCTTGAACTCCCGGAGAATCCGCAGGTAGTTCTCCAGCGCGATTTTCAGCGGCAGCTTGTAGCCCGTCGCATCGGCGTTTTCCCTGTAGACCATCTGGTTACGCAATCGGTCCAACTGCCTCTGGACTTCCTCGATGGTGGCGATGACCCGGTGACGGGCCTGTGTGCCCTGAGATTTCAGCAATTCCTGAATCGATCGACTCACCCGGATCTTGTCGTCCAGTCGATTGAAGAACAGGGTCCGGTCGTTTACGAAGACCAGCAGTTGATCCTGTCTCCAGAACATCTCGTTTACCATGAATTCCACACCCCGGTCCAGTGCTTCGTTGTGATTGCTGACCTGGAATATGAGCACGAAGACGCGCGAAGGAAGCCGGGTGTCGGACTCGGGGGCGGGATCGGGGGGGGGCAGGATGTGTCTCTGCCTGAGGTAGCAACCGGTCAACTCCTGCAAGACCTCGTTCTCGTAAACGAGGAAGTCGGACCGGGTGAGGCCGTTTACCGTTTTGCCGCGCTGGAACACACGCACGGGTACGACCACGTTGGTCACCTGGACGATTTCGCGAGGTTGTTGTGGTTTCGGGGGAGTGGTGTCAGCTGCCGGTATAGACAGGCCCAAGACAAGAATCGAAGCGAGGCGTAATGATCCCGTCACCATGATGGTTTCCCTCAATAATACGGTTCGTCCTGACCGAACCGGATCGAAGACCCTAGGAGGACTGGAGCGCGGCGAGGGTTTCCTTGACCGCCGCGGCGTGACCCTGGGCCTTCACCTTGGGCCAGTGGTGGGCGATCCGGCCCTGCGGATCGATCAGTACGGTGGAGCGAACCACCCCGAGAAACGTTTTCCCGTACATGCTCTTATCCGCCCAGGCCCCGTAGGCCTTCATCACCTGGCGATCGGGATCCGCAAGCAGTCGGATCCCCAGGTCGTGTTTCACCTTGAACCTTTGGTGACTCTGGCAGGAATCGGGACTCACGCCCACCACCACAGTGTTTCGGGCCGTGAAATCGGCCAGCGCGGCCGTGAATTCGAGCGCTTCCGTGGTGCATCCGGGCGTGTTGTCCTTGGGGTAGAAGTAGAGAACCACCCATTTCCCCAGGTTCTTAGACAGAGTGAAGGTCTGCTCGTCCTCGTCCTTCAGATTGAAGTCTGTTGCTTTATCACCGATTTTCATTGGTTTTCCTCCTCGTTCTTGATGGCGCCAGAGCGTTGATTCATCCCCCGCGCATACTATTATTAGGTAGCATAAGGTACGTTAAAAATCAACATTAAAAAGGCGGGTCCTCTTGACGTTGGCGACGACAGGCCAAGGCCAGTCCGGGGTCATCGGTCACGATGGCCGAGATGCGGCCGTCACCCATCAGTTGCTCGATAAGAGAGGGCGAATTCACGGTCCAGACCGCGACTTTCACTTGGTCGCGGGGTAAAGAATCGGGCGGAAGAAAGGGCAGGAGATCGACCTGGAGAAAGATCCAGCGATCACCGTGCCGGATGGAGGTCCCGAGGCGGTGTTCCAGCAGGCGACGGGCGATGAAAGGGGGAATCGATCCACGCTTCTTGTATATGTTGCCGGTCAGGCGGGAGGGCTGGTTGCGCCGGATTCGATCGACGGCGATGCGGGAGAACGAGGAGAAGACACACCGGCCTCCGGGGAAAAAGCGGTCCACCAGGTTCAGAATGTCCATCTCATACCCCGGTTCCTTCAGTTCCAGGTCCAGGGCGATGCGCCCGTGGCAGAGACGAAGCACCTGCTCCAGGAGGGGAATGTCGCGTCCGATGGCACGCCCATGGGACAAGACATCGCGGAAGTCGGAACTGCGGATGGTATGGGAGAGTACGGCGGGATCATGGTGTACGATGATCCGTCCGTCCCTTGTGCGTCGAACGTCGCACTCGATCATATCCGCACCGTGATCGATGGCCAGACGGAACGCCTCCAGCGTGTTTTCTTCGGCCTCCGTCGAGGAGCCGCGGTGCGCGACGATGAGTGGCCGGGGCACCTCACCACCGTTCATTCGGTCCGTTCCACCGCCTCACGACGCAGGCGCCATTCCTCGTCCTCATCGGTTTCGACGAGTTCGAGATGGTAGTAGACACCGCCGTGGATCGTGTAGTACTTCTTGTCGCCCTGCATCTGAACCAGGAAGTCGACCTTCTTCGCCACCGGCAGCCAGACGCTTTGCAGAACGTTGCCTTCGAGGTCGAGGACCTGGTAGGATTCCCGGTTCCCGCGGCGCAGGGGTGTTCTGACGTAAAGGATGTGGTCGTCGGCCAGAATGTGTTGAATGGGAGAGAAGTGGTCGGGGTATTCGTACAGCTGCTGTTTGATGAAGTTGTCGAAAAAAGCCTGACCCCGTTCACGAATCATGCGCTTGAAGGCGGGAATCTCGAGGTATTCGCGAAAGGCCCGGGTCCTGGCGTCTCCATTGACGGCGATCCTGTCATAGGGTTTCTCGATCGTGCGCAGGCGGTTCCCCCGGTGGTCGAACACCTCGATCACGAATCCACGCGGGCTCTCTTCCACGCATATCCGGTCGTCGATGATGCAGAAGTGCAGCCCGTCGGGCATCACGTACACCTTGTCCTCGTAGGTGAAGAACCGCTGGCGGAATAGCTCTTTGACCTCCTGCATTCGACCATCGTAGATGTTCAGTGTAAAGTAGTTCTTTCCCCCCGGGCCGTAGAGGATCTTGTGAACCACGAAGTTCTCACGGATCGGCAGGGCCTGAAGAATGCCGGGTGCCTTGCGGATTTCCTTGATGAACGTTCCGCCCCGGGTGAAGTGAACGATCTTGTTCCGGCTTTCGGCGTGGATGAAGTCGGGAAATACGCTGATGATCAGGGTGCGTGAAGGATCCAGCCTGAATTCACCCGGTCCCTCACCCTCCTTTCCGATCACTGTTTTGAGGGAGAGGTCCGCCAGGTCGTAGACGAATATCCTGTGGCCTTCGACCACAAACAGTTCGTCATCGAAGACCCTGATCATCTGGGGTTTGTAAATGCCTTTCAGGGTGCCGGCAGACCCCGGCAACAGCAGTGCGAAGAAGAGGAGACTGAAAGCGAAACGCAGCGTCTGTTTCATGATGCCTTCCTTCTGTTGGATTTCAGACATTGATACGTGTCCGGCGGCCTGGAGTTCAGCCTGGCAGACGAAGTTCTGGACGGTTGAATTTACAATCTGCGTTCCTGTATACTGAGCACGGCGGAAACATCGGCTGGATATCGAAACCGCTGTGGCCGCCGTGGAGGCGTATATGCACCAGCAAAGGATCGTCATGGTGATCGTGGCTGCCCTGGGGGCGCTGGGGACATTTCTGCCCTGGGTTCAGATCCCGCTCTTCGGTTCGGTCAACGGCACCGGCGGGGACGGGTGGATCTCCTTCGTTCTGTTCGGCCTGATCATCGCGCTGTGCCTTTCGGGCAAGCGGGAAAATCCACTGGGCACATGGATGTTGGTCCCCACGTTTTTATTCGCGGTGGCGGCCGTCGCACTGGGCGTATGGAAGATCGTGGACGTGAAGTCGGTGTTGAAAGGGACCGGTTCCGGCGGCGAGCTTGAGGGCATGCTGGGATCCATGTTCTCGGTGGGGATCGGACTCTACGTGATCATCGCGGCCGGGTTGGCCGTCATGGTCTCGGCCATCGTGCTGGGCAAAAAAGCACCCAGAGCCAAGGCCTAGGCCTCGTTGGGACGAATCAGGGTCATTAGAAAGTAGAAGAGGAGCGCGACGGCCCCCAGAGACATCAGAACGGTGAGCAGGGGAAACGCGGTAAACACGCGGCCGAGACTCCCGGCGAGGACGCGAAAGATGCCGAACGATTCTCCGTAGTCGCCGATGACCTTCTTGACGGGATCCCAGAGTCCGGAGACCAGGGCCAGCGCACCCCCCCCCGCGAGGACATAGGCCGTGATCTGTGGATAGAGCAGCGGTCTAAGCGCCCGGTTCTCCAGGTCTTTTCTCGAGCGTCTGGCGGACCGGCCGGCGTTCCAAACCGTTTCCGAGGACGGCAGGGGATTCGCGGTTTCGACCGTCTGGTGCGCACGATTTGCATAGTCGGACATCCAGCTCCGGACGAGCCATTCGTCCCGGCATACGGGGCAATGCTCGACATGACGGCGTAATTCCTCGTTCAGATGACCGTTTGTCCATCCGGCCAGTACTTCTGCGGTCCTCGGGCAGGTCTTTTTTTTCATGGTGCATCCTTCCCGGAAAAGCCGCTTTCCTGTAGAAAAGCGGCAAATTTCTTCTTCACACGAAACAACTGAACCCTGATGCTGGACTCGCGGTCCCCGGTGAGGCGCGCGATTTCCCGGTGGCTGAAATCCTCGACGCACGCCAGCCACAGGAGCGTTCTCTCCTTCGGTTTCAATCGCTGGAAGATCCGGTCCATGTCCAGCGAGACCAGGGGATTCACGGCCTCCTGGTCATCGGCGACGAGCAGGGATTGATACTTTCTCTCGACGTCGATCCTTCTCTTCTGGTCGATGATCAGGCGATAGGCGGTTTTGTAGAGAAACGACTTCTGCTGGTACACGTTCAATTCGTCCGGAACGTGATTCAAGAAACGGATGAATGATTCCTGGAAGATGTCGTCGGCCAGTCCATCCTCACCGCAGGTCTTGCGCACGAACAGCCAGAAGGGTCTGCTGTGCTTCTGGTAGAATATCTTGAAGGATTCCTTTCGTAGATTGCTGGAAAACATCGCGGATGTCGTGCCCAATTCATCTCTCGCCGGGGCCGGTCGGGGGAGAAGAAGCTCCCCCGACCGCCGGACGATCTCCATGGCCATGGGTCATTCGTCGTCGCGAATCAGTCCCCATTCCCGGCTCAGCTTGAACGAAATGGCCGCGGATACCAGAAAACCCAGACCCAGAGCAACCACCACGATTCCCGTGCCGACGATGTAACGCCAATCTTCGGCAAACAACAACGCCAGCGCAAGGATCGACAGCCCCAGGAACCCCGAAATAACCCCCTTGCTGAGTGCCGACAAGAGCCGTTCTTTGGGTGTCAGGCCCTCGATGGTCAGGGACCTGAGGAAGCGGCTGCCACTGTCGCTCTGAAGGAAATCGTTCAGCTTCTCCACGCTGTCGAACTTGTCCATGAGTTTCTGGTTGAGTTCGTGTTTCAGCCGGGCCTTTCTGGCGTCCAGGAAGAGCTTGATGATCCAGGCGCTCAGCCCGAAGAACACCGGGAGAACGATCAGTGAGGTCAATTGCTCAGATATTTCCATTTTTTACCTCCGGCGGGGCGTCCTGTCTCGGAGTGGCCGTGTTCCCCGCTCATATCGTTCAACGATCCTCCCCGCCGCCTGGTTAACAAAGCCATCACCCTCCATCACGGTGAATGAAGCAGCGATTTCTCGATCCGATAATGGTTCAGGGCCCGCGCGCGGGCATTGCGGTAGTCCACCATCGGATCGGGGTAGCGGGGACTCCCGTACTCCGGAATCCATCGACGGATGTAGGCAAACTTCGGATCGAACCTCTTTTGCTGGATTTCAGGATTGAAAATCCTGAAGAAAGGGGCGGCGTCACAACCGGTTCCCGCGGCCCACTGCCAGTTCCCGTTGTTGGAAGCCAGTTCGAAGTCCAGCAAGCGGTCGGCGAAATACCGCTCCCCCGATCGCCAGTCGATGAGAAGCAGCTTGCTCAGGAAGTTGGCCGTGATCATACGCGACCGGTTGTGCATGAACCCCGTGGCGTTCAGTTCGCGCATCCCGGCGTCGACCATGGGGAACCCGGTGTGTCCCGTGCACCAGCGGTCGAAGTCTCCGGGCGATTCCCGCCAGCGGAATTGCCGGTAATCCTGTTTAAATGGACCGTCGGCCACCCGGGGGAATCGCCGGAGGATCATGGCAAAAAAATCCCGCCAGATCAGCTCGTCAAGCCAGACCCGGTTCAGCCGGAATCCCCAACCTGCGGCGCGGCGAATGCTCAGGGTACCGAAACGAAGGTGCACACCCAGGCGTGTCGTTGACCGAATGCCGGGAAAATCGCGGGACAGGTGGTAGTTCTCGATGACTTTACGGGGGAGGGAACGGCCCGGAAATCCGGTTTTGCCAACGTGGTGGCCGACTTTCACCCCCATGGGTGAGCGGATGTTGTCGGCCGCCACGAAGCGATGGCCCCATCGTCCGGATGGAAAGGGCGCCGGCATCTCACGGACGAACCGTTTCCGCCAGGCGTTTCGATAGGGCGTGAACACGGTATAGGGAGTTCCGTCCGCTTTGAGGATGTCGTCCCCTTCGAATATGACATGGTCCTTGAAGGTGTGGAAGGGGATGCCGCGTTTTTCCAGTAAACGTCGCACCGCCTCGTCCCGCCCCACGGCGTAGGGTTCGTAATCCCGGTTGCAGTAGACGGCCGCGACCCGGTGACGACCGAGTATGCGCGGCCAGACCGTTCCGGGTTCCCCCCGGCAGACCGCCAGACCGGATCCCTTCTCCTTCAAGGCCTTGTGCAGGCGTTCAAGGGCGTTCTGGATGAACTGGACGCGCCGATCATGACGGTCCGGCAGAGACGCCAGGATTCGCGTATCGAAGATGAACAGAGGCAGCACCGGATGACCCCCGCGCAGGGCCTGGTCGAGCCCGTGGTTGTCATCCAGTCTCAGGTCGCGACGGAACCAGAAGATGCTGATTTTCTTCGCCGAGACGGCCACTGGATATCCCCGTTGACCCACCCGACCTTCAAGGGCCGATCACCTTGAAGTAGAGCCAGGTGCCACTCACGGACACGATTGCACACAGCACGGATCCCCAGAGAAGATCCACGACGGTGATGAGCAAGGGCCAGTCTCTGAGTGTGGCCAGGTTGGTGAGATCGTAGGTGGCGTAGGTGATGAGACCGAACAGGAGGCCGTATGTCAAGGCGTGGAGCAGAGATTGCTGCGAAATGGCGGGCAGCACCACGAAGGTCAGCACGCCGCCGACGAACAACAGATAGAAGACGATGGCGGCGGGCCAGTTCGGACGCGGAGAGAGCAGATGGGCGAGGTGGCGCCGGTACAACCCGCGGGCGATCACGCCGAGCCATATCATGTCGATCACCAGGAACACGGCCAGAGACATACCGTAAAGGATGAGCATTTTCTTAAGCGTCATGAAGTCCCTCCATTATGGCAGATGACCGCCTCACCACACCCGGCGGACGGTTCAAGCCTCATCGCCGGCGAGAATGACGAATCTGGCCAGCGCTTTGAAACGGGCGAGGGTGGCGCCCGGGATCGGATTGCCTTGGCAGTAAAGGGCGCCGCGCACGTGGTGAGGCATCCCGTCCAAGGTGTTCAGGCAGTTGTGGGAGCAGTCGAAATCCCCGTTTACGGCCTCCGGTCCTCCGACCAGCGTGGCAATCTGGTTCTCGGAACAATCGAAACTCCCGTTGATCTGGAGGGGAACGCCTTCCAGATTCTTCAGGCGGTTGGCCTTGCAGACGAAGGATTTGCCGACCTCGAGCGGGGCGTGAGCGAGAGAGGCAAGATGGTTGTTGTGACAGAAAAATGAGAGCCCCACGGACCGGGGAGCGCCCTCCAGGGATTCCAGCTGGTTGTTCGAGCAGTTGAAGTCCCCCCGGATCCTCCCGAAGACCACGGGCAGGCGCTTGAGATTCAGGAAGCCGATGTCCACGGAGGTGGCCACGTCAACGGTGCCGTCGTCGTGGATGATGAAATCCTGGATGTCCAGGTCCCGCATCGTCACGGCGATCTCTTCCTTGTTCACCCTGTCCCTCCGGAAGCACTATATACCAACCGCTTCCAATTTACAACCGCATGGACACCGTGGAAAGAAGGTTGAAAATCGGGTCCGTTTCCTATAGAATAGGAACCTGGTCCGAAATCGCAGGTCGATTCGTACACACCATCCACATCGAGCACCCGTTTTCGGAGTTTAGGATTCGGCATGGACGACAAGAAACCAGATATTCCCAAGAAGTACGACCACTTCGAGGTGGAAGAGAAATGGCAGGCGGAATGGGACAGGTCGGGTCTATACCGCTGGGATCCATCCCGTCCGCGCGAGGAGACCTTCGTGGTGGACACGCCCCCGCCCACGGTGTCGGGATCCCTTCACGTGGGGCACGCCTACAGCTACGCCCAGACCGACGTCATCGTCCGCTTCCAGCGCATGCTGGGCAAGAACATCTTCTATCCCATGGGGTGGGACGACAACGGGTTGCCCACCGAACGCCGGGCGCAGAACGTGTTCCACATCCGTTGTGACGCCCGACTGCCCTACGATCCCGGCTGGGTGCCCGGGCGCCAGGAGGGCAAGACACCGGTGGCCGTGTCTCGGCTCAACTTCATCGAAGCCTGCGAAATGATCACGCGTGAGGACGAGGTGGCCTTCGAAAAGACCTGGCGCAAGCTGGGCCTTTCGGTCGACTGGTCCCAGGTGTACACCACCATCGGGAATCATTGCCGGAAGATTTCCCAGATGTCGTTCCTGGACCTGGTCGCGAAGGGGCTGGCGGAGAACAGCGAATCGATTACCATGTGGGATGTGGACTTCAGGACCGCCGTTTCCCAGGCCGAGGTGGAGGACCGGGAGGTCACCGGGGCTTTTCATGATCTGAAGTTCACCCTCGAGGATGGTGAGGATTTCATCATATCCACGACACGACCCGAATTGCTGGCGGCCTGCATCGCGGTGGCTGCGCATCCGGACGACGGGCGGTACCAAAAGTACATCGGCAGGACCGCGCTGACACCTCTCTTCGCCATTCCCGTACCCGTGGTCGCCAGCGAGCACGCCGACCCGGAGAAGGGCAGCGGGATATTGATGATCTGCACCTTCGGGGATATGGCCGATGTGGAATGGTGGCGCCGTTCGGGTCTTCCGAGCAAGCAGATCATCGGAAGAGACGGCCGGCTCCTGAACATCGTCTTCGGAGACGCCCCCTTCATCAGCCGGGATCCGGAACGTGCCCAGAAGGCCTACGACCGTCTGGCCGGCCTGCGCATCGCGGAAGCGAAGCGAACGGTCGTGGACATGTTGCGAGAACCGGGCAGCGCGCCGGACGGCAGGGGGGTCGCCCTGGAGGGAGATGCGCGGATGATCACCCATCCGGTGCGCTTCTATGAAAAAGGTGATCATCCGCTGGAGTTCATTCCCACCCGGCAATGGTTCGTGAAAATTCTAGAGTTCAAGTCGGAGCTTCTGGCTCAGGGTGAAAAAATACGCTGGCATCCAGCCTATATGAAGGCCCGCTACGACCACTGGGTCATGGGACTCAACCAGGAGTGGTGCATCAGCAGACAGAGGTATTTCGGCGTTCCCCTGCCCGTGTGGTATCCGGTCCTGGACAACGGGGAACCCGATTTCGGGTCACCGCTTTTCCCCGAGCAGGACGACCTTCCGGTGGATCCACTCACCGATGTGCCCCGGGGCTACCAGGCAGACCAGAGGGACAAACCCGGAGGATTCACGGGAGAGAACGACGTGATGGATACCTGGGGAACCTCCTCGATGACGCCGCAGATATCCAGTCACTGGAAGATAGACGATCACAGGCATCGCAGGCTGTTTCCCGCAGACCTGCGACCACAGGCCCATGACATCATCCGTACCTGGGCGTTCTACACGATCACCAAGGCATGGATGCACGAGCGTGAGATTCCCTGGAAACACGCCGCCATCAGCGGTTTCATTCTGGATCCGGATCGCAAGAAGATGAGCAAATCCAAGGGCAATGTCATGACCCCCGAAACCCTCCTGAACGAGAATTCCTCGGATGTGTTCCGTTACTGGGCCAGCCGCGGCCGGCTGGGAGTGGATTCCGCCTTTGACGAAACCCTGTTCAAAATCGGACGCAAACTGGTGATCAAGATTTTCAACGCCAGCAAGTTCGTCATGATGCAGTTCTCAGGCGATGGCCGGCACACCGGGCCGTTCGGCATGGATGGGGTCATGGGGGCATGCGATCGCAGCTGGGTCCACATCATGCGACGCACGATCGAAGAAGCCACCCGGGCCTTCACCGACTACGACTATACCGCGGCGCTCCAGGTGATCGAGGATACCTTCTGGAATTTCTGCGACAATTACCTCGAGATGGTCAAAGCCAAGGCGTACGAGGGGGGGCGCAGTCCGGAGAGCGGTTCGGCGCTGAGCACGCTGGACTGGTCTCTGTATACGTTTCTCCGGTTGTTCGCCCCGTTCATGCCGTTCGTCTGCGAGGAGATATGGTCATGGCGCTACGGTGGACCCGGACAGTCGGTTCACACGGCCCCCTGGCCCGCGGCGGAAGAGGTGGCCGCCGTGGCCCCACCGGACGAAGAGAACGGTTTCACCGCGGCCACGGAGGTGATATCGAAGATCCGTGGGTTCAAGACCACGAGCCAGGTCTCCCTGAAGACCCCGGTCACCGCGCTGGAAATCCGCGGGAGCGCCGAGGACCTCGAGATCCTGAAGCCTTTTGTCACCACCATCCTGGAGTCCACCCATACCCTGGCCGATCCCGTGATACAACCCGGTCCCGTCACGGACGAAGACGGTCAGCGCTTCCACCTCCGAATCGTCCTGGGTGAACATCCGGAGAAGCAGGGCGGTTGATGGGGCCGCACCCCTGACCGCCCGGCCCGAGAGAGGCGTACGTTGGGTGGATTGAAACCAGGAAAATCCTGCCGGGGCGGTGATACGCCCGTCACACCGTTGCAGGAGTCCACATCCTACATCCGGGATCCGCGTACGGGTGAGTGGAAGGTCGTTAATCCCGCCGGTTCGGTGGCCTACAACTGTATCGGTCGCGATTATGCCTGGGGATCGGAGGGCGCTCCGGACGAGCCGTCAAAGACCCGTGCCGCGCATGACCAACGGGCCGAGGAACTCTTGATTCATCACCGTTCCCGGTATCGCTACGTGGGGCGTCGGGGCGGACAGTACGAACTCATTTACAGCATTTTCAAGGAACTGAATCGGATCGATCATCCCGACAACAGGCACATGCTCTGGTACGGGGTCGTCACCCACCTGACAGCCGATTTCCGCAGACAGTGTGAATCGCCGTGGCCCGGAATCGGTCTTGCCGAACAAGAGGGCGTGCCCGGGGGGGCCGTCATGCCGGTGGATATCGATGACGTCAGGCCGCTGCGGACTCCGGCGGTCCTGGAAACGATCGAAAGGTACCTATACGGTATCGCCGGAGCCGGGATTCTGCTCTGCGCGGGTGAACCGCTGATGCCGGGATACATGGGCCAAAGAATGGACGAACTGACCGAATTGCTGCAACGGGCAACGGAACGGATCGGCCCGTTCTCGGAACGGAAGGACGATCCTCTCGTCTACCGCCTCGTGCTTCATTCGGCGACCTCCAACGTCCTGCTTTGGAGCGCTATGTTTGCGAGAGAGGTCCCACGGTGTTTTTCGGCGGTATGCGCCGGCGATCTTTACCGGGAAAGGGTCAAAAATCCGGCCCGGAACGCCATCCCCGACGCCGGAACCGATCGCTGGTTCACCATCGCGGATTTCTGGAACGGCCTCATCCCCTGAGGCCGCCGGCGAATCACGGATGAACCGCGGCTCAGCCCAGCAGGGCGCCCATATCCATGTACTTGGAAATCAACTGGGTCAGGAGGTCCACTTTTTCGGTCGAATATTTCGTGAGCAAGGCGTCCATGTGATCGATTTGACGCGCCACCTGGAAGGTGTCGTGAGGTACGAG
>Ga0180434_10006155_pt1 | contig 13885 bp, 11 predicted proteins | sample SS_ome_7_FD_132453 | JGI IMG/M metagenome (GOLD analysis project Ga0180434, IMG submission 132453) | Hypersaline lake sediment archaeal communities from the Salton Sea, California, USA - SS_1_D_2 metaG | ecosystem: Environmental > Aquatic > Non-marine Saline and Alkaline > Hypersaline >... | reverse complement strand
ATCTCGGCGATGGCGCTGGAAAGCTCCCGGCACCGGTTCTCACTTGACCGGGCATGGATCTTAGCACGATCCTCCAGTTCATCGTACAAGGAAAGGTTCAGGATTCGAGCAAGGACCTCTTTGCGCTCCGAGGGTAGCTTTACAGTGAACTCATCGGCACGACCCTGGAGCAGGAAGGCACTGTTGATGAAAGTATCGTAGTCCATGCGCAGGATTTCGATGATTTTCTGCTGCGTCTCCCGTATGGAGTTGCCCGCGAGCGACCTGAAGTCCTGCCCGGTGGCTATCTGAAGGTCGAGAAGGGAATGCCCCGGTCGGTTCACCTTCGGTTTAGTCCGCTTGCGAATTACGCGATATCGGTCTTGACCGGAAGCGAACTCGAACTCCACCTCCATCTCCGTCCGGCCCACATGGATAAGCTCGTCATCGCTCTTTGCCCTTGCCTTGCCCCAGAGCACCCAGGTAATAGCATCCAGAAGCGCCGACTTTCCATTGCCGTTGTCACCACAGAGGCAGGCGACATGTATTCCATCGAAGGAAAGGGGGGGCACATTATCCCGATAGCACATGAAGTTCTTAAGCGCCAGCTTAACGGGGATCATTCTGCCCTCCTCAAAAAGGCTGTCCTCATTTTGGCACCGCTGGCGGTGGCGGTCAATATCCACTAGCGCTAGCCCAAGCGATATTGCTTTCCCTTCTCTGGCACAAAAACCCCTATACCCGTGGGGACAACATCCCGAAATCGCTCCGGCTTCTCGGTGTGAACGGGAAAAACCGCTTTGGGATTTATTTCCGCTATCAGCTTCTTGAGTTCAGCCCCCGAGGCATGCCCCGAGGCATGAATCTGATGGTAAGGATAAAGGCCGAAATGCTTCAGCCAGTTCTCCACCCGCTCTAGCTCAATCTCCGCTTCCTCATCCAGTGGCTCGGTAACCGAGCGAATATAACATGAGCCCTCCGCCGGTCTGATGTCGATGAGGTCGGCCAGGTCAAAGAAATCGATCCTGACAATGAATTCACTCTGGTTGCGATGAATGTCCTCGCAGGTGATAGCATTGGGGCGATTCATAAATTCGCGCTCCCAAGACTCATAGTCCTGCTCCACGATATCTCTGGGGTAATGGGACTTTGTTATCAGACCCCAACTCTTCCGGTCAATGTAAATGGCAATATGCTCGTCATCTAAGGAAGGCGCCTGGGCATCGGTTCCCTCAAGCAACTTAAGCAAATGCGCCTGCTTCAAGCTAATTGCCAGCCTGCGCCCGCTGCTCCTTGCCACCTCATAGAAGCTTCTCATCCGCTCTATGTCCTTCCACGGATAATTGGCGATGACCAAGTTCCTGGCATCTCGAACTACCTTGACCACCCAGTCTTGAACGTCCTGCTCAGTGGGGCTCTCGATTTCATCGATGCGCGTCCCTTCGCAGATAAGAGCGATGGGCTTTGTCTCGGCTGCCCGTTGCACAAATCTTGTAGTCAGCTCGCCACCATAGCCATGAAACCTGAGGTCACCGGTGTAAACTACCGCCCCGCCTGAGGTATGGATGATGAACCCCAACGCCCCGGGAAGGGAATGATTTACCGGCAAGGCCTCAACAGCTATCTCGCCAATTGCCGCACTCTTCTCAATCGCTCTGAAATCCCGAGCCACTTTTGCCTCTTCACCCCTGACCCTCATCTGCCCCCCGGTTTTCTTTGGCCTCAGCTTAAAGGTCTCCCTAAAGGTCAAAAAATCGGTAAGGCCCGAAGTTGAGGTGGTTTCAATGGCCGCCAGAATCAGCCTCGTGACCTCGGAGGCAAAAATGGGAATCTCACTTCTCAAGAAATGGATGTAGAAAGAATGGTCGGCGTGGGCGTGGCTGAGGAATACAGCATCATAGGCCGCCTGCTCCAGGGCCTCCACGCCCGCATGGGCGAGATAATCCTGGCGATAAAAACCTCCCATATCCGATAGCCGGGGCAATAGGTCCATCTCCAGAAAATCGAGCACCCCATTATATTTTTTGGGCTGCAAGAACTCGGAAAAATACCTGCCCGCCTGAGCGAAACTCATGCCAAAGTCAAGCCAGAGCCTTTTGCCTCCATCCTCGAGGAGAATCTTGTTACCCCCAACCTCCCCTATCCCTCCATAAAAGCTTAGACAGGACATAATCACCCCCAAAAGCCGTCCTATTTTACCACGATTCGAGGTTTGGTTTAAGGGAGTTGCTTTTATCTCCCTTGACCCCCGGGGCTGCGGCAAGTAATATATTAACTTAGGTGGCAAATGTTTGAGGTATTGTCCCAAAAGCTGGGCAGCGTCTTTAGCCGGCTGAGCAGCAAGGGCCGTCTCACAGAGAAGGACATCGATGACGCGCTCAGGGAAGTTAGGCTTGCCCTCCTGGAGGCCGATGTCAACTTCAAGGTGGTGAAGGATTTCATCGCCCAGGTGCGCGAGCGCTCCCTGGAGGCCCAGGTATTCGAAAGTCTAACTCCGGCCCAGCAGGTAATAAAGGTTGTCAATGAGGAGCTTATTGCCATTTTGGGCGGATCGCCCAGCCAGCTAACCCAGGCCGGTCATCCGCCAACGATGGTGATGCTGGTCGGGCTCCAGGGCTCAGGGAAAACAACCACTGCGGCAAAGCTAGCCCTGCACCTGAAAAGCGCAGGTCAGCGCCCTATGCTCGTCGCCGCCGACCTGCGCCGACCTGCTGCCATAGAGCAGCTTGTGGTCCTTGGCAACCAGCTCGACATCCCGGTCTACAGGGAAGACGTCTCATCAAAACCGGTTTCCATCTGTGCCCACGCCTTAAAGAAGGCCAGAGAGCTAGCCTGCGCCTGGGTTATCGCCGACACCGGAGGTCGCCTCCACATCGATGAAGCCATGATGGAAGAGGTGGCCAAGATGAAGCGGGAACTCAAACCCTCGGAGGCACTTCTGGTGGTGGATGCCATGACCGGGCAAGACGCAGTGCGTGCCGCCGAGGAGTTCCACGCCACAGTGGGGCTCACCGGGCTGATACTGACTAAAATGGATGGCGATGCCCGCGGCGGGGCAGCCCTATCCATCAAATCGGTTACCGGAGTGCCGATTAAGTTCATCGGAATCGGTGAGAAAGCAGACGCCTTCGAAATCTTTCACCCCGATCGCTTGGCATCGCGTATCTTAGGCATGGGGGATATGCTCACCCTGATCGAGAAGGCGGAAAAGACCTTCGATGAAGAGAGTACCAAAAAGCTGGAGAGCAAGCTGCGCCATGGCACCCTCGACCTTGAGGATTTTCTGGGTCAACTAGAGCAGATGCAGAAGATGGGGCCTTTGACTCAATTGATGGAGATGGTCCCCGGGCTCTCCTCCATTGCCCGCCGCCTCCCCACCGAAGTGGATGACAGTAAAATTAAAAAGATCGAGGCCATGATCTTGTCCATGACCCCCGAGGAGCGCCGCAACCCAGACATCCTCGATGGCAGCCGGAGACGCCGCATCGCCCGCGGCAGTGGCACCACATCACAGGATGTCAATCAACTCTTAAATCAATTTCGCCAAACGCAGAAGCTGGTGAAGCAAATGGCATCAGGACGGGGAAAAGGCCTGCTCGATATGCTCCGTTAGAAAAATACTACTTGGTTAAACCGGTAACGATCATCTGACCGTCCCCAACGGTGATCTGCGCCAACTCTATGTCGATATCCTCCTCCAGCCTCTCGTCTGCCACTCCGCTAACAGCCCTCATCACCTGGCTGATTAGCGTCTTGGGAAAGGAAAGCCGCCCCACATCAAAGCTTGCAACCTTAATATCGACCTCTCCGTCATTAACCTCTATTCCAGCTTCAAGCGATACCTGCAGGCTCATGACAACGTCGATCTTGGCAAAGACATACACTCTTCCATCGATGAAATGGATCTGAATATAGTCAATGTCAATGCCGATTTCTCCCTCATCAGAGAGCGTCTGTACCTTGGAGGTGGCTTCCTCTTCAGTGATGACCAATGTCACAACTCTGGGCTCCCCCATAGCCGAGGCCTCGTCTATCTCCTGTTCCAAAGCATCAATCTTGTCATCCAAAGCTTGTACTGCTTCAGAGGTCACCTCTATCGGATCGGCCTCCACCTCCCTTGCCGCGGGACCAGTGATTAGATAGCCAAGAATGCCGATAGTGATCAGCAACAAGGCAAAGACAGCGCCGAAGAAGAGAAAGACAGATCTTATTGCCTGCAAAATTACCCTACTCTAAATAATCTTTGAGCTTCTTTGAGCGACTGGGATGGCGAAGCTTCCTCAACGCCTTGGCCTCGATCTGGCGAATGCGCTCTCTAGTGACCCCAAACTCCCGGCCCACCTCCTCCAGGGTGCGGCTGCGCCCGTCGTCAAGGCCAAATCTCAGTTGAAGTACCCTCCGCTCCCTGGGATTGAGAGAGAAAAGCACATCATCGATCTGCTCTCTAAGAAGCTGGTGAGAGGCCACATCAGGAGGTGCCTTGGCACCGCGATCTTCAATGAAGTCGCCAAGATGGCTATCTTCCTCCTCGCCAACAGGGGTCTCTAGCGATACTGGCTCCTGGGATACCTTCATGATATCCCTCACCTTTTCCGGGGCGATCTCCATCCCCTTTCCAATCTCCTCGCTGGTAGGCTCTCGCCCATATTCCTGGACCAGGCGTCTGGTAGTGCGAAGCAGCTTGTTGATGGTCTCCACCATGTGAACCGGGATGCGGATGGTGCGCGCTTGGTCGGCGATAGCCCGGGTGATAGCTTGCCTGATCCACCAGGTAGCGTAGGTGCTAAATTTGTAGCCCTTGCGATAATCGAACTTCTCCACCGCCCTGATCAACCCAATGTTACCCTCTTGAATGAGGTCGAGCAGAGACATCCCTCGGCCGATATACTTCTTGGCTATGCTAACAACCAACCGCAGGTTGGCCTCGGTAAGGTGCTTCTCTGCCCTCGCCGCCTCGCGATCGATCATCTCCAGATATGCCTCCATCTCTTTCTCTTTAGCCAAGAGCTGAGCAAGGAAGTAGGGCTGATGCAATTGGGTGCTTATCTCGGCGAGGGTTTTGTCACCCAGGACCTCCAGAATCGCTGGCGGTAACAGGCGGCTATCCAGCGATAGGCCCACTAGCGCTCGTTCGACCTCATATGAAGTCTCGCCTGTCCTCTTAGCAATGGTCTCTATTAGTAGCTTATCGACCTCGCCATCGATAGCAGCACGGAACTCGGGATTGGATACTAGCTCGCGGAGACTCACTGAGGGAGGTAAGTGAAGCTCTTGGGCCACGATATCAACAAGACTAGCAGACTGGCAGAGTCGCTCTAGGACAGCCAACAAGACGTCCCTGGCTAAAGCTGGTTTGCCAAATTCAGCCGACCAACCCTCCTCAATCTTGCCCACGTGCCTATCCAGTTCCATTTTGCTCGCCAGGAACTTCTCATCTGCAGCGCTCAAAAGGGATACCTTGCCGATCTCGCGCAGGTATATACGCACCGGGTCATCAATGACCTCTTGCTCTTCCAGCTCCAGCGCCGTTTGCAGCACTATCTCAGGTTCAATCTCAGGCTTTGACTCTTCCTCCCATTCCTCCAATTCGGGCGTACTCTGCTCCGACCGTTTCACTTCCTCAACAATCACATCGCTATCGGATAGGGCATGGTAGATGTCCTCCAATTGATCCAGATCTCGATCTGGCTCTAATTTAGAGAATCCTTCCGAATTTCCATTGCCCTTCTTCTTGGGGCCAAGCATCCCTAGATATTCGTTCTCTTCCGAGCTCATTCGTGTGCTCCTTTTCGCTCTCGCTTTCCAGCAAGGAAAAGTTCCCTCAGTTGGGCGCTTGGTGCCAAGGCCTTATCAAGTAGTGCCCGAACTTCCTCTTCATCACCCTCAGACTCCGCCTCTGAAATGAGCACCTCTTCCAGCGCTTTCAACCTCCTCAGTCTTTGCTCCTCCAACCGCCGCAGGCAATCGGCAAAGGCTATCTCAAGTTCCCTCTCACTTAAGGGGGGCAGCACCCTATTCGCCAGAGAGTCGAGATGCTCATGAAGATTGACATCGAGGCTGTGGTGCAATATCTCCATCCCCGGGCAATCGCGCCAGGCAAGGAAAAGCTCACGATTTTCTGTGCCTTCAAAATATTGGGGTAAAAGTACCTCCCCCTTTTCTCTTAGCTCTGGATGCTGAAGTAAGAGGCAGAGGCAGTATTCCTCCAGCGGGTGACGAAGCGGCTGGTCAGAGGGTAGCGATACCACCTTTCGCCCAGATCTTTTGGGCTTTTCCCTTTCCGTGGGGTGCAGCCTGGCCGCTTTGCCGGCCAAGGTGCGCTCATCCACCCCGACCAAACCAGCGAGCCTTTTGAGGTAAAGCTCTCGCTCTACATCATCTTCCATCTCGGAAATGAGGGGCAAAAGCTGCTCCGCAGCAAATGCTTTGTCCTCCTCTCTGCTGAGGTCGAGCTTCGATGTGACCGCCTGAAACAAATAGTCCGCCAAAGGCGATGCCTCAGCAACCAGCCGCTGCCAGTTCTCAGGGCTCTCCCTGATCACTTCATCGGGGTCCTTGCCCCGGGGTAAAAGAATAATTTTCAGGCTTGCCTTTAGTTTGGAACTCCCTCCCAGCCAGTCAGTAAGGGAGGTCAGCTTCTCGCTGAATGCCTGCCTGGCGATCTCCAGACCACGAAGGGTGGCTTCTTCCCCTGCGGCATCGGCATCCAGCGCCAGGGTCAGGTTTCCGGTCAGCCTTTTGATCAACCTCACCTGTTTCTCGGTGAGCGAGGTGCCCATAGAAGCAACTACATTGGCTATGCCAGCCTGATGAGCAGCAATAGCATCCATGTAGCCCTCCACTATAATAGCCAAGCCCTGCTCTCTGATCACTCCCTGGGCGCGGTCAAGGCCATAGAGAATACCGCTTTTATCGAAAATCGCCGTTTGGGGAGAGTTGAGATATTTAGGCACGGTGTCATCCAGAGCGCGACCACCAAAGCCAACAATCCTCCCCTGATCATTCCTTATCGGAAACATGAGCCGATTTCGAAATAGGTCGCGCCTTCCCCCACTCTCCTTTTCAATGATTAAGCCCGCAGCCAGCAGCTCATCCTCGCCATAGCCCTTCTTTACCAGGTGCCTAAGCAGGGCATCCCAGCTATTAGGGCTGAACCCCAACTGAAAACTTTCCACCGCCTCAGGGAAGACGCCTCTCTGCTCCAGATGGCTCCTCGCTATTTGAGCGCCCTTGGCATTCAAAAGCAAATGATGGTAAAAGAGGGCGGCAGCCTCGTTTGCCTGATAAAGCCTTTCCCATTCTTTTTCCTCGGCCTTTTCCCTTTGTTTCGACACCAAATTTACCCCCGCCCTCTCAGCCAGAAGCCTGAGCGCCTGACCGAAGTCGACGCCCTCCTTTTTCATGACAAAGGAGAAGATGTCGCCACCGGTGGCGCAGCTGCCGAAGCAGCGCCAGCTCTGGCGCTCAGGGAATACGAAGAAAGAGGGGGTCTTCTCGGTGTGAAAGGGACAGATGGCCTTGAAGTTACGCCCCGACTTCTTCAGGGTGGCATAATCCGAGACCACATCCACGATATCCAATCTCTGTTTTATCTCATCGATAACGCTCATTCAACTCCTCCGCCAGGCGAAGGGCGTAATTATCTGTCATACCGGCAATATAGTCAACAACCTTACGCTCTAAAGTGTCATCCCGCATGGCGTACTCTTGAGGTAGCCTTCCCTCGTGCTCTATGAAGTGCCTATAGAGAAGGCGAACCACCTCTCTGGCCTGCTCTGCCTCCTCCCTGGCTACGCTATACACCCGGTCAAAGAGGAACCGGCGCAGGATGTTTGCCGCCTCCACCACTTCAGGGCTCATACTGATGACCGGCTTTTCCCATGAGCAGTTGATAACATCCAAGACCAGAGTATTTATTCTCCCAGAATGGGATGAGCCCAAAATGGTGACCGCAGAGCGAGGAAGGTCTCCCTCAGTGATAATGCCCGCTCTCAGCGCATCTCCTATGTCATGGTTGATATAGGCGATGATATCTGCTATCTTACACACCTGCCCCTCCAAGCTGTCCGCCATTCCCCATTCCTCGCCCAGTATGTCTGACCCTGTTTTAGAGTGCTTCAGGATCCCTTCTCTCACCTCCCAGGTCAGGTTAAGTCCCTGGCCATCCTTTTCCAGAAGGTCAACTACCCTCAGGCTCTGCTCGTTATGCCTAAAGCCCTCGGGGAAGATCTCATTGAGCACCTCCTCGCCCACATGGCCAAATGGGGTATGGCCCAGGTCATGGCCCAGGGAAATGGCCTCAGCTAAGTCCTCATTCAGGTTTAAGCCACGCGTGATAGAGCGAGCGATCTGCGATACCTCCAGAGTATGAGTGAGCCTGGTCACATAGTGATCCCCTAAAGGAGCGATGAAAACCTGGGTCTTATGCTTCAGGCGCCGAAAAGCCTTACAGTGGATGATTCGATCGCGGTCCCGCTGAAAGTCGGTGCGCATGGGGCAGGGCTCCTCAGGCCTCAACCTCCCTTTGGAGAGCCTGCTCCTCATAGCATGGGGGGAAAGACTCTCCTCCCTTTCCTCCAGCCGAAGGCGTATATCATGGTGCAACATCTCTAGCTTGATGCGCGAGCGATTCTCCTCTACAGCGCGGGACTGGTAAACCTCCCTTCGACCTTGGCGATTATTTGTCTGGTGTGCTCAATGGCATCAGGGCTCACCGAGACAGACGTTATTCCCCATCCCACCAGCTTCTCAGTGAGCTCAGGGTAGAAAGAGGGTGCCTGGCCACAGATAGAAGAGGTAATCCCTCTCCTAACCGAGGTCTTGATCGCCTTCTCCAGAGCTAGCAGCACCGCCTTGTTTTGCTCATCAAACTCTTCCGCCAGCTTAAGGTTATCCCGGTCTACCCCCAGGATGAGCTGAGTGAGGTCATTGGAGCCGATGGAGATGCCGTCGATTCCCAGATCGATGAAATCATCGAGCAGAAAGATATTGGAAGGCAATTCCACCATCATCCAGATCTTCAAATCCTCCGATGGGCGCAATCCCTCGTCTTTAAGCAGCTGCATCACCCGGCCAAGCTCGGGCACCGTCCTCACGAAGGGAATCATCACCCACAGGTTGTTATACTTCTCCCGCACACTCTTTATCATCTCCGTCTCCAGCCTGAACACGTCCACTTCCTTTACGTATCGGGAACAGCCCCGATAGCCGAGCATGGGGTTCTCCTCCATCTCCTCGAACTCCTCCCCACCCTTGAGATTACGGTATTCATTGGTCTTAAAGTCCGTAGTTCGATAGACCACAGGACGAGGATAAAAGGCCTTAGCAAAGGTGGTAACCCCCTGAGCCAGCTTCTCCACAAACTCATCGCCCTTATTGTGTTTGAGCATATAGCGGGGGTGTTGTCCAATCTGGGCGATCATGAACTCGGCGCGAAGCAGCCCCACACCATCGACATTCTGGGCAGCGACCCTTTCCGCCAACTCCGGCTCAGCCAGATTCACATAGACCCTAGTGGTAGTTCTTATCTTGTCTTTGATAGAAATCGCTGGGGCCTGAACCTCTTCCCTGACCACAGCGCCATCCAAAACCCTCCCCTGGGAGCCGTCAACAGTGATCACCTGCTCCGGTTTCAAAACCTGGGTTGCCCTCTCCGTGCCCACAACACAGGGAATCCCCAGCTCACGGCTCACGATAGCGGCATGAGAGGTCCTGCCTCCCCTATCGGTTACAATGGCCACCGCCCGTTTCATCGCGGGAACGAAATCAGGGTCGGTCATCGCCGCCACCAAAACATCCCCCTCTAAAACCCTGTCGATCTCAGATGCATGAGAAACTATTTTCACCGGCCCTGAAGCCATGCCCGGGCTGGCAGGAGAGCCACTGAGGAGGACATTGGCAGCTATTTCCTCGGCTTCCACACGTGCTTCCTGTGGCTTTATCGTGGTTATGGGACGGGTCTGCACAATGAAGAGCGAGCCGTGCTCCTCGGCCCACTCAATATCCTGAGGGAAAGAATATAGCTCTTCGATCTGCCTGCCAACTCGGGCCAGGGCGATGATGTCCTCATCCGGTAGTTTCTGCTTCCTTTGGGCCGCCCTGGGAACGGGAACTCTGATGTTAGTTTGCCCCAGTTCCTTACCCTTAGCGTTGCGCACCAGTTGCCATTCCTGGCGTGCGACCTTCTTATCCAAGATCTTAAGCCTTCTCTTTTCCACCATATAGAGGTCAGGGGTTATCTCACCAGAGACAATGGTCTCGCCCAAACCATAGACCGCCTCAACAACCACCTTGTCCTTATCGCTGGTAACCGGCTCCAAGGTGAAGAGAACGCCAGAGCATTCCGACTGGACCATCCGCTGCACCGGCACAGCAATGCCAACCTTCAAATGGTCAAAACCATGCTGGGCTCGATAAAAGATGGCACGGGGCTCGAAAAGGGAGGCCCAGCAGCCTTGCACCGCAGCAGCAACCTCGTTTTCCCCCTCCACATTGAGGAATGTTCGCTGCTGACCGGCAAAGGAGGCTTCAGGCAGATCCTCGGCGGTGGCTGAGGAACGCACCGCCACCAGGCCTTCACCCATTTTCTGGTAAGCCTTCTTTATTTCATCGTTTATCTCTTTGGGCATCGGGGCGGCATTGATCACGTCCTTGATCTTGGACGCTACCCTGCTTAGCTCCTGACTATCATTGGGATCCAAGGTAGATAGCAGACGGCGGATTTCTTCGATGAGATTGGCCTCTTCCAGAAAATGAAAATAGCTTTGAGCGGTAACGATAAAACCTGGGGGAACCGGAATATGAGCCTTGGTCATCTCACCCAAGTTTGCCCCTTTGCCACCGACGAGGGGAATATCCTCTTTCCCCACCTCCTCAAACCAGACAACCTTCCTATCCATTCAAAAAAGCTCCTCTTGGACTATTTTTTTCGGCCTTAGTAATCGGTAATTATACCACACCAAGGCCCTTTTTCAAAGGCTGAGGCCTATATCCAGACGATTCTATCCGGCTCACCGACAAGTTCCTTCTCCCGAGCAAGATCGCGAATTTTCAACAGGCTCATATTGACCTCAGGGGTGAGAAAGACCCAATCCGGCGGCGAGGGAATCCAGTGAGGGGAGTTGACGCGCGCCACTTTTAGCTCCTTGATGTTCAGATAGATGCCAAACTTATCTTGATCCAAGATTTCCTCCTTTCTATCAATCTAGCTGTTTGAGCCTGGCCACCACCTCCTCTATAGACTGGTCTGGAGTTGAGGCGCCTGCGGTAATACCAAGGCAGCTACGATTTTGTATCCAAGCGGGCTCGATCTCAGCGGCTGTTTCAATCTGATAGGTCTCGACACCAGCAGAAGAGCATATTTCGGCAAGGCGATGGGTATTAGCACTGTTACGCCCACCAACCACCAACATTAGGTCCACCCGTTTTGCCAGCTCCAGGGCTGCTTGCTGACGTTTCCTAGTTGCATCACAGATGGTATTAATGATGCGTAACTCCGAGAGATGGCTTAGGCTGGATTTAGCCAACTCAGCTATGAAGTTAGCAAAGGCGGAATAGCTCTGCGTGGTCTGGGAAAGAATGCCGATTCGCTGTGGCGTCCTATCAAATGTGGGAACATCCAGGGTGGCAAGACCCTTGCCCCCAGCCCACCCCAGCACACCTTGCACCTCGGGGTGACTCTGCTCGCCAAAAATGACGACCGAAAAGCCTGAATTGGCTAATCTTCTAGCTGTGATCTGGGCCCGGCGCACGAAGGGGCAGGTAGTATCTACCATTTGAAGCCCACGGCCCTCTATCTCCTCCAGCACCTGAGGACTCACTCCATGGCAACTAACCGCCAATATGTTGCCCCCAACTTGATCTAAGCTTTCAATCACCTTGACACCCGATAGAGCCAGACTCTCTATCACCTGCTGGTTATGGACCACAGGACCCAAGGTTTCCACAGGGCCTATCTCCCGAGCTGTATTCTCCAAGATATCGATAGCCCGCCTCACCCCGGTGCAAAATCCTAATTCAGCAGCCTTCTCAATCTCCAAGGGACATCCCCCGTTCATCCCCACCATAGACCCCGCGGTAGCTTTGTGGCAGAAGCTCGGCTATGTGCTCCATGATGAAGTCAGTAGCAGATGCCAGTTGATCTCGCCTCAGCTTGCCATCGTTAGAGGGCAGGTTCAAAGGTCTACCTATGTTCACCGTCACTTCCGGGCGGCGGAAGAGAGCAAAAGGGGTTTTGATCTTTTCTGTCCCCGCGATCCCCACAGGCAGAACAGTGGCACCGCTACGGAGAGCAACAAGCGCGGCACCCGCGTAAGCCTGCTGCATCTGAGCCGTGGCACTCCTCGCTCCCTCGGGGAACATACCCAGTGCCAGCCCCTCAGCCAGCACCTGCTGCGCCTGGCGCAGTGCTTCCCTATCCAACTGCTCCCGGCGGACGGGAAACGCGTGCCAACCGCGTACCAAGGGACCGAAGATCAGCGAGTGAAAGAGTTCCTCCTTAGCCATGAAGACTATCCGGCGTTGAATACTGGCACTGAGCAGTGGGGGATCGATAAGGTTAAGATGGTTGGACACTATGATCAAAGGCCCCTGAGCAGGGATGTTCTCCTTACCCTGTACCCGCCATCGGGCCAGCAGGCGGAGCAAAAGCTTCACCAATTTTGTTCCCAGATAATAGAACCAGGGCATCGCCTTTCTTCTACTCCGTCATCCGAATAATCCCAGCTAGCACCTGATCAGGGTTGAGGCCATCGGTGTCAACCATCTTTGCGTCCGTAGCAGGCTCAAGGGGAGAGATGGAGCGCTGGCTGTCAATTTCATCCCTCCTCACCAGTTCGGCAAGGATGGTCTGGTAATCTGGCGCCTCACCGCGCTCAATTACTTCCAGATAGCGCCGTCGCGCCCTCTCCTCAGAAGAAGCGCTAAGATATATCTTCAGTTGAGCATGGGGCAATACTGTGGTGCCAATGTCACGCCCGGCCATAACGATTTTTCCATCTTGTGCCAGCTTTTGCTGCTGTTCCACCATCACCCTCCGCACCCCAGCCACCTTTGACACCAGAGAGACGCCGACCTCCACTCCCTGGGTATGAATCTCCTCGGTAACATCCTGACCATCCACCAGCACAGCACAGTGGCGTTTACCACTGTTCGGAGGTGACGTGAAGTCGATCCTGATGCTGGAGGCAAGTCGGTTCAGCTCCGCTTCGTCCTCGAGATCGACGTTGAGCTTCATCGCCTTCCAAGTCAAAGCTCGATACATCTCCCCGGTATCCACGAAGCGGTATCCTAGCTTTTGAGATAAGAGCCTGCCGATGGTGCTTTTCCCAGCCGCAACCGGACCGTCTATGGCAATTATCGATGGCTTTGACATGGCCTTGCTTTAAGATTATATATTAGCCAGGGGCACAAGGCAATTATTTTTGAGAACCTTTTCGCCTTGTAACCCAGAAAAGGACTCCGAAGATGACAACCGCCAGTGCGATACCAACCCCGCGCAGGGCCATCCCTGAGAAGCCAGAACCCCCCGATGACTCAGTAGTAGCGCCGCCAGGGGGAGGTGAAGTGGGCGTTTCAGTTGGTGGGATAGTAGGGGTTTGGGTTTCAACCGGTGTCTCTGTCGGTGCTGGCATAGGGATGGGAGGAAGACTATAGCCTGGGGTGGGATGAGGGTTATCGCTGAACCCGCCGCCTGGGGGTGAGCGCTCCAGGGAGTGACCAACATCCACGCTAGGGCAAGGTGGCGACATCATGGTGTCATCATCACCATAGGAGATGGCATCGATAACCCTGCCTTCACTGTCCTCGAGAATGATGCAATCCCCATCGTTGCTTAATCCATTCCCCATGGATCCATGAAAGAAAACTATACTGCCATCGAAGTCGGAAAAGTTCTCATAAAAGCCTT
>Ga0180434_10006152_pt1 | contig 13888 bp, 13 predicted proteins | sample SS_ome_7_FD_132453 | JGI IMG/M metagenome (GOLD analysis project Ga0180434, IMG submission 132453) | Hypersaline lake sediment archaeal communities from the Salton Sea, California, USA - SS_1_D_2 metaG | ecosystem: Environmental > Aquatic > Non-marine Saline and Alkaline > Hypersaline >... | reverse complement strand
GCTGGTGCTCGTCAAGGAGAGCCCGTACAACACGCCCGGCTCCACTGGCGCGATCGTCCCGAAGGCGTCGTTCACGATCCCTTCGAGCTACGAGCGCATCCAGTCCGACGAGCTCGTCGCCGACCCCAACCCCCCGCAGGAGGCCAAGGGCCTGTACTCGGGCAGCGGCTTCCAGATCGTCAGCCCCGTCACCGCCGATTCGATCGGCTGGCTGCTGTACTTCTTCTTCGGGTCCTACGCGAAGAGTGGCGCGGCGGCACCGTTCGAGCACACGTTCAAGGTGGCCGGCACGCTGCCACCGACGGGAACGCTCGAGGTGGGCGACACGGAGCTGACGAAGTACGATCAGTACAACGGACTGCTGCCCAACTCGTTCGGCCTGAGCATTTCCAAGACCAGCGACCTGCTGAAGGCGACCGTCGGGCTGGCCGGGTCGGGGCTGCGCGTCCTCAATGGCGCGGCGCCCATCGACGCGGCCCCCGACAGCTTCGGCGACAAGCGGCACGTGCTGCCGGCGGTGCAGCTGAAGGTCGACACCGTGTTGACCAGTTACCTCACCGGGGTCGACCTCACGATCAGCCGGACGTTCACGCCGCTGCTCGACCTCGATGGCGAGCTGTACGGCAGCGACTTCGACCTCGGGGACTACGCGGTCGACTGCGTCGTGCGTGGCTGGCTCGACGCGAGCAACACGCTGCGCGACCTGGATGACGACGCCGAGCACGTGGTCGAGATCATCTCGCCGCGGCCCGGGGACGCGACCCGGTACCTGAGCGTGAAGTTCCCCGAGTGTCACATCTTCGACGTGGAGAGCTACAACGTCGGCGGCGACGCCCCGATCGAGTTCTCTGCGCGGATCGCTCCGTTCTACGACGACAACGCGGACGCGACGTCGGTGCTGGTGACCCTCGAGAACGACATCGCGGACTACGCGGCGATCTAACCCAACCAACCACACCACGCGCCCGGAGGTCGGCGTGACGCCTGCCGACAACAGGGCCGCGAGGCCAGCCCGGAGATGGGCACCCGGACGGGCGCGTCTTGTTTCTTGTGCGGAGCCGCGGAGTAGAGCAGCTGGTAGCTCGGGAGCCCCATAAGCTCCAGGTCGCGGGTTCGAGTCCCGTCTCCGCACCCATCTACTCAAGAGCATGAGGAAGTTTGCGCGACATGAGTAGGTCTCGACGCAAGAGCCCGATCACGGGCAACACGAAGGCGAAGTCTGAGAAGCGCGACAAGCGCATCGCCAATCGCCGGCTGCGGCGCCGGAATGCGCAGCGAATCGCCGGCATGGTTGACAACCACGAGCTGCTCGACATCCGTGACGTGTCGGACCCGTACTGGTTCCGCAAGGACGGAAAGCAGTGGATCGGCGATCTCAAGGATCACCAGGATCCCGAGATGCGCGCGCACTACGAACAACTGATGCGGAAGTAAAGGAGCACGCAATGGGGGATCTGATTCTGTCCGCAGGACTGTTCACCGGAGAGCCGGTGGAGGAGTTCATCGTCCACAACCAGCCCGAACTCGACGCCTGGGAGCAGCGACGGCAGGAGGCCGAGCTGCGCGGCGAGCCGTTCACCGAGAAGAAGCCGCCAGTCCGCGGCGTCTACTGGAGCATCCTGCCAATCGACGGTGACATCGACGCCGAGTACCAGAAGAAGCGCGGCATGAACGAGCAGACGCTCAGCTTCCGTCCGGTGGAGCGCGACGACAAGCGCACCATCGAGTGGGATGCCGTGCGGGTGAGCCTGGCGAGCGATCGCGAGCTGGCCGCTCTCCGGTGGCTCTGCCGCCAGTTCATCAGGGGATGGCGCGGCATGGAGATGGAGCACTCGGATGGCCGGCGGGAGGCGCTCCCGTTCACCGAGAAGACCCTCGACAAGCTGGCCGCTCTGCCGCAGATCATCCGGCCCGTGGTCGAGCGCGGCTACGCGCTGAACCGGATCCGCGAAGACATCGTCGAGGGAAACTCCGAGACCTCGTCCGCTGGGAATGCGACCCAGACCTAGGCGCCAGGTGGGCGAGGTATTTCCACGACTGCAAGGCAGCCGGCCGGGACCCCGAGCGGATGCCCGGCAACGTCCCGCGCCCCATCCCCGGGAACCACGATGCGCTGGCCGCCTTCCGGATCGCCCGGAGCACGGTTCGTCGCAGTGGGCTCTCGGGCCAGGTGATCGGTTTCGATTGGGGCGCGCTGATCGAGCGGCTCAAGCTCCGCGGCATGTGGGACACCGACATTGACCGCAAGCTATCGGTCTGCGAGGCCGAGATGTTGAGGGTCGCCGCCGAGGTCATGGACCGGCAGGCCGACCAGAAGGACAAGGGCACGAAGTAGATGGCATCGAAGATCCTGAACCTCGCAATCGAAGTCGACCTGGACAGCCAGGGGGCTGTGCGAGGTGTGCGCCAGCTCGAGGGTGGCGTCAAGCAGCTGGATCAGCAAGCCGGCAAGGCGAGCAAGCAGGGGCTCTCGACGTTCCAGAAGGCCCTGGCCGGGATCGGCGCCTACATCGGTGCGATGCAGATCAAGAAGCTCGCCAGCGAGTTCCTGGCATTCACGGGCGAGGCGGTCACGGCGGCCGGCGCGCAGCAGCGGACCTTCGACCTGCTCGCCAACAGCCTGAAGATTGTGGGCGTAAGTTACCGGAATGTGGCGGGTGACTTGAATGAAATGTTCTCGCGCCTGCAGGAGACCACCGAGTACGGAGACACGGACTCGGCCAACGCCCTGCAGCGGCTGGTGACGATCACCGGCGACTACGACGCCGCGATGAAGCTCCTGGCACCGACTCTCGATTTTGCGACGGCGATGCAGATCGACTACGAGACGGCGGCCCGGCTGGTCGGGCAAGCGACCACCGGGATGACCGGCACGCTCTCCCGGTACGGAATCGTGCTCGACGAGGCGACCAAGAAGCAGCTGACGAGCGCGGATACCGCTGAGCGTACGAACATCATCTACCAGCAGTTGGAGCAGCGATTCAGTGGCGCCGCGACGGCGGCCCTACAGAACCACGCCGGCTGGGTCAAGCAGCTCGGGAACTACTGGGGTGACTTCAAGGAGGCCGTGGGCGACGCGGTGATCAACGCCACGGAGTCGGGGCGCACGATGGACAACGTGCGCGAGGTGCTCGCGCGGATGGTCATCGAGGTCCAGGAGCTCGCCGGAGACGAGGGGCTCGGGGCCATCTCTGACAGCCTGGCCGATCTCACCGACGCGGTGGTGGAGTTCGGCTCGGCGATGGAGCGGTACAAGCCCGCCTTCCAGCTCCTGTTCAAGCTCGGGGCCTTCAAGGTATCCCAGGATCTGCAGAAGCTCGGCGGGATCCTCCGCATGGCGAGCTCGGGCATGGGTGCGCTGCAGGCCGCTGGCGTTGGACCGCAAGGGATGGTCGCTGCGCTGATCGCTGTCTCCGAGTCTGCGGAGCAGACGCGCAACGCAACCGAGGGCCTGATGTTCAGCCACAGCGAGCTGAATGACGCGATGGAGGCGGGGCTCGACCTCCTGGACGAAGTAGAGCGCAAGGAGAAGGTGGCGGCCGAGGCTGCGGCCGAGGCGGCCCGCCGGAAGGAGGAGGAGGCCAAGGCGTGGGCGGAGCTCCAGAAGAACGCCGAGGCCGCGCTCAAGACGATCGACGACGGCATCGGGCCCACGCAAGCACTGCTCGACACCACCATGCAGGTGTGGACGACCATCGACGGCGTGATGTACCGGGTCCCCGAGCGGTGGGCCGAGATGCTCGACGACATCGAGGAGGAGGCCGAGGAGGCCGACCTCGACTCCCCGTTCCGGAACCTCGAGAGCGCGTTCAGCGACATGCTCGGCAAGGGCTTCATGGGTGAGCTGGAGTCCTTCTCGGATCTCTGGGATGCCGTCTGGCAGGACATGGCCAAGAGCATGGTGGGCATCGTTGGCGCCTCGTTCTCTGACTGGCTCGGCGGCGGGCTCAAGAACGAGAAGGGTGAGGTCGTTGTCACCGGATTCATGGACATCCTGAATGAGAGGCTCAAGGACCCGGGGGCTCAGCTCGGCGCAGCCCTCGGCGGCGCGGGCATGGTCTTCAACGCCAACCAGCAGGGCGGCTTCGCCGGCTTCCTGCAGGGGGCGATGGGCGGCGCCAGCTTCTGGGCCGGAATGTCGCCCCTCTTGGGGCTCGGGGCGGCCGGCCCGGTGGGACTGATCATTGCCGGCGTGATCGGCGGCCTGGCCGGCCTGTTCGGTGGAGGCGAGGCCGAGGGACCGCACGTGAAGCTGCAGTACGGAGACATGTTCGGCGGCTTCGACGTCTACGGCAGCGGTGGCCCGATCAGCTTTGGCCCGGACGCCCGCGAGGTGTGGGAGCGGAGCATGAACCAGCTCCTGAAAGACACCAGGGGTGCGTACCGCACGATGCTGCGTCTGTTCGAGATGCCCGAGCTGTTCGACCTGGTCGAGACGCTCGGAGCGGGCAACCTGGGCCAGTTCGACATGGCCCCCGATGCCCTGGCCCGCTGGATCCAGGATGTCTGGCTGCCTGACGCGATGGAGACGATGTTCGGCCAGGCGATCCGGACCGGCCTGGAGGCCTATGGCATGTCCGGCGATGCCATCGCCGCACTGTTCGACGAGCTCGCGGGGATGCCCGGGGCCGACCGGCTGGATGCTCTCAACGAGTTCGTCAACGTGCTGGTGGCGATCGGCGACACGATCGAGCGGGCCGATTGGGAGAGCGTCGTCGCGGAGGTCGGCAAGGACAAGCTGACCACGTTCTTCGAGGGGCTTGCCGAGGCCGGCGGCGCCATCGACACGCTGATGACCGGCTGGGATCAGATGAGCCTGACCGAGCGGGCCAGCGACGTGGCCGAGATCGGCCGGCTGTTCGAGAACGTCCTCCAGGGCACCATCCGCATGCTCCAGGAGATCGACCAGCTGCGGCAGTCGATCAACCAGGGGTGGGGCGACATGCGGGAGAAGCTGCAGCTCGCCCAGATGTCGGACCAGGAGAAGATCAGCTACTTCGAGTCGCAGATCGCGACCCTGATGGAGCAGCTTGCCGGCGCGGGCACGCTCGAGGAGATCGACCAGATCAACGCCGACCTGATGGGCTACGTCCAGTCGCTCATGGGGCTGGTGGATCTCGAGGGTGGCAAGAGCCTGGGCTGGGGCGAGACCTGGGGCGAATGGCTCGACCGCATCATGCAGGAGGCGCAGGCGCTGGCCAACCAACAGCTGGACGTCGTCCAGCAGGACGTGCAGGACGCATACGAGGATCTGATCGACCGCCTCTACGAGGCGAGCGACGCCCTGACAGAGTTCACGGGCTCGTTCGCGCCATGGGATCCGGGCGGCGGGAACGGTGAGGATCACTGGAACCCGAAGATCGACATTCAGGTGCCGATGCAGGTGGTCGTCAACAACGCCCCCGGGATGGACTTCTACGCCACGGTCGAGACGATCGTGGGCGACGTGGTATCCAGCTATCTCGGTGGCGGCCCGCCGGCGCCGGTGAGCTAGCGGGAGACGGCGATGGCGTACACCGCCGACCAGCTGGCCCTGCTGCGCGCCTACCACAGAGAGGCGAAGGTCGCGGTGGAGATCGGGACCACCACGCCCCGCCGCTACTGCAGCGGCCGGGATCCAGTCCAGATCAGCGGTAGCTGGTTCACGCCACGCGGCCTGAAGGGCCAGGCGCTGAAGCTGGCGGACGCGACCACCATGCGGACCACCATCACGCTGGACGACGCCGACGGCGTCCTTCGCGCGGCCAACTACACCGAGCGTTTCAGTGGCACGACCGTGAAGGTCTACACGCTACTCCGTCTCCCGCCCAGGCGGTCCTGGACGCAAGTCACACTCATCGAGTGGCTGGCCGGCAAGTGTCGCGCATCCTCGCCGGCGCAGATCGCGCTCGAGCTGGTGGCCGCAGCTGGGCTGAAACCAAGGGCGAGCGGCGAGCTCGGTTCCCGCCAGCTCTTCGAGTACGCACCCGCCCCCGGCGAGCAGATTGCCGTGGGCGCCAACTACGTCAGTTACGGTGGCCAGGCGCGACCGGAGCAGCAGGTGCGTCGTTGGAACGACGAGCTCGGCATGTTCGAGATCACCTGGGAGTAGCCCGTGGCGCGCGTAGACCATCACCTGCCCACGGCCATCAAGATGCCGCACGGCGCGTTGGTGACCCCGGATCGTCCCGGAGTGGTCGTTAGCGAGCGTGGGCTGCCGGTGCGGGGCGCGACCGACTGGGGCGCGCCGGTGCTCCGGAGCTACCAGTTCGAGCCCATCCTCCTCAAGTATCCTGCCGAGGCTGCGGTCGAGGAGTGGGACGCGTTCCTGCGTCGCACCTCGAACGGCTCGCTGCCCTTCTGGCTCAAGGAGCCGCTGAGCGACACGCATCCACGTCTCCATTGCGGCCCGCTGGGCGATGGCAGCAGGACGAGCTTCCCGTTGCCCTGCCAGAGCGCCTCGAACGTGGTCGTCTTCCTGGACACGATTCCTCAGCCGACAAGCGGCTACACGCTGCACTCGGCGGCGAACCTGCTCACCGACGCCGAGGCCGAGTGTGGCGACTGGACGCTGTGGGGCTCGATCCTCGTGGCGTTCGCGAACCCATCCTTCGGCTTGAGCGGCCTGAGCTGCTTGAAGGTCATCCCCGTAGGTGGTGGGAATCCGATCGCATACCTGAATCGCAGGGTCACCGGCTTTAGCCCCGGGGACGAGGCGACCGGGATCTTCGCCGTCCTGAACACGGGGGCCAGCCGGAACTATCGGGCCGAGATCCGCTGGTACACGGCAGGCGACGGCTTCATCAGCATGAGCATGGGTTCCTGGACGACCATCGCCACGACAGACGGTTGGGTTGTGATCTCCGTGACCGACACAGCACCGGCTACGGCGGCCAAGGCACGAGTCAGCGTGCAGGCCAACAGCACGGCGACCGATCCCTTCTACGCCGACTGCGCGGGGCTGGCTCGCGGCGATTACGACAGGTGGCACCTGCCGTCGATGGCCCCGGGGCTCATCGAGTTCGGTACCGCCCCCGCCAGTCGGGAGCGCGTGTCCGCGTACGCGGAAGGCTACCGCGTGACGCGAGTGCGGATTCGGAGCAACGATGACCTGGCTGCCAAGGTGATGACCTCGGGCCGGACGCAGCTCCCGAGGCTGACGCTCGACGAGGACCCGGAGTACTGACGTGGCACGAGTAGACCGCACCTTCCCGACGACGCTGGCGCCCGAGCGTGGCATGGCTGTCGAGCGATCCAACCAGGGGCTGGCGTCGGCTCGCGGGCACATGGGCCGATCGGTGAGCTGCTCGTATCTGGAGGAGCCGCTGCGCGGCTATGTCTGGACGCCCAAGTTTCTGCGCTCCAGCCTCGGCGGGCTCTCCGATCTCGAGTGGATCCTCTCTCACCTGGCGATGGATGCCACGCCGTTCTGGGTTGCGGAGCCCCTCGTGCAGCGCCATGAGCACCTGACCTGCGGTCCGGTCGGTGACGGCTCGCGCACGACGTTCCCGCTGCCGATCCTGACCGGCTCCCTGGTTGCCAACTCAGAGGTGGTGTTCGTCGACGGGGTGCCGCAAGCCACCAGCGCGTACACGGTGCGGTCTGCGGCGAACTTCGTCAACGAGACCACGGCGCTCTGTGACGACCACACGCAATGGCAGTGCGGGCAGGGGACGCTCGCCACCGCCACCGGGTTTGCCCTGGACGGGTCCACGTGCGTCAAGCTGACGCCAGCGGGCGCGAGTGCGCCACTACCCACCAGCCTCGGCTACTGGCCGGTCACCGTGGGAGACGAGTACACAATGTTGGCGGTGATCTTCAATGCCGCCAGCGCAACCTACAACTTCCGGGTCGCGTTCAACTTCTTGGATTCGGGTCTCGGGTTCGTCGCAAATCACTGGTCATCCTGGTATCAGGGTCCGCCCGGGGAGTGGGTCATCATCCTGCGGACCACAACCGCCCCGGCGACCGCCGCGTACGCACGGATCGCGATTAACAGAGACAACGTTGCTGACACGGACCCGTTCTATTGGGACTGCTGTTCAATCAGTTACGGCGACTACGACCGCTGGCATCTGCCGTCGTTGAGCCCGTACTTGATCGAGTTCACGTCCGCGCCCTCGGCCAACGCCCGGGTGACCGCCCGCGCCGAGGGCAAGCGGATGACCCGGGTCCGCGTGGATGCCGGCACCGTCGAGTGGGCCCGGCGCAAGGGCGGCGACGCTGTCCCCGGGAAGATCCGGCTGCTCGAGGAGGTGGAGTGATGCACCGCGGCGGGTTCGATTCCCGGTACTACAACGACGACGGGACGTACCGCTATCTAGGCGACCGCGATTCGGAGCAGCCGCCCGTCTACTCGGGGCGCGTAAACCGGGCGACAGTGGCCCCACCGCACGTTGCTCTCTCCGGCTCGGTGCTCGATAACCCTATCCCCCACCAGTACGGATCTGCGCGGGTTACGGGGATGATAGGCGCGCGCAAGAAGACGGGCACCTACACCTGGACTATCGGGGTCGTGTTCGCCTTCGGCGAACAGAATTCCGTCGGCAGCATCCAGATCAACGGCGAGAGCACCGGCGGACTGGGCTGGATCTCCAGCCTGTCCACCCATACCGGAGATGGCTCGACCGCCCTGTCCGGGCTGCTCACCGCGTTCCTGAGCGCCGGCGAACAGGCGCGGTGGAAGAACTACGCGCACTGCGTGTTCACGCTCGACCTGTCGAAGGCGAATGCCCCGGGCTCGCTGACCGTCTCCGCAGAGCTCGGCGGCAGGAAGGTGACGGACTTCCGGACGGGGGGCTCAAGCGCGAGCACCAACCCGGTGCTCGTCGCGTACGACCAGCTGACGTCCGCCAAGGGCGCTGGCGTGGCGACCAGCCGATTCGGCACCGCCGCAGGAGGCACGTGGCGGGAGGTTGCAGACCAGTGCGACGAGACCATGGGCGACGGATCAGTCCGATACCACTACCGGGGAACGGTCACGAACCGCGACCCATATGCCGCTGCTGACCTGGCCCTGGAGCATTGCCTCGCCAGGATGTACGTCGGGCCCGATGGCAAAATCCAGCTCTGGGCCGAGAAGCCCCCGCCGGCGATCACTGGCGACTGGTCTGGCGTCGGAACGCAGATCACCGAGGACGCCGCCTCTGGCAGTGCCACAGGCGAGGTCAGCGCCGGGGACATCGTCATCGTGGGCACGGGCGTGGCGTACGTGGCGTCCGTCCCCGACGACGACACGATCAATCTCGACCGGAGCGTCAACGTCGCCGGCGTGAAGGTCCGGACCACGTCCAACGTGCACATCCGCAAGGAGAACTGGGTCTCGCCGCCGCTGTTCTCCGAGCTGGCCGCGAGCCACGAGATCCCTGATGACGTGGTGGTGCGCTACAGATTGCCTGGCTACACTGGAGGCAGCCAATACCCAACCAGCCCGTCTGGCAGCAAGTGGGGCGAGACGTCGCTCCCCGGCTGCCGCTCCGCGTCGATGGCGCGACGCATCTCGGAGACGCAGCAGGGTCTGTGGGAGAAGGTGATTTACTCCTGGACCGGCGTCGCGGACGGCATCGCGGCCGAGCTTGAGCCGGGCATGATCGCCCTGTTCGATGACGACCAGCTGACGGAGAAGCTCGTTCGCGTGATCTCAGTCGAGTGGCTGGAGCCGCGAGTCTTCGCGTTGAGCTTGCGCGAGTTCCGAATCGACGCGTACAGCGACAACACCGCCAGCGATCCGACGCCGCCGGCCGAAGACAAGTGGGCGTCGCAGGCCGGCACGATCATCAGCGACCTGCGAGGGGAATACCTGGGGAGCGTATACCAACAGCTCTACGTTGGCGGCAGCGGAGAGGCGACCCTTGGGGATGGTAGCCGCACGGCGGTGTTGAACGGCATCACCGTGGTGCTCCCCAACGACATCCCGTTCTACGGCAAGAAGACCGGGGGGTCCACCCACCAGCTGTTGAAGATCGACAGCTCCGACCGGGGCGTGCTCGGCGACGGCTCCTATGACCTGTACCTGAATGCGTACTCGAAGATCATCATGCCGCAGGACGTGCGGATCTGCAGTGACTGGGCCAACAAGCGGCGGCTGATCGAGCTGGTGAGCGGTCCACCGGCCCGCGTCAACATCGGAGACAGCTACAGCTACTACACGCGGATCGACAGCCTGAATGGGCTGGAGATCACCGGCAAGCAGGTGCTCCTGTATGACGGTTCCAGCTACTACGCAGCCTTGTACTACTACAGCACCTACGGCACCAGGGTCGATGGACAGCCATCGCTCCGCTTGCGAGCGACCTCTGGCGGTGTCGTTGATGTGCTCGTGGCTGCACGGACGGCGGCCCGGTTCGATGACACGAGCACGGCGGGCAACACGAGCCTGCTCGTCTACGACGTGGACAACGCGAGTCTGGAGCGCGTGACCGTCGGCGCCGCCAACTCGGGTGGCAGCGGCTACAAGGTGCTCCGGATACCAAACTAAGGAGGAGACATGCCAATCGAGCTGACGCTAACCTTCGACGATGACCAAGCCGCACGGCTCGTCCCGGTGATCCGCGCATGGGCTCGGGAGATCGAGAACCACCCGCTCGTGCAACAGCTGCTCGAGTCGCGAGGGCTCGTTTCCGCGAGCGAGCTGACCCCGAAACAGCAGTTTCGCCTGATCCTGCTGTTCTTGCTCCAGATGCGCATCCAGAATCACGAAGCCGACGAGGCCAGCAGGGCCGCCCGCCGCCTGGTCGAGACGGAGGTGACGGACTCGTTCCCGCTGGACCCCGGCGCGGAGTAGGGGGAGCCTATGATAGATCATCCGGCCGAAGATCTCCCGAAGAACTGTCCGGCGCCGCGTCTGGTTGCCGAGTTGCAGCAGTGCAGCCGGGAGATTCGAGAGGCCACCGCCATCCTGTCGAACCTGACCCACCACGACGGGCCGATCGCTCATCTGACCGAACGCGTCTCTGTCATGACCACCGAGCTGCGGCACCTGAAGAACGGCGTCGCCAAAGAGGAGGACCGGCGCCAGCGAGGGGACGATGAGCTGCGCGGCGAGTTGCGGGATCAGGCGCTGGCCGGCGGCCGAGAGTCCGGCCGCCTTCACGGCGGCTTCTGGGGCGGCTTGATCGGCGGTGCCGTCGCCACCCTGCTGAGATTCTTGGGGTTGCCGCCATGAAGCACATCGTCATCGACCCCGGTCACGGTGGCCCCGATCCCGGGGCCATTGGTGTGTATGGGCTGAGGGAAGCAGACGTCAACCTGTCCGTGGCCTTGCGTGTCAGCGAGTTGCTGCCGGCCCTGAGCTACGCGCCCCTGCGCGTGACGATCACCCACCAAGGCGACGGCGCCCCGCTGCAGAACCGGGTGCATCTGGCGAATGAGGTGGGCGCCGACCTCTTCGTCTCGATTCACTGCAATGGCCATGAGAACCCGTTCGCTCACGGCTACGAGGTCTGGACCTACCGAGGCTCGCCCAACTTGGCGGACTACGTGGCCGGGTCCGTCTACGCCAATTTCCGGCGCCAGTTCCCCGAGATGCGATCCCGCGAGGACTGGAGTGACGGCGATCCCGACAAGGAGACGAGACGCCTGGCCGTTCTGAAATGGACCAACATGCCGGCCTTGCTGATCGAGCTCGGGTTTGTGACCAACGGCGACGACGCGCGGATCCTGCGCAATCCGGACTGTCAGGATCGGATGGCGCAAGCCATCGCAGAGGCAGTTCATGACGCACTCTAAGCGAGAAAGGAGGAGCCCCATGGGGAAGGACGAGGTGCGGCGGTATCACGAGCAACTCCTGTATCCGGTCGTGCGTGTGCACGGCAAGGAGGGCGGGGGTTCCGGGACGGTCATCTACTCCGAGCCGGACCCGGAGAACGAGGGGGAGTATCTGACGTTCGTGCTCACGAACCACCATGTGATCGAGAGCCTGATCCAGCGCAAGGAGGATTGGGACGGCCTGCTCAAGCGGAAGGTCGAGAAGGAGTTCGTGGCGCATGCCAAGGTGGAGGTGTTCACGTACCACCAGATGAGTCGCGTGGTGTCGAGCAACGCTCATCGCGGCGAGCTGGTCGCGTACGACGAGCACCACGATCTGGCGATCCTTCGCCTGATGGCGCCATCGCAGTATCCGTACGTCGCCAAGCTGCTGCCCAGGGATCGCATCAAGAGCGTGCGAGTCTTCGACAAGATCACGGTGTGCGGCTGCAGCCTGCTGCACGACCCGATTGCTCGCTTCGGGTACATCAGCTATCTGGACGAGCTGATCGACGAGAAGACATACATCATGGTGGACGCCGGCATGTACTTCGGGAACTCGGGCGGGGCCTGCTTCCTCGCCGAGACCGGGGAGCTGCTCGGCGTGCCCAGCCGCGTCGCTGTGAAGTCCCTGGGCTTCGGTGGCGACGTCGTGACGTGGATGGGCTGGGTGTCCAGCCCGAGTCGGTTCTACGAGTTCATCGACCAGCAGGAGCTCCGGTTCCTGTACGACTCGAGCGACACCTACCGTGACGCCCTCAAGCGCCGCGGCGCGTGCCGGCGCCAAGCCCTGCTCGAGCTGAAGGCCGAGACGCTGCAGCACGCATCGCACAACCGGAGCGGGGGCAGTTCGCTCGAGAACGTGCCGTTCTGACCGACCACCACCCAGACAGAAAGGGGGAACCGTGGGGGACAACGCGGTGAGACTGAGCGTAGACCGCGAGCGGGGGCTGCACCGGGATGGCGACAAGCCCCGGCTCGCGGACATGATCCCGCCCGAGCTGCTGCTCGAGGCGGGCCGCATCTGGGCTCAGAACAACAGGCCCAGAGAGGGCTACCCGGAGGGCAAGTACCCGGACTTGCCCAACGGCGTGCCGAACTTCAAGGCTGGCATCCGCACGACCAAGTACCTCGACAGCATGCTTCGCCATCTGTTGGCGCTGATCGCTGGTGAGGACACGGACCCGGACAGCGGCTACGACCACGGCGGGCATTTCCTCTGCAACCTGGCGATGTTCTGGTGGACCCGGGAGAACCGGCCCGACCTCGACGATCGCAACGCGATGCCGCCGGTCGCTGGCGAGACGATAGGGAACACGCAATGGACTTCTCCGAAGACCTGATTCGCAAGGCCGCCCAGCTCTACACGGACGACGGCAGGCCGGCGGGTCGCAACACACTGATGGAGGCCTTTGGGCTCACCGCCCATCAGGCTCGCCAGCTGGCCAAGATGTGTGCGGAGTACCGCGGCGAGCGCGGCCCGAACGAACCGCCGACCCCCACGCAGGTTTTGGCGGCCCACGTCAAGAAGGTGCAGAAGCGGGACGTCAAGCGGCGCGCCGAGGAACGCGGGTTCATGGAGCTCCTGGCTCACGCCGCACGCGCCTTCCCCCCATACACGCCCCAGCCCACAAAGCCGTCTCCGGCCGCGCTTGAGGGCGATACGGAGACGGCAGTGCTGCTCCTCTCCGACTGGCACGCCGGCGAAGACGTCCGAGCCGAAGAGGTCATGGGCATCAACCACTACACGCCCCAGGAGCTTGCGCGACGGCTTGCGCTGGTGACGGAGAAGTCGACCACGCTCACCACCTTGTACCGCAGGGTCGCAGACATCCGCCACCTGGTGGTCGGCGTGCTCGGGGACATGACGTCCGGCGTGATCCACGAGGAGCTCAACAAGTACGCGAACCTCACGGCGATCGAGCAACCGGCGGTGGCCGGCTGGCTGCTCGCGTGCGTGCTGGCCGACCTGTCTCGCCACTTCGAGCGGGTGGATGTGCTCGCCGTCATGGGCAACCACGGGCGGATGACGAAGAAGTGGGAGTTCAAGCGACCGTTCAACAACTACGACTACCTGAGCTACCAGCTCGCGGCGTTCCACCTGCGACACTACTCGAACATCCGGTTCGAGATCTCCCGTGGCGCGTACCTGCTACGCGACATC
>Ga0180434_10006151_pt1 | contig 13889 bp, 13 predicted proteins | sample SS_ome_7_FD_132453 | JGI IMG/M metagenome (GOLD analysis project Ga0180434, IMG submission 132453) | Hypersaline lake sediment archaeal communities from the Salton Sea, California, USA - SS_1_D_2 metaG | ecosystem: Environmental > Aquatic > Non-marine Saline and Alkaline > Hypersaline >... | reverse complement strand
GGTGTTCCGCCTGCAGTCTCTTGCCAAGGAGATAGACGCGGTGGTCTTCCTGGTGGGTCACGTTACCAAGGAAGGGGTACTGGCTGGGCCAAGATTAGTGGAACATATGGTGGATTGCGTTCTCTACTTCGAGGGAGAGCGTTTCGGCTCCCTTCGCATCCTACGATCGGTCAAGAACCGCTTCGGTTCCGCCAGCGAGTTGGGCATCTTTGAGATGACGGATGCTGGTCTTCAGGAGGTAAAAGATCCCTCCCATCTCTTCCTGGGCACCCGTGAGGAGCCTGTTTCCGGCACGGCTGCCGTGGTTATTATGGAAGGTCGCAGACCCCTGGTGGTAGAAGTGCAGGCTTTGGTGATACCCTCCAAACTTCCCGCTCCAAAAAGGGTATCCTCCGGGATGGATCAGCGCCGGCTGGCCATCAATGTTGCCGTATTGGAAAGAAAAGCCGGGGTGAAGCTGTCGGACCGGGATGTTTACGTCGGTGTCTCCGGAGGTTTAAAAGTAGCCGAACCCGCCCTTGACCTGGGAGTATGCATGGCTATTGCCTCATCTCGGCTCGATAAGACCCTTCCCCCTGACACAATATTTCTGGGTGAGGTCAGTCTCACCGGGGAAGTACGCCCGATTTCAAGGATGAGAGAACGGGTAAAGGAGGCGGCACGACTGGGCTTCAAATCCCTGGTCCTATCCCGCCACACCCGGATACAGGCGGGGAGTGGGGCCATTAAGCTGATCAAGGTAAGGGATGTTCGACAGGCCCTACATAAGTTGAACATGACCTGAAGGAACAAGCCCTAAAGATACGTCGTCAAACCCCCTCAGGGTATAATATAAAAACCGTGGGGAAAGTAGAGCAAAACAACATGCGCCATAGGAAGAGGGGTATTACTGCATTATGGAAGACCGCCTCGTGGATGCCAAATACAAGGATGTGCTTAAGCTCATAGCCCCGGGGACGGAACTGCGAGAGGCCATGGCGCGCATGATGGCCTCCCATTCCGGTGCCCTGATAGTTGTGGGTGATGATCAGGGCGTCATGGAGATCGTTAACGGCGGCGTGGAACTGGACTGCGATTTCTCCTCCGCCCATCTTTTCCAGGTATCCAAGATGGACGGTGCAGTGATATTGAGCGAGGATCTAACCCGCATCAGATTCGCCAACGTCCATCTCATGCCCAATCCGGATATATCAACCAGGGAAGGTGGGACCCGCCACCGTACGGCGGAAAGGGTAGCCAAGCAGACCGGAAAGCTGGTGATCGCCGTTTCCGAGCGTATGGAAAGAGTCACCATGTACAAGGATGATTGGAGCCATGTCATCCTGGCAGTCCGCGTCTTGGTAAGTAAAGCCAACCAGGCTCTTCAGACCCTGGAGAAGTATAAAAATAGGTTGGACCAGGTCTCATCTACTCTGAGCGCGCTGGAATTCGAGGACCTGGTCACCCTCCAGGACGTGGTCAGTTTACTGCAAAGAGCGGAGATGATGCAGAGGATAGCCGATGAGATAGTGGTCTACCTGGCCGAGCTTGGCATGGAAGGCCGCCTTATAAACCTCCAGCTGGGCGAGCTCATGTCCGGCGTTGACAAGGAAAAGGAGAATGTCATACGCGATTACCGTGCCGAGAAGAGGGGCAAATCCCTGGAGGCGGTAGAGCTCAGCCTGGCCCGCCTCAGCAGTGAGGAACTGCTGCAGCTGACCAGCGTGGCCCAAGCTCTCGGTTATTCGGGGGCCCATGATGAGCTGGACCGCCCCCTCTCTTCACGCGGCTACCGCATCCTGGAGCGTATCCCGCGGCTCCCCGCTTCTGTTGTGGAGAAACTGGTTAAGAATTTCAAGACCCTGCAGAATATTATGCACGCTACGGAGAAGATGCTGGAGCAAGTTGAGGGAGTCGGCAAGGCCCGTGCCCAGGCCATCAAGGAAGGCTTGAATCGCATAGCCGAATCCTCATTAGTCGAGAGGTATGTCTGATATTCAAGTCCGGAACCTACGGGCACTCCCCCTGAATATCTTACCATATACTTCCAATAATGATGTGGGAATAACCGCTCTATCAGCCGCTTGTTTGACACCCCCATCGCACCAAACCTATAATTATTCTAGTTAAACGATGGGAGGTCGAGGACATGCGGGAAGCAGATTGTGCGGATTTTCAAAAGACAGTCTCCGAATTTCTAGTCCGCAACCGCAGCATCCTCGATGTCATGACCAAGCTCCAAGACTCCGCCACCAGGGTTAATCGCGCTCTTGCCAAGACGGTTACCAGTTGTGGCTGCCTGCGTATTGAGGCCAGCAAACAAGAGCTTCCGGATGATGTTAGCTTTTCCCAGGTAGCTGATTATGTTAAGAGCCATATCGAAGGAGAATTGTGCCCCAATTGTGCCGATGTGATAGAGAGTGAATTAGGCAACGCGATCTTCTACATCGCAGCCACCTGTTGTCTCCTCGATATAGACTTGCAAGACGTTCTGGAGAGCGAGAACGACCGCATAAACACGCTGGGAGTGTACAGCCTGACCTAGAAATTTGGTAAAATTTATCAATTTCTTTGCTTTAATGAACAATTTCATTTAGAATATATATGGCTCTTTAGCCTTGTGAGACGGGACCTCACAAATTTCACCTTGATTCCAGAAGGGTTTTTATTGTTTGTGTGACCGGAATTAGCAGGCTCCTAGAGATATAAGAGGTGATGAGGATGTTTGGTGTTGGTGACGTCGTAGTCTATCCTCACCATGGAGCAGGGATTATAGAGGGTATATCGGAAAAGACCGTCGAAGGAGAGACCAGAAAGTATTTCGTTCTTAACATGTGCCAGGGCAACCTCACGGTTATGGTGCCCTCCGAAAGCACCGACCGTATCGGCATGCGGAATATCATAACCAGGAAAGAAGTGAACAAGGTCATGGACGTGTTAGGCGAGGAGTCGAGCCCCATGCCCAGCAATTGGAACCATCGTTATAAGAAAAACCGCGATAAGCTCCGCAGTGGAGATATCTTTGAAGTTGCTGAGGTAGTGCGTAATCTTACCCTCCGCGATATGGAAAAAGGCCTTTCCTCCGGCGAAAAACGCATGCTGAACCAAGCCCGCGATATCCTTGCCAGCGAGCTTATGTACGCGGTTGAAGTCGAGGTGGATGAGGCCTTACGCATGATACAGGAGGTCTTTTCCTCCTAAACTTCGCTGAGTTATAATTCGATTATAAGATAGTGATTATTATCACTCCGGGGTTTATATCATTTTTTTATACCCCCCCGGGGAAAACAGTCGAAAGGAGGGCTGCTATACCCGATGCGGTTGTCTTAAAGGCTAATGGTTGTCCTTGTTGTCCGCCTGATTTTTATGATATTCGGGGGGATCGCGGGATACGAACTTGGTGAGCTGTTTAGGACCACATACCTGGAAAGCCTGGACCCTGCTTATTATATTATCGGCTTTATCATCTCAATAATCGTCTGCGTGGGGTTGGGTTACGTAATCGGTGGTGCTGCCGGCAGGTATTTCGCCAAGCTGCTCAACCGTTTTGAGCATTCCATTCAGGATATCCCGGGTACCGATCTCCTTATGGGGGCTATTGGTGTGATAGCCGGCTTTCTGCTTGCCTTTTTACCCTCCGTTGTACTGTTTCGCTTTGAATACGGCTGGATTTTCGCCCTGATCCTCTACGCTATATGTGGGGTGCTCGGCTACGTGGTGGCGGTACAGAAGAAAGATGACTTGATCAGTTTCTTTCGCCCTTCCATGGGGCAGACCGTTTCCCTGGAAAAGGGCCCTGAGGTTCCTCTGCCCTCCCGCATCCTGGACACCAGTGTGATAATCGACGGCCGTATAAGCGATATCTGCCATACCGGATTCCTGGAGGGAGAGATAGTTCTTCCCCGCTTTGTCCTCAACGAACTGCAGGGAATAGCGGATTCCGAGGATCCCTTGAAACGAAACCGGGGTCGGCGGGGCCTGGATGTGCTCAATGCTCTGAAAAGGCAGGACCGTGTGGAGATACGTATAGAGGAACAGGACTTCCCGGAGATGGGAGCAGTGGATTCCAAGCTGGTCACCCTGGCCAAGGCCCTCAATATCCCCATCATGACCAATGATTACAACCTGAACAAGATCGCCGAGCTCCAGGGGGTTCGGGTGCTTAACATAAACGAGTTGGCCAATGCGTTGAAGCCGGTGGTGCTACCGGGGGAGACCATGGTGATAAGCCTTATCAGGGAAGGAAAGGAATCCGGGCAGGGAGTAGGATATCTTGATGACGGGACCATGGTGATCGTGGAGGGAGGAAAGAAGTATATCGGGCGCGAGGTGGAGACCACGGTTACCAGTGTGCTGCAGACTCCCGCCGGTAGAATGATCTTCACCTCTCTCAAGGAGAAATAGCCCTATCTTGGGGAGAAGTGACGATGTCCGAAAAGACCACCGCCATAGTGGCCGGAGCGGGCCAGGGGGAGCGCATAGGCTCAAAAGGGGGCAAGCAATTCCTCAAAGTGGCCGGAATCCCCGTGCTCGCCCGCTCAGTGCTCAACATCGAGTCCGTCCCTGAAGTCGATGAGATCATCCTGGTGGTCAATGCGGGTGAAATCGAGCGGGCCCGTGAAGAAATAGTGGGGACCTATGGATTAAAAAAGGTGGCCAACATCGTCGAGGGAGGCGAATGGAGACAGGATTCCGTCTTTAAAGCCCTGCGTGCCCTCTCCCCGGGTGTGGAGATGGTGTTGGTTCACGATGGCGCCAGGCCGCTGGCCACCCCCGCCCTTTTCATCAGGGCCATCAAGGCCCTCAGGGACTGTGAGGGGGTGATCACCGCGGTTCCGGTAGTGGACACGGTAAAAGAGGTCGAAGGTGGATGGGTGGTTCGAACCCCCGATAGGCGGCGCCTATGGGCGGTTCAGACACCGCAATGTTTTCGCTCCCCCGCCCTGCTGGATGCCCACGAGAGGGCTAACCAGGAGGGAGTCTGGGCCACTGACGACGCTGCATTATTGGAGAGATACGGCTATCGAATAAGGGTGGTAGAGGGTGAGTTGACTAATCTGAAGATAACTTATCCCCGTGATATCATTCTTGCCGAAGCCCTTATCGAGGAAGGAGGTCTTGAAATTGCCATTCCGAGTGGGCCTGGGTCTTGACGCCCATTCCTTCCAGGCCGGGAGAAGGCTGGTTGTGGGCGGCGTGGAGATACCTTATGAATTGGGGTTGGCTGGTCATTCCGATGCCGACGTGCTCACACATGCTCTTATGGACGCCTTGCTGGGGGCGGCGGGAGAGAGGGATATAGGAGTCCAGTTCCCGGACTCAGACCCCGCCTACCGCGATATCTCCAGCCTGGTTCTTCTGGATAAAGTCATGACCCTGGTCAAGAAAAAAGGATTCAAGGTGGTCAACGTCGACTGCGTCATCATAGCGCAAGAACCCCGCCTCTCCCCCTACCTGGACGAGATGCGCGGCCGCCTGGCTCCATTGCTGGGATTGGAAGAAAGCAGAGTCGGCGTGAAAGCCACCACTACCGAGGGGATGGGATTCACCGGCCGCGGCGAAGGTATCGCGGCCATGGTCAACGCACTGCTGCAGCTGTGGTAGCCCCATCTGCCATCCACGCTGGTATGATTGCAGCGCGTAAGCGCCAGCGCTGTACTCGGCGCGACGGTGCCTGCGCCTCCACATTTCTGAATGTGGGGGCCTGGCACGGGTCATCTGTGATTATCAAAGGTGCGTGAGAGCAAGGGTGCCTGCGCCTCCAGGCGCGGAGCGAGGCTTGGCGAGTGCAGCGGGTGGGGGCCTGGCACGGGTCATCTGTGATTATCAAAGGTGCGTGAGAGCAAGGGTGCCTGCGCCTCCAGGCGCGGAGCGAGGCTTGGCGAGTGCAGCGGGTGGGGGGCCTGGCACGGGTCATCTTTGATAAAGCCTACAGCTTGTCCTCCAGCCATCCCAGGCGGGTGTTCTCCTCCAGGGTAAAGGGAGGCACATGGGGCTTGATATCCAAAAGTGGCGTTCCGTCTACCATATCTACACCTTTTACACGAAGGATGTTCCCCTCTCGCTGGGATAGGCGCACGATGGTCAATCCGATGGGATTGGGACGCCAGGGTGCCCTTGTAGCAAAGACCCCGCGAAGATCAGAGTCGAGGAAGGGCTCAACGATGAGGTTGAAACCGCTTGAGAGATGGAAAAAATAGAGGAGGATGATATGGCTGAACCCCTCTATATCCTTCAGGCCCTCCTCGTATTCTGAAAAGACTTCCACCCGGCCCTCGCTGTCGGGAGCGAATCTGGCTTGTATGGGCGTCTCCCCCTGGGTGGACCAGGGAGTGTGGATGACTCCGATAGGTTTTAACAAGATTTCTTCAGGGTAGCTCACCGGTTTTCTCCTCCATTTACAGCCCCAGTTGGTCCGAGATATCTTGCATGGCCTCCAGGGAGAGCTCGAGGAATTCATCCAGCTCGAAGCCCGCCTGCTCACATTCCATTATCACCTCTCGTCGAGCCCCCCGGGCGAAGGCCTTCTCCTTCATCCGTTTGCGCAGGGATTTCACCTTCACCCCGGCCAGTTTTTTATCCGGCCTCACCAGGGCGGCGGCCACGATGAGACCGGTGAGGGTCTCCGAGGCGGCCAGGGAGTGCTGAAAGGCGGTCTTTCTCTCACCCAATCCCAGGCCCTCGGCGTTATGCATACGCACCGCTTCAACCATCTGCTCAGGTGCTCCCCTGTCCTCCAACAGGACGGCGGGCACCTCACCATGTCTGGACATATCGTTATCGCTTAACTCCAGGTCCAGATCGTGCAGCAGCCCCGTTATTCCCCACAGGTCCTCGTCCTCGCCTTTGGCACGAGCCAGGCGCCACATCACCGCCTCGGTGGCGTAACAATGCTTGCGCAGGTTCTCGGACTGCAGGTTCTCGTGCAGCAGTTGCAGCGCTTTATCTCTGTCCATATCCTAGATACTATACCAACATTTACAGATGATACGTGCCAGATTTGGGGTTGACTTGGTGGAAGAGCCCGATATAGAATGGCGAGTGAGCGCTCACTTGTATAAGCAAAACGGCTAGTCAATCAGGGGGTTTATCGGTAATGGCCTATAAGGGATTACTTCCTTACGTTCCCGGACTTGAAAAAGAGCTCCAGCGTTCTAGAGTGCAGGAGATCGCTAAGGATGTATGGATGCTGGAGGGTTATATAAGCGACAATTTCCTCTTCAAGCCGGCCTCCTGTAACATCTTCATACTGCGCGATGGGGATTCCCTTTACATCCTGGATACCGGCACTTATCCCTTCTACCGCGAGCGCATGCTCGAGCTCATGCGCAGGTATAAGAAGGATGGAGTAAAACGAATAGTCCTTATGTTGACCCAGGGCCACTTCGACCACGCCTGTAACAATGACGTTATCCTGGAGGCGGGCATTTCCGACTGGGATTTCCTGCTGCCAGAACCGGAGATAGGGGTCATCGAATTTCTCTCCGACTGGATGAACGATTGGCAGAACCTGGAGGAATTCTACAATCCATATACCATGTTCCCGGCCAGAGGATCCACCGCCGTTATCCATCTTGCGGGAAGGATCTCCGTCGGCCTGGGCAGGGTACTGCTGCGCAGCAACTTCGCTATACTCTTCCGCGGAGTACGCACCCTGGCCGACCGGGCGCAGGTCCTGCCGCTGCAGGGAAAGGTCAAGCGGAGCTTCGGAAGCGTGGAGCTGGAGGGATGGGAGGTAGGCCGCTTCTTCGCCATACACGACGCCTCTCACACCCCAGGTCATATATCCTTATATGATCCGGAGAACAAGCTGATGCTCTCAGGAGACGTGACCATAGAGATAAACCCCGCCTTTCTCTACAGCTCCCTAGACCGCTGCATCGATATGTGCGCCAAGTTTCGCCGCATGTCCGAGGAGGGCTATATCGAACTGGCCACGGACTCCCACCGCTCCAGCACCTTCTTCCCCCTCGTTTACGAACAGTTCGGCATGGAGCCGCTGCATCGTATCCAGCTGGCCGACGTGGCCAAGGGAAAGGAGGAGTGCGCCGCCTTTTTCGGCACGCTGGGAGATCTATATGGGGGATTAAAGCGAGAGGTGATGGCTGCCCACTCCAGGATCGGCGAGGCCACAGTTATCGAGATCGTAGAGGAGATGGCAGCAAGCGGCGATGCGGCGGTGAAGCTGAAGATGGCCATGAGGTTCCCGGATTTCCCGTCGCGTCCAGAGGTATTGGTGGCCGAGGTACTCAAGTCCATGGGAGCTCCCCGGCGCCGGGAGGAAAAGAGGATCCTTTTCGCTCCTGCACAATGATGAGGCAAGGGATAAATGAACAAAGGAGAACGCTACAATCAGATCCTCCTGTCCTGTATCGACGTTTTCTCGCGTACCAACTACGAGAAGGCGACCACCGCCATGCTGGCAGAGGAGGCTGGGATCGCCGAGGGGACCCTCTATAAATACTTCCCCAGTAAGAAAGAACTTTTCCTGGAATGCTTCCGCTATATCGCCGGCCAGCTCATTAACCGCTACAACCTCATCTACGGGGACAGAGGGGAACAACCCCTGGTATCCCTCAAGGGCGTAGCCAAGAGCTATCTGGATTTCGTTAAGGATAATCCAAGCATGAGGAAGTTCCTGGCTTTCGTCCTCAACAACAGCTTCGACGAGGATTTCTCCAAGGAGATGGAGGAGTTCCTCAACCTCAACATAAGGGCCTCCGAGGGGCTTCTGGAAGATGCGATGAGAAGGGGGGAGCTGAAGAGGAACATAGACCCGCATATCATGGCATGGTTTTTCGTAGGCGGTTATTTCACTCTCATCCTGATGACGGAGATGGAAGAGGAGACCGTGAAGGACCCAGGCTTTCTAGATAAATATATGAGCGCGATCCTGAGTGAAAACCTGAGTAGTGATGATTAGAGAATGAACGACCGATGCAGGCGCAGAAGCTTCGCGGCCTCGGTCGAGGGGAGATGGATATGAGGCGCATAACTGTGATCGGCGGGGCCGGCGACATGGCCCGGGTGGCGGAGGAGAAACTGCTGTCCATATGCGAAGGCTGCCGCATGGTTATCGCCGACATAGACCTGGACAAGGCCGGGAGGGCGGCCGAACGCCTGGGAACGACCATGGCGGAAGCGGCCCGGGTGGATATCTATGATCCCGAGGGACTGCGAGAGGCGATAAGGGGAAGCGACCTGGTGCTCAACTGCACCGGCCCCTATTACCGCACCGGCAGGCCGGTGTTGGAAGCCTGCATCGACGAGAGGGTCGACTACATAGACCTGGGCGATGACGATGAATCGGCCACCGCCCTCCTCGAGCTGGAGGGGGAGGCCAGGGAGGCGGGTATAACCGCCCTGATCTGCTGCGGTATAGCTCCGGGGATGGTCAATGTAATGGCCAGGGCCTTCGCCCTTGAGATGGACGAGGTGGTAAACATCGATCTGGCCTGGGTTACCGGCTCCACTCCTCCCAAGGAGGGAAAGCAGAAGGGTGGAGCGGCTGTTATCGAGCACATGGTCCACTGCTGCATGGGCCGGTGCACTACCGTAAGGGACGGAAAACGCGTCATGATACCCTCCTTCCGCCAGGGACACGTCCTGGAATTTCCCGAACCGTTAGGTTCCTACCAGGTCTTCGAGCTGGGACATGCCGAGACCGCCACCATGCCCCGCTTCCTCCCCGGGGTGAGGAATGTGCGCACTATGGGGGCCTTGAACCCGCCCTACCTCAACGGCGTCTTCCGCGGCCTCGCCCGCCAGGTGGACAAGGGGGCAATGGACATCAAGGAAGCGGTGGACATCCTCATGGCCCTTGATGCTGGAGAGCAGGTCAAGGGGATAAAGCCCTACCTGGCCATCCTGGGCGGGGTCCTCTCCCAGCTCTTCAGGAGGGAGATAACCCTGGCCGATTTCCGCGTCTTCCTGCGAGAGGTGGCGGGAAGGCCCTCGGGGGAGTCCGTGGGAGGCCTGCTGGTGGCCGTGGAGGGCGTAAAGGACGGGAAGCAGGTCAGGATGCAGGCCTCCGAGTCCGAGCGCCAGGGCGGGCCGGAAGGGGGGATGGACATGGATGAGGCCACAGGAACCCCCCTGGCCGTTTTCGCCTCCATGCTACTGGACGGACTCATCGACGACAAGGGAGTGTTCGCCCCCGAGGGCTGTATCGATCCCGAGGAATTTCTGCTGCGCCTGGAGAGGGCCATGCCGGGTTACGGGGATACGATGCAGCTCGAGGAGACGGAGGTTTAATAATAACATACATGGAGAATATTAATGTATGGCTTATTTATGGGATTGTTAGAGAGGTGATTACATGACTCCCGAGGATAGGAAGATGCGCCTGCGAATGTTGTATATGGGCTGGCGCCTTTATCGCGCCGTTATCTTGTTCCTTATGGACGAATACCGGCGGGGCACGTTGAAGGAGAACCTGCGCAGCATCAGGGAGGCAGGCACCCTCTCCCTGGCCAGGGACATGTCCCACGCCGAGCTTCTGGAGGAGAAGGCGGCCAAGCTCAGGGACCGCCCTTTCCTCTACTTCAAGGATGAGGTCCTCAGCTATCGCGACATGGATATGAACTCCAACCGCGTGGCCAACCTCCTCTGGGACTCAGGAGGCGGTCCCGGGATGGGACTGGCCGTCATCATGAAGAACTCCCCCCGCTGGCTGGACGTTTTCTTCGGCCTGGAGAAGCTGGGCATGTACGCCGTGCCGGTGAACGTAGCCCTGCGCGGGGACCAGCTTTCCTTCGTCATCAACAACTCCGACGCGGAGTTCGTGGTCATCGACTATGACCTGCTGCCCTATTACCAGGCGGTGGAGGATAAGCTGGATAACATCGTCAAAGTCATGGTCAACACCCGGGAGGCGCCGGACGACTTCGAGCTGCCGGAGGGAATGGAAGACCTGGAGGAGGCCTACGGCACTGGCTACGACCCCTCCCGGCCGCCGGTAAAATACAATCCGGAGGACCTATGCGTCATAATGTACACCTCCGGTACTACCGGCCTGCCCAAAGGGGTGGTCTACCGCTACGAGACCAGCAACGTCAAAGTCATCTCTATCATGGGCAGGCTGCTGACCGACCACAAGGACGTGGCATATACCTGCTATCCCCTCTTTCACGCCAACGCCCTCTTTCTCACCGTTACTCCCACCTTGCACTGTGAGGGCAGCATAGCCCTGGGGGAGAGGTTCAGCGCCAGCGGTTTCTGGGATGATGTACGCCGCTACGGCGCGACCACCTTCAACGGCCTGGGCGCGGTGATGCCCATCCTCATGAAACAGCCGGAGAGTGCCGACGACTCCAACAATAAAGTGCGCTTCATCCTCTCCGCCGGCTGTCCGGCGGACATGTGGGAGGACTTCGAGAAACGTTTCGGCCTGGAGGTCTACGAGGGCTACGGCGCTGTGGACGGCGGCGGAGTGGTCCTGGTCAACCTGGGCACTGCCCCCGTGGGCTCCATGGGCAAGCCCCTGGCGTCCAAGGTAAAGATCATAGACGAAGGGGGAGCGGAGGTCCCGACGGGGACTCCCGGGGAGCTCACAGCCTATGTGGGCGAACGCAAGGGTTCGGTGGAATATTACAAGAATCCCGACGCCACCAGCGATAAGGTGAAGGACGGCTGGCTGCACACCGGCGACCTGGTATACGCCGACGAGAAGGGCTATATCTACTTTGTGGGGCGCAACACCGAGTCCATGCGCAGGGGCGGTGAGAACGTCTCCGCCTACGAGGTGGAACACGCCATCCTGCAGCATCCCGACGTCCTGGAGTGCGCGGTATACGCCGTCCCATCGGAGCTGGCCGAGGACGAGATCATGGTCACCCTGGTCCCAAAAGAGGGCAGAGAGATCGACCCCCCTTCCGTTAAGGAATACCTTTCCGATAAGCTGGCCAAGTTCGCCATACCCAGGTATTACCGGGTGGTGGACTCACTTCCCAAGACGGAGACCCACCGGGTCAGAAAAAAAGAACTGGAGAAGGAGGGTTTAACGGACGACACCTACGATGCTGCAAAGAAGGAGGCATGAGATGAGCGAGGATGTATACATCATCGGTGTGGGTATGATCCGCTTCAACAAGTACCCCGAGAAGACCATAAAGCAGATGACCGCCGAGGCCGTCGAGGCCCTGTTCCAGGACGTGAGCGCGGATAAAAAGGACGTGCAGGCGGCCTGGTTCTCCAATTCAGGCTGGGGCATGAGCCAGGGGCAGCACTGCATCCGCGGCCAGGTGGCCCTGGCCCCCCTGGGCATCCAGGGCATACCCATCACCAACGTGGAGAACGCCTGCGCCGGCGCCTCCAATGCCCTGCGCGGAGCCTGGATGAGCATCAAGGCCGGCCTCTACGACCTGGTGCTGGCGGTGGGTACCGAGAAAGTGTGGTTCCCCGAGGACAAGAAACAGATGTTCGAGGGGTTCATGTCCGGCACCGACGTGGAGTTCATCAAGCCCATCGTGGAGGCCATGAGGGCCGACGCCAAGAAGAAGGCCTCGGAGGCCAAGGGCAAGAGCGCGGAAACAAAAGGGGAGAGCAAATCCGCCTTCATGGATATCTACGCCATGGGGGCCCGCGCCCATATGCAGGCCTATGGCACCACTCAGCGGCAGTTGGCGGTGATCGCTGCAAAGAACCACCATCAAGGCTCCCTCAACCCCATGGCCCAGTACCAGATAGACATGACCGTGGAGGAGGTCCTGGAGGACTACTCGGTGGCCTTTCCCCTGACCCGGGCCATGTGCGCCCCCATCGGGGACGGCTCCGCCGCCGCCCTCCTGTGCTCTGAGCGAGCCCTGCAGAAGTATCCCGACGCAAAGCCGGTGAAGATACTGGCCTCCACCCTGGCCTCTGGTTCGCTTCCGGGAAGCGGGATAGAGAACATAGGCGAGCGCCTGTCCAGAGAGGCCTACGAGATGGCCGGAGTGGGGCCCGAGGATGTGGACGTGGCCGAAGTGCACGACGCCACCGCCTTCGGGGAGCTCATGCAATGCGAGGAGCTGGGCTTCTGCCCCCAGGGGGAGGGAGGGCCCTTCGCCGAGTCCGGGGCCACCAAGGTAGGCGGCAAGCTTCCGGTTAATCCCAGCGGTGGCCTGGAGTGCCGCGGTCACCCCATCGGGGCCTCGGGCCTGGCCCAGATATACGAGTTGGTCACACAGCTTCGCGGCGAGGCCGGCGCCCGCCAGGTGGAGGGCGTGAAGATAGCCCTGGCCGAGAACGGTGGCGGCTTCATAGGCCTGGGTGAGGCGGCCATGTGCGTGCATATATTAGGGAAGGCCTAAAGGGCTGGAGCCGAGGGCTCCACAGGGCCAGTTTATTGAAAGGGGATATGCATGGGTTCAGACGGAGGTAATAACTTGTTTATGGATTCAGAACCCAGGTTCGAGGACATAACATGCGGCCTTGAGTCCACGGCCCGGGCGCCCGGGGCCATGATCACCGAGACCAGGGAGGCAATAGCCCTGGCCAGGAGGTTCAACGAGGCTGTGGTCAGGCCCTACGCCCTGGAGCTGGACCGCCACATGCAGGAGGACCCAAACTACCTGCCGTGGGACTTCGTGAAGGAGGCCAACCGCTGGGGCCTGTACACCTTGTTCATACCCAAGATCTTCGGGGGTAAAGGGGTGAACCTGCCCGCCTTATCCTATTTCCTGGAGGAGCTGGCCTCTGCCTGCACGGCCATGTCCAACCTGGTGGGGGTGCACTATCTTGGCGTGGCCACCCTGACCGCCTCGTGGAACATCCGGCTGATGAACAGGCTTATGCGGGATACGGCGGAGGGGGAGAGGACGGGGAATCCCTGCCTCATCTCCCTGGCCATCACCGAACCGGGGGCGGGCACCGACGTGGAGGATGTGGAGTTGGTCTCCAGGGCCAAGGTCAGCTGCCAGGCCGAGAAGGTC
>Ga0180434_10006149_pt1 | contig 13889 bp, 12 predicted proteins | sample SS_ome_7_FD_132453 | JGI IMG/M metagenome (GOLD analysis project Ga0180434, IMG submission 132453) | Hypersaline lake sediment archaeal communities from the Salton Sea, California, USA - SS_1_D_2 metaG | ecosystem: Environmental > Aquatic > Non-marine Saline and Alkaline > Hypersaline >... | reverse complement strand
GGAGTCGCCGGTGCTCTGAGCCTCGGCTCGGTCGCACGACCTGGCCCGGCTTGGTCTGCGCAGCTGTCCTGCAAAGGGTCCTTAGCGGCGCAGCCGGTGGCGGATTTTGCCGGATGGGCGTTTGTTCCGCAGCCCCGCGGCAGGGGCGGCGGGCGTCTCGGCCGCATCAGTCTCGGCGGCATCAGTCTCGGGGACGTCCACCTCGCCGGCTTCTTCCTCGTCGGCGCCTGCCTCGTCGGCCCCTGTCTCGACGGCCCCTGTCTCGTCGGCCCCTGCCTCGTCGGCGCCTGCCTCGTCGGCCACCATGTCGGTGGCTTCTACGTCAGTGGTGACCTCGGTGACTACTACTTCGGTGGCATCTACTTCGGTGACTACCACCTCGGTGGCATCTAACTCGGTGACCGCCACCTCGGTGGCATCGGCTTCGTCGGCCGCGACCTCGCCGGTCTCCGCTTCGTCCCCCTCGGCCGCATCAGAGGTCGCGCCGGAGTCGTCGGCAGAGGTTCCGGCGCTCTTCTCGCGCCGCTTCCGGTCCCGGCGGCTCTCCTTCTTCGTCTTCTTCGCCCGGGGTTCCTTCGCGGCCTTGGGCGGTTTGGGCTCACCCGGGGGTTTCTCCGCGATAAAGGACAGGACGAACGCAGTGACAGCGAGTATCGCCCCGGCGCCTGCGGCCCCGTAGACGCCGAACAGCCATGGGCCCGCAGCGGCAAGACTGATCCAGATCTCCGCTATCGCCGCCAGCAGGATCAGGACCCCGGCAGCGACATGCAATACCGCTGACCAGGCCAGCAGTCGCAACGCCAGTTCAGGGGTCTTCGCACTCGGCCACAGCGAGCGCTGCAAAATCACCCAGACCGGCACGGCGGCCGCGCCTATCGGCAGACCGGCCGCGATCCGCCCGACGGTCGCCAGGGTCGCCGGAATGTCGCCGGTAAGCACCCACCACCGCGGCAGAATGAAAACGACGTAGAGAGCAGCCCCGACCAGAACCAGCGTCAGGTGCAGTGCTGTCGCGGCGCGCCGACCCATGACACTCCTCGATTCGTGGGTCCGGGGTGCGACCGGACCGTCAGTCGGCGATCGCACCCCGGACGGGTGCGGAGGATAGGGGATTTGAACCCCTGAGGGCTATTAACCCAACCCGCGTTCCAGGCGAGCGCCATAGGCCACTAGGCGAATCCTCCGTCGGCCATCGTAGCCGACCGCGGGCCGGCTTCTCGACCGGCTGTGCCGGGCGTGACCGGCCGGTATTACACTCGCTGTGGACCCCGCGCGGCGTCCAACCTGTGAACTCCCCCAGGGCTGGAAGGCAGCAAGGGTCAACGGGCTCTGGCGGGTGCGCGGGGTCCCCCTGTCTCGGCACGGCGATACGAAAGGCGCACGGTGTCGTACGAAACTCTGAGCAAGCAGGAACTACAGGCCGAGCATGATCTGCAGCGCAGAAGCTACGCGGCGCTGCAGTCCAAGAAGCTGTCGCTGGACCTGACCCGCGGCAAGCCGGCCCCTGAGCAACTCGACCTGTCCAACGCCCTGCTGAGCCTGCCGGGTGATGGCAACTATCGTGATGACGAGGGCACCGATACCCGCAACTACGGCGGTCAGCACGGTCTGCCGGCGCTGCGGGCGATCTTCGGTGAACTTCTGGGCATCCCGGTGCCCAACCTTCTGGCCGGTAATAACTCCAGCCTGGAACTCATGCATGACACGGTGGTGTTCTCGATGCTGTATGGCGGTGTCGACTCGCCGCAGGCGTGGATTCGCGAGCCGACCGTCAAGTTCCTGTGCCCCTCACCCGGCTACGACCGTCACTTCGCGATTACCGAGAGCCTGGGTATCGAGATGATCGCGGTGCCAATGCGCGAGGACGGCCCTGATGTCGACCTCGTCGAGGAACTCGTCGCGGCGGATCCGGCGATTAAGGGCATGTGGTGCGTACCGGTGTTTTCCAACCCCACCGGTGCGGTGTACTCGTGGGAGGTTGTCCGCCGGCTCGTTCAGATGCAGGCCGCCGCCCCCGATTTCCGTCTCTTCTGGGATAACGCCTATCCGGTGCACACCCTGACCCTGGACTTCCCCAGGCAGGTCGACGTGCTCGGGTTGGCCGCCACCGCGGGCCACCCGAACCGGCCCTACGTGTTCGCGTCCACCTCCAAGGTCACCTTCGCCGGAGGTGGGGTGAGTTTCTTCGGCGGCTCGCTGGGCAATATCGCCTGGTATCTGCAGCATGCGGGCAAGAAGTCGATCGGTCCTGACAAGGTCAACCAGTTGCGGCATGTGCGGTTCCTCCGCGATGCCGATGGCGTGCGGTTGCACATGCTGCGCCACCAGCAACTTCTGGCGCCTAAGTTCAGGCTGGCTCTCGACATTCTCGACGGACGGCTCTCCGACTCGAAGATCGCGTCCTGGACCGAGCCCAAGGGCGGTTTCTTCATCAGTCTCGATGTGCTGGCCGGAACCGCCAGGCGGACCGTGGCGCTGGCCAAGGATGCCGGGATCGCCGTGACCGAGGCCGGCGCGTCGTTCCCCTACCGCAATGATCCGCAGGACAGGAATATCCGGATAGCGCCGAGTTTCCCGCCGCTGTCCGATCTGACCGACGCCATCGACGGACTAGCGACCTGCGCGCTGCTCGCCGCCACCGAGGAGATGCTCGGCGCCGACTCCGTCAGCCGGGGTCGGTAGCCTGCGGAGGTGGCGCTCTACCGCAAGTACCGGCCGGCGACGTTCGCCGAGGTGGTCGGCCAGGAGCACGTCACCGAGCCGCTGTCGACCGCGCTGTCGGCCGGCCGGATCAATCACGCGTACCTGTTCTCCGGTCCCCGCGGCTGCGGTAAGACGTCCTCGGCGCGCATTCTCGCGCGCTCGCTGAACTGCGAACAGGGGCCGACCCCGTCGCCGTGCGGCGTATGCGATTCCTGTCAGGCTTTGGCGCCCACCGGTGGTGGCCACCTCGACGTCACCGAACTGGACGCCGCCAGCCACGGCGGCGTCGACGACACCCGGGAATTACGCGACCGGGCCTTCTACGCGCCCGCGCAGTCGCGCTACCGGGTCTTCATCATCGACGAGGCGCACACGGTCAGCAAGGAAGGTTTCAACGCCCTGCTGAAGATCGTCGAAGAACCGCCGGAGCATCTCATCTTCGTATTCGCCACCACCGAACCGGAGAAGGTGCTGCCCACCATCCGTTCGCGCACCCACCACTATCCGTTCCGGTTGCTGGCACCGCGCACCATGCGAGGTTTGGTTGAGAAGGTGCTGGCATCCGAGGACGTCGAGGTCGACGATGCCGTGCTGCCCCTGGTCATCCGTGCCGGTGGCGGGTCGCCCCGCGACACCCTCAGCGTGCTCGACCAGTTACTGGCGGGCACCGATGGTCATCGGGTGCACTATCAGCGAGCCCTGGCCCTGCTCGGGGCCACCGATATCGCGCTTATCGATGATGCTGTCGACGCCCTCGCCGCGGACGATGCGGCGGCGCTTTTCGGGGCGATCGAATCGGTGATCGACGCCGGCCACGATCCGCGCCGGTTCGCCGGGGATCTCCTTGAGCGGTTCCGGGATCTCATTGTGCTGCAGGCAGTCCCAGATGCCGCCAGCCGCGGGGTGGTGGACGCACCGGGTGATGTGCTGGAGCGGATGCGCGATCAGGCGGAACGGGTTGGCCCGGCCACCTTGGCCCGCTATGCGGAAGTGGTGCACGCCGGGCTGGGGGAGATGCGCGGCGCGACAGCGCCCCGCCTGCTTCTGGAGGTGGTGTGCGCCCGGCTGCTGCTTCCCTCGGCCAGCGATACCGAATCGGCTCTGCTGCACCGCATCGAGCGCATCGAGACCAGGCTGGACATCTCCATCCCGGCTGATGAGGCCGCCGTGGTGAGTGCGCCGCGGCCGTCCAGGCGGCAGTACGTTCGGAAGGCCCGGGTTTCTCCGGTTGAGCCCGGACCGGCGCCGGCTCCACCTGCCGAGCCCGCCGAGACGGCGCCCGTCGCACCCAGCGGTCCGCCAGCCCCGGCATCGGAATCTCCGCCGGAATCGGAGTCCATAGATCCGACACCGCCCCCAGCGCCCACGGCGGCCCCAGCGGCCCCAGCGCCCCAACCGCACACGGCGCCCGCAGCTCCGCCCACGCCGGTGGCGCAGTCCGTGCCCGCCCCGGAACCGGCGCCTGCGCCGGCGGCCGGACCAACACCCGGCGAACCTGATGCCACAGCGGTACGCAGTATGTGGCCGACGGTGCGGGATAAGGTCCGCGAGCGCAGCCGCACCATCGACGTCATGATGGCCGGGGCGATCGTGCGCGCGGTGGACGGGGACACCCTGGTGCTGGCACACGAGACGGCACCACTGGCCAAACGGCTGTCCGAGCAGCGCAACGCCGATGTGATCCGTGAGGCCCTCAAGGACGCACTCGGGGTGAACTGGCGGGTGCGCTGCGAGATCGGGGCGGGCGAGGCAGCTGCCGCGACGACGAGCGCAGCGCCGACCGCCGAACCCAACCCCGCTGTCGCCGACGCCCAGCGCGCCGAGGAGGACAGCATGATTGCCGAGGCCGGCCGGGTGGAGTCCGCGCCCCGGCGCGACCCCGAGGAAGTAGCCCTGGAGCTCCTACAGAACGAACTGGGAGCCCGCCGGATCGACAGCTGAGGCTGCGGCCGGTCCGTCAGGCCTGCTCGCTGCCCACCCCGTGATGGACCCGGAACAGATTGGCGGGGTCATAGCGGTTCTTGATACTCAGCAGCCGGGGGTAGTTCGAACCCCACTGATTCTGCTGCCAATCCTCGAGGAAGAAGTCGGACTCGGTCGAGTACGTACCCGCGCCGGGGGTCACGTCTTTGATCAGGCCCATGGCGCGGTTGATTTCGTCGCCGGTGTCGCGGGCAGCCTCGGGACTCGGCTCCCGCCCGCTCACCCCCGGGTACTTGTACTGCTGCGATGAGGCCATGATCACCAGCGCCGCCGCCTCGAGACAGCCGGGGTGCAGAGCCGTCTGCTCATCTCGGGCGCGTGCTTCAGGGTGCTCTCCGCTGAGGCCCTTATTCAGCTGGAATATGAACGGGTGCAGCCGGGAGGCTTGGAAAAAGGCCTCGGCGACTCTGCCGGGCTCACTGCGTAATAGATCGGTGGCGACCCAGCGGGATTGGTAGCCGCTCCAGAAGGCTCCGAGTTCACCCTGGTTACCCGCCCACCAGTACTGGTACTCGGGAGCCTCCGGCCGCGGATCCCGGGTGATGAAGCCCGGGTCCACCTGGTCCCAGTAATCCGGGTTCCACAGGTTCTGGAAATCCAGCGTTAGGAACTGCGGATCGACGGTGTAATCGTCGGGCCTATCGCGGAACTGGCCGACGAACTTTTCGAAGACGGCGCGCGCCTCGGATTCCGGCAGGTCCAGATAGGTGAGCCGCAGACCCACCTCGTTATCCGGGCCGAAGGCGACCGACTCCCCCCAGTGCCAGTTGTCCAGCCCCGCCGGGTAGAACTCGAGGAACTTCTGGATCATCTCGCGGTAGGCGTCGTCGTTGGTCGCCTTGATGGAGCCGGTGATCAGACCTACCGTCGACGGTATCGGGTGGGTCAGCAGTGTGACGCGGCTGACGATGCCGAAGGTGCCACCCCCGCCACCGCGGACCCCGAAGAACAGATCCGGGTCGGAGAATTCGTTGACGGTGCGTACCTCGCCGTCGGCGGTGACGATTTCGGCCTCAACGATGCCGCCCGAACCGGTGCCGTAACGCTTGGAGAATGACCCGAAGCCGCTGCCGAAGGTAAAGCCGCCACAGGCGCCGACGCTGGTGCAACCGCCCCCCGAAACAAAGCGGCCGGCGAGGGTCGCGGCCCGGTAGGCCTCCAGCCATCGGGTTCCCGCTTCCACCGTCATCGCCGGTACCGGTGCGGTTCCGGCCGGGGCTCCCGTCGGCAGGAATTCGTCGTGCATGGTGATGTTGCGCATATCGTGTGTCCACACCAGCAGCGAATCGGGGGCGCAGTTCCGCCCGAGGTAGTCATGCCCGGTGCCCTTGACGACGAGTCTGACGCCATTGTCCCGGGCGAAGTTCACCGCGGCGACGATATCGCTGGTCTGCCGGGCCCGGACGGCATAGGGCGAGGCGACCGCCGACCACGCGTCGTACCATCCGGTCGACTGCTGAGCGCCGGGCTGCTCCTCGTTCCAGAACGGGTTCTTGAGCAGTTCGAACGTCTCCGGGGACGCATCGACCCATGGTAGCGATGTGGTGATCAACCGACCGCCCACCTGTGTTCCCAGTGCCTGCCACTTCTCCGGATCAGGCCAGGCGGCGGCGTGTGCCCCGGTGGCTTGCTCGCGCACCCGGTGGAGGGGGCCGCTACCGCAGCCGCGATGAGAGCACCGGTCCGCAGTATGGTCCTTCGGGAGAAATCGGCCACCGCCTGAGCTTAGTCGAGGCCGACCACGCTGCGGTGGTGGGCGACTGCGCTCCTCAGGCGGTCCACCAGGGGCGCAGCGGAAGGCCGCCGTCATCGCCGCTGCGGTCCGGCTTGACCGCCAGAACCTGGTGCAGTTGAATGACATTGGTCTCGAATCCAAGCCGGGAACCAGCCATGTAGAGGCCCCACACCTTCGCGGTGGGCAGGCCCACCTCCGCGACCGCCGGCTCCCAGTGCGCCACCAGGTTGCGGCACCAGTCCCGCAGGGTCATCGCATAGTGCCGCCGGAGATTCTCCGCGTGCATGACCTCCAGGCCGGCATCCTGAATCGCGGAGATGATGCGGCCGGACCCGGTGAGCTCGCCGTCCGGGAATATGTAGCGGTCGATGAAACTGCCCGCAGCGCCGTGCCGTCTGTTATCCGGTCTGGTGATGCAGTGGTTGAGCAACAGACCACCGATTCGCAGCCTCGATTTCAGGAACCCGAAGTAGCCCGGGTAGTTTCGCACGCCGATATGCTCGGTCAGCCCGATCGAAGAAACCGCGTCGAACCCGCTCTCCACCACGTCCCGGTAGTCGCCGTGGCGGATTTCGGCGAGGTCGGCCAGGCCCTGTTCGGCGATGGCCTTCTGGCCCCACAGCGCCTGTTCCCGGGAGAGCGTCACCCCGATCGCGCGGACACCGTGCCGGGCGGCGTGGCGGACCATACCGCCCCACCCGCACCCCACGTCCAAGAGTCGGTCCCCGGGTTGAAGCCGCAGTTTGTCGAATACCAGTCGGTACTTGTTGTGCTGAGCCTGTTCGAGGTCGGCCGCTGGATCGGGGTAGCAGGCACAGGTGTAGGTCATCGACGGCCCGAGAACCCACCGGTAGAAGATATTTGACACGTCGTAGTGGTGGTGGATCGCGTCGGCGTCGCGGTTTCGGCCGTGCCGCAGGCCTGCCGCGATCCTTCGCCACCGCGGCAAAGCCTCCTGCTGTGGTGGCGCGATCGGCGTGAAGCGGGACAGCCCCAGGGAGCGAACGATGTGGATGAGGTCCTGCGGAGAGGGGCGCCTGAGGGAGCTGGCGCCGAGCGCTTTGAGCAACTCGTAGGGGTCTCCCGGGTGTACGCCGCGGATTTCGAGATCGCCGGCCACATAGGCGCGGACCAGGCCCAGATCGCCGGGAGCGGTGGCCAGATAGGTGGTGCCGCGCGGGGTGAGCAGGTCCAGGCCCAACCGGGCGTCGGCGGGCCCGGTGCTGCTTCCGTCGTAGGCGGTGAACCGCAGTGGCAGCCCCTCTCCGGCGGCCAGCAGGTCGATGATCTCCGCCAGAGTCAGTCTGCCGGCGCGAACCGGCTCGTTGAAGGTGGACATGGCACCCCCCTTTCCTGCGATTCTCTTTCCTTCGCGTTCGTGGTCTACCGCCGCTGCACCGCCTTGGCGTACAGATCCAGCAGGCGCGAATCCGGGTCGTACGCTTTTTTCACGGTCTTATAGTTTTCTCCACCGTAAAGCCGGTCAAACTCGTCGCGCCCGTAAAAGGCGTCCGAATAGAGCGATTTATGGCCACCGAGTTCGCTGACTTTGTTTTCGATCCGGCGGTTGGTCGCGCCGGGTACGGCCCCGGCCGGCACCGATGACCAGAAACCGATATTGACGTAGGTCTTGCCGGCGGCCAGCGGGTACAGCGGCCAACCGGCTGGATCACGCAGTCGCAGCGGACACAGCCAGACCGGTTCGATGGGAACCTCCCGCATGAACCAGTCGAGGAAGTCCGTGCAGTGGTCGATCGGCACCTCGACGTCCTGCACCACCCGTTCCCGTGGGGGTCGGCCGCGGACTTCCTCCATCCGGTCGGCGACGCCGAACCGCTGGTCGTAGCCGATCAGCTTCCAGTAGACGCTGCTGCGCCGGTAGCGGCGCGGCCACAGTCGGCGGATCACCGGGTGCTGCGCGCCGAATGCCCGCGAACACCAGAACCAGTCGGCATCCCAGCGCCACAGGTAGTCGTGGATCGTAAGGCGGTCCTCGGTCAGGTGCTGGATCGATCGGTAGTAGATCGGCTGGCCGGTGTAGTCACTCACCGGTCCGGGGGCCGCCGTCCGCAGCCCGAGGCAGAGGTAGCTCTCCCAGGCGCTGAAGACCACTCCGTCGAGGTAATCCACCGGTAGCTGCCCGTAACCGCCGGTGTCCACGATGTGCCGCATGGTCTCGACCAGGTCCGACAGCCGGTCAAACCTCAGGTAACGAAGCCCCACAAAGGGTTTGACCGGCTCCAACTCGATCCGCAATCGTGTCGAATAACCCAGTGTCCCATAGGAATTCGGGAAAGCCCGGAACAGATCGGCATGTTCGGTCCGGCTGGCGGTGATGATCTCGCCGGTTCCGGTCAGGATATCCGTCTCCACGACCGACTCGTGGGGCAGACCATTGCGGAAGGAGGTCGACTCGATTCCCAGCCCACTCACCGCCCCGCCCAGGGTGATCGTCTTCAGTTGGGGCACCACCAGCGGGCAAAGCCCGTGCGGCAACGTCGCGGCCACCAGGGTTTCGTAAGTGCACATGCCCTGCACGTCGGCAGTACGGTCGGCCGGGTCGACGACGATCACCCGGGTCAGCCCCGAGGTGTCCAAGCCCCGGGCTTCGTGGCGGGTACGGGTGCGGAACAGATTCGAGGACGGTTTGGCGAGCCGAATCTGGGCGCTCGGATCGAGGGCGCGGTAACTGTCCAACAACCGCCGCACACCGCGCTGATGAGCGGCCCAGGCAACCCCCTCGGTCACATGTTTACGCTAGACGTCATCCGCGGCCCGCGCGAGTTCGGGGCCGCCTGTCAACGAGGAGTTCCATGGGCCAGGTCAGTGCTTCCAGCAGTATCCTGATCGACGCGACGCCCGCGGTGGTGCTCGATGCCGTCGCCGACTACCAGGACCTGCGACCAAGAATCCTGTCCCCGCACTACAGCGAATACCGGGTGCTGGCCGGCGGTCATGGGCAGGGCACTGTCGCCAGTTGGCGGCTCCAGGCCACCAAATCGCGGTCGCGGGAGGTGCGTGCCGGTGTCGATGTCGCCGGGCATACCGTCATCGAGAAGGATTCCAACTCCTCGCTGGTGACCAACTGGACCGTCGCCCCGGCCGGCCCCGGCTCGAGTGTCACCGTCAAAACCACCTGGAGCGGCGCGGGCGGCATCAAAGGCTTCTTCGAGAAGACCTTCGCCCCGCTGGGCCTGCGGCGAATCCAGGATGAGGTTCTGGCCAATCTGAAGAACGCGATCGAACGGCGCTGAGCTGAGCGGCCGTTCAGGCCGACCGCGGTGACTGGGTCTGTAGGAATGCCACCACACCCCTGGCGACGGCCTCGGCGTATTTCTGGCGGCCCTCCGGGCTCTCCATCAGCATGGAGTCCACCGGATTTTTCATATTCCCCAGCTCGACGAGGATCGACGGGTACTGAGCCAGGTTCAGCCCGGCGATATCGGAGCGAGGGTTGAGCCCGGCGGTGCCGATATAAGTCGCCGGCGGCAGGCCCGATGCGGCGAGCTGGTCGCGCATCGTCCGGGCCAGTGTGACCGACGGTCCCGCCTGAGCGGCGTTGAGCGGCGGGTTGGCGTACAGGATGTGGAAGCCGCGCCCGGTGGCCGGACCGCCGTCGGCGTGGATGGAAACCACGGCGTTGGGTTGCAGCGAGTTCGCCATCGCGGCGCGCTCGTCGATACAGGGTCCCAGAGCATCATCGTTACCCCGCGACATGGCGGTACGGACCCCGAGCTGGTGCAGGACCGCCCGGACCCGCAGGGTGGTGTCCCAGTTGAAGGTGTGCTCGGCGTATCCGCTGTCGCTGCTGGTCCCGGAGGTCTGGCAGTCTTTGGTGCCGCCCCGGCCGTTGGAAACCTGCCGGGTGATGGAGTCATCGTTGGCGCCGTTGTGGCCGGGGTCGAGGAACACGATCATTCCGGCGACGCTGCCCGGTGCGGCGGATGCGACCGGTTCGGCCAGTGACGACACCGCAAGCAGTACGCCGGTGGACAGAGCGGCTACGACACGCAAGCAGGCGAACTTCGGCACGGACGCCACGGTAATCCCCCGAGGTCTAGGCTTGAAGTCACCGGCGACCGTAAACCCGAGGCCGCAACCAACTCGAGACCGAGAAGCAAGGAGACCGTCATGCAACCCGGTGTTCAACCCGGTGATCCCGGACAGCTGGGAACCTTCGGTCAGCAGGCACCGCCACCGGGCGTGGCCGATCTTCAGTCGGCCCTGGCCAAGGCTGCGCAGATGCAGCAGGCGTTGATCGAGGCCCAGAAGCAGATCGCCGAGACTGAGGTCACCGGCCAGGCCGGCGGCGGATTGGTGGAGGTTTCCCTCAACGGCAACGGCCAGGTGGTCGGGGTCCGGATCGACCCGCAGGTGGTCAACCCCGACGATATCGAGACCCTGCAGGACCTGGTCGTGGGGGCGTTCCAGAACGCCGCCGAGAACATGCGGGACACGGTGAAGACGATTCTGGGACCTGTCGCCGCGGCCTCTGGTCGCCCGATGCCGGAGTCCTGACTTTGTTCGAGGGCCCCGTTCAGGATCTGATCGACGAGCTCGGCAAGTTGCCGGGTATAGGGCCCAAGAGCGCTCAGCGGATCGCCTTCCACCTGATCTCGGTGGAGCCGCCCGAGATTGATCGGTTGACCGGCGTGCTGTCCCGGGTGCGCGACGGGATTCAGTTCTGCGAGGTGTGTGGCAACGTTTCCGACGCGGAGCGCTGCCGGATTTGCAGCGACGCGCGCCGCGACGGGACCCAGGTGTGTGTGGTCGAGGAGCCCAAGGATGTTCAGGCCGTAGAACGCACCCGCGAGTTCCGCGGCCGCTACCACGTCCTCGGCGGTGCCCTCGACCCGTTGTCCGGTGTGGGCCCCGACCAACTCCGGATACGTCAGCTGCTCAACCGGCTCGGGGAGCGGGTCGACGGGGTTGACGTCACCGAGGTGATCATCGCCACCGATCCCAACACCGAGGGCGAGGCCACCGCCACGTACCTGGTGCGCATCCTGCGCGATATCCCGGGCCTGACCGTCAGCCGGATAGCCTCTGGCCTGCCGATGGGCGGCGACCTGGAGTTCGCCGACGAGCTGACCCTCGGTCGGGCGTTATCCGGCCGCCGCGCGATGGCCTAGCTCGCCCGGCCCGACCGGGTGGCGCGCTTGGCGGCCGGTTTCTCCGGCGCCGCTGCCGGGGCTGCGGCACTCTCGTTCGCAGCGCGCTGAGCGGCCCGGACCGACGTCCCGCGGGGAGCCGGGTTGGTTCCCGATGCTTCCACGGCCGCGGCGTCGGGCGTGCTGACCGGGAGGTCGACGACCGTGGGGCTCTCCGCGGTGACGGCAGCGGCCACCGGCTCGTCGACCGGCTGGACCGCCACCGCTGCTCGCTGCGGGACGGCCACGGTTGCGGGGGCCGCCGATGCGGCGGCCAGCGGTACGGCCTCGATCTCGACGGGAGGCGGGACCGGGCGGGTCGCCAGCGCGGTGGCCAGGGTGTTCTGCGCGGCCACGATGCCGTCAACGGCGACCTGGCCGGCGGCGCCGAACGAGGTGACCACGTCGGTCACACCCTCGACCAGCGAGGTGACGATATCGCCGATATTGAACGACAGCACCGCGTCGACGATGTTCTGGCCGGCGGTGATGAGGGCCCGGGCGACGGTGTCGAACGCATCGAAGAGGCCCGCGCCGAGTTCGACGGCCGCCACCGGCTGGGCCAGCAGCAGGGCCGACTGGATTGCCAGCTGAATCTGTCCGACCTCGATCTGCGCGGCAACGTAGGGAATCAGTATCGCGTCGGCGGCACCGACCGCAGCGTCCTCGATGGTGGTGAGCGCACCGAGAAGATCCCCGGACAATGTTTGCTGCACGGCCGTGAGCAGCGTCTCGGGCAGCGCGGCGACCGACTCGGCCAGACCGGCTCCGGCCTCGGCAAGCCCGACCGCCCGAATCGCGACGAACTCGACCTCGTTGGCGATCGACTGCTGGATCGCCGGGAAGGTGAAGATGTCGAGCACCGAAGCCTGTAGCTGCACCGCGACATCGCTGAGGCGCGGGGCCGCGACGTGCACCGGAGTGATCGTCGACGAGGCGATCAGACCCGCACCCAGCAGGGCGGATCCGGCGGCGGTCAGGGAGCGGCTGGCGGCAATCACGGTGTACTCGTTTCCTGGATGGATTTTCCTGGATGGATGATGTCAGGAAGTGTATACGAGCCTGAGGCCAGCCTTAAAATATGCTGAGGTCAGCCGTCTTCGGCTAGCTGCGGCGGGATGCGGCGAGCCGCTCGCGGCGCAGCCGGTCAACTTCGGGCAGCTGCAGTGGGGGCAGCGGGCCGACGGCGCGGGCCAACAGCAGGTCGGCCAGCTCCGGGTTGCGGGCCAGGCACGGCCCGTGCAGGTAGGTCGCCACCACGCTGCCCTGGACGGCGCCGTCGATACCGTCGCCGAGTCGATTCCCGGCACCGGTGACCACCGCTGCCAGCGGGCGGGCCTCCGAGCCCAGGGTCGTCCCGCCCCGATGGTTTTCAAATCCGGTCAGCGGTTCGGCCAGCCCCGCGAGCAGGGGTTCGGACACCACCTCCCCGATGGTGCGTTCCGGCTGGGGCGATGTCGTCACATCCAGCAGCCCCACCCCCTGCACCCGTTCGCCGGCTGAGGTCTCGTACCACTGACCGAGCACCTGGATCGCCGCGCAGATCGCCAGCACCGGGGCTCCGCGGAGGGCAGCCCGCTGCAGCCCCGGATGGGCCCGCAGGTGTTTGGTTGCCAAGCGCTGGGCATAGTCCTCGGCCCCGCCGAGGGTGTAGAGGTCCAGGGAGTCCGGTACCGGATCGGCCAGCGTGATCTCAACGATCTCGGCAGGGATGCCGCGCAGCCGCAGTCGCTGACGCAGCACCACCGCGTTACCGCCGTCGCCGTAGGTGCCCATCACGTCGGGTAGCACCAGCCCGATCCGAACCGGCTCGCTCATGTGGGGCCACTCCGCGGGGCGCTGCGCTCCTGCCGTACGAGGGCACGCTGCAACTGGAGGAAAGCGGTGTAGTTCGCGAGGACCTCCACATGACCCGGTGGGCAGGACGCTACGGCTGTGAGGGTGTCATGCTCCAGTGTGTGTTCGACACCGGCATAGCCGAGTCGTACGGCCAGGTCGGTGCCGCGCTCCCCGGCTGCCACGACCAGCGCCGGGTGCCCGGATTCCCGGCGCGCCAGCCGCTCATCGCCGAATTGCTCGAACCGCACGTCCCACAGCCACGACAGGTCCTCACCATCGGGGACCTGTCCGTTGACCGAAATCACCACTCCCGCAGCATTGTGGTCGACCATCGACAGTGCCTCCTGCCAGCCCGCCGGGTTCTTGGCCAGCAGCATTCGCACGGTGTGATCGCCGACCCGGACGGTCCGGTACCGGCCGGCGACCTCATCGACGGCGGAGACCGCAGCCACCGCGGCCGCGGGGTCGGCGCCCAGCGC
>Ga0180434_10006148_pt1 | contig 13889 bp, 17 predicted proteins | sample SS_ome_7_FD_132453 | JGI IMG/M metagenome (GOLD analysis project Ga0180434, IMG submission 132453) | Hypersaline lake sediment archaeal communities from the Salton Sea, California, USA - SS_1_D_2 metaG | ecosystem: Environmental > Aquatic > Non-marine Saline and Alkaline > Hypersaline >... | reverse complement strand
TTTCGGCGCTTTGCTTGCTCGTTGGCAGATGCTTGCCGCTCAGAATTGTAGGCGCGAGTCGGAAAAATTCAGGTAAAATCCGTGTCCAAATAAACGTTCACTCAAAAAGTGTCCGGTAGTGAATCCTATGACAATTTATCTCACAGGCCGTTCTCGCATCGGTCACGGCCCGTAGGTTTCTGCCAGGTACTCGACCAGGGCAGCCTGCTCGTCCTCGCTCAACTGCGCTCCCTTGCCGACCATCCGGGAGACAGTCGTATCCCATTCCTCGCGCGTCTTTTGCGCTCCTTCCACCTGGGCCAAGCTGTGACAAGATGTGCAGCGATCCTGTAGGAGTTGCTCCTGTGAAGAACCGCTGCCGCTGCAAGCCGCCAATCCGACCACCGCAACCGGCACAACCATCCATCCCAAGACGATCCTATTTTTTTGCATTCTCTCACTCCCCAGTTAAAAGAGCCGCCTCAGATAAAGAGCGTGACCTCCGAATCTCGCGCTTCCTGGATGTAGGCGCCCACAGCGCCATACTCGTCAATCAGGTCCTCACGCAATCCCTCTCGGCTGATGCCCATAATCTCCATCGTCATCTCACAGGCGATGACCTTGCCACCCAGCTCTTTGAAATCCTGGAACAACGTCTCCAGCGAGGCGACGTTCGCCTGTTTCATCCGCCGCTGGATCATCCACTTCCCCAGGCCCAGCATGTGCATCTTGGAAAGTGGTCCTTTCTCCAATGCACCTTTTTGCAACCGCTGTAATCCCCAGAAGGTAAAGTAGATAGAAGCCTCCATCCCCATCGCCAACGCGCCGTTGCCGATGATCAGCGCGCTGTACACCTTGTCCATATCGCCGCTGTGCAGGACGATTGTCGTTTTCTCGGTCGTCGTGTTATGCTGGTCCATCATACCTCCCAGATCTTTTTGCGGCCATTCCTTGTAAACGGCTCTTCCACCCTAGCGCCGAATACAGATCCTCCAGTCGTCCTCCGTTCCCTCCACGCACACCAGTTCCAATCCCAGCGCCTTGACGGCCATCGGGATCTCTTTCATCGAGGCCGAGTGTGTGCCGGTCACTTCGATCACGTCGCCCGGCGCGGCCTTGCGCAGCGCCTTGCGCGTCTCTACCAGCGGCACGGGGCAGGTCTCTCCCCGGCAGTCCACCTTGATCTCGGCCGGTACAGGGCAAGTCCCTTCCCGGGTATCTACTTTTATCTCAGCCATCATTCGTTCTCCCTACCCGACAAACTCCACCGTTACCTCTTCCACATCCCAAAGATGCTCAGTTTTTTCCAGTATCTCGTCGCGGATGTTGGCGGCGAATTGATGATCCTCCGGCAGTTTGACCTCCACCCGCACCTTTCCCTCGGCGACCTCGATCTCTTCGACCAGATTGGTCCGCACCAGGTCAAGCCCCACCACCGGGTTCATCACCCGCTTCAGCCGCTTGCGCACCACCTCGACCGTCGTCGGTTCACGCTCCTTGATCAGGCCGTGACGTTCCTCGTAATTCTCGATGGCCGCCCGCAGCCCGTCCACCGCCAACACTGAGCAGTGGGTCTTGACCGGCGGCAGGCCGCCCAACGCCTCCGACGCCTGCTTCCACGAGATCGCCTTAGCTTCCTCCAGCGTCTTGCCCTTGGCCAACTCGGTGATGATCGAGCCGGTGGCGATGTTGGAGGCACAGCCGTAGGACTCGAACTTGATGTCGGTGATGCGTTTCTCCTCTTCGTCCACCTTCAGGTAGACGGCCACCATGTCGCCACAGGCGGGGCTGCCCTCGACCGACTTGGCGTCGGCGTCCTCGATCTCCCCCACGTTGCGCGGGTTGCGAAAGTGCTCCATCACGATCTCACTGTACGGTAATGACGTCATCGCTCCACTCCTTCCCTCTATTCCGCCTCTTCGGGCTGTTCGGCCGCTCGCCCTCCCAGCTCCCGGTCGAGCATCAGGAGCGCGTTGCTGTTGTCCCCGATCATTCGCAGCGTCTCCAGGATGTGACCGGCGGTGCTCTCCTCCTCGACCTGCTCCTCGATGAACCAGTGCAGCATCATCTGGCTCGCATAATCGTTCTCCTTGACCGCCAGCCCGTAGAGATTGTGGATCAGCGCTGTCACGTGCTGCTCGTGCTCGAGCGTCTTTTCAAAGATGTCGAGCGGCGACTCGAATTCCACCGGCGGCTGGTCGATGGCGTGCAGCACCACGCGCCCGCCGCGCTCGTTGACGTAATCGAAAAACTTTATCGCGTGCATGACCTCTTCCTGGGCCTGCAACTGCATCCAATGGGCCAGGCCGGGCAAGTTTGCGTCCTCACTGTAGGCCGCCATCGAAAGATACAAATAGGCGGAATAAAGTTCGTCCTTGATCTGCTCGTTGATCGCATCCTGCATTGTTTTACTCAACATGATATTTTTCTCCTTGTTAATTTTTTCCTAGCGGACTGATCCGCCGCAGTTCAGTGACCACCTCGGAGACCGCCTCGGCGACCGCGTCCACGTCGCTATCCTGATTGAAGCGACCAAAGGTGAAGCGGACGGAGCCGTGCGCGCGCTCGTGGTTGCCGCCGATCCCCAGGATGACGTGACTCGCCTCCAGCGAGCGACTGAAACAGGCCGAGCCGGTGCTGACGGCAAAGCCGCGCATATCCAGGTGCAACAGCAGCGATTCTCCCTCCACAAAGCGGAAAGAGATGTTCGCGTTCTGCGGCAGGCGATGGACCGGGTGACCGTTGACGCGGGTGTTGGGAATCTCCAGCAGCAACTCGGTCAATCGCTCGCGCATCCCCTGCAAGCGGGCTGTCTCCTCCGGCGTGACCAGCTCGACCGCCCTGGCAAAACCGACCGCGCCAGGGATGTCCTCGGGGCCGGGCCGCAGGTCGAACTCCTGGAACCCACCGTCCATCCACTTGCGGATGGGAGTGCCCTCCCGCACGTACAACCCGCCGATTCCCTTCGGCCCGTGGATGGTGTGGCCGGCGACCGTCGCCAGATCCACCGGAATCTCGCGCACGTCCAGCGGTACGCGGAGAAAGCTGTGAGTGGCGTCGGTGTGAAAGAGCGTCTCTTTCTCACGGCAGATCTCGGCGATGGCCTTGATGTCTTGCAGCGTGCCGATCTCCTGATTGGCCGCCTGGATGGAGACCAGGATCGTCTCCTGTGTGATCGACTCGCGCAGATGATCCAGGTCCACCCTCCCGTCCTCGTCCACCCGTGCTTGAGTCACCTCGAAACCCTGCCGTCCCAGAGAGCGGGCGCTGTGCAGCACCGGGAAATCCTCGAGCGGGTTGATGACGATGTGACGACCCTTTTTCTCCCCCAGCGCCAACGCCACGCCCTTGAGCGCCAGGTTGCTCGACTCGGTGCCGCCGGAGGTAAATATAAACTCCTCGGCGCTTGCCCCCAACACGGCAGCGATCCGCGCCCGCGCATCGTCCAGCGCCTCTCGGGCGTCGATCCCCGGCGAGTAGCCGAACTGAGACGTGGCGACGGCGTAGACGTCAAAGAGATACGGCTTCATCGCCTCCAGTACCCGCTCGTCCAGTCGAGTGGCCGCCGCATTGTCCAGATAGATCAGATTTCGCTCCATTCTGCCTCCCCTCCCATCAGGTTGTGTCTACACCGACGATCTCGAAAGTACACGAGAGCGCCTCGGTGGGACAGACCTCCTCACACAGACACCAACAATCGCATTCGTCCGCGTGGGCGCGACGGCGGGCTTCCTCGCAGTCAAAGACCAACCCCTCCTCCTCCAATTTCACGGCACGACATGGACAGGCCTCCACACACAGCCCGCACAACGTACAAAGATTCTCGTCCACCTGAGGTACAGCCCGCGCCATATTCAATCTCCCTATCTAACACTATCGCCCCGATTATATCATCGAGGCGATCACCTGTCTGCGACAAAAGTCTCTTTTTGTTAACCCTTCAAGCGTTGAAGCGAGCGCTGGTTGAGTAGCCGCCACGCTTTCTGTGGCGGCGTATCGAAACCAGGCGAGCCTCCGGCGCTACTCGACCGACGCAGTACGTAGGGCAGACTCTCCCGTCTGCTACACGCCTGCTGCTTCTCGCTCCAATCTCTCCCGATCCTTCACAATGATCCGCCCCTGCTCCTGGCGGATCAACCCATCGGCGGCAAAGGTCCGCAGCGTGCGCCCCACCATCTCCCGCACGGTGCCGATGTGCGCGGCGATCTCTGCCTGGGTCCACTGAAAGGATGGAGGCTGAGGATGCTCGGCCTGCGTCAGCAAGAAACGCGCCAGACGGACGCGCACCGTGTGCAGTGCCAGGTCCTCCACCATGTCGCTCAATCGCCGCACATCAGACGCCAACCGCTCCGTGACGGCCAACGCCGCCTGGTGGTACTCGCGCACGATCCACCGAAAGTGGTCGCAGGGAACAGCATAGAGCATGCCCTCCGTCACCCCCCCCACACTGACCATGGCAGGTTCACCATCGAGCACAGAGACGAGATTGAACAGCCCGCCAGGTCCGAGATACGCCAACACCTGCTCACGGCCCTCGCGAGAGAGTCGATAGCTCCGCACGACGCCCCGGACAACAAAATAGACAGCCCGACAAGGCTCGCCTTCCAGCACGATCGTCTGACCGGACGAGAAGGCGCGCTCGCGGACACGCGGCGCGATCTCCCGCAGGTCGTCATCGCCGAACCTGGCAAAGAGCGGCAGTTGGGCCAATGCCCGTTCGTCAATAGTCATGGACGTCTGTGTGCTGTTTTTTAGACTCAGACTGCGCCGTAGATGGGGACGCGCGCGCCATTGATCGAAGCAGCGGCGTCGGAGCAGAGGAACCGCATCGTCGCGCCGATCTGTTCCGGCTCCACCCACTTGCTCGGATCGGCCTTGGACATCATCTTGCGGTTGGCCGGTGTGTCTATGATGCTGGGCAGGATCACATTGGCGGTGACGCCGCTCCCCTTGACCTCGGCGGCGACGACCTCGACCAGGGCGATCAGCCCCATCTTGGAGACGGCGTAGCCGACCTGCTTGGAGCGCGGCTCGACCGCCGTCTTGGAGCTGACGTGGACGATGCGCCCCCAGCCGGACTCGAGCATGTGGGGCAACACGGCCCGCGAGAGGAGAAACGCCGAGCGCAGGTTGAGCGCCAACATGTGCTCCCACTCCTCGACGGTGGTCTTTTCCACCGGCTTGCCGCCGGCCCAGCCGCCGACAGTGTTCAGCAACACGTCCAGGCGGCCAAAGCGCGCGATGATGGCCGCTACCAACTCCTCGACCTCATCGGGTTGGGTGACATCGGCGGTTGCGGCAAAGACGCGATCGGTGGGCAGATCAATTTCACCGGTCAGCCGCTCCAACGCCTGCTCCGACTGGCAGGTCAAGGCGAGGCGGGCCTCCGTCTGGGCGAACACGCGCGTCACGACAGAACCCAGCGCCCCGGTCGCCCCACCGATCAGAACCACTCGGTCGTGCAACATATCAGATCCTCCGGTTCAGCCGCTCTTGATGAGCCGGGCAAACTGCGACCCAAACTCCTCGCCGCGCCTCAGTTCCTCGTCCGTCGGGCTGCCGACGAACTCGAAGGAATCCGCCAGCTCCCACTTGAGCGGTTCGATGATCCGCTCAAAGTGACGCTGCGCCCCCCCACTCCAACCGTAGCTGCCAAAGCGGGCGACCTGCTTGTTGCGAATGCGCTTCGTGTTCGCCATATCCAGCACCTGGGCCATCGGAGGGAAGAGAGAGCCTTCGTAGGTGGGCGCGCCCACCATCACTCCGCGCTGGGTCCAGAGGGCGGGCAGGATGTAGCTGACGTGGGTGTGGGTGACGTCAAAGATGCTCAGTGGCACATCCTCGCGAGAGATGCCCTGCGCCACGGCGTTCATCATCGTCTCGGTGTTGCCGTACATCGAGCCGTATAGCAGCGTGACGCCGACCTCTGTGGGGCCGGTGGCGTACTCGGCCCACTGGGTGTACAACTCGACGATGCGCCCGGGATTCTCCCGCCAGACGAGTCCGTGAGACGGAGCAATGATCGAGACCGGCACGTCGGCCAGTTTCGCGATCGCCTTCAGCACCGGTCTGCTGAACCCGGCCACGATGTTGACATAGTAGCGCAAGGCCTCCCGCGTGTAAAACTCCTGGCCGCTGCAATCGTCGTCAAAGATGGCGCCGCGAAAGGCACCGTAGCTGCCAAAGGCGTCGCAGGAAAACAGGATACGCTCGCTGGTCTCGTAGGTCATCATCGTCTCGGGCCAGTGAACGAAGGGCGTGTAAACAAAATGGAGCGTGTGCTTTCCCAACGACAGTGTCTCTCCATCCTGGACGACCTGCACGCCCTCGGTGATGCCGTAGAACGATTCGAGCATCGCGCGGGTCTTCTCGGTCCCCAAGAGAATCGTTTGAGGAGCCATCCTTCGCAGCGTGCGCAACACTCCCGAGTGGTCTGGCTCCATGTGATTGACGATGACATAGTCCAACTGGGAAATGTCCATCACCTGATGGATCTGATCAAAAAACTCGTCCGTCTTGAGCGCCTTTGACAGGTCCACGATAGCCTTTTTCTCGTCGTCAATCAGGTAGGCGTTGTACGAGACTCCCTCCTGGGTGATGGGCCACAGTCCCTCGAACAGGTCGGTGGTGCGGTCGTTGACGCCGATCCAGTAGATGTCGGGTTTGATCTCAATGGGCGGCATAATCGGAGCCTCCTAGAGCATCTCTGTCAACCGGCGCAGGTGCTTTTTCTCCTCGCGGATGACGGCGGAGACGGCATCTCGATCTTTTTCGCCCACCATATCGCGCAGGTCGTAGAAGAACAACAGCGTGTCCTTCTCAAAGCCCATCGCGGCCCGCAGAGCCGTCTCTCGATCTGTGGCTTGCTTCGCCAGGGTCAACGCCTTCTCCGGCCCGGCGAAGAGCGCGTTTTCCAGGGCGACGTTGAGGTAGGTCTCGTACTGGTCGTATTCGACCGCGGGCGATTCGAGCGCCGACTCTACCCCTCCCAGCATCTTTTTGAACACCTGGCGATGTCTCTGTTCCTGGACGGCCAGGTCCTCGAAAAGCGCTTTGATATCGGCATCGGCGCTCCGCTCGGCCGCCTGGTTGTAAAATACCTCGCCATTCTCTTCGATCTCTATCGCCATCTCGAGCGCTTCAGCAGCAGTAAAAACAGCCATGTAACATCCTCCTTATCTAATCCATCATATACCTACACTACCACCCGCTACTTTGGTTCGACGACCGGCTGAGCAGTGATAGAATCGCTCCGCCCACCGCAGTCCTCGCTCCGGCTGGCCTCAAAGGCGCAGGCCTCGGAGCAATAGACCCTGTCGCCGCGACGGATGGGGTCTCCCTCGATCTCTTCGTGACAGTTATCGCACTTCAACACCTCGGTCATGACCCTCACCTCCTTCAAACTTGTTCTCGAAACACCAACCACTCTATCGACACTTTGGCTCGCTTGCGGAACCGGGACAACGGGCTTGATCCCTCAATTCACTCTTCGCGCTGGAGGTCAATGGTCAACCCCTCGCGCGCGACCACAGCCCCCGAAAAGCGTGCCTGGGCCTGTCGCTCCACCTCTTCCAGGAAGGCGTCGTCGTGCTGAGTATTGTGATGTGTGAGGGCCAGCTTTCTCACGCCGGCAGCCTGAGCCACCTCGACCGCCATCTGCCAGGTGCTGTGCCCCCACCCCTGCCGGGGAGGTTTCCCATTCAGGTATTCCTCCTCGGTATACTCGGCATCGTGGATCAACAGATCGGCCCCCCGGGCGAATTTGATCAACCGCCTGTCCCCACCGGCGTACCCCTCCACATCGGTGGCGATGACCAGTTTCCTGCCGCCCACCTCGATGCGGTAGATAAAGACGCCCTGCGGGTGGGCATAGCTCCGCATACTCTTTACTTTGACTTCCCACAGGGCGCTGGTCTCGTATTCGTGGTAGGCGTTGCAGATCGTCGGCGGCGCATCCGGTTCGTCGAAAACGATCATCTCGGTCTCGGATATGTTGCGGATGATCCGCATAGAACGCAGTTCGTCCAAACGGACCGGGAACACCAAAGGCAACATGGCGCGCCCCAGAACAGCGTCCAGGTCCTGATGAAGCAGCATCGGCCCAAAGATGTAGAGGATGCTGCTCCCCAGATTCGACGGCGCGAAGAAGGGAAAGCCATACGTATGATCGTGGTGAGTATGTGTAAAGAGGATCGTGGCGATGATCGGATTTCCAGTGGCCCGGTGTTGGGCGATCAGGTGTTCGCCCAGACCGATGATGCCGGTGCCGGCGTCAACAATGATCAAATGGCGACCAGCACGGACCTCTATACACGTGGTGTTGCCGCCGAATTTATTGGTCGTCGGCCCTGGTTTGGGATACCCGCCTCGAACACCCCAAAACGTGACCGAGAATGGTTGCTCTACCATGGTCAGTCTCCCTTCCCCCAATCGTAACCAGCCCCGTTGATATTACACATGGTCAGTGATCAGATGAGGCGGAATAACCTGTAGAAACTGCTCGCCGTCTGTGGGAGCCAGAAATATCCAATCGACAAATCGGGTGAAACTCTTACGATCCCTTGGTACAAGGAGCACGCCCTCACGCACCGATCGGGTTGGCGTGAAAAGTTCCCAATATACCGGAAGGGATGTGGCGTCTTGCACCCGCACAACCTGAGCCATTTCGTCGAAATATACAAAGAGCTTTTTGTCGCCGTGTCCTAACCCGATCCCTTGCTCGGTGACAATGTACACCGTGGGCATTCCAAATAGCTTCCCATCCAATTTAAGGATTGAGAAGCCTACCACGATCAGAAACCATTGTACACCCGATAATCCTATTGTGCCACCGAACAGATAAGCCAACACAAAACCAGCCAATAACAAAAGAAGCAAGTTGATTCCCCGGTAGGTGAGCGGCGATGTGGGACGATCAATGTAAGGCTCCACACCCTTTGCCAGGCAATCCCTTCTGATGTTCGCCTCCCATATATTACGCTGCGCCTTGAGTACGATCAAGCTAAGCAATAGGCAGAGCGCCAAGACACCCGAGACAAGCGGAGACCAGACAAAAAAGACCACCATGCCAAACCAGGCGTACTCGGCCTTTCTCAAGGTACCAATAGGAAAACGCATGATCAGACGCTCAAGAGTATTCATAGTCAGGTAAACTTTTGTACTGGTCGCCACAGTGGAGGGAAAGGTCAAGTCGTCAAGAGAAGTGTACTATGAATCGCTCAATTCCGCAAACTCGCCAGATATTGACATTCCGTGTCATCCCTATTTCAGCATCCACAAGCTGAACGACATCACCACCATCCCCACGACGACGCCGACGATGCTCAGATGCTCCTCTCCGTAGGCGCGGGATACGGGCAACAATTCATCGATCGAGATAAAGACCATTATTCCGGCCACCGCCGAAAGCAATCCACCCAACAGGGCCTCGCTCAGAAAGGGCAACAGGACAGCCGCCGCCAGCAACGCCCCCGCCGGCTCGGCCACGCCAGAGAGGAACGACCACCAGAACGCTTTGCTCCGGCTTCCCGTCGCCGCATAGACGGGCGCCGAGACGGCCAACCCCTCTGGGATGTTGTGGAGCGCGATGGCGATGGCGATAGCAATACCCAGTTGAGGGTCGCTCAGCGTGGTGGCGAAAGAAGCCATCCCCTCGGGGAAATTGTGGATGCCCAGGCCGAGCGCGACGAACAATCCCGCTTTGAGCAACCGGCTCTTCATGGCTGTGTCGTCCTCTCCTGCCTCAGTGTGGTGATGCTCGGCCATATAGTCGTGAGGGATCAAGGCGTCAATCAGGAACATGGCGAGCATACCGCCAAAAAAGGCCAGATTGGCCATCGCGAACCCCAGCGCCTCGATCCCGCCGGGCAACAGCTCGACGAACGAGACGAGCATCATCACCCCACCAGAGAACCCCAGCGTCAACGTCATCAGACGCGAGCCGGGCTTGCGGACAAAGAGCGCCAGCACGCTACCAATCGTTGTAGACAGCCCGGCCAGGGCCGAAAGCAACAAAGCAAACCCAATCTCAGATGTCACGTCACCCCCCTTTGATGTAGGATGTGTTGGTTTTTAGATTTTTTGATCTAGGAACGGTGTAGTCGTATGCTACACAGCTTTTCAAATCTCCAAATCTCAAATCCCCCCTGCTTCAACCGACAACCGCATCGCGGCGTCTTTGAATTGTGCTGGAAACTTGGTCGTCAACTTGGCTACGTGCTCTCTCAGTTGAGCTTTCAGGAAGGACTGGGTTTCCTCATCGTAGGAAAAATGGGTGATGAGAAACTCAAAGACGGCGTTCGTCTCGGAGCTTTCCAACTCATTCGCCATCTGGTAGGCGTCCTGCAGGTTCTCGATCTCCTCCAATGCGTCCTCCACGGAAAATCCGAGTACCACGCGCGCGTTCTCCAGCGCGTGAGAGTCGGCCAGTTCGGACAACTTCTCCGGACTCAACCGATCTCGCAGACGCTCCAGCCACCTGGTATGCCCGGCCTCTTCTGTGGCGTACTGTCCCCAGAAATCCGCCACCTCTGGATAGTGAGCGAACTTGGCCTCTAACCCACTATACATCTCCTCGGCGGCTTTTTCCGCGCGAATCGCCAGATCGAAAAGTTCGGCCACTGTTGCATCTTTGGGCACCATATTTTCTTCTCCCGTTTATTCATACCCGGCGCAGCCGGATGCCGTTCAGGATCACGGCCAGCGAAGCGCCGACGTCCGCCGCGATCGCCATCCATAACGTCGCCAGCCCCGCCGCCGCCAGAGCAAAGACCGCCGCCTTGACCGCCAGCGCAAAGACAATGTTCGCCGTCACCGTCCGCCGCGTCTTGCGGCTGAGTTGTAAAACGAAAGGCAACTGGGCCAGGTCGTCGCCCATCAACACGACGTCGGCCGTCTCCATCGCCTGGGCCGAACCCGCGCCGCCCATCGCGATGCCCACGTCCGCCCGTGCCAGCGCCGGAGCGTCGTTCACGCCGTCGCCGACCATCGCCACGCCCTGGTACGCCTCCGCCAGCGCCGCGACGGCCGCTACCTTCTCCTCCGGCAGCAAACCGGCGCGCACTTCGTCGATCTCGACCTGGCGGCCGACGTTCTCCGCCACAGCCGGGCTGTCGCCGGTCAGCATGATGGTGTGAATGCCCCCCGCCTTCAGATCGGCGAGCGTCTGGCGGCTGTTGGGACGCGGCACATCCGCCGCGCCGAACATCATGCACACTTTGTCGTCGTGCCGGACCATGATGACTGTCTTGCCCTCGGCGGCCAGGTCGTCGGCCTGCCGGCAAACGGAGGCTTGATGCGGAATGAACTCGTCAAAGTGAGCGTGGCTGGCGACAGTGACCCACGCGCCGTTCACCCTGCCCTCCATCCCTCGACCGCTCAACAGAGTGACGTCCTGGGCGCTGGGCACGGCCACCCCTCTCGCCTCCGCCTCTGCCAGCAAGGCCAGCGCCAGCGGGTGCGAGGATTGCGCCTCGACCGAGGCGGCGTGTTCCAGGCCGCAGTTCTCCGGGCACTCCCCACAGGTGCAGACGTCCACGACGTCGGTGATGACGGGACGCCCTTTCGTCAGCGTGCCCGTCTTGTCGAAGGCAAAGGCCCTGACCCGGCTCAGCGCCTCCATGTACCGCCCACCCTTGATCAGCACTCCCCGCGAGGCGGCGTTCGTCATCGCGCTCACCAAACTGACCGGCGTGCTGATCACCAGCGCGCAGGGGCAGGCGATCACCAGCATCTGCAACGCCCGCATCAGCCAGCCGTGCTCTCCCCAGAACGGCTGCCCGAAAAGCAGCGGTGGGATGACGGCCACGAGTGCCGACAGTCCCGCCACCGTCGGCGTGTAGACGCGCGCAAACCGGTCGATGAAGCGCTGTACCGGCGCCTGGCGTGACTGCGCCTCTCGCACCAGCGCCACCATGCGGCTCAACGTATTGTCCGCCGCCAACCGGGTCACCTCGACCTCCAGCGCGCCGGAGGTGTTGATCGTTCCGGCAAAGACCTCGTCGCCCGATCTCTTTTCCACCGGCACGCTCTCGCCAGTGATCGGAGCCTGGTCCACCGCGCTCTCTCCGGCCCGCACCACGCCGTCCACGCTGACCCGATCCCCTGGACGGATCAGCACCCGGTCGCCGATCCCCAGTCGCTCCACCGGCGTCTCCCGGACCTCGCCGGAGGGCATGAGCTTGAGCGACACCGGCGGGGCCAGGTCGAGGAGGCCCTCCAGCGCGCCCCGCGCCCGGTCGGCGGCGAACCCCTCCAACGCCTCTCCCAGCGAAAAGAGCACCACCACGATGGCCGCCTCGGCCCACTCGCCGATGAGCATCGCGCCCGTGACCGCGATCACCATCAGCGCGTTGATCCCCAGGCTGTGGGAGATCCACAACTCCTGGAAAGCATAGCGTGCCAGCGGGACGCCGCCCACAAAGATGGCGGCGGCAAAGAGAGCCGTCCCAGTCGCCCTTCCCCAATAGGCAGGGTAGTTGATGGCGGCCAGGATCAGGCCCAGGAGCGTCAGCAGAGCGGCGATGGCGGTCAGCGTCGTCTCGCGCTTGGAAAGGATGAAGAGGACGAAATTCAGGAGCGCCCCACCCTCTTTCTGGCGGTGGTCGGCGGCCAGCGCATAGCCAGCCGCCCTTACCGCCCTGGAGATCTCGTCCACCTGCAATTCTGGCTCCGCCAGCGAAACGGCCAGCGTGCCGGTCAGGTGATTGACCCGGATGTCCCCCACCCCCTCCACTTGATCCACAGCCGCTCGGATTCTTTCAGCGCAGTCGATGCAAGTCAATCCCTCTACTGTAAATGTCCTTGTCTGCATCCTCTCTTCCAATGTAATCCGTAGATCCGATCCTGGTTGTTAGCTGACCTTTCTTGCCGCCCCGTCAAAAGTCCTCCAAGACGTTCTGGTTACGACCAGGCGAGGTCGAAGCGGTCGAGGTTCATCACCTTGTCCCACGTCGCCACAAAGTCGTTCACGAACTTTTCCTGAGAGTCCTCACATCCGTAGACTTCCGCGATGGCCCGAAGTTGAGAGTTCGAACCAAAGATGAGGTCGACACGGGTGCCGGTCCACTTGAGCTCGCCCGTCGCGCGATCACGCCCCTCGAACACGTCTTCGTCCTCTGAGGTTGCCTTCCACGTCGTGCTCATGTCGAGCAGATTCACGAAAAAGTCGTTGGTGAGCGTCCCGGGCCGCTTGGTAAAGACACCGTGCTGGGACTGTTCAAAGTTGGCATTCAAAACGCGCATACCGCCGATGAGAACCGTCATCTCAGGCGCGGTCAGCGTCAGCAGTTGCGCCCGATCGACCAGCAGTTCCTCTGCCGATACGGTGTATTTGGTTTTGAGATAGTTGCGGAACCCATCCGCGGCCGGTTCGAGTACGGCGAACGACGCCACGTCGGTTTGCTCCTGCGACGCATCCGTGCGTCCGGGCGTGAAGGGAACGGTCACATCGTGACCGGCATTCTTCGCCGCTTGCTCGACGCCTGCGCATCCACCCAGGACAATCAAATCGGCGAGCGACACCTGCTTGCCGCCGGACTGCGCGCTGTTGAACGCCTCTTGGATGCCCTCAAGGATTTCGAGTACCTTCGCCAGTTGCTCAGGCTGGTTGACTTCCCAATCCTTCTGCGGCGCCAGACAGATGCGCGCCCCGTTCGCCCCGCCGCGTTTGTCGGAGCCACGGAACGTGGACGCCGACGCCCAGGCGGTCGAGACCAGTTCCGAGATCGACAGGCCCGAGGCGAGGATCTGGCTCTTGAGGTCTGCGACGTCCTTCTCGTCGATCAGCTCATGATCGACTGCGGGCACCGGGTCCTGCCAGATCAGTTCCTCTTCCGGGACCTCCGGACCGAGATAGCGCGAGCGGGGGCCCATGTCGCGGTGGGTCAGCTTGAACCACGCGCGGGCAAAGG
>Ga0180434_10006147_pt1 | contig 13892 bp, 12 predicted proteins | sample SS_ome_7_FD_132453 | JGI IMG/M metagenome (GOLD analysis project Ga0180434, IMG submission 132453) | Hypersaline lake sediment archaeal communities from the Salton Sea, California, USA - SS_1_D_2 metaG | ecosystem: Environmental > Aquatic > Non-marine Saline and Alkaline > Hypersaline >... | reverse complement strand
TCAAAAAAAGCAGGGATGCCAAGACTCTTACAATCCCTTAATTTTTTGATCAATAGCGAGGCAGACCTTCGTTATACAGAGAGCCCTAAAATTGTCTTAGAGGCCATTTTGTTAAAATTAATAGAAATCAAAGATTATCTTTCTTTTGATGAACTCATTAAAAAAATTGAGAATATTGAAAAAAGACTCGCGCAAACATCCGCAACAAATCTTGGAAAAGACCCCGGTTTATTCTTAAAACAAAATATCGATATAAATGATGGACAAAAAGAGGAAGAAGGGAGCAAAAAATGGGGCAGCTTTGTGCAATACCTTGCCACTAAAGACAGGCCTATGGCAAATATACTTAAAGAATTTGCAAATTACGGCCTCACAAAAAACGGGACAGAGTTAGCCCCCACCAAAGGAGGCTTCATTGAAGGATATTTCGATGACCCTGAGCATTATGAAAAGTTGATTGGCTTTGCTCGTGATTTTTTCAATGCAAACTTTACTATTGTTTTTAAGAAGCAAGGGGAGTTCAAGAACTTAAAAAAAACATCAAGGGAAAGTAAGGTTCCGACTATAGTCAAGGATGTGATAGACGTATTTGACGGCAAGATTGTAGGAAGTGACTGAAATTTCTCCACATTGTTAGATTAATAATTATTAGTTTACCATGCATTTCTTCTCATATAAAAATGACGAGCTCTTTTGCGAAGAGGTACCTGCAGAGTCTATAGCTGAGCAAGTAGGTACACCTCTGTACCTATATTCCTGGGCGACCATAGTAAGGCATTTCCGTATTTTTAAGGACGCCTTCAATGGCCTAAAACACCTGATCTGTTTCTCCGTAAAATCTAACTCAAACATTGCCATCCTTAATACAATCGCATCAGAGGGTGGAGGTGCTGATATAGTATCAGGAGGTGAACTTTATAGGGCTTTACGGGCAGGCATAAGCCCAGATAAAATAGTATACTCCGGTGTAGGAAAAACGCCTGATGACATTGAAATGGCGCTAAAATCAAATATACTCATGTTCAATATAGAGTCCGAGCAGGAGTTACAAACAATAAATGATGTAGCAGAAAAAACAGGTAATAGGGCAAGAATTGCTGTTCGTATCAACCCAGATGTAGAACCCAACACCCACCCATATATTGTGACAGGATTTAATGAGAATAAATTTGGCATACAGATAGATAATGCCCTGCCTATTTATGAGTTGGCAAAGAGTTTAAAATATGTCGATATAAAAGGTATCTCATGTCATATAGGCAGTCAGCTTACTGAAATATCCCCCTTTATTGATGCATTATTAAAATTGAGGGAACTCGCTCAAAAAATAAAAAAAAAGGGCATTAGCTTAGAGTTTCTCGATCTCGGTGGAGGATTGGGCATAACCTATGACACTGAAAGCCCGCCACACCCCTCAGAATATGCAGGTGCTATAAAAAAGATAGTAGGTAAAGATGAATTTACCCTTATACTTGAGCCCGGCAGGGTTATCGTTGGAAATGCCGGCATACTTATAGCCAGGGTAATTTACACCAAAATCACACCAAACAAAAAATTCATAATTGTTGACGCTGGTATGAATGATCTCATTCGACCATCATTATACAACTCCTATCATTCAGTTATGCCGATAAAAAAGACCAGCGGTGAGACAATTGTAGCCGATTTAGTGGGCCCTATTTGCGAAACAGGAGACTTTCTTGCTAAGGATAGAGTAATGCCGCCTTTTAAGCAAGGCGATTTGGTTGCCTTGATGAGCGCAGGGGCGTATGGTTTTTCTATGGCCTCAAACTACAATTCCCGTCCCCGCCCGGCAGAAATTCTTGTAAAAGGAAACGAATTTTCGCTTATCAGATCCAGGGAGACATTGGATGACCTGATGAGGGGTGAGGAGATCCCTGAATTTATTGATTAAATACTATACGTATGCTTGCGCTATACTCTTCCCGTGCCCCTCTTGAAAAAAGAAGGCAAGAAGTATCATTTTTAGCTAACAATAGCACAACCATAATAAGAGTCAAAAAATTCTTATACATAATTAGTAATCGGGAAACTCGAACCCGATAGCCTGAACATTCCAAATTTTCTAACAAAGGAGGAAAAAGCTATGATAAAAGGATCTATTGTCGCCATTATTACGCCCTTCAAGGGAGACACCTTCGATGAATCAGCCTACAGGGAACTGATTAACTGGCAGATTGATGAAGGCACGAATGGGATAGTACCTTGTGGCACTACCGGTGAATCAGCGACCCTGAATATGGAGGAACACAAAAGGGTTATTAAAGTAGCAGTTGAGGAGGTAAACAAGAGGGTGCCGGTAATAGCCGGCACCGGCGGAAACAGCACAAGCGAGGCTATAGAACTTACGACATACGCCAAAGAGATAGGCGCTGATGCAACTCTCCAGGTTACACCCTATTATAACAAGCCTTCCCAAGAGGGCCTTTACCAACACTTTAAGGCCATTGCCGAGGCAGTTTCATTACCCCAAGTTTTATATAATGTACCAGGCAGGACAAGTGTAAATATGCTTCCGGAGACAGTTGCCAGGCTCGCGGAACTCCCTGATATTGTGGCAGTTAAAGAGGCATCAGGAAATTTAGGGCAAATGGAGGAAATAATTCGGCTAGCAGGGGAAAAAATAACCCTTTTGTCAGGAGATGATAATATAACATTACCCGTTCTGGCCATTGGTGGAAAAGGCGTAGTCTCAGTAGTAGCAAATATCGTCCCTAAGGCTACAGCTGATACTATAAAGGCTTGGGAAAATGGCGATATCGAGCTCTCCAAAAAACTATTTTATGAACTTTTACCGTTATGCCAGGCTATGTTTTTTGAGACTAATCCGGTTCCGGTCAAAACCTCTCTTGCCCTTATGGGTAAAATAGAGGAAAATATCAGGCTGCCCCTTGCAAAAATGCAGGAAACCAACCTAAACAAACTGAAAGAGGTCCTCAGGGCCTATAAATTAATCTAAAAGGAGAAAAAATGATAAACACTGTTGTTGCTGGTGCAGCCGGCAGGATGGGTGGAAGAATAATACAGATGATTGAAAAAAGTGGGGAAATAACGTTGTCAGGCGTCTTTGAAAGACCGGATCACCCTTCTATTGGAAAAGATGTTGGGCAAGTCGTGGGTCTCGCTAATATGGATGTAGAATTAAAGGGCGATATAAAAGAGGCTATGGAAGGTGCTGATGTGTTAATTGATTTCACTACCCCTGAAAGCACACTGAAGAATTTCAGGTTTGTCTCAAAAACAGGGCAAGCCATAGTTATCGGGACTACAGGAATTACCAGTGAAATAAACAATGAATTAAATCACCTTGCCGAAAAAATACGATGCGTCATAGCTCCTAATATGAGTGTGGGAGTTAATGTGATGTTTAAAGTTGTAAGGGACCTATCCAGGATACTTAACAAGGGTTACGACATGGAGGTAATAGAATACCATCACAGACTAAAAAAAGATGCACCCAGTGGCACGGCTATGCATCTCGCCAAGATACTGGCAGACACAACCGGCAGAAACCCTGACACGGACCTTGTTTATAAAAGAAAGGGGTTTATTGGGGTCAGAAGAGATGAGGAAATAGGCATCCAGTCAATAAGGGCCGGAGATATTGTTGGCGAACATACCACCATATTCGCAGGCGTAGGGGAAAGAATTGAAATTACACATAGGGCACATAGCAGGGATAATTTTGCAAGAGGGGCCCTATTAGCGGCTACATGGATAATGGAACAACCGAACGGTATTTATGATATGCAAGATGTGCTGGGACTAAAGGAGAATAATAATGTTTGAATTGGCTGAGAGGATTACAAAACTTCCCCCTTACTTGTTCAAGGATATGGACCAAAAAATAAACGAGATGGTTAAAAAGGGCGTGGATGTAATCAATCTCGGAATTGGAGACCCTGATCTCCCAACGCCTGTGAAAATTGTTGATTCAATGATGGAGGCGATTCGAGATCCCAAAAATCATCACTATCCATCCTACACTGGCATGGAAGAATTTATTGCCTCTATAGGAAAATGGTACGATCAAAGATTTTCAGTTAGCCTGGATCCAAAAAATGAGATACTGGCCCTCATAGGCGCAAAAGAGGGTGTAGCCCACCTACCATTGGCATTCATAAACCCTGGTGATATTGTGCTTATAACCTCACCGTCTTACCCAGTATATAACAGCGGAACCCTTTTTGCCGGTGGAGAACCTTACTTCCTTCCCCTTATAAAGGAAAACGACTTTATGCCTGACCTTTCATCCATACCAAAAAATATTAAAGAAAAGGCCAAGATGCTATGGTTAAACTACCCAAACAACCCAACCTCCGCTGTAGCTACTAAAGAATTCTTCGAAGATACAGTTGATTTCGCGCGAGAAAATAACATATTACTATGTCATGATCTTACATACAGTGAAATAGCATTTGATAATTACAGACCCATCAGTATTCTTGAAATTGAAGGAGCAAAGGATGTCTGTATCGAGTTTCACTCGCTGTCAAAGACATATAGCATGACCGGATGGAGAATAGGTTTTGCTGCAGGCAATAAGGAAGCAATTAAAGGTTTAGGTCTTATAAAAAGCAACATTGACTCCGGAATCTTCCAGGCTATTCAAATAGCAGGTATTGAGGCCCTTAGGCTATATGAGGAAAGCAATGAACAGATAAAAGAGGTCTACAAAAGAAGAAGAGACGTTATGGTTCAAAAACTACAAGAATCCGGCTTTACGCTAAACAAACCAAAGGCTACATTTTATCTGTGGATTCCAATACCTCATTCATATACATCGGTGAGCTTTGCGGAAAGGCTTTTAACAGAAGCGGGTGTAGTAGTAACTCCTGGTAATGGATTTGGCCGGCCTGGTGAAGGCTACATAAGGCTCGCGTTGACACAAAACGAAGAAAGATTAATCGAGGCCGCTGACCGGATAAAGAATATTGAACTTTAGCATTGAAGAAAAAGTGGCATATATAGGAATAGGATCAAATTTAGGGCATAAGGTTAATAACTGCCTCCAATCCATAAAAAAAATTGGCCAATTACCTAACTGCAATGTGATTGCCCGTTCATCACTATTCAAAACTGAGCCACAGGGAGTTACAGGGCAAGACTGGTATGCTAACTGTGTTGTAAAAATAAAAACCACACTAACCCCCTCCGAATTATTAACGTCCCTTATGAATATAGAATTAGATATGGGCAGAATAAGGAAAAAAAAATGGGAGGCACGGATAATCGACCTTGACATATTATTATTTAATCAAGAAATCATAAGCTCAGAGAGCCTGTCAATTCCCCATCCACGTTTACATAAAAGACGGTTTGTGCTGGAGCCACTGACAGAATTAGCGCCTGATCTTATACACCCGATACTGAAATTGACTATTATTACATTAAAGAATGCGCTTCCACAACGGCCCTATGTTGAAAAAATATAACCAGCTATTACTTTATACATTAAAGGAGAAACATGAAATTCTTTATAGACACTGCAAACATAGATGAAATTAAACAAGCCAATGAATTAGGCCTATTAGATGGTGTTACAACCAACCCAACGCTTGTTTCGAAAGAGAAAAAAAATTTCGAGCAATTAATTGAGGAGATATGCAAAATAGTGGATGGACCGGTAAGCGCTGAGGTTACAAGCCTTGAAGCGGAAGAAATGGTAAAAGAGGCTCGGCATCTGTCAAAGATTGCCCCTAATGTGATTATAAAAATCCCTATGATTACCGAAGGTATCAAGGCCACAAAGATACTTTCAGGGGAAAACATTAAAACGAATGTTACGTTAGTATTTTCACCTTTGCAAGCATTAATAGCAGCTAAGGCCGGTGCCGCATTTGTGAGCCCCTTTATCGGGAGGCTTGACGATATAAGCAGCATCGGAATGCAAATCGTGGAAGATATTGTTACCATATATGAAAATTATGGATTTCAAACAGAAATCATTGTAGCAAGCATCCGTAACCCAATTCATGTTTTAGATGCCTCGCTAATAGGTGCCCACATTGCAACAATACCGTTTAACGTCCTTATAAGGCTCACCGAGCATCCGCTTACAAAGATCGGCTTAGATAAATTTATGGAAGACTGGAAAAAATTAGGATAATACATGTCACGTAATAGAATAGCCATTCATATCGGAATCTTTGCCGCATTCTTTTTTTCGTTCTCTCTGGAAACCGCCAGCGCGGATATATATGGATTTAAGGATAAAAATGGCACCTGGCATTTTACTAATGTAAAATCAAATACGAGATATCGTCTTTTCTTAAGGACAGGCAAAATAGAGGGAAAACAATATATACTTAAGTATGACACTATAATTGATAACGCATCTAAAAAATTTGGGGTAGAATCTCGCCTGATAAAGGCCGTAATCATGGCAGAATCGTCCTTCAATCCCAATGCAGTATCTAAAAGTGGGGCGCAGGGACTAATGCAGCTAATGCCAATTACCGCAGACGATATGAATGTAGGTAATCCCTTTGATCCAGAAGAAAATATATACGGTGGAACTCAATACCTTGGTTTGCTCCTAAAAAAATTTAATCATGATAAAGGGCTGGCCTTGGCTGCATACAATGCCGGACCTAAAACAGTAAGCAAACATAATTCTATTCCTCCAATACCTCAAACAGAGAAATTCGTGAGTAGGGTAATGAGATACTATAACGAGTTTGAAGGCAAAGAGAATTAAAGGGCACATTTCAATAAATTTTTTTCCAGCATGGCTAAATAATAATGGATTCTTCTTTTGACAATAAAAACACTCCTGTAAATCTACCAAATACCCTAAGTATTATAAGGCTCATATTTATACCGGTCGTTGTTATATTTCTGTATATTCCAGGAAAAACAGGAGGTTTGTTGGCCGCACTCTTTTTTGTCTTGGCATCTATCACAGATCTTTTAGATGGATTTTATGCACGAAGATATAATACTGTAACCTCTATTGGAAAATTATTGGATCCATTAGCCGATAAACTACTAATTTCTGTAACCTTAATAATTCTGATTGAATTAAATAGGATATCTGCACTTATTGTTGCCTTGATAATAGCGAGAGAAATTGCAATAACAGGTTTAAGGGGTTTGGCAGTATCACGCGGTAAGGTTATAGCAGCAAGTCGCTCCGGAAAATACAAAACAATATTTCAAATTGTGGCCATTACATGCCTCTGCCTTCATTACCAGTATTTAAATATTGACTTTCACGTCGTTGGGGTAGCATTTATATGGGCTGCGTTACTCTTAACAATTTGGTCTGGGTTCTTATACTTTAAAAGAGCCAAAAACATGCTTTTATGAAATTAAAGTTTTTTTGTTGACAAAGTGAAAGAAATTACTACAATACAATTCACAGCAAGGCGGGAATAGCTCAGTTGGTAGAGCATCACGTTGCCAACGTGACGGTCGCCGGTTCAAGCCCGGTTTCCCGCTCCAAAAAGGCGGCATAGCCAAGTGGCTAAGGCAGCGGTCTGCAAAACCGTTTTACATCGGTTCGAATCCGATTGCCGCCTCCAAATAATTTACATAAATTAATTAACAAATCTATTTTATGGCGTCAAAAAAACTGACCATAATATTTCTGCCAGGGCCAACAAATAAGGTACGAAAAATAAGTGTCTCTAACAGATTACTATCGTTCTCTATCCTTTTTTTTCTCTGCATGGCAATTGGGATCGGATATATCATAAGGGATTACACTAAAATTAAAGGTCAGGCTTCTGAATTGTCGAGTTTAAAAGAAGAGAATAAGTTTCAAAAAACCCAGCTCGTCGCACTTACAGAGAAAATAAACGCCGTCAATCAAAAAATAGCCGGGATACAGGAATTTGATCGCAAGTTAAAGACCCTCACAAACATAAATCCGTCTAAAGAAGAAGATCAATTTTTATCCGTTGGGGGCTCGATCGATAACACACTTAAAACGAATTATAAAATAGATGAAGTTCATGAGGGGTTAGTTCGGGAAATGCATGCAGCCTTGGAAAATGTTGAAAACGAAATCATTGTTACTTCAATATCCCAAAAAGAACTAAACAATTTTTTTGAAGGACAAAAATCGATTTTGTCCTGCACGCCCTCCATAAAGCCAGTAGATGGATGGCTGACATCAGGATTTGGGTATAGAATATCACCATTTACGAAACAAAGGGAATTTCATAAAGGCATAGATATAGCAACTAAAGTCGGCACACCAGTCATTGCCCCTGCTGACGGTATAGTGGTGTCCGTTGGCAAAGAAGGAAATTATGGAAAAGTGATTGTCATAAATCACGGATATAACATGAAGACAAGATATGCGCATCTGCATAAATTCAGAGCTAAAAAGGGAGACATAGTTAAAAGAGGCGATATAATTGGTGAAGTAGGCACCAGTGGCCGCTGCACAGGCCCTCACCTTCACTACGAGGTACTTTTAAGCAGTGTACCTGTTAATCCTTTCCGTTACATCCTCAACTGATATTCGTATAATCATACTAACCCATTTTCATATCCCCTGCCAATTCTACCCATACAAAAAATAGTTTTGTATTTGCTACTTGAATTTTCCTCTATAAAGGTTTAATCAAAATACAGGGACTAAGAAAAGGAAGTTTTTGCATGATAGGTAAATTTTTTAAAAATTTTATTGGAAGCAAGAACGAGCGAGAGCTAAAAAAACTTGCTCCAATAGTAACGAAAATTAATGAATTGGAGCCATCTTTCAGAGGGCTCAGTGATTCTCAGCTTAGAGGCAAAACCGCTGAATTTAAACAGAGAGTAGCAAATGGGGAGTCTTTAGATAACATACTTCCCGAGGCCTTTGCGGCGGTCAGAGAGTCCTCTGTTAGAACATTAGGTATGCGACACTTTGACGTTCAGCTTATAGGAGGCATTGTTCTTCATCAGGGAAATATTGCAGAGATGAAGACAGGGGAAGGTAAAACCCTGGCTGCAACCCTCCCCTTATATTTAAACGCCCTTTCAGGAGAAGGCTGCCACCTGGTCACTGTTAATGATTATTTAGCCCGGAGAGATGCGGAATGGATGGGTGGTATATATACTTTCTTAGGACTATCTGTAGGAACCATCTTGCATGACATGGATGATAGAAACAGGAAGGATGCCTACAATGCAGATATAACATACGGTACTAACAACGAGTTTGGATTTGACTATTTGAGAGATAACATGAAGTATTCTCTCGAAGAATGCGTCCAGAGAGATCTAAATTTTTCAATAGTTGATGAGGTGGACAGCATTCTTATTGATGAGGCAAGAACTCCGCTTATAATATCTGGGCCCGTTGAACATAGCGAAGATGAAATTTATGAAGATATAAAACCATTAATCTTAAACCTCAAAAAACACCAGGACAAACTTATTAGAGACATCCTTAATGAGGCAGAAACAAGGATGGAAAAAGGCCCAGACGACGATACCTTAATTGAGCTCCTTCTTCAGGTAAAAAGGGGCAGCCCAAAAAATCCTCGTTTTCTCGATGTTATAGCCAGAGAGCCAATACTAAAGAAAAGGGTCGATAGACTAGAGTCTATGCTTTCGTCCCAGAAAAGCCTACCATCCCTGGACGAAGAGCTATACTGTATAATAGAGGAACAGGATCACAGTGTGCATTGGACGGATAAGGGTCTAAAATTGTTATCAGGAGCACGAAATGACGCCTTTATTATACCTGACCTTGAGGAGGGCATAGAGCAGATAGAAACGGACCCTGATTTAAACTTCAGGGAGAAGAAAAAGAAAAAGCGTGAGTTAGAGGAACAATACTCGCAGGCATCGGAAAGAATGCATTCCGCACAGCAGCTTATAAAGGCATACTGGCTTTTTAATAAGGATGTTGATTACGTTGTTAGGGATGGCCAGGTTATCATTGTCGATGAATTCACTGGTAGACTAATGCCAGGTAGAAGATGGAGCGATGGTCTGCATCAGGCTGTTGAGGCAAAGGAAGGGGTCAAGGTTGCAGAGGAAAATCAAACACTTGCAACTATAACATTCCAAAATTACTTCAGGATGTACAAAAAACTCGCCGGCATGACAGGAACAGCAGACACAGAGGCTCCAGAATTTAAAAAAATATATGACCTTGATGTCTCAGTAATTCCAACCCACAAAAAAATGATCAGGCATGATTATTCCGATGTTATTTATAAAACAGAGCGGGAAAAATTCAATGCTGTTGTGAAAGAAATCAAACAACTGCATGATAAGGGGCAGCCAATCCTGGTTGGCACAATATCAATAGAAAAATCAGAAATGCTTAGTAAGATGCTAAAGAAGGAGGGGATTAAGCACCAGGTTTTAAATGCAAAAAATCATGAAAGAGAGGCGGAAATTATCGCCAACGCGGGACAAAGTGGGACAGTTACAATATCTACAAATATGGCAGGTAGAGGAACTGATATAGTATTGGGCGACGGCGTGCCAGAACTAGGCGGCCTGCATATTCTTGGGACGGAACGACATGAAAGCAGGCGAATTGATAACCAGTTACGAGGCCGCTCAGGACGTCAGGGTGATCCTGGCTCCTCACGATTTTATCTATCCTTAGAAGATGATCTTATGAGGATATTTGGCTCTGAGAGAATTGCCTCTGTAATGGACAGGTTTGGCATGGAAGAGGGCCAGCCAATAGAACATAGTATAATATCAAGGGCAATCGAAGGGGCCCAGAAAAAAGTCGAGGGAATTAACTTCAATATTAGAAAAAACCTCATCGAATATGACGATGTAATGAATCAGCAAAGAAAGGTAATCTATAGTCAGAGGAGAGATATACTCAAAGGTGAGGGACTGATTGAGGCCATTGAGGGTATGATTGAAGAGGTAGTAGAGGATGCAGTGTTAAATAACACCGACCCCAAGGTATCTCAAGAGGAATGGAACATATCCGCCCTCACGGATAGAATACAAAGCATATTTGGTCTATTTCCTCGTTTCACAAAGGAGGAAATAAATAACTTTACCCAGGATAAGTTGATCGAAAGGCTAAAAACTGAAATTTTAAGTATCTATAAACAAAAAGAGAAGGACACCGATCCAGAGGCATTTCTCTTCTTGCAAAAGATTGCCATGCTACAAGCAGTTGATGAGTTATGGATGGACCACCTTCTTTCCATGGACAGACTAAAAGAGGGAATAGGTTTAAGGGGATATGGACAGATGGACCCCCTGAAGGAGTACCAAAAGGAAGGTTACAGTATGTTTATATCTATGGTAGACAACATAAAGGAAAATACCCTTAAAACCCTTTTCAGGATTAGACTCACCATAGAGGAAAAACCACCCCCTGTTCGTTTGCCTAAAAAGAATATTGTACTTAGCCATGGTGGAGATGGAGGAATTCAAACTGTTAGGAGAAAGGTGCCCAAGGTTGGAAGAAATGATCCCTGCCCATGTGGTAGCGGGAAAAAATATAAACACTGTTGTGGAAGATGAATAAAAATACGAACTATTTTGTACCAGGATTTTTAGGCTCTGCAGTCAGTGCAGGCCTAAAAAAAAATGGGGAAAAAGACCTCGCGCTTATATTTTCTCAAAGATCTGCAGTAGCAACCGGTGTATTTACAACGAACACTGTTAAGGCTGCGCCTGTAATCATTACTCAAAAGAATATCAAAAGGGGATTTTTAAGGGGCATTATTATCAACACTGGATATGCCAATGCCTGCACAGGCGAACAGGGATTAAAAGATGCATTGCTAACGGCAAATCTGACTGCTACACAATTAGAAATAAAAGCAGAGGAAATGGCTGTTGCCTCAACAGGCGTTATTGGTTCCTACCTTCCTGTAGATCTAATAAAAAATGCCCTACCCAACCTCATAAAAAACCTCTCTCCGAATGGTTTTTATTCCGTTGCAGACGCTATGAGGACTACAGATTCATTCCCAAAGATAAGCTATTCACAAGGTCATACCAACGGAAAAAAATATAGTATTTTAGGGCTTACCAAAGGAGCCGGCATGATTATGCCTAATATGGCCACCATGCTCTCCTTCATACTTACAGACATAAGTATCGAGATTGAGTCATTATTACCAATATTCAGATCCGCGGCAGAGAATACATTCAACCGCATTACCGTCGATGGGGATACAAGCACAAATGATATGGTTTTAATTATGGCAAATGGATTTGCAGGAAATAAAATACCTGAAGGAAAAGAATTAAAGGAGTTTGAGTCAAATCTGAGAGAAACAATGGGGAATCTTGCCTATATGATTGCAAAGGACGGCGAGGGTGCAACAAAGGCAATCATAATTGAACTGAATGGTGCAGCGAGCCAAAATGAGGCCAATATAGCAGCAAGGACGGTTGCCAATTCTCCGCTAGTAAAAACAGCGGTATTTGGCGAAGATCCCAACTGGGGAAGAATTATGGCAGCCCTTGGCAGATCTGGAATCACAATGAAGGAAGACATGGTTCAAATATGGATTGAAGGGGTAAAAATAGTCGAAGGTGGCTTAATGGTAGGAAAGGACGAAGAGATTAAAGCCGCAAAAAAAATGAAAAGCAAAGATATTACCATTACTATCAATCTAAATCAGGGTTCCTGTAAAGAAAGAATTACTACCTGTGACCTTACATATGACTATATCAAGATAAATGCAGGTTACAGGTCATAAAATATAATATAGATGGGCTTTCTGGGTTTTTTTAATTTCATAGGCATAAAACAATAATTTAATACACTTTATGTTCAATAAATGAAGGATTGCATGACCGAGAAAAAACCTGCAACACTTGTTACAGGTGCAGCAGGATTTATAGGCTTCCATGTATCAAGATATTTGTTGGAAAATGATTTTGAAGTAATTGGGATCGACAACCTTAACCCATATTACGATGTATCCTTGAAAAAGGCCAGGCTTGCCCATCTAACCCCCAAGCAAAATTTTACCTTTTACCACGAAGACATAAAAAACCTTGATGTTGTTAAAACTATCTTCTCTACCCATAAGATAGAGAGGATATGCCATTTAGCTGCCCAGGCAGGCGTCAGATATTCTATGGAAGACCCCTTTGTTTATCAGGAAAGCAATATAAGGGGATTTCTCAACGTATTGGAGATGGCACGACAATATCCTGTGGGCAACTTTGTCTACGCGTCATCATCCTCTGTTTATGGTAATAACAAAAAGCTCCCCTTTAGCGTTGAAGATAATGTTGATACGCCAATTTCACTCTATGCTGCAACCAAAAAATCTAACGAATTAATGGCATATACATACAGCCATTTATTTAATATACCACTAACCGGCCTGAGGTTTTTTACCGTATATGGACCGTGGGGCAGACCGGATATGGCCCTTTTTCTCTTTACCAGGGCCATACTGAATGGGGAGGCTATACATATTTTTAACTTCGGAAAAATGAAAAGGGATTTTACGTACATAGACGATATTGTCAACGGCACAATATCCGCGTTAAATAATCCCTTTAAATACGAGATATTTAACCTTGGTAATTCAGAACCGGTAGAACTCATGCAACTCATTAAGGTAATCGAGCAGGAGCTTGGCATAAATGCAAATAAAAAATTCTTGCCTCTCCAACCGGGCGATGTTCCAGAAACCTATGCTGACATAGAAAAGACAAAAAAGATCTTAGGCTATGATCCCAAAACACCAATCACCTCTGGGGTTAAAAAATTTATCGAATGGTACCGTGGATACAATAATATAGATTAAAGTCTTTTTACTAATCTACTTTTCCCAACCAAAAGTGATGGTTTTGTAAAAATTAGCGTTGAGATTAATTCTCTGTAAACATGCCTGTTTTCCCCATAGAGATCAATAAAGTTAATTGATTTATACCAATTTAAATTCCTCAATCCTATTCAAGAGCGTTTTATAGCT
>Ga0180434_10006144_pt1 | contig 13894 bp, 13 predicted proteins | sample SS_ome_7_FD_132453 | JGI IMG/M metagenome (GOLD analysis project Ga0180434, IMG submission 132453) | Hypersaline lake sediment archaeal communities from the Salton Sea, California, USA - SS_1_D_2 metaG | ecosystem: Environmental > Aquatic > Non-marine Saline and Alkaline > Hypersaline >... | reverse complement strand
TCGCCAGCATATGGTCATAAATATCGGCGATTACACAGAACGGGATGCAATCATTGAAGCACATCTGGGCCCCATCAGGAGTAACAATCTCCGTGACGCACACCTGCTCGATATCGTCGTAAATCCGAAGAGTGTACTGCCAGACATCCTCGGGCGTGTCCTCGCAAGATATCTCGTGCTTCTCACAACGGAAAATTGTCCTGCTAACTGGCAGATTCTCGGGCAAAGTAGTGAAGTGGACAATCGGGCTCCAGTCCGACCATTCACCAGAAGAGTCCTCGTACCGAATCCTGGCCTTGTACTGTGTTCCTGAAGTCAACCCCGTGAAGCAATAGTAGGTAAGCCCTTCATCGTCCGGGGTCTGGCCCGTGACAATGGTTACATCAACTGTTGGATTCGAGAAATCAGACTCGCTCTCCAAAGTTATCTGATATTGGGTTGACTCGTGGGAGTCGTAATTCCGGTCGTAAAAATCAGATCCCCTCAGACAAACGCCCGTAGTAGTTATGTTGGACGTGGTTACCGTTGGGCGTAGTGGCGGTTCAGGCCCAAAAGCATCCGCCATATAGAAATTGTCAAAGCTGACAGAGTTATTGTTCCCATCAACACCCAAGTCGAAGCCGCAGTACCCGGGACCGGCCAGATCCGAATCGGTAGTAGACACCAAATCCGTCTGCGTGTTCAAATCCACAATCCGGATGCCAGTTCCCTCTACGATAGCGTGGACACGAACGTCATACCCAACCGGTATGTAGACTGGGTTTACTGCCTGGGCTAGCTGGGTTAGTACACCGCTGACCTTCTTCCAGATAGTAAAGGTAACATCCCCACCCACCAGAATAAAACCGCAGATATATCCGTCATCGAAGGGGCTGCCCCTCAATACGACCCCATGCTGCTCAGCTAACACCGGATGTTGATTAATCCTGAATAGGCCGGATACCACCTGATTTACTGTGTCAGTCTGCCCGGCAGAATATTGGGCTGGTCCCTGTCCGATTACCCTCTGACCAGAAATCTGAAGGGTTGCCCACGGCGCTACGTTCCAATTGGGCCCCAAGTCGCCCTGGGGGGTGTTGGCCCGATTAAAATTGTCAACAAAGGTGGCCAAGGCTAACCTCCCTGAATATTACCGAATGGGATCGTCTTTCCTCTATCTTCGTACCGATCAGAAACCATCGGATCATCGGTACGAATTGGCTTACCAATTCCCGGCTGGGTCCCTGGATCAACGGGCAACGGCGCACTGTTAACAGTCTGATCGGGATAGATGGGAAGGTTATATAAATAATCAGATTCAGGCATTCTTGCCACAGTAACCGACTGCTGGCGGATCGTGCCCCTCACACCGTGGGGAGTGACCGTTTTGACTCGATACCGAGTTCCATCGAAACGAATCATTACATCCTCTGGGTTGAGAAGGATGTCATCCAAAATGGACACCTCATAAGAGATGTCCGTCATGAACGCCGCTTCTGAGTATGTTCCCGTTTTCGTCCCCTCGTAGTTGGACGCTTGTACCTCAAACGGTCCCTCGTACCCATCCACAAGACCAGTACCAAAGCAAGTAGGACAATCAGCCCTACCTCGTCCGTGAGTAGCGTCATAACACTGACAACGTTGACCATGCCACTTCCTCAAATAAAACAGCAATCTTTCCCCGCCCTGCTCCAGCGCAAAATTGCTTAGCTCTTGGGCTCGGGTCCAAATCCAATCCAGCTTATCAAGATCAAGATTGTTATCTACGTCTGTTTCTTCGAGTGGCGTCTCAACGATTACTCCGTCAGCTACCCTCCTGGCTACTGTAGTGACACGATAGAAGAATGGGTGATTCATCTGCGTGGTGACAAGACGAACAGCGTGATTGTAGGTAATCATCACCTTGTCACCAGCGTCAAAATCTGGTATATATGAACGAACGGTCTTGTTAGTAGAAACGTCAAGATAGGGGCGGAGTTCCAACCACACATGACCGGTGGTCCCCTGCACCTTGGCTACCCTGGCTTCAACAAACTCTCGGGTGCTGGCCTGATAAATCTCTACTTTAATACTTTTTGGGCCAAACTCGTCGTGGTTCTGGTTATCGAACGGGCGATAGGAAGAATCATATGACACCATTGGCGTCGAATCTACCTTAAACAACCATTCCTTGCGTTCGTTGTCGCCCTTAGATATAAACCTGCGGGTTACATCCTCACGGGTATGTCGCTCTATTTTGGTCCGATCCCTGAACATCCGGGAAACCAAAACGTTTGGTCCTGATACTTGATGGAAATGATCGCCTGGTTCAGCCGCAAAATCAGATCGATAGACCCTATGGCCCATGATCTCCCAGGTATTAGCGTTGTAATCGGGGTGTAAACGGGGATCGTCCCAACGTACGTCCAGAGCGTTAATCAAGTGCGTTGGGTGTACGGTGACATTGCGCGGCGGGGGTGGTTTGTCGATCCTACTTTGTGCCATTGTTCAGGATATCACTGGCAACGCGCCTAATGCGCAACCGCCCGACTCCCGTTCCTGCGTATTTCTCTTTGCTCTCTTGCATTCCAATAACACAGGCGGAAGCCAGACGAGAAAGGGAATTTACTGAAACCAGGGAGCTAAGACGAGGATTATCCTTGAAGCCAAGAGAACCTTGACCCAACTCTTCAGAAGCCCCCGGGTAGACCACGTCACTAAATTCATTTACGAAGTCTTGCCACAGACGGCGAATCGTGCGGAAAGCCTTCCGCATTGCCTGGGGCGAACGAAGGGCTGGTTTACCCCCCTTGTCCATGAGGGTCTTCTCTATACCTTCCTCAATTTGGGTCTTGGGGAAAGCGTGAATCAGTTCCTTCTGAGTGGGGGCATCTTCCCTAGTGGACTCGGGATCGATGTGTTCCATGATGGCGTTGTACAAATATTCCACAAACTTTACAATGTTCGGAGATATCTTAGAGCGCCTGCCCTGCTCGTCCGGTGTCGACCACGGTGGAACTTTATTCTCTTGCTTCTCGATCTCCACCATGAAGGCGTCCAATAACTCCTTGATCCAATCAGCTGACTCCGCCTGACTTATGGTTCCCGAAGCTTCCCCGGAGTTGCGCCACAGATTCTCAAATTCCTCCGCCATATCCAGAACAGTGGTTCCTCCCTCAACCTCTGGCTCGATATTCGTGACCATCTTCTTGTCACGGGCTCGAATAAGGTCAACCAGTTTGTTTCGGTATGAGGTGAAAAACATTTTACCGAAATCAAAAGCATTGGTTAGCGGAATGGCATAAAGGTCGCTGATTCCGCTGTCTGTATCCAAACCAAGATCGAGGGCCATCATGCCGAAACCGTCCGATACATTTTGAGCCCTGTCGCCAGTCATGATCTCTTCGGTGTTGAGCCGGTGTCCCTTGCCAAGAGATAAAGCAACCAATGCATCAGCAATGTTGTCTGACACATGATCAATGTTGGCTGCCATCTTCTCCTCGCCGATTTGTTCAGCGATGATGCCAAAATAGGCTTCTACCGTCTCGGCAAGTGCCGCCACAAAATCCTTGCCCTCTTGATTGAAATAAGGATTGGTATGAATTGCCTTAGACACAGCCTCCTTCAACTCGTCCGGGTCTAGGCCCTTCTCAAACAAGGGGGCCACCTCATGAAACACCGAATCCATCCCAGTCTTAATGACCCGCTTCATCAGGTTATTAATCTTATCACGAGTTAGTTTATTCTTACCAACATTCTCGCACAAAAGACTAGTAACCCCACGGGGAGAAGTCTCTACGAAGGAGGTGACTTCCTTCTGCGCCCTCTGCCTCATTTTATCGAAGAAGTCGGATAGGTAAAGCTCGGAGAGAGCCGTCCACATCATATCAGCGGCATCTTCACCGGGGACCCGATACTTCTGAATCAAGCTACCGGCATTGCCCTTAAGGGCATCGGTAAGTTCTTTAACTCCCTGGAGAAGGCTGTTGTCATGATCCACAAAATTGCGTAGGGATGCCTGGACTTCGTTGTCCCCAACGCCTAAAATGAATGGTTTATCCATCTCCTGCTTCATCAGCTTAGAGGCTTGGTCTGGGCTTTTCAAAAAAGTCTCAGACATCTCGCTAATGGCAGCCAGGCGAACAAGAGAATTAACCCTACTCGGAGTAGGGGCACAAGTACCTGATCCAAGGAGGAGGATGAAGTTGGCAATTCCTAAACGGCGATCAGTCAAGGTTCTATCTCCCGCGCATCACGTTTGGCCAGTTGACCAGGCCAACGCGACCGATTGAAGGGCCGAAGGAGAAAAGACCAGACACGCCAGAGAACCGAGGATTGCGAATACCCAATACATAATTAAGGGTAGCCTTGGCTCTCTCGATTGCCCGCTCAAATTGCGTTTCATAAGCGGTGGCGATTTGGTCGTACTTTGAAGATTTTTCCAGGTCCAGCGAAACCGACCCCAGAGAATAATTAAACTCGTCCGCGATCCAAACTAACTGCACCATCCTACAGGCAATCGCTGCTGCCTTGTAGGTTAGAAGGAGAATCCAATCCTGGGCCTGCTGCCCATCCTGGAAATGATTGAGCGTAAACCAAGTCCTGGGTGGGTATAGATTAATATCGTTCACGGCGAATTTCAGAGCCGCCAAAAGCTGCTGCGAATCCCAGATGTATCCAAACCTCTCGGTGTACCCCTGCACCACCTTGGCTGTTTCCGGAGGACGGAAATGATAACGCCTGTCCGGGTTATCATCCCCCAGGAACAAACGAAGCTGAGCAATCAACGTCTGCACATAATAGGGCAGACGGGACTCCCAACCAAAGAGAATGCTCGGAGCCCCGACCACGTAAAATTCCTCAACTACTGTATTTTCAGTAGAGGTTTCGAATTGCTTTATATACCAGCGGATCTCCCACACCCCAATATTAGCGTCATTGGGAATGCTGAAATCGGAGAAGTATTGGCCCATCCTCGTACCCCGGATAGCTTCACGCCGATCATCCCCATAGAGGTAAGGAAGATCGGCGGTCTTGTCGTAAACGGAGTACGAAATTGAGAAGGGGACAATCGGTGCCCCAACTTGATCCAAAACCATGATGCTCAGGCGATCACCGGAAACTCTCTCTCCCCGCTGTATGCTAATTGGCATGGCTTAAACACCGACTTGTCCAAGGTTAGGGGGGATTATTACAGGATTAGCCTTCTCCAAAATGGCCTGGAAATCTGCAAGATGTTCCTCTTCGTCGGCAAGGATGCTGCGCAGTACCTTGATCGTAGTTTCATCCTCTTCCTGACGAGCCTGCTGAATGGCTGCCTTATAATTTTGGATGGCCAAAGTTTCCAACTCAGAAGAAACCCTCGCCAACTCTAAAAGTTCGGGAGCCTTCATCGAGTTTGTTATCTCGATATCCCGAGGGGCCAACTGCCTAGCCTCATCAAGAGTGTAAATTGCTTGGCCCTGGATCTCGGTTAAGCGATCGGCCAAATTATTGTAGTGGCCCTGCTCTTCCTCTGAATGTTCCCGGAAGAAATCGGCGTCATTTTCTGTTACGCCCCTACCAGACGCCGCTGATGCATAAAAAGTAATGGCCACCAGTTCAGCGGCCATCAATTCTCTAAGGGTCTGAACCATCGCGGACGTGACCCCCATCGTTCCTTGTGCAACGCGGCGTAAAGGTAGGTGTTCCATTAGCAAAGCTTCTTCAACTTCATCAGCTGCACTACGTATTTAGCGATATTCCCTGTTGCTTCGTCATTCACCCAATCAATGTTCATTTGCCTGCATTCTTCGGGATTGTTGAAATGAAATTCTGCCAATCCCCTGCCTTCGGGCTTATCAACGCTAACAATGGGTATACCCTTCAAGCGAAGGAACGCAGCCAGGTGGATATCCTTGGTTTTGAACGTTGGCTTATCAGCCATTAAGGTACGCTCCGGATTGCGAGGCTTACACGTAAACCGAGAAGCCTTCGTTTTCGAAAAGCCCAGCATCGATAAATCTTTTTAATGCACCAAATTCAATGCTGGCTCTCATATCATCCGTCATGAGGAACTTGATCCGCCCCGCATTAGCATTGAGCGCGGCCAAATCCCGGAGCAGGATATCGGCGATATCGATCACCCCGGAGACGCCATCCCAGTGTTCCATATACACTGCTTGAGCGCCCCGTTCCCGAAGAAGTTCGCGCAGGCCGAGATCAGACAAGAAAATCCTGTTTCCGGGCTGGTACTTCTTCAACGGATCGTCGTCGGGGAGTAAATCTAAGGCAGCTTCGAAGTCCACCAGGGTCTTCATTTTTATCGTTACGAAATCGGCCATTGGGTTCTCCCTGAAAAACCGAGGGAATACCCAGCCCCCACGATTGAGGGCTGGGTACTACCTTTAATTGGTTCTCTACGACGATTACGGGCCAGTCGGGCCGGTCGGGCCAGTGGCACCAACATCACCAGTCGGGCCAGTGGCACCAACATCACCAGTGTCGCCCTGATCACCAGTCGGGCCAGTGGCACCAACATCACCAGTGGCACCGGTATCACCCTGGTCACCCGTGACGCCTGTGTCGCCCGTGACGCCCTGATCACCGGTAGGCCCAGTCGGGCCAGTATCACCCTGGTCACCCGTGACGCCTGTGTCACCAACGTCACCAGTGGGGCCGACATCGCCAGTCGGGCCGGTATCACCAACGCCAGTATCCCCAACCGGACCAGTCGGACCGGTGTCGCCAACATCACCAGTGGGGCCTGTCGGTCCCATGACGTCGGAAGACCAGGAAACGATCTCCATGAAACCGGCGTCGATAAGCTTGCGAACAAGCCCGTTTGGAGACATTACAGAACGCTGGACGGAGTCGGTGAGGAGGAACCTCAACTGACCGTGATTGGCATTAAGAGCCGCTTCCTCGCGGGCCAAAATATCAATCACGTTGATTACACCAGTTACGCCATCCCACGGCTCCATATAAAGAGCCTGCTGCGGGTTGCCGTACCGACGTTCTGCGTAGTTCTGCTCACGAAGGCCAATATCCTGGATATAGACCTTGCCAACAGTACCGATCCGCTTGAACGAGTGAGTAGCGGGAAGGGCTGCGATTGCTGCAGCGATATCAGCTGCAGTCTTCATTCTAAGAGTTACGTACTCGGCCATGTCGTGTATTTCCTCAGGCGAAAGGGCCAAACGATGAAGGACCCAAACACAAGTCCGTGTCTAATTTTTCATAATCAGCAACGAACTATTGTGTTTTGGGCCTCTTAAAGGATTTATCTGTGTCACGGAACCCCCTAACCATTTGTTGTTTCATGATCTTGGGGTCAAACTTCATCCCGTCGATGTTAAGAGGCTTGGACGGGAACAGGTGGATGAGATCAATATGCCTATAAGTCTTGATGGCCTTATCAATCTTGGCCCGAAGGTTTGGTTCTAGAAGCTTTTTAAACTCCAACCACTGCTCCTTCGACATGACCTCATGCGCGGCGAGGACTGCATTATATAGTTGGGCAGTCCTGATATCACCATCAAAGGTATTACATAGAAGAACGTCGATAGTTCGACCGAAGACTGAGAGGATATCCTCAAACTTTTTATCCGTGGGCTGTGCCCCCTCGGCAGAAAGACTGAGAGCAATGACTGCGGTGGCTCGGTCCTGGACGATCTTAGACTCGTAGGCAAATCGTACAGGATTAATATCAACCAACCCACCATCGACCCCGTACTGTACTTCTTCGTCCACTTTCACCGGGGGCATAAATACGGGCTCGTTGGCGGAAGCCAAGCAAGCCGCAGCCAAAACATTGGGGTCTTTGTGGGTAACGTTGCTGTACATCTTGGCCTGACCAGATTGAAGATCACCAACACAGAACGCTATCTCGATGGGGTTTCTGGCACGCTGACCCATCCTGATAATCTTCGTCCACAAACCTCTTGGCATGAAAGTATTAATCAATTTCTTTAGGCCGGTGTCGTCCCAAAGGGAGACCTCACCGTTAATGGCAGCAATCAAAAGATCCGTGCCCAACGCCGCATCATCTCCAAGGGTCTTGCTGATGAGAGTACGTAGACCGGGGATGTGAGAATCATAAATGTTCTGATCCACTACTCCGGTGTAGATGTTCTTCAACTCCGTTAGATGCTTGATGTCGCCAGTGGCCAAAAGTGCGCCGACTTTCGCTGTAATTAGGGAACCGGTCGAAGTACCTCCGCAGTAGCAGATATTCCGTACCTTGCCTACGTTCCACAGCCAGTCAAATTGACCGACAAGACGCGCACCTTTGCTTCCGCCCCCAGACATACTGAGAGCAACCGGACCTTGAGGAATGTCGTATTTAGCCATTATTTTCTCCAGATGATTGGTTGACACAGAATGTCGGCATTTATGGCCGACATGCCTGCACTTTATGTTATTCTTCGCCTTCGATGATTACTAAATCAGGATCAGGTCGATACCTTTCAAATTCGTCTTTAAGTTTGGCGAGCAACTCGTCATTGGTCCACCCAGAATTAAGGTAAAGTTCGGTGTTCTGGAGATCCGTAATCAACTGGGCCATATCCCAATAATCAGGATCCCCCATATTATTACGGAACCAGTCACCAAAAACGTCAAGAGTGTTTGCTTCTTTCCAATCACCATCTTGGATCGTACGCCATTGCGCCATGGTCTCGACCCGAAAGTCAAGCCAATGGGTAATCTCAGACTCGATCTCATCGGTGATGGAAAGTATGGGCTTCGGGGGCTCGACTGGATCACAAGTTGCGCCCAACAAAACGATGGGTAAAATGATAGCCAGGATTGCTGTTCGACGACGAGTCATTTGCTTTTCTCCTGAGGTGTTTTTAATTCGGATGAGTGTAGAACTCCAAGAGTGTCGTGGCCGGGATGGGCCACCATATTCAGGGCTTGAGAAAAGGGGACGTAAGGCACGAGGTCATTCATGGCCGAATCTGGAGTACATGATATTAATTCAAACCCGAATTCCCCGAAGTGGGGGAGGGCCTGCTTGACGATGTTGACGACGTTATTATAACACCTCTGATTAGAATTAACCTGTACATCAGTTAACTTAGAATCATACGAGTATTGCTGATTACTCTCTATTTTGAATCCCACCCCGCAAAGAAAAACGCGGCGAAACCCAAGACGATACGCGATTTGAAGAGCAATTACAAACACGTTTTTAAACCAGGCCAGCGGCTGTTTCTGGAACAATAGAGTGGTCGGCCTGTAAATAACTTCCCCGGATTTAGACTTCCCGTCCTCGTACGTGGTCCCGTAAAAGATAGTGCCAGGTATTTCACTCCACAAAGCTTCACCAATCTTTTCACGCCCCCATACCAGGCGAGCGAATTTCATCACCGCCGCGTCTAGTAAAATTGATTTTGAGTAACAGGCTGGTTTATCTGCTGTCACCCAAAAGTTGGGGCGAAAAAGAGTGGCGGTATTGTTCATTGCCATTGTCGCCACCCCATGCCTTGTGAGGAGAGACAAGTCCTCCTCCTTCAACGATGGGTGACCGCCGCACAAGAACAAATCCCCCTCGTACATATCATAGAGATCGATGGCCTTGCGCCTCCCATCTCGTGTATGACGATAAAACATACTACCCCCTGATGATTGCTTTAGTGATGAGAGGTTCTACTTGCTTCTTGAATGGATTTCCATCGCAGATACTGAAGATTCGCTCCCTGGCCGCTTGCCCCATTGCTTGCCTCTTAACCGGATCAGACATCAACTCCTTACAATACTTTATGATTTCTTTTACGTCGTTGGATAAGTAGCCACTTACCCCGTGTTCAACTAACTCTGGGATCGCCCCTCGATCATCAGATACAACAGGAAGCCCGGAAGCCATGGCCTCGGCCACCACCCTCCCCCAGGTGTCATCAACATTTCCATGGTTCAGGAAAACAGACCACCTAATGTAACACGGTATTGGGTCATCTACGAAGGGAAGGAGGGCCACGCGCTGAGCCTGCTTACCGGGATAATACTTGGTGCCGCCAACGATTTCACCCCTCCACGAGTTATTTATTCTAACAACCTCTTTAAATATGTCAAACTTACTGTCTGTGAACTTAAGCTTGGAGTCGCTTGCCAAACTTCCCAGAACCGGCGCGTCATTGTGGGGCCGGGTAATCGCTTTATAGGGAGTTATGCTTATACCAGAAGGAACAACTACGGCCTTCTTCATTCTGGCCAGAAGATTGCCGTATTGCCTCATTAGATATTTGCTGACAAAAATATCAGCATCCACACCTGGAAGCCAGGGGGTCACAGCAGAATGATGCACGTAGAAGACCGGGTATTCCGCCGCAAGCCAACCCCAAGGGTGATTTCCCTCGATGGCCTTAGGGTTGGAATTGGATAAAATGATGGCCGCAGGATCAATCGAGTGGACCAGGTCCTTAGTGATGCCGTGCCCAGCCTTGGAGAAATCCACCCCAGCATCGAGGAACTGTTGAGTTACAAAAGGATTTTCTTCTCCGTTGAGGTAGCAAACCACGTGATCCCAATCTGGCATGGCCTTGATAGCATCGAGAGCCCAATAGGCTGTACCACCAACCCATGCAACATTAATAAACCACAACAGCTTGTTAAGTTGTTTCTTCTTTACCTTGATTGGCTCTGGTTCGTTAAGTTGGGACAACTTAGTTAGTGGGACAACCGCTTCCGGCCCTTGGTCTGCGACAGTAAACGTCAGAGAAGGATCAATAGCCCCAGGCCCTACTTTCTCCACTGCCGTGTACCCTAAAAGATTGGGATCAAGGTTATATCCATTCGGGTACACCCTCAAATCCCTTATCTCCTGATTTACCTGCACCCAATCAGGACCATCATCACCTGGCTTGCGCAACCACCAAATATGGGCATCAATGATGTTTACCAAGTGGCGTCCAGCCTCTGGTAGGGAGATTCCCCAGCCTTCGGCTATATTCCTTGCTTCTGGGAAATACAGGGGCTCGTAGTGGGCAACCTTAAACTTAAAATCTATCCCAATCTCAGACGGCTTGTTCTCGCCTATGAACCAATCCATCATCTCCCGAGACCAACCGGTGTGATGGGTGGGATCGCTCCACATCCATTTTTGGGCCCAGTGGGGCACCATAATATAGAAGAGGCCCCCGGGCTTTAACACCCGAAAGACTTCTTTCATCACAAAAATTAGTTTGTCTTTACGTACGTGTTCGATTACCGCCCTGGCGTTGACAACCTCTACAGAGTTATCCGCAAAAGGGAGGCCATCTTCGAGATGGCGCAAAATCTCTGGTTTAACTGATTCCTGTCCATCCAGGTTTATCCACCCAGGCATTTTGCGCTTTCCGCAGCCAAGATTAATCCGCATGAAAATTTCCTTCAAGATTGATAAGATGATTGATGATGATATTTATTCTTCGTCCACTACAAAATGGAAAGTGACTGTCAATCTACCCCCCGTGAGAACTTTGTCGCGTGCTAAACCAACCCATATCTGTGCCCCCGTGGACGCCGCAATCGCACTACGCCGGGAATACCTAAATTCAATCTGCTGATACTCTTTGCTCCCGCGTGCGCTTGTTTCGTCAATGGCCGGGACCTTCGTGCTGTTCCTGATCGCTTCCTCGATAGCCTGCTGCATCGTCATATAATACGAAGGCGCAGCTACCTCATAAAAGTCCCCCGGAGTAGGCACATCGGGAATCCCGACCTTTCTGAAAATTGTATCCTTTAACCCAACGTCAGTAGTAAATTGCATCTCCGCAGAAACGACAGAAAGTACGTAACCCGCATTCGGGTACAACTTCCAGATAGACGCACCATCATCGGTGGATGCGCGGCTGTACGTAGCTGTTACCGTGTTCCCTGACTGGTCTTCACGGAAAACTATATCACCATTCTCATAGTCAACGTAGTAGTCCTCATCGACTACCATGTCATCACCGTCAATACGATTATCAGGGTCCTGCATCGTCTTCTCGACGCCATCAACCTCAACGATTACTTCGTACTTGTGTGCTGGGGCTTGCGGACACCACTGAGGGTTGCGCCATGTAGAATCATCCAGGATTCTACCATGGTACATGTCAATCCAGTTTTCATGCGTTGAATTGAAACGCAACCCATCTCCGGAGTCAGTGAGCGTTTCATCCTCTTCCCTCACACTCTGCTGGAACCACGTACACGGATCGCAGAAATTATGCGTCGCCTTCGTAGCTTCAGCGCCCGCCGCCGACTCCATTGCCGCAATAAGACGGTGATCGGGATCAGTTAGAACCGGCACCATCTCCGTTTCATTTTGGGTAACCAGTTGAACACTTGTAGCCTCTAACAAGGGCTCTCCAGAATGATTACCAATAATCCCACCGGCTGGGTCAGCGGTATCGCCGTCAAGGAGGGTCTTATCGCCTGCGGACAGCGCCGCTTTGAAAACGACATCTAGGCGATCAGGATCAGGGGCGTTGGGAGGACCACCAACCGCAACATCCTCCAAAGCTGTCACAATAGCACTATCCGCAACCTCTTGCGCGAGGCGGTCGGGGGCGCATTTGTCCGAGATAATGTCTGCTGAAATTGAATATGTGTAGGTAGTTTCTGCCATCATTATGCTCCAATGACTTGGACCTCTAGAGAGCAGGTATGGATCTTTGCTGCTTTCCCGGACTTTCCTGACTTAAATTGCAACTTGAACGTGTGAGAACCTGCTGAGATTAACTTAGACCTGAACATCGCATCAGCGTTCTTGTCAGACAGCGATGATGAAGGGGGTCGAATCGTCCCACCCAAAAACGCCTCGTCATCAGCGTCTACTTTGAATGAAAATCTGGTTCCTGGGTGCGAATACGCCCAGGTCAAAGCAACACCAACTCGTACCCAAGTCTCGTTTGAGAAATCCTTCTCTATCTCTAAGAACGTTTCGTAATCCGTGCTAGTGACGGTATACGGGTCTGTCCGCTCTTTGTAGGTGTACCCAGACTGGTCATATTGAGCCGAGGAAGATTCTATCAAGTTGTCGACTACCGCCAACATGCCCCCAGCCGGGTCTATAGTATCACCATCGAGATAGGTCTTTTCTGCTGGTGTCAAGTCTGATTCAAAAGTTATATCCAGCACATCTTCATTAGTATTGATTTTGGAAACAGGCGTTTCCATCACAGGGCCAAGCTCAATCTTAGCCTTCAACCAAGACGTTTTTATATTCGCCCTCGTTACCTCCGCAGGAAGGTCGTCGTTGATGGAATATTGGTAGGTCGCTTCGGCCATTTTAGCTTACCCTGTAGAACTCCATGCGGCATTGACTTATGTAAGCAGTCCCACCGTCCTGTTGGCGATACTGGACTATAAATGATTTAGCTGATCCTGAGAACGTCACAAAAGCAAACGCACCCCAAGCCATCCTGTCGTTCGGGTCCTCGATATCATAATCATAAGGGCCAGCTAAAACAGTTGTGTCCGTGCTGTTGTACAACTGGACCTGCACTCGGTCAGCAGCACCGCTCTGCCACGCCCTACACGAAAACGCGATTCGGTACGTCCCATTTAGACCACTAGGGGTGGTGAGGGTATCTTTGTCTTGGAACGTAGCGGACGTGGTAGAAGACTCCCCAAGACTTTCAGAAGATTGGAAATCAGCTCCAAAAACAGGTGTTGTACCAGAAGGGCCAGTGGGTCCTGTTGGTCCACCTGCTGGCCCCGTAGGTCCAGTAGGCCCATCATTGCCCTTTGCACCGCGAACCCGCATAACTGTAAAATTAGAGGTGGCAATGAGGGTATCGCCTGTATCAGTCGATTTCCCCTGTAGGGTGATATAATCGCCGTCTTCTAAATCGGCATAAAAGACGTTACTTACGTCATTGATTTCATCGTCTTCACTAATCTGCCTGTCACTACCTGCTAGAACATCTGTATCATTTTTGCGAACTTGGAAATCGAAAGTGGCTTCTGAAGCATTGGCATCTACCGAAAG
>Ga0180434_10006141_pt1 | contig 13898 bp, 5 predicted proteins | sample SS_ome_7_FD_132453 | JGI IMG/M metagenome (GOLD analysis project Ga0180434, IMG submission 132453) | Hypersaline lake sediment archaeal communities from the Salton Sea, California, USA - SS_1_D_2 metaG | ecosystem: Environmental > Aquatic > Non-marine Saline and Alkaline > Hypersaline > Sediment... | reverse complement strand
GGTGTGTACACGGTATCGGCGTACGGTGGCGGGTATGCATTTGTTCCTGAACCCGGAACATCATGGTGCGCCCCGCAGATCGCCGGTGCCGCGGCGCTGATACTTCAAGCTAATCCGCGAATCACAAACATGGAAATCATCGATGCCCTGCGACACACATCCAGCCAGGCGGATATACCCGACAATGCACGTGGGTGGGGGATCGTGAATTGCCTGGAAGCACTTCTGTTTTTCAAGCCACGTATCAGTCATATGCCCTTCCCGGATACGGAAGATCTGCTCGGACCCTATGCCATAGAAGCTGAAATTGTCAGTGAGTGGTATCCCCTGCTCGAGGATTCACTATTTGTCTATCACCGCATTCCAGGGGATCAATGGAGCGCCGCGTATATGAACTCCACATCTCCCGGAGTCTTTCGCGCGGAACTCGACGGTAGCGGCATTGAGACGGATATTCAGTACTATATATCAGCATATAATGAGGAGTACGGAATGACGGTGCCCTGGGGAGCACCTGAAGCGCATTACGTATTTCACGCGGGTGTCGATCGGATTCCTCCCGTTATACATCATTCCCCCATCGACTCAGTCATGTACCCCGGCTGGCCGCCAACCATTAGGGCAAAAGTATCTGACAATATGGCCGTGGATGAAGACAGTGTGTATGTGGAGTGGGAATGGAACGATTCGAATATGGATCCGTTCTTTTTGGAATCTCTCGGAGATTCACTCTTTTCGGGGATATTCCCCGTTGTGGACGTCAGGAACGGTGACCGTATAGAGTACCGCATAGGGGCCGCGGATGTGGCGGGAATACCGAATACCGGCTATCATCCTGCTTCGGGATTACACGAGATTCAGATTACGGATCCCCGCGGAATGATACTTATAGTTTGGGATATGCACCGGGACATGGCATCGGAGTGTATGACGTATCATTCATGGTTGGAAGCATCCGGGTACTATGTAAAGATCGATACCATGGATACCACTGATCCGGCTTCATGGACTCAATTCGACCTCCTGGCAGCGATGTCCGGCGGAAACAGTGATCCGGTTTCATCCTCCGAATACAGAGAACATCTCATTGAATTCGTTCAGATGGGAGGATTACTATTTATTGAGGGAGGAGACATCGGCAAGGTCATGCAGACGACAGACCCGGAATTCGTGCATCGTGTTCTGCGATCATCGACATGGTCACGGGATTTTGGGGGAGCTCTTCGAAAAGTATCAGAATATGCGGGACATCCTCTCCTCAATGATCCACATGAACTGCCCTATCAGATTGCATTATCAAATGATGGTTCGACATCGATCCATGATGCCATGGCACCTGTTGACGAGGCATATGTTGTGTACAACCCAACCGCTTCCCCGGGGCATACCGGCGTTTTGATATCAGATACGGTTGAAGGGAAACCACACAGTGTGTATTTCTCCTTCAACCTCGGAGGAATAGCGGATACAACCGTCGCCCGACATCTCCTCGAGAATACCGTTGCGTATCTCCTCGGGGAAAGTTCCTCTACTGAGCCGCCCGGCGTATCTCCCGTCGCTGAGTGTGTACGGATCGAACCCGTTCATCCCCATCCGATCAGAAATATGGCGGAGATAACCTATGTGCTCGATAGACCCTCCGCCGTACGGTTACGCGTGTATAATATCCGCGGAGAATGCATCGAAACACTCGTTGAAGAACCGCGGATGTCAGCAGGGTACCATACGATTCCGTGGGAGGCCGGTATTCATCCGTCCGGTGTGTATTTCATCCGTCTCTCATCACGGAGAAGCTGTGCCGTTCGAAAAGCTCTGATTCTCAGGTGAGACCGATATCCCGGCGGTGCTTCAGGGTACGACTACGATCTTTCTCACGGAAGATTCTCGTTCCGCACCGAATCGAAGCATATAGGTACCGGGTGGTATATCCCGTTCGTCGAGATTAATGGATATATCCCACCGGCCCGGCAGGACGGATCTCTTTAAAATCTCCCTTCCGGAAACATCATAGAGATATACGTGACTCTGATCGGGGGTCTCCAGGAAAAGATGTAGAGTATTCCGTACCGGATTTGGCCAGATCTGGTGAATAACCGGTACCGACACGGTCAAAGGCGCATCCTCTGATTCCAGCGAAAACTCACCTTTCAGACAAAGCACCCAATCATCGGGATCTAATTCAAGCCCGATTACCCGCTGCGTCGTGTTGATTGTAAAGGAATCTTCGGCGCTCTCCGTCCATACGATTTCAGTGGTCTTTGACCCGTCTTCCAACTCGAGCGCAATATCCACCGGCATTCTGAAAAGACCCGTATTGGTCTGAATCTGCCGAATCACAAGGGTTGTCTCCCATGATGTACCCGGTCCCTCTTCACACATCCATCCATATCGGTAGTCCGGATAATACGGCGTATAGATCCATTGATCGAAAAACCAGTCGAGATCACCCCCGCTGATTTCTTCAAGGCTTGCACAGAAATCATCTGTTGTCGCCGTTGAGTATTCGTAGTTATCCCGGTATCGCCGAACTCCTTCAAAATACTGCCGCGTACCCATCACATGCCGCAGCATGTGCATAACGTACCCTGCCTTCTGATAGGTCAACCCGTATTCGAATATGTTATCATGTATCGGATCTTCGACATATATGGTACCACCGCCGAGATATCGATCTCCGCTGATCTTTTCGTGGTATGCTTCTTCGCCACCCATGGCTTCGTGCCAGAGGGCTTCCGAATATACGGCAAAACCTTCATTCAACCAGATATCGTGCCATGTTTCACAGGTCACCATATCTCCCCACCACTGATGCGCCAGTTCATGGACCAGAATGTCATTCCACCCGTCATACTCCGGAAACCACCCCGTGGTCGTGCAGGTCTGGTGTTCCATGGCTCCACCCCACACAAAAAGTGAATGCCCGTATTTTTCGCGTTCAAAGGGATACGGACCGTATCGCTCCGCGTAGATCCCCATGGCGGGAACAACAACGGAAAATTCTTCCGCCATATCGGCATCCGGAACGTAATGATGGACAGGTACCGAGTCCCCATCAGCCGTTACATACCATTCATATGCCGGATCCCACTCCGCAATAGAGAGCGAAACGAGATATGTAACAATAGGGTAGGTCTCGAGCCAGTTATACTGAACCCGGTCATTCGCCAGTTCCACTACTGATTCAAGCATTCCGTTGCTGGCAACTACCAGTGGTTCGGGTACTGTGATGGAGATCGACACGCTATCCGCTTTATCAACCGGTTGATCCTTGCAGGGCCACCAATTTCGTGCCGAGTACGGTTGACTCAATGTGGAAATAAGCAGGAATCCATTCGCATTATAGAAAAAGGGAAGATCCCACGACGTATACTGAGGCGATCCATGATAGAAGATCGTCACTTCCAGCGGTTCCCCAGATTGATAGACATCATCAAGATACATAATGAGTTTATGCGCGGTATGCTGATAACCCGCAACCGGCCCTGCGAGGCTGTCCACAAACAACCAGTTCGAATTCATGTCGAGAAACAGAGACTCGGCTTCAGCGGTAAAAACAGCAGTCACTTTGACCGATCCGGAGATCAACTCGTCATCGGGAACGATCTCGAGATCGAGATCGTATCGCGTGACATTGATCTCTTCAGCCGATCGTTCGTCTGCATGCAGCAACTCTGCCCGAATCGCCTGTTTTGCCATACGTTCATTTTGGATTGCTTTGGCCAAACGCGGATTAAAATCGGTATCCGACATGATAGCGGGAAGCGATCCGATAAGGAGAACCAGCAGCGAAGAAATACCATGACTAACCATTAATTTTACCTCCGTGTATTCGGATTATTCCCGCCTCGACTTATAGTATTCCTATCTATAAATATACCTGCCGTAATCCGACCGGGAACAATATCTCTATCAGTCACCAAAACCATATGGTGAGGGGCGGTTCCGCAGATACAATACCATATACCATTATACATGATACTCTATTCATAAAACTATCACGTATGATCCCTTTTCTGACCCTTGGAATTTGCTACCGAAAGAGGAGACATCTTCTTCAAACGTGGATCTGGTAATGGATTTCCTGATTCAAGGGCAATGCGTCCCTGCAGATGCACTTCATCGCACTATGTATATATGCATCCACATGTGCAAGAACGTTCTGTCAGAAGACCGGTTCACCCATTACGGGGAAGTCTATACAAGCAAATTACCCAGCATTTCCTTGATCATTTCGATTCTATCTTCATTCACCGAGTAATGGACATAGTACCCGTTACGATCGCTCTCCACGAGTCCTGCCTGCCTGAGAATACGCAGATGTTGTGAAACGGCGGATTGTGTAATATCCAGCTGCCCGGCCAAGGCATTCACACACATTTTGTGCCCGCGTTCAAGAAGCAACTCAATGATTTTCATCCTCGTCTGGTCGGAAAGAGCCTTCAGCACATTAACGAGTTCATCACGGGCTGATTGCTCCATGCCAGGTCGATCAACTCATCTCAATAATGATTATAGAATCCTGTGTTCACCTCGGAATGTGCCGTCACTTCAGTGTATTGTGAGCTTTGGCGCAGGGATGGTTTTTCTCGGACCCATGGCATTTCTTTATCTGTTCCGGCGTACAATCGCCGGGTTTTCCCTTGAGATTTTCTGGCTTTTGGCATTCATTTTTCTTTTCAGGCACGATACACCTCCACATTCATGACTATCTGAATTAAATTAGTAGTTACTAATATACTAATACATCAAACGCCAGTCAAGCATCAAAAACCGGGAATGGGATATTTCATGGAACCATTTTTCCACGCCGTACGTCATTACATATATACGGATGGTTATGATATGGAGAGGGGATAATCGGGAAAATGAAAACAACGATAAAGATGAGCACTTTTCATGAATAGCGAATCATGACAACCAATTTATCACTCCCTCGACTTATCGCTCAGGGACTTCGTCGTTCAACCGTCCCGCGTTCGCCGATCAGCTTCGCCCTGGTAGGCAGCTATCAGTTCAGTATCTGTTCAAAAAAAGTAATTGATTGACGAAAAGGAGAGTATTACTCATTGTCTGAGAGACACTATTCTAACGTTAGAATAGTGCCCTGTTAACGCGCTGAATGAGAAAGAATTCCTATTCTTCAGCCGTATTGAGGTTGATGCTCAATCTCTTCGAACAAATTCAATGCAGCAACGGTATCTTATACGCAGACCACTACTCCGGAGGTTGTCATGATAACCAGATATACTGTCATCATAATCCTGTCCTTGTTCATTGGATCTCAGGGGGTACCTGCCCAATCATTTGACCTGACTATCCATGAATATGGCCTGAGTATCGGGAATTCTCCCAGATTGAATGGTATACGTATAAATGCCATTGATAGAAATGTTCAACGCATCAACGGGATCAATATCACTCTGTGGAAAGCGGCCGAGGAGGGAGCTGAAGAAGTAAATGGCCTGGCTCTCGGTCTTGTTGCTCCCGAAGCACGCTATCTTCGTGGTATTGCAATCGGCGGCATTGGTGCAAGCGGAACCGAACAACTCACCGGTATTTCCATTGGCGGATTGGGTGCGGGAGCAGGAGGTGACTTCACCGGCATAGGAATCGGTCTACTCGGAGCGGGATCAGGGGAATCTTTGACTGGAATTGTCATCGGTGGCTTGGGCGCCGGAGCAGGCACATCTCTCAGGGGAATTGCTCTAGGCGGCCTCGGAGCCGGTGCGGGAAGAGATCTTTCGGGAATAGCAATCGGATTGTTGGGAGCAGGAGCTGGCAACTCCATGAATGGCATCATTATCGGCGGACTGGGTGCAGGAGCAGGTACATCTTTCAATGGAATCGCCCTCGGCGGTTTAGGAGCCGGGGCAGGAAAAAACGTGTCAGGAATCGTCGTAAGCGGAATCGGTGCGGGCGCTGGGGGGTTCATGGATGGCATAGCAATTAGTGGTTTCGCCGTGGGCGCAGGAAGATCCATGCGTGGGATCGGTCTGGCAGTTTTCGCCGCTGGCGCCGGTGAAGACGCCGCAGGCCTATTCATCAGCGGTGGAGCCGTGGGCGCGGGATCACGATTTCATGGAATCGGTATTGGTGGCCTGGGCGTACAAGGATCGAAAGAAATCGTAGGGTGTGCCATTGCAGGTGCACTGGTAAAAACCGCACATCTCAGGGGATTTGCTGCGGGTGGATATACGAAAACACAAAGAACGTCCGGTCTGACCGTAGGCATAATCAATGTTTCCGACAATCTGAACGGCATTCAGATCGGTCTCTTGAATATCGCACGGAATAATCCACACGGGCTTCAATTGCTTCCATTGATCAATATCCATTTTTAATCAGCTTTTGATCTGCGGCTTACACGGGATATCTTCCTCAACAACGGAACTTCTATTTCATTCGTAGAATAACACATCATTCGACATACTGTCCCTCATTTCTCGCCAAGATTCGTCACGAAACGATCGAGATGGTTGCGGCCGCGAGGCATGCGCCCCCCTTAGACCTTTCAACCCATTCGGTGAGACTCATGGACGTCGTCTGGCTCAAGGACTATGTCTCGCTCTGGGCAGGCGAGGACCCGGAATAGTCCGCCAGCTAGCGGACCGATGAGTCCGAAAGGACGTTACGTAGGCGATGCTGCAATACCGACCATCGTAGCACTTGCGCGGCAGGAAATGCCGGATATGTATTATTCGTTGGCCGTGCGAACGGTAAATGTGGGTGTTGGCTTTTCCCGGAATCTTCGAATTCGATGCCAGAGTCGAATCACTGTCCACCCGAATCTCGTCGTTATCCAATACATGGCCGGAATCGCGCTCAGAATAAGGATTGTACTGCTTGCCAGACCACCAATGGAAGAAAGCGCCAGATTCTCCCAGATATCTTTTCCTTCAGTTGTATCGGCGATTCGTATCAACAGCGGAATGAGACCGGCAATGGTTGTACCGCTGGTCAGGAGTATGGATCGCATCTGGATTTTCATTCCGGTACAGATTGCTTCCCTCAAGATATCGTTGCGTTCCTGCTTCGGTAATTTCCAGAGATCTACTCCTCCCAGACGCGACGATTCCTTGACCTGATCCGTGGAATACCCGCGCTCTGCAACAAGTTCTCTGACCTGGAGACGAAAACGATTTACCAGGAGAATCGCATTATTGACCACGATTCCAAACAGAAGAACCAATCCGATCTTCGCCGAGGAATCGAACGTGGAATCAGTGGCCCAGAAGAGCCCAACAACTCCGGTCAGCGCCATGGGTATCGATAGTATAACGAGAAGCGGGAGAGTGAGGCTTTCAAAAAGCGCCGCCAGTGTCATGAAGATGAAGAGGAGTGTAACCCAGAGGACCGTAGCCATTTCCTCCTCTTCTTCTTCCGTGAGAGGTTCATTGGAAACGTCCTCCGCCGTATATCCGTACGGCAATTCAATACCGCTTACGATTTCGGAAATGAAGCTCCGTCGCATGCGATCCGTTCCGATGTACTCCCAATTTATCTGGCGTGCATACCGCTGGTTCTCCCTCAGGATCGTTCCGATAACCGGTCGTGTTTCGACGGAGATGAGATCCGAAAGATGCACTCGTTCATTATCACGGGTCACAATAACCTTATTCATGACCTGATCATACTGGATATCTTTTGCATCCTTAAATGCCAGCTGTAATCGTTGATCCTTACCCTCGACTATCATATTCCACGGGGTATCTATCCCGAGAAGTCGCCGCAGATACGCGAGTACCTCCCCCATACTCAGATGGTAGTGCACCAATTGATCCCTGTGGATGATAACTACCGTCTCATCTGATGCATCCCGTTCAAATCGTTGACCGCTCGTCAATCGAACGTTCCTCACCCTCCGATTTCTCTCCAATCTGGCCATCACTCCATTGCAGATCTCGTCAAGTACTTTGCTGTTGTACCCGGTAATTTTCACCAGCGAGTTACTGATCCCCCCTCCCCGACCACCCTTGAGATAGGGATCGCCAAAACCGCCGATCCATACAAACATGCCTCCCAGTTCCTCCGCCAGAAGAATCAGGCGATTCCGATACAATTCCGGATACTCCGATCGAAGTCTATCCTGTTCGAAACGGACCTCGAGGTATCCACGATTTTCCCAACTCGTGGATTTCAGATGAATACCTTCCGGTATGGGGAGTAACTCATTTTCGAACAGTTTCATGGTTTCAGTCGATAGAACCACGTCGGTACCAACGGGACGCTCCATATAGAGCCTGAGCCGTTCTTCATCGGGGCGTCTCCAGAATCCTCCCTGGTCGATTTCGTTATCAAACACGTACCATGCCCCATAAAAGAGAGCAAACATGAGAACGATCGGATACGGCCACACTTTGAGATGAAATGAGGTAATTCCTTCAACAAAACTGACGAAACATCCGGTTAACACAAGAAGGCCCGATATGCCCGCCACCCATAACCAGTGATCGAGTATCTCATCCATACCTTCCAGTATCCCGTAGACGGAACTTGCCACCAATGCCAATATGACGACTGCGCCGATCCATTTCATAAGGAATCCGAACCCCAAATTCGACTCTGTTTCAGAAGGAGCATCCACCAGCGCTTCTCGTCGTGCCGGACCACGTAGAGCCACGGGAAGCCAACAGAGAGCGACAAATATCGAAGCGAGCATTGCAATGGCCACGCTCATCGCAAGCGGTACGTAGAACAATGACAATCGTCCTGAGAGAAAGATGAATGAAAGGAACGCGACCACCGTGGTAAGTGTGGTAGCTATGATCGGAAACCCCACCTCGCGCGTACCGTCTACAAGTGCTTCGGATATGGCTTCATTACGAACGCGGGAAAGCCTACGGTGAATTGCATCAAGAACAAGGATGCTGTTGTCAAGGAGCATACCGAAACACACGGTCAAACCGCTGATCGTAATAAAGTTCACTGATATACCGAAAAAATAAAAGAGCGCAAGACAGATAACGATGGCGAGGAGTATAGAGAAAACCACTATCCCCGTAATGCGTACGCGTCTGAGTGCAAGCGCGAGAAACATGAACAGCAGTCCGAGGATGATAAGGGATCGGTATACAAGTTCTTCGAGTTTCTCCTCAAGTTCTTCACCCTGATCGCTGTCGATCTCGAATTTCACGGGGAAGGGAAGTGACTCCTCGAGGCCTGGGAGTGACTCCCTGATACGCCTGCTTACCGCTACGGCATTCTCGCCGCTGCGTTTGGCAACGTTGGCCTGTATGACATTCTCTCCGTTTATTCGTACAAAATAGGCCGGATCTTCGTATCCTTCTTCTATCTCCGCTATATGACCGAGAGTTATGGGCTGACCGCCCAGTGTCCTGATTATAGTTGTGGGAAGACGATCCAGCACAACGGAATCCGATACGCTGACCGTAAATTCCATACCGGATCTCCGGATTGCACCGGCGGGGATGATATCATCCAATGCCGCCACGCGATTGAATACTCCATCGGCCGTCAATCCGTACCGCTCCATGAGACTCATATCAAGGAGTATCTTTATAAGTGGACGAGCGCCGCCCTGCAGTTCCGCATCCGCGACTCCTGAAATTGAGAGAAGCCGGGGAAGCAACCAGGTCTCCGCCGTTTCACGCAACTCGTTGGTTGGGAGAGGAGATACGAGACTGAAGGTGAAAAAATCGTCCGTACGGAACTCCTCAGGTACATATGGTACAATTACCGGTTGTCCCGCAGTGGAAGGGAGGTTCCGCCGAACCGCACCAAGCTGCTCCGATAACTCGAGACGCGCAAACTCTATATCCACATCTCTACGGAATGAAACTTCTACTTCACTTCTACCCGGGGATGAGCGAGCACTGATCTCTTCCACGCCGTGAAGCTTTTGAGCAGCTTCTTCAATGGGAATCGTAATAGACCGCTGAATCGCGCTCGGGGACGCCCCGTTCCATCGTGTATAAATTGTCAGTGAAGGGAGATCGGTTTCGGGCATTGCCTCGATATCGAGTTTCGGAAGTGCATATAATCCCATGAAAATAAGTGCGGCGAATAGCATCCACGTGCTTACCGGATGCCGAACGAAAAAACGAATCATGATATCACCAGTATTTTCCTATTGGTCGCTGGTGCTGCTTTTGCCTGATGGGGAACCCGCATAATCACGATCAAATCGCTTGTGTATGATTTCATAGATAATCGGTGTCATGAACAGAGTTAATATCGTTGCGATGGAGAGCCCGCCGATTATGGTAATTGCGAGCGGCCGTTGAATCTGTTCGCCGGTGCCTATTCCGATTGCCATGGGAATCATGGCCAACACCGTAGTCAACGTCGTCATGATAATTGGTCGGAATCTGAGTTCGCTCGCCTTCATGATGGCTTCCCTTCCAGGCATACCATCGACACGCAACCGTCTAATGGTCGCCACCTTCACGATAGCATCATTCACCGAGATTCCCAGTAATGCTATGAGACCAATAAGCGATATGATATTGATGGAATGTCCGGTAATAAACAGTGTCAATATCGCGCCCATAATTCCAACCGGAAGAACCGCGGAGATAATGACCGGATCGATGAAAGATTCGAACTGAGCCGCTAAAATCATGTACACCAGGAGAGCTGAGAGTACCAATGCCCACCCCAGATCACGGAATGATTGATTAATTTCCTCCTGTTCGCCGCCGATAACGAACGCCACACCCCCGGGTAATTCCATATCATCCAGAATACCATTAACGGATCGCCAGACCCCCGCAAGCGATCTGCCCTGTATATCGCCGCTCAGGGTTATCTGTCGTCGCTGATTCCGACGTACAACTTCGCGTACCGGTCGATTTTCCGAGCGGTTCACAAATACACTGAGAGGAACCGTTTTCCCATTCCGGAGCGTGACGGGAGATGTGAGTACCGTTTCCAAATCCCTCCTTTGCTCCTTTGGCAACCGGACGGCTATATCAATCCGTTGTTCCACCTCATTGAAATATGTTGCAATAACGCCCTGAATTCTTGCGCGGAGTTCACCGGCGATCGCATCGGGTTCAAGACCGTATTGGAAAACCTTCTCTCGATCGATTGAAATCTCTACTGTGGGATTACCAAGAACTCTATCTATCTCCAAATCGGTCAAACCTTTTACTTCAGACAGGCGTGGAAGGAGTTCTTCCGCGACATCCAGAGCATCCCTGGAGTTTTCTGCAACAATCCCCAGGGTGAATGCTGATTCGTCGCTGGAGAGGATCTCACGTAATCCGATACCTTCATCCTTGTACACATACGTTGCTCCGGTCAGATCCGATAACAATACTTTCAAACGTTCCTTCACTTCAAGCATCCGCTGTCTCGCACGCCTCGTGGGATTGAGCTGTATTCGTATACGTGCCGTATTGGCAGCTGTATACTCTTTGAGTGCCGCAAGCGTTTTTTCAGTTTGACCGACCTGTGCATACACGCTCTTTATCTCGTCCATTGTTTCAAGTTCAGAACAGATAGATGCTACGGCATCCGTGGTTTCCTCAAGAGGGGTTCCGGCGGGAAGCTCGAGAACAAGAGTAAAATCTCCCTGATTCCTCGCAGGCAAAAACGTTTTATTCATTCCCACGCCGATGAGTACGGTGAGTAGCAGCGCACCAGCCAGGTAGATGAGAAAGATCTTCTTTTTTTCAATAATCCGTTCAAGAAGTGAATGATACCCTTCTGCGAGCGCTACAAGAAGATGCTCGGAGATTCTGAACAATCCGCGCGGCGACTTCTTTACGGAACTCAATATCCGTGCGGAGAGCATGGGTTGCAGCAGTAGTGCACTGAATATGGATATTATCAAAGCACAGGTTACGGAAAGCGCTTGATCCCTGAAAAATTCACCGGCAATACCGGGTACATAAATGACCGGGAAAAAGACCGCAACAGTTGTCAGTGTCGCCGCGATAACCGGAGAAGCGACTTCCTGCGTTGCACGAATGGATATCTGTGAAACTCCGGTTTCGGTCTTATCTGAATTTCCGTTCTTTTTCCGCAGGTGTCGGTTAATGTTCTCAAGAACAACAATGGAGTTATCCACAAGCATACCGGCGGCAAGGGATAATCCTCCGAGGGACATGAGGTTGATATTGACCTTAGCGAAATACAGAAACGCGAATGTGGCGAATATTGAAACGGGTATAGCAAGACCCACGACGATGGGGCTTCTGAGATCACGGAGAAAGAAAAAGAGAACGAAAAATGCAAGTACGGCTCCATAGAGAAGCGAATCCCTCAGCCCATTGAAAGACTCGCGTACGAACGTATCGTCTCTGTATACGAAGGAGTAACTGAAATCGGGGTATTCATCGGAAAGAATCTCGAGAATTGTGTCCACTTCTTCCGTGGTGGAGATTGTGTTTGCGCCAACTTCCTTGTAGAGATGAAGAGATACAACCTCCTGATCTCCGAGAAGCGTTGCCCCCTCGGGTTCTTTGGTAGTATCGATGACCTGAGCCACATCTCCAATGGTCACCCCCTGACCGGCCAGAGGAATTTCGGTCTGGCGTATATCTTCGAGATCTCCGAATTCCCCGAGTATCCGGAGCGGAAGGTGTAACGGTCCCCGGCGAATACGCCCCCCTGGAAAACTTATATTGGCTATTCGAAGTGATGTTTCGATATCACTCATATCAATTCCATACAATCTGAGCTTCTGGAAATCAGGCATGACGATGATCTCCCGCTCAGCGCCACCGATTACTTCAGCCTGGCTGATACCCTGAATCTGTTCCACTGCCGGTTTTGCGACCTCCCGAGCAAACTCGGTCATCCGCGCGAGAGGATCATTACCGCCCAGGGTCAGAATTGCGATTGGGCGGGCTCCCGGATCCCAGCGTAGGATGAGTGGTCGTTCCGCGCCATCGGGGAAATCATCCCTGTATGCCACTCTGTCGAGAGCCTCACGGAGATGGAGATTAGCGAAATCCATCTCGGTTCCCCATTCATATTGCACGGTTATGGTGGAGACACCTTCCCGTGTTCGGGATGTTACACGTCGGACTCCGGCGAGCCCGGTTATGACCTCTTCCAACGGCTGTGTTACGAGAGTGGTCAAATCATCCGCTTGTGTATCGGGATACGTTGTAATTACGGTCAGATTGGGATAATTGATAGCCGGAAGGAGATCTACAGGAAGGCGTTGGAGGGCCAATGCTCCGATAAGCACCAACCCGGCAAAGAGCATGAATGCCGCAACAGGCCGTTCAACCGCGGTCCGTATCATAGGTAGTTACTCCAGAGTTTCGTTAAGAGTAACCCACCGATCCACCGTCGGTTCAGTTCGTCGAATCCTGATATTCGCCTCATGTGCCAGGGTGAGATGATCACTTACCACTACCAAATCTCCACCAGCAAGCGATCCTCCGCTGAAAACATCTTCAATCTCGACCCATTGGTTATTTTCAAGTCCCGTGCGAACATACAGCCACTGGGCACGATCCGCATTCACCTTGAAAACCAGAGGGCGATTATCCCTGGTGAGCACCGCCTCTTTCGGTACCAGACGCTTATCCGGATGGATGAATCCCGCAATCTCCGCACGAACGAACATCCCTGGACGATATCTACTATCGGGATTATCGAATCGAATAATCACTCGACATGTACGACTTGTCTGATCCAGTTGCGGGCTGATTACATCCACACGACCGGCGATAGTATCTCCGGTGGCGGGTACGGCTATGAGAACGGGACGACCTTCAACAAGGTTACCAAGATCCGCCTCCAATACGTTCACCACCGCTTCGAGACGATTATTATTCACTATGGAACATACGGAAGTTCCGATACTGAGCATCTCGCCAGTTACGATCCCGAGATTCTCTACGGTTCCTGAGAACGGTGCACGGATACGAGTGTAATCAAGGTTGAGCTTTGAACGGGATTCCGCAACCCGAGCATCT
>Ga0180434_10006140_pt1 | contig 13899 bp, 5 predicted proteins | sample SS_ome_7_FD_132453 | JGI IMG/M metagenome (GOLD analysis project Ga0180434, IMG submission 132453) | Hypersaline lake sediment archaeal communities from the Salton Sea, California, USA - SS_1_D_2 metaG | ecosystem: Environmental > Aquatic > Non-marine Saline and Alkaline > Hypersaline > Sediment... | reverse complement strand
CTGGCTGGTCTCCCAGTTCTTTGGCGTGGGCAGGCGTTCGGACCAGGTCAGGCCGGCGTCGGTGCTGCGCTTCATCACGAGCGCCCCGCGACCATGGCCCTTCGGATACACGCAGATCATCGTCTGGTTGTCTTCGAGCAAGACGGTGGTCGGGTGGCCGAGGTATTGGCCGCGTTCGCGATCGACGATTACCTGACGATGTTTCTGGTCGGCGAGGTCTATCAGTGGAATGCCGTAGCCACGCGGCATCGGCGGATCCACGGCTTTGGCCTTGAGCATCGACGCGATCTGCTCGGTCAACAGGTCGGCCACCAGGCGGTGTCCCTCGTCGCCGGGATGCACGCCGTCGGACAGAAGTGCGTCGGCGCTCTGGCCCGGGACGCGGTCGTAGTCTTGATATCCCTGATAAACGTCCACCAGCGGGATGTCGTGCGCTCGGGCGATCTCCCTCACGGACGCGGCGTACTCGGCGTTCCGCACGTTGAAGCCCCAGCGGTCGTTCGGGTTGTACGGCGCCTTTCCGTATTCTTCCCTGATCGCGTCGGTCCAAAGCACGGGGTTTTGCGTCATGAGGATGACACGACTGCCCTGGGCTTTGAGCGTCCGGACGAAGTAATCGAGGTTCTGCTCGTATTCGGCCTGAGCGACGCGCGACTTGGTCTCGCCCTTCGGCAGCTCGATCACCGAGTCGTTCAATCCGAACTGGATGATGACGAGGTCCGGTTTGTGGCGAAGAACATCGCTTCGGAAGCGATCTCTGGCCTGGGTGGTGGTGTTCCCGCCGACGCCAGCGTTGATTACTTCGACCTGGATGCCGTACGCCGCAAGCATCTTGGGTAGACGCTGGGCATAGACCTGCTCGACCCCGATGCGGGCGGCGGTGGTGGAGTCGCCGAACGCGACGATCCGCAGCGGTTTGTCGGCGTTCGGGCGCAAGGGGGTGATGGCGGTGAACGGGCAGACGACCCACAGCCCCGCAACCAGTTGGCCGCATCGCCAATTCATGCAGATTCCTCCGTTCGGGCCTGAGCGTGGCGTGAGGCGCGAAGCTGGCGCGCTTCACAAAGACGGCGATACTGATGATACTAACGATCGATGGAAACTTCGATTCGCACGTTTCGCCGGGAGGACATCGCGTTCGCCCTCGCTCAAACGCAGCGGGAAGGCTGGGACGCGACGGCGGAGCTCTTCGAGACGTGCCTGGCCCATGATCCGGAGGGGTGCTTCGTCGCCGAGGCCGCCGGTCAGCGAGTTGGGCTGGTGACCACGACCCGATACGCGCGCGGCGGCTGGGTCGGGAACCTCATCGTGCCACCAGAACATCGCCGGCAAGGCATCGGGCAGCGGCTGGCGGCTCACGCGATGGCACACCTCTCAACCCGGGGAACGCAGACCATCCATCTGGAGGCCGATCCTCCGGGGATCGAGATCTATCGCCGGCTGGGATTCGTCGACGAGTTCGAGTCGCTGCGGTTTCGATTCACGCCCGACGGCGGCGCGGGGCCGGCCGCGGCCGAACGCGTCACCACGACCGATCTGCCGGCCCTAGCGGCGTTCGATGCGGAACACTTCGGCGACGAGCGAAAGCGCCTGTTGGAGCTGCTGTTTCGGCAGGCGACCGCGACGTATTGGCTGCCCGACGGCGGCGAGGTGCGCGGCTATGCCTTCACGGTCCCGTCGAGCTTGGGGGTGCGGCTTGGCCCGTGCGTTGCTGCTGACCCACGAGCTGCGGAGACGCTGGTGCAATCGGTTATCGCCGACTGGGTCGGCACGACGATCGTGCTGGGCGTGTCCGGTCTGAACTGCGGCGCAATCGGCCTGTTCGAATCGCGGGGTTTCGAGCGCTGCCCGTCGAGTTTCCGGATGGTCTGTGGCCGCCGCGACGCCGCCGGCCACCACGAGAACATTGTTGCCATCGCCAACGGCGCGATGGGTTAACCAGGAGGTCTCGCAAATGAACTGGGCTGTACGAGTGATTCTGGGTTTGGCAGTCGTGGGGATCGCGAGTTGTCGGTCGGCACAGCCGATCGCCGAGCAGGGGCCGGACATGGTTGAGGAGACCAGCGCCGAGCGTGATGCCCGGATGGCGTGGTGGCGTGAGGCCCGCTTCGGGATGTTCATCCACTGGGGCCTGTACGCCATTCCCGCCGGCGAGTGGGAGGGCAACACCAGGCATGCCGAGTGGATCAGACATACGGCCCAGATCCCGATCGACGACTACGACCAGTTCGTCGTCCAGTTCGATCCGGTTGAGTTTGACGCGGACGAGTGGGTGTGCACCGCCAAGGATGCGGGCATGAAGTACATCGTGATCACCTCCAAGCATCACGACGGCTTCTGCCTGTTCGATTCCCAGTACACCGACTACGACATCATGTCCACGCCGTTCCAGCGGGACATCCTGGCGGAGCTCGCCGACGCCTGCCACCGCGCCGGTCTGAAGATCTGCTGGTACCACTCGATCATGGACTGGCACCATCCGGACTATCTCCCGCGCCGCAGCTGGGAGGAGCGGCCGGCCGAGGGCGCCGACTACAGCCGCTACGTCGCACACCTGAAGAACCAGGTGCGCGAGCTGCTGACCAACTACGGTCCGATCGGCGTGATGTGGTTTGACGGAGAATGGGAGGACACCTGGAACCACGAGTACGGCCAGGATCTGTACGACTTCTGCCGAAGCATCCAGCCCGACGTGATCGTCAATAACCGCGTCGACAAGGGCCGCGGCGGCATGGCCGGTATGACCAAGGAGGGACGTTTCGCCGGCGACTTCGGCACGCCCGAGCAGGAGATCCCGGCCACCGGGCTGCCGGGCGTCGACTGGGAAACCTGCATGACGATGAATCGCCACTGGGGTTACAACCAGCACGACGACGACTGGAAGTCGAGCGAAGACCTGATCCGCAAGCTGGCCGACATCGCTTCCAAGGGTGGGAATTTCCTCCTGAATGTCGGGCCCAAAGCCGACGGCACCTTCCCGGAAGAAAGTATTGATCGCCTCCGCGACGTCGGCGCGTGGATGCAGGTCAACGGCGAGGCGATCTACGGGACGAGCGGCAGCCCGTTCGAACACCTGCCATGGGGACGTTGCACTCGGAAAGCCCTCGAAAGCGGAGATACGCGGTTGTATCTGCACGTTTTCGACTGGCCAGAGGACGGCTTGCTGGCTGTTCCCGGCATTTACAATGAGGCTATTCAAGCCTGCCTGCTGGCTGATGCCGGCCGGACCCCGCTGGAAGTGTGGCGCGATGGAGGCGCGCTGGTCGTTCAATTGCCGGCAGAGGCCCCGGACGCGATCGACAGCGTGGTGGTGCTCGATGTCGTCGGCCGACCCGACGTGAGTTGCCCGCCGACGATTGCGGCCGAGACGCAGATCTTCGTCGACACCCTGGAGGTGTCCATCACGTCGGATCGGGAAGACGTGGAAGTGCATTACACCACGGACGGTAGCGAGCCGACTGCGTCATCGCTGCTCGCAGAAGGCCCGATCCAACTGACGGAAACCGCGACGATTCGGGCCCGGGTCTATCGTGACGACCAGCCCGTCAGCGACATCAGCGCGGCCACGTTCACCAGGGTCCTCCCGCGGCCGCCAGTGATGACCGACGGCTACCTCCCGGGGTTGTTGTACGAGTACTTTGAGGGCGACTGGGAGCGCCTGCCCGACTTCGACACGCTCACGCCGGTGAAGTCTGGGAGGCTCGCGAACTTCACCTTCTTGCCGCGAAAACGCACGGAGCACTTCGCCATTCGCTACACGGGCGTCATCACCGTGCCGCACACCGGCGTGTACACGTTCTCCACCAGCTCGGACGACGGGAGCCGGCTGTACATCGGCGAGCAGCTCGTCGTTGACAATGACGGCCTGCACGGGATGCAGGAGCGGTCCGGGCTGATCGCGTTGTCCGCCGGGGCTCATCCCATCACGGTGACGTACTTCGAGAAGACCGGCAGCGACGGGCTCGAGGTCCGCTACGCCGGTCCGGGTATCGAAGAGCAGCGGATTCCGGCGAGGGTGCTGGGGAGTCCGCGGCGGGCCGCAATCCTCACGCCGGCGCCGCGCCAGCTCGCCTGGCAGGAGCTGGAGTTTCACGCTTTCGTGCACTTCGGCGTCAACACGTTCACCGATCGCGAATGGGGTGAGGGCACGGAGGATCCGGAGATCTTCAACCCAACCGAGCTCGACACGCGCCAGTGGATCAAGGTTTTCAAGGATGCCGGGATGAAGGCGGTCGTGCTTGGCGCCAAGCACCACGACGGCTTCTGTCTCTGGCCCAGCAAATACACCGAGCATTCGGTCAAGAGCAGCCCGTGGCGTGGTGGCAACGGCGATCTGGTCCGCGAAGTGGCCGATGCCTGTCGCGAAGCCGGGCTGAACTTTGGAATCTACCTGTCCCCCTGGGATCGGCACGAGCCCAGTTATGGGGACTCGCCGAGGTACAACGAATACTACAAGAACCAGTTGACCGAACTGCTCACTGACTACGGGCGGATCCACGAGGTCTGGTTCGACGGGGCCTGCGGCGAAGGGCCGAACGGCAAGCGGCAGGTCTACGATTTCGACGGCTACGTGGCGTTGATCCGCGAGCTGCAACCGCAGGCGGTGATCTTCTCCGATGCGGGCCCCGACATTCGCTGGGTCGGCAACGAGCGGGGCTACGCGGGCGAGACCAACTGGTCGATGTTGCGGCGCGAGCGCTTCTATCCCGGCGCGCCTCACTATCAGGAGCTGCCGGAAGGCCATATCAACGGTACGCACTGGGTGCCGGCGGAGTGCGACGTCTCAATCCGGCCCGGCTGGTTCTATCACGCCAGTCAGGACGACCAGGTCAAATCGGTCAGCGAGCTGGTGGACATCTATTACAAATCGGTGGGTCGCAACGGCGTACTGCTGCTGAACGTGCCGCCCGATCAGCGCGGATTGATTCATGAGAACGACGTGGCCCGACTGATGGAGTTTCGCGCGGTGATCGACGAGACCTTTAAGGCCAACCTGACGCTCGGCAAGCCGGCCAGCGCGGACAACGTCCGCGACGGCATCCCGGAGTTCGACGCCGCCAAGGTCGTCGACGGGTGCCGTGAAACCTACTGGACAACTGACGAAGGCGTGACCCAGGCGGCGCTCACCATCGACCTGGGCGAGCCCACGACGTTCGATCGAATCATGCTCCAGGAGAAGATCGAGTTGGGGCAGCGGGTCAAGGCGTTTGTGCTCGAAGCCTGGGACGGGCAAGGCTGGCAACCGATTACGCGGGCCACCACGATCGGATACAAGCGGCTGCTGCGGGTTGACGAGGTGACCGCCTCGCGCGTGCGGCTGGTGATTCATGACGGTCGATCCGCCCCGGCGATCAGCGAGCTGGGATTGTTCAAGGCTTCCGCACGAGAGGGGCAGGGCGTATAGAGCTTCTCCCGTCACGCGAGAGCTCTACACACTTCTCCAGGCCTGACCGCCGCACCCGGCCGCAGAGCCCGGGTGACTGCCGGCAGCAGTGTCCGCGAGCGCAGACGATGCCGAAGAAAGACCATTATGACGTGCTGGTGATCGGTGGCGGACACGCCGGCGCCGAGGCCGCTTGGGCTGCCGCCCGGCTGGGCGCGACCACCGCGATGGTCACGTTCGAGCGAGCGGCGATCGGACGCATGTCATGCAATCCTGCCATCGGCGGCATCGGCAAAGGTCAGATCGTGCGCGAGATCGACGCGCTCGGTGGCCTGATGGGCATCGTCGCCGACCAGACCGGCATCCAGTTCCGCATGCTCAACCGGCGCAAGGGCCCGGCCGTCTGGGCGCCCCGGGCGCAATCCGACCTCAAAGACTACGCCAGCACGCTCCGCAGCTACCTCGAAGCTTGTCCAAACCTGACCATCATCGAGGGCGGGGTCGAGTCAATCGAAGTCGAGAAGCTCCCCGGGCACGGGCGTGATTCGGCGGACGCCGAGAGCGCAGTCACCGGCGTGACGCTCCGTGACGGCCGCCAACTCGCTGCGACCACGGTCGTAGTAGCAGCCGGCACGTTTCTGAACGGGCTGATGCATACGGGGGAGGAAAGTACGCCCGGCGGGCGGATCGGTGAGGCCGCGGCCGGCGGGTTGAGCGACTCGCTCAGGCGTCTCGGCCTCAAGCTCGGTCGCCTGAAGACCGGCACGCCGGCCCGCGTCCATCGCGACACGGTCGACTTCAGCTCTTTGACCGAGCAGCCGGGCGATCCGGAACCGGTTCCGTTCTCGTTCATGCACAGCAGCGTTACGCAGGCGCAGGTCCCGTGCTGGATCACGTACACGAACCCGGCCGTCCACGAGCTGATCCACGCCAACCTCCACCGGGCCCCGCTGTTCACCGGTCAGATCGAGTCGCTCGGCCCACGCTACTGCCCGAGCATCGAGACCAAGGTGGTGCGCTTCGCCGACAAGGACAAGCACCAGGTCTTCCTCGAGCCGGAGGGTCGCACCAGCGAGCGGATTTACCTGAATGGGATCAGCACGTCGCTGCCACGTGACGTCCAGCAGGCGATCATCAAGCTGATCCCCGGGCTCGAAAACGCGCAAATCTTGCAGTGGGGCTACGCGATCGAATATGACTTCGTCCCCCCCGAGCAGATCGACGCGACGCTGATGGCCAAACGTGTTCGCGGGCTGTTTCTGGCGGGGCAGATCAACGGAACCAGCGGCTACGAGGAGGCGGCGGGGCAGGGCCTGCTGGCGGGACTCAACGCGGTTCAGCATTGTCGCCAGGCGCGCCCGATCATAATCGGCCGTGACCAGGCGTACGTGGGGGTCATGATCGACGACTTGGTGACGCGCGGGATTGTTGAGCCGTACCGGATGTTCACGTCGCGAGCGGAGCACCGAATGCTTCTGCGTTACGACAATGCCGACGCCCGCTTGACGCCGCTGGGGCGTGAGGTCGGTCTGGTGGACGACGCCCGTTGGAAGCGCTTTCAACGCAAGTCTCGGAGACTAACTGAGTTACGCGCGTTGGTCGACACGGTGCGGCATGAGGGCAGGACACTCCGGCAGTGGCTTAAGCGCCCGGACGAGGATGGCAAGCGGTTTTCAAAGATGTCCCCCGAGTTGGCTGACCTGTATGCGGAGCCGGACGTTTGGGCCAGCGCGCTGGTCGAAGTTAAGTATGCCGGCTACATCGAGCGCCAGCGGCGCTCCTTGGAGCACTTTCGCCGACTGGAGGACGAGCACATCCCCGATGGATTCAACTTCCAGAACATAAGCCACTTACGTTACGAAGCGGCCGAGCGCTGGACAGCGGTACGGCCGCGAAGCGTCGGGCAGGCGGCGCGCGTGAGCGGGATTCATCCGACGGACATTACGGTGTTGCTGGTGGAGCTGGCCCGCCGTGAACGGGATTCAAGCCACGTGCCGCAGACGCAACGTCCGTAAAAAGCGGTTGCCAGCTCAACCTATTCCGCGTATATTACTATAAGATGGGGTATATGGGTAAACTGGCGAGGCCCGTCATGGGTAAGGATAACTCACAACGCGGATCGACTGACAAGAAGGGCGTCTTCACCACCGGCGAGGTCGCCGAGATCTGCAAGGTCAGCCAGCAAACCGTGATACGCTGCTTCGACAGCGGTCGGCTCAACGGGTTTCGCGTCCCGGGATCCCGCTTCAGGCGGATTCCGCGCGAAAGCCTCATCCAGTTCATGAAAGAGAACAACATCCCGCTCGATCAGCTCGAGATGGGCAAGAAGCGCGTCTTGGTGGTGGACGACGATCCGGCGATCGTCGAGATGCTGGTCGAGCTGCTGGAGCGGGATGGGCGGTTCGAGGTGCAGACCGCCGGAACCGGATTCGACGCCGGCTTGCGCACCAAGGAATTCCAGCCGGACCTCATCGTGCTCGATTACATGCTGCCGGACATCAACGGGAGCGGGGTGATTCGGAGCATACGCTCTGATCCGTCGGTCAAGGATGTGAACATCATCATCGTCTCGGGGGTGGTGAACCGGGAAGACGTCGAGGCGCTGCTCGAATGCGGTGCGGATGATTTCATGCAGAAGCCCTTCAGCATCGAGCAGCTGGTGAAGAGAATCACGGAACTGGTTTGTGAATAGCGGGACTTCGCGCACGGCGGGGGGACCGCAAGAGCTCCCGACGCCGGAGTTGACGTTAACCCATCTCGATACGCTCCCGACGCTGGCACCGGTCGCGGTCAAACTGCTGCAGGTCACGACCGACGACGCCAGCAGCGCACAGAATGTGGTTGAGACGCTCCGCGGCGACCAATCGCTGACCGCCAAGATCCTCTCCATCGCGAACTCCGCTGCGCTGGGCGCGGCGGGCAAGATCACCACGCTGGACCGGGCGGTGGTCCTGCTCGGCTTCAAGGCGGTGCGCGGCATCGTGCTGACCGTCAAGGTCTTCGAATGCCTGACCGCGGGCGAGTTAGCCGGACAGAAGCGGCGCTTCGACCGGGTGGAGTTTTGGAAACACTCGCTCGGGGTGGCCTGTGCGGCCCGGCGACTGGCCGCTCGGCGGAGGCAGCTCCAGATCGATCCCGAGGAAGCGTTCGTCGCCGGGCTGCTGCACGATCTGGGAAAGGTGGCCCTGGACGCGGTCTTCCCCAAGGCGTACGACCGGGTGGCGGCGCAGGCGGAGGAGACGCGGAGCGACATGGTGGATGGCGAACAGGCGGTGCTGGGTGTGGATCACACGGTGGCGGGCCGGCACGTGGCGAAGCGCTGGGGCTTGCCGGGCGATCTTCAGGATGTGATCTGGCTGCACCACGTCTCGGTGGAGACGCTGACACACGGCGCGACCTCGCCGGCGTTGATCGCACTGGTGCAGTTGGCCGACACGTATGTGCGCGAGCAGCGTATCGGTCACTCGGGCAACTACGCGCTCTACGAGCCGTCGGCACAGCTCGCGAAGCACCTCGGATTTGCCGAACCGGACCTCGCGGCACTCGCGCAGGACATGGTCGGTGACGTGGCGCAGTACGCATCGCTGCTCGGGCTGGATCAGGAGACCCCCGAGGGGCTGTACCTCAAGTCGCTGACGCGCGCGAATGCCGAGCTGGGGCGGCTCAACAACGAACTGCTCGGCACGAATCGTCGGCTGTCGGCGGCGGCGCGCTATTTCCAGGCGATCACGCAATTCGATCGGCAGTTGAACGCCTTGGCGGACGTGAGCGCGGTGGTCGCCGCGATGGCGGATGCCTCGGCAACCGCGCTGCAACGCGGCCGGTTGGCGGCGTTCGGCGTGCACGATCGACGCGCGGCAATCGAACTCTGCTGTGTCGGGACCGACGCGCAGCGGCGCATCGCCACGACCGAGCGGCCAACCGAAGAGATGCGTAACTGGCTGCACGAACCGGGCGATGTCATCGCAGCGACGGTCGCGCGGGCTCCGCCAACAGTATGTGCGATGCTGGCGGCGGTGGGGGGGCAGCTCGGCCGGGGCGACTGCTGGCTCCTGCCGATCGTGCACAACGACCAGATTGCCGGAGGGATTGTCTTCCTGTCGGAGCGGGACGAGCGAAGGGCCCTGGTCCCTGAGAGCGAGGAGCTGCGCTCGTTTCTGGCGAGCCTGGGGCTGGCGCTGGGTCGCGCGAACGCCCAGGCGGCGGCGCGGCGACTCTCGGAAGACCTGGCCGAGAGTAACCGTCGCCTGCAACGGATGCAGGCCGAAGCGCTGCGGACGCGGACACTGTCGATCATCGCGGAGATGGCGGCCGGCGCGGGGCACGAACTGAACGGTCCGTTGACCGTGATCTCCGGTCGCGCGCAGTTGTTGCTCGAGAAGGAGCATGATCCGGAGGTGCGGCGCGCGCTCGAGCAGATCTGCAGCAAAGCGCACGAGTGTGCCCAGATCGTCAAGGACCTGATGGACTTCGCCCAGCCCCATCCACCGAAGCCGAGCACGACGGACCTGGGCACCTTGTTAGCAGAAGCCCGGGACGCCTGGCTGGGGCGCACGGGGCTGCCGGCGTCGCGTATTCGGGTTGACGTGCCGGAGGAATCGCAATCAACCGAGCGGCCCACGCTGTTCGCGGACCGCGACCAGATCCGCGTGGTGCTCGACGAAGTCCTGGAGAATGCGCTGGATGCGGTCGCGGGCAACGAGGGAAGCATCTCGATCCTGTGGCAAGCCGACATTCCCGACCCGATCAGCGCGGGATGGCCGGCCGTCCCCATCGAACAAGCACTGGGGGAAAGATCGTCCCGCTGGGTCGAGATCACGGTTCGCGATGCGGGTTGTGGCATGGCTCCGGGAGTCGTGCAGCGCGTCTTCGATCCCTTTTTCTCCCATCGCACGGCCGGTCGTGGGCGCGGCCTGGGACTGGCCCGGGCACAGCGGATCGTGGAAGCGCACGGCGGCCGCATCTGGGCCGTCAGCCAACCCGGCGAGGGTACCGACTTCCACATCGTGTTGCCGCAAGCCGGCGATGAATAGAGACATGCCATCGCTTCCCTAGCTAACGCACGCGCGACACAATGCTCGCATGCATACGCGCCTTCGGTTCCGACGATTGATCTGGGTGGCAGTAGCCCTGGCACTGCTGCTGGGGATCGCGTACGTCCAGGCCACCCGGCCGGAGGGGCTGCGAACCCGGTTGGTCGATCTGCTCGAGGAATTCGACCTGCGCGTCGTACGGATCGGCAGCATCTCGTTCTCGCCGACGGCGGGGCTGGAGGTGCTGGACCTGGAAGTGGCCGCGGGCGAAAGCTCGGTTTGGGCAGGCGTGGCGGAGCTGTCGAACCGGCCCCCACTGTTGCAAGTGCCTCATACGCGTGTCAGCGTGAATCCGTGGATGCTGATGCTCGGCAAGTTCCAGCCGCGCGAGGTGGAACTGGACGCGCCGGCGATCGCGGTGGTTTGGCCGGAGGGTGGCCGATCGCCGTCGAACCTGCGCGGAACCGGTTGCCTGGCATTGCCGGGCGAGATACCGGCGGGTCTCCCGCGACTGCGGGCTAGCCGGGCCGAAATCAGCGTATTCGCCGCCAAGGACGACCAGCTTCACCTGCAATGGCGCCGGGTGGTTGATGGACGGGGGACGTTGTCCGACCGCAACGGATCTGAGCCGCGGGCCTACGTGCTGCGTTTCGACCGGGTCGGTAGCCTCGCCGGCATCAAGCACGGACCGGGTGCTCCGCAAGCGGAAGTGCGTTTACAGGAGGGATGGTTAATCGCCGAGTCGGGCTGGGTTGACCTCGAGCTCGAGCAGGAGCTGGTTCCGGAGCGTTGGATCGAGTTCGCCCGGCGTCTGGACCTCTCCGGGCGGGCGCGCGTGAAACGAATTGCGCTCGATTCCACCGGTGTGGCTTGCGCGGAAGTTGAGGGCGATCGTCTGCGCTGCGTGCTTCCGGTCGAAACCGGCACTGAAGACGTGGTCGCCGATCGCTTTGCTCAACTTGCGGACACGGCGGTCGCGGTTTCGTTCGAGCGGACCGACCGGTTGACCGAGGGTCGATCTGGTGGGCCTCGTGGCCGGTTGAAGCTGCGACTCGAGGGCCGGCTCAACGACGCGACGGCGATGGTCGACCTGACTGTCGACGATATCGCCGATCGTCCTCGTCCAAGCGTCAGCGCGGGCGAGCAGACGGCGGCAAACCTGCTCGATGACTTCGAACTTGGGGCGTACCGCGCCGAGATGCGTGTCGACGGACTGACGCTCCCGACGCTGAAAGACAATCCACGTTTCGTCACGTCGGAATGGCTGCCCGAGGCCTTGCGCTCGTGGATCCGTAAGTACGACGCCGAGGGACGCGTGAACCTGCGTGTCACCGTGGATGGTGGCGGTCCGCAGGAGACGCTCCGCTATCGCGGCGAGCTGGAAGCACTGGACGGCTCGTGCCGGTACTTCCGCTTTCCTTATCGCATCGCGGATGCCCGCGGGCTGGTGCGGTTTTCCAACGATGGGATCGTCTTCGACGGTCTGTACGGGCGTCATGGTACGAATCGCATCCGGCTGGACGGCCGGCTGCTCAACTCGAAGTCCTGGACAGGGTTCCAGCTCTCGTTTCGCGGCCACAACGTGGTCTCCGACGCCGACCTGTACGCGGCGTTACCGCCGGAGTATCAGGCCTTGTGGCGGAGTGCGTCGCCGGTCGGTTTGTGGGATGTGCAGGTCGGGTTGGCACGGGAGCAAGGATCGGCGGAGACGGGCTCGCGTCCAACGGAGGTTCACGTGGACGCCCGGTTGTTGTCCGGCAGCCTCAAGCTGGACGATGGGAGCCTCCTCGAGTACGCCGACGGTTTGATCCACATCGCCGGGGGACAGGTCGAGCTCGACGATCTGCACGGCTATCTGGACGGCGCCCTGGTGCGCGTGAACGGGATACTGCAGTCCGGCGACGATGCGTCCCCGCAATACGACGTGCATGTCGAAGTCGCCGACGCTGCCCTGCAGCGCACCAGCGAGGTGCACGACGGGGAAGGGCGTTTCATCAGCCAGTTTGAGTTCGAGGGCGCCGGCAATGTCTGGGCGCAGCTCTGCTCTGGTGACCGCGGTCCGAGTCACTACGCCATCAACATTACCGACGGGGTGTTGACCGGATTTGACGCGTGCGACCCGTGGACGCGGGCCGCCGGTTGGATCTCTTTGCGTGGCGATGAACAGCGCATCCGCACGCTGACGGCGCGACGTGAAGGCGGGGAGTTGGCCGTCTCCGGCGCGCTGCCGACACAGCTCGGGCTGCATTCCCCGATCGTGCTCGACCTACGCGCCTCCGATCAGGATCTGGAACGGTTGCTGCGGCAGTTGGTGCCGGGCCGGTGGTCGAACCTTCGCGAAGCACTCGGGCTGGCCGGCCGCGGGAAACTCACCGCCCAGTTTCATCCGCAAGAAATGGAGGGCGGGCACGAACAACAGGCGGCGGAAATCCGGCTCGAGGCCGAGCGGATGCGACCGACGCCCTTGCCGCTCGACCTGCGCGACATCATGGCCACGCTCACGCTGCACGCCAGCGGGTTCGAGTTGCACGAAGCCACGGCCCGGTACGGCAAGCAGGGGCAACTCACGGTCAGCGGTCACGGCGGCTGGTCGGGGGGGAGTCTCTGGACGGACATCTGCGTCGAAGCATCGGACGTCGAGCTTCAACCCGAACTGGTGCAGGCGATGCCGAAACCGCTCGCCGCGCTGCTGAAGCGCATGGCTCCCCGGGGACACCTGCGACTGCGGCTCGACCAGGTGCTGCTGACCGGCACGAAGCAACCGGAGTGGAACATCGTCGGAGAGATTCTGCTCGATGACGCCGAGCTGAACGTCGGTCTCCCGTTGAGCGGATTCGCGGGGTGCCTGAGGGGGAGCTGTAGAATCCGCCCCGACGGGCGGATGGAACTGGACGCCCAGTTCACGATCGACCGCGGCCGGCTCGCCGACCGGCCGATCGAGCGCTGGGAGGGCCGCATCGTTTGCCGGCCCGACGGCAAGCGGGTGGAGCTCGCCGAAGTACGCGGGCGGCTGTGCGACGGGGAGGTCGTCGGCTTCGCGGAGATCGATCCCGATACATCGACCTACGACCTCTCCTTCACGCTGCACGACGTCAGCCTCGAGCAGTTCCTGCCACGTCGAGAGAATAAGTCTGGCCGGGCAATCCGGGGCCGACTCGACGGACACATCTTCGTGCGCGGCGACACCGAGAACGCGGCCCAGCGTGGTGGCGGGGGCGAGCTCCGCATTCGGGGGACCTCGCTGGCCTCGAGCCCGATTACGGCTTCAGTGGCTGAAGCCAGCCAGCGGGAGACACGCTCGATCAGCGATGAGGTCGATCAGGCTGAGGTGCGGTTTGTCTGGGAGGGTGAGGAGCTGAAGCTCACCAGGGTTGACATTCATTCACGCGATCTGCGTTTGATCGGCATGGGTAGCTGGAAGATGTCCAGCGATGTAATCTCGCTGACGCTACTGGGCGCCACGCCCGAGAACGCCCCCCGGCT
>Ga0180434_10006138_pt1 | contig 13902 bp, 9 predicted proteins | sample SS_ome_7_FD_132453 | JGI IMG/M metagenome (GOLD analysis project Ga0180434, IMG submission 132453) | Hypersaline lake sediment archaeal communities from the Salton Sea, California, USA - SS_1_D_2 metaG | ecosystem: Environmental > Aquatic > Non-marine Saline and Alkaline > Hypersaline > Sediment... | reverse complement strand
GGGCGGAACGATGAAGAGGAAGAACTCAGAGACATCGCGCGGTTTCTCCGTGACCTGGGAGAGGACGTTCCCTGGCACGTGAGTGCCTACTATCCCACGTACAAGATGACCGATAGCCCGAGGACGCCCTTGAAGTCGCTCCGGCGTGCCTGGGAGATCGGAAGGGAAGAGGGTTTGCTGTTCGTGTACACGGGCAACGTGCCGGGAGACGTGGGAGAGAACACAATCTGCCCGCAGTGCGGTGCGTGCGTTATCCGCCGGCATGGGTTTCAGGTCTTATCTATGGATCTCGAGCAGGGGAGATGTCATCAGTGTAAGAGGGAAGTGCCGGGACGGTTTGATTGAGGTCAGAGGCCAAGAGAGGAAAGCCACTAGAATCGGGCACGGGCACGCACACGGGCACGGGCACGAGGCGGGTGGGGCGAGTGAGGGCGGATGCAGGATAACAAGGAAGCCATTGAACTAAACAGAATAGATGAATTTCTCTGGGAGATCCCGGCGACGGGGCGCATGCGCGTGCCGGGCAGGATCTACGCGGACGAGCGACTCATGCAGGCCGGGCAAGAGGATCGGAGCGTGAGGCAGGTTGCCCACGTGGCCGAGTTGCCCGGAATTGTGGGATACAGTCTCGCCATGCCGGACATTCACTGGGGATATGGGTTTCCCATCGGCGGGGTGGCTGCAACGAAACTCGACGGGGGCGTGATTTCCCCCGGGGGCGTTGGCTACGATATCAACTGCGGTGTGCGCCTCGTTGCGACGGCCCTCGAGGAGAAGAGGGTCCGTGAGCGAATTCGCGAGATCGTCCAGACCCTCTATCAGCACGTCCCCTCCGGCGTGGGTTCCTACGGGGCCATCGAGAAGCTCTCGGACAAGGCCCTGCGGGATGTTCTCAGAAAGGGGAGCCGCTGGGCCGTGGACAGGGGATACGGCAGAGAGGAAGACCTGGAGAGAACCGAGGACCGGGGATGCATGGAAGGCGCCGACCCTGCCAAGGTGAGCGAAAGGGCGATCAAGCGGGGGCTCGGGCAGTTGGGGACCCTGGGCTCGGGCAATCATTTCATCGAAATCGGGGTCGTGGACACCGTGTACGATTCGCGGGTGGCCGGTGTTCTCGGGCTCGAGGAGGGACAGGTTACGTTGCTGGTCCACACAGGGTCCCGGGGATTCGGGTACCAGGTCTGTGACGATTCCCTGAAAGTGATGCAACACGTCGTTCGGAAGTACGGCATCGAACTTCCCGACCGCCAGCTCGCTTGCGCCCCCCTGGACTCGAAGGAGGGGAAGGACTACCTGGCGGCTATGGCCTGTGCAGCAAACTACGCCTGGGCGAACCGGCAAATCATCATGGCGCTGGCCAGAGAGGCCCTGGGCGAGGCTCTCCAGGCCTCTGCCTCAGACTTGAAGATGCGCCTCGTCTACGACGTGAGCCACAACATGGCCAAGCTCGAAGAGCACATCTGGAAGGGCGAGACCCTGAAGGTGTGCGTGCACAGGAAGGGAGCCACCCGTGCCTTCCCCGAAGGGCACCCGAAGGTCCCGTCCCCCTACCGTGCTGTGGGGCAGCCGGTCCTGATCCCGGGGGACATGGGGCGGTCATCCTTTGTGTGTGTGGGCACGGGCAGGGCCATGGAACAGACCTTTGGGTCCTCGTCCCACGGAGCGGGCAGGGTGATGAGCCGCTCCCAGGCCAAGAAGGCGGCCAAGGGCCGCAGCCTTACCCAGGAACTGGCGAACAAGGGAATTCACGTGATGGCAGAGGGGCGCACCACCCTGGCCGAGGAGATGCCCGAGGCCTACAAAGACGTGGAGCGTGTAGTGAACGTGATGCACAATGCCGGAATCAGCAGGAAGGTGGTCCGTCTCCGACCCATTGGTGTGGTAAAAGGGTAACTATGGATCGTCCCAGTCTCTTTCCTCGAAACGCTCCGAATTACAACCTCGCACTACACATTTTGAGCAACATCTGACATTCGCTGAGGCCCGCCTGGAAGTGTAACGTTCTGCGTCAGAGTTACAATTCCCTACCAATTGGGTAGGGCTGAAGAGTTTGAGCAAAACTGTTTATCTTCCCGCCTCAAGGACCAACCCCCATATGTAGTGGTCGTCCGACCCATCCGTGATTTCATAATCTCATTGAAAAAACGATATTATCTGCCCTATACTGGGTGAGTATTCCACCCCCACAGGGAGATGAACCATGCGTAAGACTCTTGTCCTGCTGATGGCGGTTCTTCTGTTGATACCTGTGGTGGCTATGGCACAGAACAATCCGCCAGTAGCCGATGCAGGGCCTCACCAAAACATCTACGTAACGGATTCTGTAGTGCTTCACGGAACAGCGGATGACCCGGACGGAGATCCGATCCTAGCCTGGCAATGGGAGGTCGTCTCAGCTCCAACGGGCAGTACCTACGACCTTGCTGAAGCCGATACGTCGGATCCAACTTTCTCCACTGACACGTTGGGTGACTACATCATCACACTCAGTGCTTCGGATGGTTCCGCGTGGAGCGAACTCGTCGCCACCATGGTTGTTGCAATCGAATACCAAGGAGGTAATAGTCCGCCGATGGTCTGGACGGAGCCTGGAGGAATGATGTGGCTGGGCGATTCTATCGTGCTCCACGGGAGTGCCGATGATCCTGATGGAGACCCGGTCTTGGGTTGGCAATGGGGGATAGTTACCGCTCCTTCGGGAAGCAGTCCTCTCTTCACGGGTACTGATACGCCTGAGCCCAGCTTCACGCCTGACATGGAGGGCAGTTATAGCTTTTCGGTCATCGCATGGGACGGTCTCGCATGGAGTGAACCTGCAGTGACCACGGTTGGGGTCGATGAATACCATGCAACAAATGACCCCCCTATTGTAGATGCAGGACCATCTCAGACGGTCTTCTTGGGTGATGTTGCCTGTCTGCACGGAACGGCCGAAGACCCGGATGGTGATGAAGTCATCCTCTGGGAGTGGGAGGTTATCTCTGCTCCGGCCGGGAGTACATACGGCTTGATGAGCGCCGATACCGCTGACCCCGTCCTCTCCACCGATACGCTAGGTGACTATGTGATCACGCTCAGGGCGATGGATGACCGTTTTGAATGGAGCGAGCTCGATGCCACTCTCGTTACCTTTGTGGAGAATCAAGCCCCGACAGCTGTTGTCTCGGCTTCCCCTCTTTCCGGTCCAGCACCGTTGACCGTGGATTTTGACGGCACTGGCAGCTCTGATCCTGAAGGTGGTGAGTTGTTTTACGACTGGCACTTCGGAGACCTCTCAAACGGCACCGGTCCGACACCAACGCACGAATATGAAGCCGTCGGCATCTATATCGGGCGACTCATGGTAACCGATGACCACGGCAACATCGACTTTGATACTGTCGAGATCACCGTCACTGCCGACAACGGGCCATGCAGCGGGCCATGATGGCCCACCATATCTTGTGGGCCTTAGGGTTCGGTCTGCGCTGAACACTTCTGCCATCAGGTTGAAAGGAGTCAAGATGAAAAGAAACATCATCATTCTTTCAGTGCTTTTCCTCTTCGTGTCAGCATTGCTCGTTTCAACAGCGGCATCAGACACTCTTGAAACTTCTGAAAGCATAATCACGACGTCGTCAGCTTACGAGACGACTCCAACACTCGGCAATGACGGGACCACGGATTTAGTTGTTTATACCTCAAAGCAAGTCCTTGGCGGTGGAGCGCTTGGTCCCGGCGATATCTGGTACCAGCCTCTGGTGGACGGCGAGCCCAGCGGCCAGCCGGAGCAGGTGACCTCGGGCGATACAGACGATCAGCTCAACGATGTCTCCGGCGACTACATCGTCTTTACCGCCTATGATAGTGTTACCTCAAGTTCGGGCAGCATCATCGCTTACCAGATCTCCGATCCTGGCCTGTCTACCCTGGGCACGGCCACCATCATCCAGGAGCCGAAGATCCACGGAAGCCGTGTGGTGTGGCGCGAGGGCGGCGCGTTATCCGCCACGGTGATGTATTTTGAGGTGGGTTGGATCGGTTACGGCTTCGAGCCACGCCAACTCGCCGGGCCCGTTCCGCCCACCTTCGCCCTGGAGATCGGCAGCCGATTCGCGGTGTGGGCCGAGCTGGAGGGCGGCACATACGATGTCTACGCCTACGACTTCTTCCTAATGACGCAGGTGCGCGTCACCGATACTCCGACGATCGACGAGCGCCAACCGGCCACCAGCGGAGAGTGGATCGTGTGGCAACAGCAGGAAGGCACCACCAGCACCATCGAGGCGATCCACATGATCACCCTTGAGCGGGTAACCATCGACAACGGCGTGGCAAACTATAATCCGAGCGTCGACGGCGATATCATAGGCTGGGAATCGGATGTCGGCGGCAATTTGGACATTTGGATCTATAGTATTTCAAGAGGTGAGTCCTTTCAGGTAACCGAGGGCCTAGAGGACCAGTACCTGAATGACGTGTTCGGCAATAGGGTCGCCTATGTTGAAATGAGTAGTGGGTCCGAAGATGTTTATGTATCAACCTTTGAGTTTGTAGAGGAACCTCCCCCGGCATGGGGCGAAGCCTCCGTGGTTGGGATGCAGTCCGCTGCTCCGTCAAAGGGTCTGAACTGTCTTATTGGACTGCTTATCCCTATCGGTGGTGTGCTATTTTGGAAGGGGTTTCGGAAGAGGAAATAGGTAGAGCATTTCGTCCACCGTGGCCGTACCGCAAGGCGGTTGCCCACAACATCTTGGGGTGGGCAGTAGCGTCCTCAAGATTAACACTTCTGATACACCTGCGTTCGATCCGCCTCTCTCCAGTTGAAGTGTTTCGAATAACATATGTGAATCCTACTGTCTTGGTGTGCGTTTCACCCGATGATCAGAATGTGTTCCGACCTTTTTAAAACATTATCATGGCAGCTAGAATTTTCTTGACCCCGCGCAAAGCACCATCGTAAACTACGGTCAACATCACAATGGAAGAGGAGAGGAACATGCGTGATCACGAGGGCGCCTTGGCCCGGATTGCAGTCGTGTTGATGGTCGTCGTCTTCTGTGCTCTGCCCACCGGAACGGCGGCGGATGTCTCGTTCGCCCCGAGCGTGGGCTACAGCACCGGGTCCAATCCTTACCAGTTGGCCATCGGAGACCTGAACCTGGACGACAGCCCGGACCTGGCCGCGGGGAATTTCTTCGGCAACAGTGTTTCGGTGCTATTGGGAAATGGGGACGGAAGTTTCCAGGCCGCGGTCAACCATACGGCTGGTGGGCCAGTATACTGTATCGCCATGGGCAAGTTGAACGGGGACGACTTTCAGGACCTCGTGGTAGGCGCAACGCTTTATTTCGAAGTGTGGTTGGGGAACGGGGACGGCACCTTTCAGGCCGCGACGTATTTGCCTTACCTGGGGGGTGGTAGCGACATCGCCTTGGAAGATCTGAACGGGGACGATGTGCTGGATGTGGTTACGGCCAGTGGGAATTTTGCGCTGGTATTCCTGGGCACCGGGGACGGTGCCTTTCAGACGCCCGCGAGTTACGCCGTCGGGGCTGACTCCATGGCTGTGGCTATAGGGTTGCTGAACGCAGATGCCCACCTGGATCTGGCCGTGACGAATGCCGACAGCGACAACATGTCCGTTCTGTTGGGCAACGGAGACGGCACGTTCCAGACCGCGGTGAACTACGCGGTGGGAGAGCAACCCTGGGGGGTGTCCGTCGGGGACCTGAATGAAGATGGTGCGGCTGACCTGGTCGTGGCAAATTCTCTTGACGGCAACTTATCGATGCTCCTCGGCAACGGAGACGGCACGTTCCAGGCGGCGGTCAACTACGGGACGGACCTGTTGGAACCGAAGTCGATCGGGGTGGGGGATTTGGACGGAGACGGTCACCTGGACATGGCCGCAGCGGCGCCTATGCCGGGAGGCGTGTCCGTGTTCCTGGGAAAGGGGGACGGGACCTTTCACATTCCGGTGATTTTTGGGGATATGGCGGGTCAGGGGGAGATCGGGGTAGAGGATCTCAACGATGACGACAAGCTGGACCTGGTGACGACCAGTTTCCATGGCGCGACCATTTCTGTGTCTATCAATACCACCGTGATTGATGACGGGGACGGAATCGCCGGCGTGATCGATACCCTGCCGGACGAGTATTCAAACGGTTTCTCGGACATAGGCCTTGATCCGCCGGGCACGACGAGCGGGACGATAACGAATCGAGGAGATCAGATCCTGACGATAACCGACGAGGCGAATCCGAGCGGAGTGAGGATTGCCGCGGACCCCTCCGGTGGGGCGACAAACGCCACCGTGAGCGTTTGCGGTGGTCTTGTGACGTTGTCTTTTGGCCCTGGAGACGAAGTAATTGTGACCTGTGGGAGTGCGGAAATGGAGGCGGTTGTCGGACCCGTCGAGGGTGTCATCGGTGGAGAGATTGCGATCGTCGTGCCCGGCGGCGCTACGGCAACGGTGACGGAGTTAATCGAGAATACGTTTCAGATTGAGAATACCGGCGGTTCGGGAACGATCTCGGTGGAGTATGAAGGGGAGATTACCGAACTGAATGCGGGCGAGAATACTATTATAGACGTTACTCAATCAGGCACTTGCGCCGCTTCTGCGGCGGCTTCAACTTTCGGGGCCAGTCCAGTACGCCATGTCTCCGACTTGGGGAGGCACCTTGTCTACCTCCTGCTCCCGCTGGCCGCGCTGATCGGGCTGATGATTTGTCGAAGGAAGAGGTAGGAATCCGGCGCGATTTTGGCTGATTGATGGGGCGGTGTTCGTATTGGAGGCCGCCCTTTTTTCTGAAATCGGGGACAGCCACTGAAATCGGGCACGGGCACGAACCGCTAGAGGTTCGACCATGAAATGACGGCTCGATTTGTGCCGGGCGACTTTGCGGGGGGAGGGAGAGACGGAGCCCAAGCAAATTGAGACGTGACAGGTTATAGCATCTACTCCCTGATCTGGCCCTGACCGCGAACGATGAACTTCGTGGTGGTCAGCTCCTTGAGGCCCATGGGGCCGAAGGCGTGGAGCTTGCTGGTGCTGATGCCGATTTCGGCACCGAGACCGAATTCGAAGCCGTCGCTGAAGCGCGTCGAGGCGTTGACCATGACCGTGGAAGACTGTAGCTCCCTCAGGAATCGTTCCGCCCGACCCTCATCCCGGGTGACGATCGATTCGGTGTGAAGCGACCCGTAACGGTCGATGTGCTCCATCGCCTCTTCCATGCTGGCCACGACCTTTACCGACAGGATCAGCTCCAGGTATTCTGCGCCCCAGTCTTCTTCCGTAGCCGGCTTGGCGTCCGGGACGTGGGTGAGGGTGGCCGGACAACCGCGAATTTCTACGCCCTCTTTCTGCAGGGCTGCCGCTATCTCGGGCAGAAGGGTTTTCGCTTCCTTTTCGTGAATGAGGAGGGTCTCCATGGAATTGCACACTCCGGGCCGCTGAACCTTTGCATTCACGCAGATCCGCCTGGCCATCTCGGGGTCGGCCCCCTGGTCCACGTAGACGTGGCAGACGCCCTTGTAGTGTTTCAGGACCGGGATCCTCGAATTCTCCACCACGAACCGGATCAAGCCTTCCCCACCCCTGGGTATGATGAGATCGATCGTTTCTTCCTGTTTGAGCATTTCGAGTACCGCGGCCCGGTCGGTCGTTCCGATGAGCTGCACCGCGTGTTCCGGGAGGCCGGAGGCCTGACAGGCTCGGGCCAGCAGGATGGCCAGCGCCCGGTTCGAATGAATCGCCTCGGAACCGCCGCGCAGCAGCACCGCGTTTCCGGACTTCAAGCAGAGTGCGGCTGCGTCTACCGTCACGTTGGGCCTGGCCTCGTAGATGATGCCGATCACGCCCAGGGGAATGCGCATCTTCCCTATCTCGAGCCCGTTGGGTCGCTTCCATGTGCTCACGATTTCGCCCACAGGATCGGCCAGGGCCGCTACCTCTTCCAGGCTCTTGCAGATCTGGTCAAGGGTCTTGTCCGAGAGGGTGAGCCGATCGACCATGGCCGGGGACAGGCCCTTTTCCTTCGCAGCAGCCAGGTCCTTCCGGTTGGCCTCCTGCAGGGCGGCGGCGTTCTCCCGGATCTCGCGGGCGGCCTCGTGGAGGGCCTTGTTCTTGTCATCGGTCCGCATATTGGCCAGCCGGAGAGATGCCTCCCGAGCCTTCTTCGCCATATCGATTACATCGGTCATTCCTATCTCCTTACGACCCGTGCCCGACCAATTTGCCCACGCAGGCTTGTAGCTCCTACCCCTGTTCAATGCTTCGCCGTTACCACCATTTCGTCCCGGTGAATGATTTCGTCCCGGAGTCTGTACCCCAGGACGGATTCGATCTCCGCACTCTGCCTGCCCGCGATCCGCTGAATCTCTTCGGAAGAGTAATTCGTGATCCCCCGGGCCCATTCCGTTCCGTTTTCGTCGAGGCATGCGACCATCTCACCGTTGTCGAACCGGCCTCGTACTTCTACCACCCCGGAGGAGAGAAGGCTCTTTCCCCTGTGGACAATGGCCTGGACGGCTCCGTCGTCCAGGACCAGTTCCCCCTTCTTCCGCAGGGTGTATGCGATCCAGTGTTTCTTGTGGGTGAGCCGATCCTTGAGGGGCGCGAAAAAGGTGCCGATCGGTTCCCCGTCCAGAATCCCTGTGAGCACGTTCGGTCGTCTGCCGTCTGCAATTACGGCGGGATGGCCCGCCTCGGTTGCGATCCGCGCGGCCTCGATCTTCGTGGCCATTCCACCCGTGCCCAACGGGTCGGACGGCCCTTTGGCCATCCTGCGGAGTTCCGGGGTAACCTCCTTTACGAACGGGATCGGCTCTGTCCCCGGCCCTTCCGCGCCCTCCCAGGCACACAGGCCGGGGGCGTCCGTCAGAAGGATCAGGATGTCCGCATCCGCCAGGATCGTCACTCGGGCCGAGAGGTTGTCGTTGTCCCCGAACTTGATCTCCTCCACCATGACCGTGTCGTTCTCGTTCACGATCGGTATGACCGAAAACTGGAGAAGCTTGAACAGCGTGTTCCGTGCGTTCAGGTAACGCCTTCGGTGGCTCAGATCGTCCCGGGTCAGCAGCACCTGGGCTGCCCGCTTCCCGTGCCGGTCGAGGGCCTGCTGGTACATGCCCATGAGCTGGGTCTGCCCGATGGCGGCCAGGGCCTGCTTTTCCGGGATACTGGTGTTCGGGTGCGTCGGTTCGAGCAGGGTGCGTCCTGCCGCGATGGCGCCGGACGAGACCAGGATGATCTCCTTTCCCGCTTCCGAGAGGCGGATCACCTGGTCCACGATCGAATCGAAGACCGCCGTGGTGAGCCTTCCCTCCTCGCCCGTGAGGACGTGCGTGCCTATCTTGACGACGATTCGTCGGGCCGTTTCCATGTAGCGGGCGTGTTCCATGAGAGCATCATAAGAGAAAGAAGAATTCGCGGTCAACAGCAACGAAAGGGGAGGGTCATTGCCAGCCCGGTTCCCCGTGTGCTAAAGACCTGAGTTGTGGATGCACTTCGTCCGGCACGGGGAAAGGGGAACCAAGATGAGCGAAGACAGGCGAGATGGGAACATACCGGTACTGTTTGTCAGTGGCGATACCCTGCCGGAGGGCTGGGAGAAGAGCGTCCTGGCCGTTTGGGAGAAGGGGGGGAGCTATCCCACCGAATACGACAAGGAAGGGGAGGCCCCCAGCCTCGACGCTACCATGACTCTCGTGATCGAGAAGCCCTTTGAAGAACCACGCCTTCACCGGGCCTTCCCCGGGGCGATCGAGGACCTGGAGAAATACCGGCTCGAAGTTGTCGATGGGGTTCACGATCATTGGATCCGGCCCGAAGAGGGCAAATGGACTTATACGTATCACAAAAGGTTGTTCGATTATCAGGTCCAGGAAGACCTGGCCGGCGGCGGGGAAGGCCCCTTTGCCGGCGTGGCCCAGATGGACTACCTCGTGGAGAAACTCTCGCAAGTGCCCTACTCGCGGCGGGCACAGGCCATCACCTGGATGCCCACCCTGGACCCGAAGACCGATGACCCGCCCTGTTTACAGAGAGTCTGGTGCCGCCTCGCAGAGGGGACGGATGGTGAACTCTACCTGAACATGAACACGCACTGGAGAAGCCGGGACGCGTACAAGGCTGCCTTCATGAACATCTATGCCCTGACCGATTTGCAGCGAACCCTTGCCGAGCAGATCGCAGAGCGCATGGGGAGGCCGGTACGGGTGGGCAGGTACGTGGATGTTACGGATTCCTACCACATCTACGGTTCTTATCTCGAGGAGGTGGAGGAGCGTTTCCTGCGGAGCATCCGTGACCGGTCCTTCGAGCAGAGGACGTGGCGGTCCGACAACGCGATCATCCAGGACGGAATCCAAAGGGGAAGGGACCAGATCGAGCAAGAGAAGAAGGAACAGGGTTAGCATGGCAATCAGGATTCTTCCTCGAGAATTGACGGAAAAGATTGCTGCCGGCGAGGTCGTGGAAAGGCCCGCGTCGGTCGTCAAGGAACTTGTCGAAAATGCGCTCGACGCGCAGGCCACGAGCGTTCTGATCGTGGTCGGCAAGGATGCGATCGACCATCTGGAGGTGCTCGATGACGGAACGGGCATGCGCCCGGACGAGGTTCCCCTGGCCTTCGAGCGGCACGCGACGAGCAAGATTGCCTCTTACCAGGATCTCACCCGGATTGCTTCGCTGGGGTTTCGTGGCGAGGCGCTTCCGAGCATAGCAGCGGTTGCGGACCTGGAGATCGAAACGAAGATCGAAGAGGCCCCCCTGGGGATCCGGGTGCAGATGAAGGCCGGCACCCAACCGGTTCAGCAGGAGGTCGGCATGCCGCGGGGAACACGCGTCATCGTCCGAAATCTGTTCCGCACGACCCCGGCTCGGCGCAAGTTCCTGCGGTCGAAGCAAACCGAGGCGGGACACATACTCGACACCTTCATCCGGCTTTCCCTGTCCAGGGTGGGGGTGTCCTTCCAGCTCAAACGTTCGGGAAAGCTCTGGGTCAACGCCCCTCGCGCCGAAGACCTGCGTCAGCGGGTCGCGCAACTCCTGGGGTGGGAGTTCGGCGAGGGGCTCCAGCCCGTGTCGGGCAGCAAGGACGGGTATGGCGTGGAGGGCCTGGTCGGGCCTTCTGAAATCAACAGGGTCACCTCCAGGGGCATGTTGCTGTTCGTCAACGATAGGCCCGTTCGCGACCAGCAGCTTCAGCGCGCGATCCGGTCTGCCTATCAGGGGCGGTTGCCGAAGGAGCGTTTTCCGGTGGCCGTCCTGTTCTTCACGGTTCCGTATGACGAGGTGGATGTGAATGTGCATCCCGCCAAGATGGAGGTTCACTTCTCCCGCCCCCAGAAAATACGCGACCTGCTCCTCAAGTCTCTTTCGGACGTAATCCACAGAACGCCATGGCAGGAGAGAAGGCCGACCTGGCAGGAAGGACCGCCCGCAAGCCCAATACAACCCCGGGGCGCGGCACCACGCGAGGCCCCGAGTCCTCTGCCTCCGGGATCTCCATCATCCCCCAGGCCTTACGAGCGGGAGGTCGTGGCCCCACCCTTTGTGGGGCGTGAAGTTCACGAGGAGACCCGATCGCCGCCGCAGCCACCGGGCGACACAAGCGAGGCGAAGGAAAAGGGCAGGGTGGTGGAGCCTCTCTTCTCGAGCTTCCGCATCATCGGCCAGTACAGGGGTTCCTATCTGGTCTGCGAGTATGGCGACCGTCTCATGCTCGTCGACCAGCATGCGGCCCACGAAAGAATCGCCTTTGAGAAGCTCGAGGAGGCCTTTGCAAGCGAAGGGATATCCAGGCAACCCCTCCTGGTCCCGCAGGTGGTCGAACTGCCTCCGCGGGAAGCCGAGTGCCTGAAGAGACACCTCGACTCCCTGATGGAGTGCGGCCTGGAGGCGGAGTTCTACGGGGGCAGGAGCTTTGTCGTCAAGGCGCTGCCTGCCTTGCTCGGAAAGATCGATCCGAAACCGCTCCTGCAGGATGTGGCAGAAGAGCTTACCGAACTCGAACGGACGAAACAGCTCGACCTTCTCCGCACGCACGTGCTTGCGCGTGTTGCGTGCCATTCCGTCATTCGTGCAGGCCGCATGATGGAGTGGAAGGAAATGGAGGCCTTGCTCGAGCAACTCGACGCAAAGCCGGGCCTTCTCAGCTGTCCCCACGGGAGGCCCGTGATGATCTCCTGGTCCCTGCGCGAAATCGAGAGGAAATTCCACAGGACTTGAAAGCTTCTACCATGCACCCGAAGAGGATCCTCGTGCTCGTGGGACCGACGGCGGTAGGGAAGACTTCCCTGGCCCTGCAGTTGGCCCCGGAGTTGAACGCGGAGATCGTAAGTGCCGATTCGATGCAGATCTACCGGGGCATGGACATCGGGACGAGCAAGCCGACCGCCGAAGAGAGACAGAGGGTTGTTCACCACCTGATCGACGTGGTGGATCCGGACGAATCCTTTCACGCGGTACAGTTTCAGGAGGAGGCCGATCGCGCGATCGAAGACATCCAAGCCCGGGGCAAGACCGCCATGATCGTGGGTGGAACGGGCCTCTACATCAAGGTGCTCCTGCACGGATTGTTCGAAGATCCGAGTGTAGACAAGTTCGAGAAATGGGAGGAAAAGCTTAATCATTACAAATCTTTAGGAGAAAATCCTCATAGAACACTTGAGTCATTGGATCCGGCCGCGGCCCATCGTATCCATCCGAATGATCACGTGCGCGCCCGGAGGGCCCTGGAGGTATTCCTTCGAACCGGGAAGAGCATAACCGACTTGCAGAAGGAGCATGGATTCAAACAGGATAGGTACGAAGCGCTAACAATCGGGTTGACCATGGACCGGGAGCGACTCTTCGAGCGTATCAATACAAGGGTCGATGAGATGGTTCGTGCGGGGCTTGTGGAAGAGGTGCGAACCCTGATGGCCAGGGGCTACTCCGCGGATCTGCCCTCTATGAGGAGCCTGGGCTATCGACACGTGACGAAGGTCATAGCGGGCGAAATGGAGAACTCGGAGGCTGTTCGCCTCTTCAAGAGGGACACCCGGCGGTATGCGAAGCGCCAGTACACGTGGTTCAACAACCAGGAGCAGGTGGGGTGGTTGACGGCCCCATTTCGGACAGAAAAAATCTTTGAGACAATTCGGGGCTTTCTGGGAGCGATGTAAAAGCAGTTTGTCGAGAATCCCGAATCTTGGAGAATTTACTTTAACCGGAAAGGGTTTCGTTTAGAACTCCCTTGATTTTTGAATTCGTATCCATATAATTTTCCTAACGTTTCTCCCGTATGGGGCAACCAGCGAACCCTCACGACCTTTCCAGGAATCATGGCTACAAAACGGAAAACGAAGAAGAAGGCAAGTCCGGCGAAGCCGAAAAGGGCTTCACGAGCCGGAAAGAAGGGCCCGGCCGGGGAGGATATTGGTGTGTTCCGGGAGGAGATCGACAGGATCGATGATGTAATCCTTGAGCTCCTCAACAAGCGGGCCAACCTGGCCATCGAAATCGGCAAGGAGAAGAAGCGTCGCAACCTCGAGTACTACTCCTCGCAGAGGGAACGATCGATCTTCAAGAGGCTGTCTTCGAAGAACGATGGCCCCTTCCCGAATGAAGCCCTGCGTGCCGTGTATCGGGAGATCATGTCCGCCTCCCTGTCGTTGGAAAAACCGTTGAGGGTTTCGTTCCTCGGACCGCGCGCCACGTTCACGCATCTGGCCTGCCTGCAATACTTCGGTCGTTCGAGCCAGTTCATACCGGAAAAAAACATACGGAGCGTGTTCGAAGGCGTGGAAAGGGAGAGAGTGGATTACGGAGTCATCCCCATCGAGAACTCCACCGAAGGAATCGTGAGTCACACCCTCGACATGTTCATGGAATCGGACCTCACGATCTTCTCGGAGATCATGTTG
>Ga0180434_10006136_pt1 | contig 13903 bp, 14 predicted proteins | sample SS_ome_7_FD_132453 | JGI IMG/M metagenome (GOLD analysis project Ga0180434, IMG submission 132453) | Hypersaline lake sediment archaeal communities from the Salton Sea, California, USA - SS_1_D_2 metaG | ecosystem: Environmental > Aquatic > Non-marine Saline and Alkaline > Hypersaline >... | reverse complement strand
TGGCGCCGTAGATTTTCTTGAGCTGGCCGTTCTGGTAACTGGCGAGCGTAAGAGTCGCCTGGGTGGATCCGGCGGCGCCGGCGGGGACGTCGTCGAGGACGTAGACGCCGGTATTGAGTCCGAGTCCGACGGCGGGGAGGAACGTCGCCATGCCGGCGGGGCTGGCGGAGCCGCCGTAGAAATGCGTGGAGAACGTGCAGCGGCCCTGGCGTCCGGAGGGGACGCTGGGCAGGCGGGCGAACCCGCCCTGCTTGGACCGCTCCTCGATCTCGGTGGACTGCTGGATCATGCAGTCGAAGACGTTGAAGGCGGCGTCGTCGGCGCCGACGGCGATGGCGGTTCCCTCGGTGGTTTCCGTTTTGGCGGCGAGTGTTCGTTTACGTTTCACAAGGGGCATCGGTAGCCTCCTCTCTTGGGGCGTCGCAGCGGATGAGCGCGGCGCGGCGGCTGCGGGCGACGCGCCGGAGGACGGGGTAGACCGGGCCGCCCTCGATGCGGATGGCCGCGCCGGGCGGTGGGGCGACGGGAGGCGAGACGAGGAGGACGTGGCCGCGCGGGGTCTCCGCCGCGATCGCGCGGAGGGGCGCGCGGACCGGCCCGTCGTCGCCCGGGGTCTCGAGGGCGGCGTCGCGTCCCTCGCGGGCGAGCAGGTCCGGCGTCCGCCGGGTGAGGCTGAGCATTTCCATGGGGGTCTCCTATACCTGTGTAAACGGGTCCGACTCGAGCGTGCCGAACTGGACGTCGAGATTGACGATCGTTCCCTCGAAGGCGTCTCCCTGGAGGAAGCCGAACGGCTCGCGGATCGTGGCGGTATGCGCGAGTCCGCCGCAGGTCGGGTCGGCCATGAGTTGCTTCTCGACCGTGGCGCGCAGGTCGTTGACGGCGGTGTCGACCGCGTCGGTGGACCCGTCCGCCGGGCGCACGTAGATCGCGATCATGAGCGGCTGGATCCAGTAGAGGGCGCCGTGCGTGCCCTCGATCCGCTCGGGGTTGTCCTGGTACAGGACGGCGAGCCGGTGGCGGGGGCGCGTGGGCATGCCACCTCGGGCGGGGCGCTCGACGGCGACCAGGTCCTCGCTCGTCACGAGCTCCTCCAATTTCGTCTTGACCCACGCGACGATCCGTTCCTGGATGCAGCTCGCCATGTCAGCCCTCCGTTCTCACGCGCTCGCGGCGCTTGCGCTCGCGGCTCACCAGGTAATCGGCCCCCTCGCGCAGCTCCTTCTGCAGGCGTTCGTCCGCGAGTCGCCGGATCTCCGGCTCGAGTCCCTGGGCGCGGATGACGTCGGTGAGGGAGCGGGTGCGCATCTCGCGGATGGGGAGACGCGGCCTGCCGACGCGCTCGTAGACGCCCTCGTGCCCGGAGGGCATCGTGGCGATGAATCCGCGCTCGAGCACCTGGCGCTTCCCCTCGAGCCGGACGCTGACGCCCTTGCGGGTGAGGCGGGGCTTGAGGAGGATCAGGGGCCAGCCGACGGCGCCGGCTCGGACGCGTCCGAACATGTGCTTTTTCGCCTTGGTTTGCCAGGCGCGGGACTTCAAAATCTTCTGCTTGATCTTCATCGCACGGGCGGCGCGCTTGACCATCTGCGAGCGGACGTGGCGCGTGGTGCGATTGATCGCGCGTTTCATCACGCGCGGGATGAGCTTGGGGAACTCCTCGATCTCGCGGTTGAGGGCGACGACGTCCTCCGGTCTGAGTTTGAACTCGATCATCGGACCTCCAGGACGAGGATGCCGTTCGCGCTGCGGAGTATGCGGGCGACGGCCATCGTCTCGCGGGATCCGCCTGGCCGGCGGGCGAGGGCGAGCGTGTCGGTGCTGGTCTCGAGCTCGTCGAGCGAGATGCCGGTGATGGCGTCGTCCTCGACGGTGATCTCGACATAGGGCCGGACGCCCTCGGTATCGTCCACGGGCTGCACGACGCCGCGCTTGACGGCGGCGCGGATCGTGCGGGACGTTCCGTCCGCCTGGCCGTAGACGACCTCCTCGCCGAAGAGGTCGTCGCGGCAGATCGTGCGGGCGATGTCGGCGAAGTCGAATGTCACGGGGCGGCCTCCTGGAGGGTCCGCGCCCGGCGAACGTCCGTGGCAGCGCCGGACGCCGGGGACCGCCGGGCGCGGGGGACGGAGAGCGTGTCGCGGTAGAGGCGTCGATCGACATGCGCGATCGGGTGGCCGGGCGTGTCGACGGGGAGCGAGGCGAGCACGTCCGGCTCCTCCATGGTCGGGTAGATGGGCTCGAGCGTGGCGAGGACGTCATCGAGGCCGCAGACGGCAACGCGGGTGCGGAGGTCGCCCTCGCCGTAGCTGACGGCGACGGTCCCGTCGCGCACGACCAGGCCGGCCGGGAATATCGTCCCCGTGACGAGGGGGCGCGACGAGTCGTAGTGGATTTTCGGATAGAGGTCCTGGAACAGGACGCCCCGCCGGCTGGCGTGGGTGAACCGGAACGGGGGGGTCGGCTCCATGAGCAGGAACCCGAGGCTGTAGCAGCCGGCGCCGGAATCGAAGAGGCGCGGATCGTAGCGCAGTCGGTCCCACGAGGTGTGGAACATGCTCAGGTAGGCGCCGAGCTCCGACACGTAGACGTGCGGCGTGGAGCCGTGCAGCTTCATATCGATGGGCAACCGCTCCGTATAGGTGGCGTGGAGCGGGCGGACGAGGCCGGCGTCCCAGTCGGCGATTTCGAGGACGACGTGCGGGTTGAGTCCGTAGGAGATGCGGAGGCGGTCGCCGTGGAGGAACGGGACCCAGTTCTTCTCGATCACTGCGAGGGGGCTCGGTTCGGCGCGATCGTAGAACGGCTGGGGGGCGGCGCCCTGGCCGGCGGCGAGGTCGCTCGCCTTGATGCGCGGTCCGTCGACGGCGCCGCGCAGGGTCGTGCGGCGGACGACGCGGATCGTATCGGGGTAGCGCGCCTCGATCTCGACGGCGCACTGGACGCGCGGCACGTCGCCCTCGAGTCGGCTGTGGAGCAGCCAGTACCGGTCGGTCTGGGGCGCGCGGAGCAGGCGCGGGTCCTCGCCGTTGGGCCACTGGGCGAGGGTATCGGACGCGGGCTCGAACCGGCGGTCCAGGAACGCGAGGCCCATGGACCCGGGCAGGGCGTAGTCACGGCGCAGGGCGACGAGGTAGCCGTTGCCGCCGGCCGGCGCGATGGAGCTGTTGAACTGGACAGGGCTGTCGGGGACGGCCAGGACGCGGAACGTCGAGCAGGGGAGGAGGTTCTCCGGCGCCTCGGCGATCTGGAACGCCAGGCAGGTGCCCTGCACGCGATGGATGCGGTTGCGCTCGCGGCGATTGAGGAAGTCGATCACGCGGTGGGCCCCGCCGGCGCCCGGGTTGGGGTCGTCGCGCTTGTAGTCGTGCCAGCAGATGAGGCCGGGGCGTCGGACGATCCGCCGGGCGAGTTTGGTGTCGAACCAGACGCCCTCGTAGGCGTGGTCGCCATCGATGAAGATGAGGTCGAACCGGCCGCAGGTGTCGGGGGCGATGTCGTGGCTCCCGTTGGGCAGGACCTTGAGGACGAAGCGCGGGTCGGAGACCCACTTGCCGCACTCGGTGCCGCGCTCTCTCCAGAGGGCGTGCTCCTGGGTATGGCCGAGGCCGTCGTGTCCGACGCAGTCGGGGTGCTCGCCGTGCTGGGTCGAAATGCCCATCATATACTCGGGTCCGCAGTCGACGCCCCAGTACTCCTCGATCCAGGGGCACTCGCGCAGGAGGAGATGGGCGGTGGCGCCGTAGCGCACGCCGATCTCGAGGACGCGGCGGGGGCGGAACGTGCGGGCGAGGGCGAGGAGGCACTGGCGGTCCGTGGGGACGCCGTTGGCGAACTCGGGGATGGGGGCGGCGAGTCCCTGGCCGAACAGGCCGAAGAACATCTCCATGGAGATCTCCGGGGCGGGCGGCACGGCGACCATGATGTTGTGGGGGGCGGCGTCGGCGGGGCGGGGCGTCTCCGTGACGTCGCGCCGGCCGGCGGGGACGGGGCAGACGAGCCTGGCGAGCTCCTCGTAGTCCACGACCCGGGTCCCGGGCCTGGCGCGCCGGAGCATGCGGAGCTCTCGACAGGAGCGGCATTTCTCGGTAGCGACGGTGACGTTCATGTAGTTCTCGTTGATCGGTTGTCTGGCCGGAGCGGGACGCGGCCGGCGGACCGCGGCAGCGGCGGCGACCGGCCGCGTCCCTGGGTGCATCGGTTACGTCAGCAGGCGCAGCTCGGCGTCGTCATCGGAACAATCGCCGGCGGAGGCGGTGGTCGCCTTGAGCCGGATGTAGCGGTAGCAATCCGAGGGGAGCCGGACGCGCTTCTGCGTGGCGCTGGCGCCGCCGACGGAGGCGGTCGCCTCGACGGTGAGGACGGTGCCGTAGAGGTCGCTGTACGAGCTGTCGTCGGCGGAGTGCTGGACCACGTAGGCGACGGAGCCGCCGGCGGGGAGCTGCGTGGCGTCGAGCTCGGGGGAGCGGACCTCGAGCTCCATGCCGGCGAGGCGTGCGTCGTCGGCCGGGGCGGCGCCCAGGTCGTGGGCGCTGGTGTAGACCGAGCCGTCCGACTCCGGCAGGGCGATGGCCTCGTTGAGCTCGGCGTCCTGTCGCCGATACGTCGATTCGTTACTCATGAGTCGATCTCCTCTGTTGAGGTGTTGCGGGCGGGCGCCCCCGCGCGGGGGCGCCGTTCCGGGTTAGTCGTTGGTCTCGGCGTCGCTGATGGCGTCGGTCACCTCGATGGGGATCCCCTCGAACTCCGTGGGGATGGGCGCGGGGGCGCCGGTGGCGTTGGTGGCCGTACGGCCCTCGCGGAGGTAGCCACGGGAGCGGCGCGTCATCAGGATGACGTTCGGGACGATGCCGGTCGGGAACTTCTCGAGCGCGGCGTAGATGTCGTCGTCGGTGAGCTTGTTGTCCGGCTCGATGTTCTTGATCCGGACCATGCTGTTCTCGTTGACGAGCTGGGCGCCGATGTAGGCCATCATCGGCTGACGATAGCCGGTGTACGGGTTGCCGTCGTCGTCGGTGAGGCGCACGTCCTCCTGGAGGTCGCCGAGGGTCATGCGGCCGCCCTGGCCGACGATCCACTGGACGTAGCGCTCGCCGGTGGCGAGGAGCCAGACGGAGGAGCAGTCGGCGCCGGATCCGCCGACGTCGACGACCATGTTCGTCGAGTCGTAGAGCTCGATCAGGCCGGGGAACCCCTTGGTCGGGTTGCTCGCGGCGGAGGTGGCGACGTCGGTCGCGGTGCCGTAGTAGAACTGGGAGCACACGGCGCGGAACTGGCCCTCGAGCAGGCCGGCGCCCTCGAGGGCGAGGAATCGCTCGGCGCCCTTGGGGTGGGCGTCGGCGACCGCCTTGTCGCACTCGATGGCGCGGTCGAGGATGAACGTCTCGATGAGCTTGTTGGCCCACGAGGATTTGACGGCGGCGGTGCCCTCGTTGGCGTTGCGGAAACCTCCGGTGGGGACGGAGGTGCGGAGGAGGCACCGGAACGACTGGCCGGGGATGTCCATGGCGGGGATGATCCGCATCTCCGGGTTCGACTGGATGGACGCCTCGATGAGGGGGATCATCGCGTCGTCGGCGACGTGCTTGGCGATGTCCAGCAGGGTCGGCTGGCTCATGGCTGTTTCTCCTAAATCCTGTTCGTGTTGCGTTTCGCCTTGATGGCGTCGGCGGCCTCGCCGATGAGGTCGCGCGAGTCGCCGGCGGCGGCGGTCGGTTTGCCGTCGCGGCGTTTTTCGTCGGCGGCGCCGACGGGGACGGCGGTCTCCGAGCCGAGCGCCTCGGTTCCGTCGATCGCCGTGCTCTGCGCGTCGAGGCGCTGCTGGAGCACGGCGGCGTGATCGAGGAGGGCCTGCTCGACGGACTGGCCGGCGGCCTGGGCCTCGAGGGCCTTTTCGGCGCCGACGGTGGCGGCGAGTTTGAGCGCCTGGGCGGCGGTCATGGGGGCGGCGGCCTCGGGGGCGTCGGGGTCGGCGTCGGCGGTCTCGTCCGCCTCGTTCTCCGAGCTCTCCTCCTCGGCGGAGGCGTCGGTATACTCGCGCTCGACGGCGAGCGCCTGGCCGGCCTCGAGGGAGACGGATTCCTCGGCGGGCGCGGTCCACCCCTCGACGCTTTGGTAGCTCACGCGGTACTCGCCCGCGGCCAATTCGAGCGTCGCTCCGCTCTCCTGCCATTCGCCGTCGTCCACGCGCCAGGCGGCGCCGGCGTCGACGGCCTCCTGGGGGACGAGGGTGACGGTCAGGCTGCCCGCGTCGCCCTCCTGGGTCTGCGGGTCCTGCGGGTCCTGCGACTCCTCCGCCTGCGCGGCGCCCGGGCTGTCCTGGGCCGATTCGGCGGAGGCCTGTTTGCGGCGACCGAATAGCGACATGGTCGGTCCTCCATTCTGCGATTCGGCCCGGTATTCTGTCCCGCCGGGCGTTACGGGTTGGGACGCGCGCTCCAGCGCGGCGTTTGCGTTTGCGGCGGCGTCGACCAGGCCGAGGCGGAGCGCCTCGGGGGCGAGCCAGACCTGGCCGGTAGCGAGGGCGGCCACGTCGTCCACTGCGGCGCCGCGACCGCGCGCGACGGCCTCGATAAACTGCGCGTTGATGTCGTCGACGACGCGCTGCGCGTCGGCGAGCTCGGACTCCGTGACGGCGGACCCGGAAGCGTCGCCGCCCTTGAGGAGGGCGGACTTGACGATGCGGGTGTCGACGCCGATGTTGAGCAGCATGCGGTTCCAGTCGTCGATGACCATGAACGTGCCGATGGAGCCGACGATGCTGCTGCGGTTGGCGAGCACGACGTGGGCCTGGGAGGCGGCGAGGTAGGCGGCGGAGCAACAGAGGTCGTCGGCGTGGGCGACGATCGGCTTGGCGTCGCGGGCGGCGAGGATGGCGTCGGCGAGCTCCTGGACGCCGTACATGAGTCCGCCGGGGCTGTCGATCTCGAGCAGGATGCCCCGGACGTCGGCGTCGTCGGCGGCGCGGGTCACCAGCTCGGCGGCGACGGCGGTGTCGGTGGCCATGCCGAGGCGCACGAGGATGCGGGGCGCCCCTTTCCACATGATGCCGGCGATGCGGACGACGGCGACGTCGTCCATGATTTCCAGCGGCGGCAGGACGGCGACGGGGGCGTAGTCCTCGATCTCCTGGTTGGTCGCGGGGAGATCGGCGACGGCGGCGAGGAATCCGTAAAGCGCGTCCGGCTTGACGGCCCAGGGTTGGCAGGCGCGGGCGGCGAGCATGCGGACGAGTCGGTCGGGCGGTCGCGGCGATTCGGTCATCGGTCGGTCCTCGGGGCGGTGAGTTGAACGACGGGCTGGCCGGCCCACTCGAGCTGCAGTCCGAGCTGCTGGCCGTAGGCCTGGAATTTGGCGATCTGCTCGAGGACGTGGTTGCCGTCCCCGTGGCCGTGCTCCTTGGTCCAGCGGTAGGGGTCGATCAACCCGGCGGCCATGCCCTTGATGGCGGCGTCGATTTCGTCCATCTCGTTGAACCAGGGGACCGCCTCGGGCACCCATTCCCAACGGACCCGGTCAAGCTCCATGCGGGCAGGGATGGAGAACTCGCCGTCCTCGATGCCGCGCACCACCTGGCGGAACGTCCAGGAGTCGAGCAGGGAGATGTTGTCGTCCCGTTTCTCCTTGCAGGACTTCTCGTACTCGAGCTTAGCCGTGCGGTGGATGGAGAAGCTGCCGTCCTTGGCGTTGAAGAAAATATAGGGGAGGTCCACCGCGAGGAGCGCGATCTGCATGGAGAGCTCCGCGTAGTCGCGGAACTCGGCGCTCGGCGTCTTGGACTCGAGCAGCTCGATCTTGCTGGTGGTGGGGAGGTTGAGGATGGAGGCGACGCCGGGCTTGATGAAATTGGTCTCGATCTCGTGGGTGACCGTGCCGTCGTCGTCGTCCGCCTCGGACCCCGTGGTCTGCGTCTCCGAGACGTCGAACCCGCCGACGCCGTCCGTTTCGTCGGTGAGGATGGCGACGCCGAACAATGCGTGCAACTTGGATTTGATGAGCTGGTAGTCGAATCCCTCGTAGAGGTCCTGGAGGGTGTTCAGCGCGGAGGAGAGGGGGCTGACGCCCCGGACCGTATTGGCGCGCGGCCAATAGGCGCGCTGGAGGACGTTCCAGGGCCGTGCGACCATGCCGAAGCGGCGGCTGGATCCGTCGCGGGTGCAGAGGCAGTAGTTCTTCGGCTTGAGGAGGCTGTCCACCTCGACGCCGTGGATCCATTTGCGGCCGGCGAACGCGGGGGGGAGGTCGTGCGGCGTCCAGACCAGGTCGCCCTCGACGAGCTGGGTGCGGCCGTCGCGGAGCAGGTGCCAGAAGTGGTCGCCGTCGACGACGGCGTGGCGCTCGGTGAGCGTGAGGGCCTTCTGCCGATTGAGGCGTCCGCCGGCGTCGAACTGCGCGGCGTGCGAGCGGTGGGCGATGTAGTCCTCGAGGGCGGTCTCGAATCCCGGGTCGTCCGTGGAGGCGTGAAAGACGAATCGCGAGACATAGGCGGTGTGCTTGCGGACCATCCAGGCGGCGACGGCGAAATTCCTGATCTGGTCCTGCGCCGTGGCGGTGAGCTGCCGCCGCTTGGTGCTCGTGAGGAGCACGTCCTCCGATTTGATGCTGGAGCGCGGCGCGGTCCGCTTGCGCTTGTCCTGCGTGGCGTCGTAGTCGGCGCGCGGCGCGGGGGCGTTGTTCCTGGACCGGCTGCGTTTGCGTTTGCGCGGCATCAGAAATGCCCTCGCATATCGGCGCGGGCGTGGCGCGCGGATGTCCCGTTTTCCCTGGCGAGCTTGGCCTCGAGGTCGTTGCGGATGCGGTAGAGGGTGGCGAGGGAGGCGCGGGTGACGCTGGAGTCGCCGTGGCCGGCGGCCTGGGCGGCGAGGCACTGGCTGATGGCGTCGTCCACCTCGGCGAGGCGGTCGGCGGTGTTTTTGGCGTCGAAGATGTAGACGGAGGCGGTCCCGGAGAGGTCGTCGGAGGAGGTGCGTCCGACGAGCACGAACAGCGAGTCGTCCTCCCCGTCGTAGAGGAGGACCTCCGTTCCGTTGGCGACGGCGACGGCGTCGCCGGCGGTCCCGGAGCCGGGGGCGGTCCAGGTGAGGGAGTCGGCGTCGGCGGCTGTAATCGTCCCCGTGCCGGCGTCGTGGTCGGCGGAGACGTGGAGGAGGGAGACGCCGGAGATCTCGCTGAGGAGCTGGTGGTACATGGCGACTCCCACAAAAGCGGCGCGCCCGGCGGGGGGTGCGGCCTCCGCACAGGCGCGCCTGTCACTGGTCCTGGCCTAGCAGGCCCGGCACTGAGAGTCTGTATACCACGAGATTCGGGGCCCGCTGCGCGAGATTGCTACGGGCTATCAATCGGGCGCAAAAAAAGTGATACCGGGTATCAATTCGGGGAGAAAAAGGGGGGGGGAGAGGCGCGGGGCCTCTCCCCGGGGCGGGGTCAGTCGGCGGCGGGGGCGGGGTCGCCGAGGGGGGCGTTGGAGATGTAGCGGCGGTCGCAAGCGAGGCAGCGGCGGCGGCGGCAGACGCGGCCGGGGTAGCGCGCGTCGCCGATCTGGAGGGGGCGCGCGGGGAACCGGTAGGTGTGGCTCACCTCGCTCTCGGCGCTGCCGCAGCGGGGGCAGAGGGCGGGGATCTCCGGGACGACGGGGTTGCTCTGGTAGGCGCGTTTCTCCGCCGGCTCGGGGCCGGGGTCCGCCGCGCCGGCGCGCGGGTCGTCGGGGTCCGGCGGGAGGAGGTCTCCCGCCGGGGGCGTCTGCGGTTTACGTGCGCGTTTGCGTTTGCTCATGCGGTTCTCCTTTCGGTAGAGGGATGGTTACGAGTCGTAGATGCTCTGCGTGCGAACGAGATGGATGTCGGTGACGCCGCCGGGGTCGTTGCGGCATTCCTGGGTGAAGAACTCCTCGAGGTCCTCGACGGCGTCCTCGAGGGCGGAGCGGTCGGGCCAGTGCCGGCGGGGGAGGCGCTCGCGGTCGCCGTCGGGATGGACGCGCCAGAGCGCGAACATGGGGCCGTCGGGTCCGGCCGACTCGACGATGACGACGGTCGGTCCGTCGGCGATCTCGACGCGGGGGCGCTCGGCGAGCGCGGCGGAGACGGCCTCGGGTGAGGGCACGTCGTCGTCGCGCGTGCGCGCGCGTTTCTGCGTCGCCTTCTTCTTGGTCGTCTTCTTGCTCCCGTCGGCGTTGAGTTTGCGCCACGCCTTGGGCTCGGGGTAGGTCTCGCAGGCGGCGGCGTAGAGGGGGTCGAGGTCGATGCCGAGCAGCCGGCTCATGCGCTTGCCCTCGTCGACCAGGCCGTCGGGGGTCTGCGTGACGCCGTAGGCGCCGACCTCGAGCCGGTGGACGAGGACGGGGCGGATGCCGTGAAACCAGAGGTCCCTGGCGATCGCCTCCGGGGCGAGCGGCGCGCAGGCGAGGAGCGCCTCGTGCTGTCCGAACCCCCAGCCGCTCTCGCAGATGTTCGTGCCGAAGGACCGCGCCAGGGCGAGGACGAGCTTGACGGGGCTTTTCCAGTTGCCGAGGTCGGGGTCGGCGTCGAGGGGGATATCGTCCAGCGCGGTCTCGCTGACGCGCGCCTGGAGTTTTTGCAGCACGTCGTGCCAGCGCTTGGACTCGAGCGTTTTGCGGCGGTCCTTCAACGGGGTCGGTTTGCCGCTGCCCCGCTGCGCGGGGGAGCGCATGCCGCGTCCGCGGCTGCCATCAACGGTCGATATCCAGATTCGCTTGCCGGCGTCGGGTCCGTCCACGACCAGGGCGGGCTTGACGTCGCCCTCGGCCTTGCCCTTGCCGGACTTCGGCGGCGTGACCTCGGTGTAGTCGTAGCCGGTGAGCGTCTCCTCCCGCAGCGGGGCGGGCGCGCTCGATCGGGTGAATTGCGGCGTGACGTACGCCAGGTCAGGGTGCTCGTTTTTGAGGCGCTCGGCCTGCGCCTGGAGCCAGGCGGCGCGCTTTCGCTCCCAGCACGCCTTGTCCAGGCAGCGGTCCTCCTCCGCCGGCGCGTCCTCCGTCTCGTGGAACAACAGCCCCTGGCACGAGCTGCGCTTGGGGCACTCGGTGCATGCGCCGGCGGCCTCGACCAGGGTCGCGTCTGCCGCGTCCCAGGGCGCGGCGACGATGCGGCGGAGGTACTCCTCGTCGAGGACGCCTTGCCAATCGGCGATAGAGGCCCCGGAGTCAACGTACGTGCGCATCGTCTCGAGTATCTCGTCCTGCGTCGGCGCGTCGAACCGCGCGATCAGCTCGAGGTGCCCGGCGGTGGCGGTGGCGAGGGGGTCCCAGTAGTCCTCCGCTTTCGCGAGTTCCTCGCGCCACTTGGGCGAGAGCGCGCGGAGTCTGCAGCGGAGGGCGACCCAGCGCGGGCTCTTGCCGAGCCTGGACGCGACGGCGGCGCGGTCGCCGTTGTAGATCTCGAGGAGGCCGGCGACGGTCTCGCTCTCCTCCAGGGGCGTCAGGTCCTCGCGCGCCCAGTTCTCCATGAGGGTCAGCTCGTACGCGCTCCTGTCGTCCATGTCCGGGTGGAGAATGCAGGGGATCTCGGCGAGGCCGGCGAGGGTCGCGGCGCGATGACGCCGCATGCCGGCGCGCAGGTCGAATTTGCCCTTGCGGCGCTTGTCCGGATGCGGCCGCACGTGGACGGGTACGAGCACGCCCTGGGCGCGGACGCTCTCGACCAGCTCCAGGAACGCGGGGCTCTGCTCGTCGAGGCGCCGCTTGTTGTCCGGCGTGGGAACGAGGTCGGCGACGGGCAGACTGACGAGCGTGGCGCCGTCGCCGGGCGCGTCCGCTGCGGTTTGAGGTTTGCGTGTTGCTGCCATGTTACGAGTCTCCTACAGGTATGGGTAGAACGAACGGGTTTAGTCCTCCTCGGCGCCCAGGTCGATCTGGCGTCGAATCTCGAAGAGCTCCTTGCGCGTGGCGAGCGTGGTTTTGCGGACGGCTCGGAGCGACGTGCTGAGGCTCTTGAATCCGGCGAGGACCTCGCGGGCGAAAGCGGCCTGGTCCTCGATGCGCGCGGCGAGCGCCTTGAATAGCTCGACGACGGAGGGCGGGTTCGCGGGGTCGAGGGGCGCGCGGCCGCGCTTGCCCGCGGGCTTGTTGTGCATGGCGCGATGGCGTCCGAGTCCGGCGGCGGATTTGAACGTGCGGTTGCACGTCTCGCAGACGTGTCCGCCGGTCGGCGCGGGGGTGTGTACGCGCAGGTGGCCGTTGAGGGCGCGGACGGTCTCGAACGATTTGCCGCAGACGCCGCACGTGAACGTCATGGTCCGGTCAGGCTCGGTCATGGTGAGAATCCTCTCTGTAAAGGGTGACAAAACAGGCGGGGATATGGACACGGGTTACCTCCAGAATTTGTCGAGGATGCGGGCGGCGATGACGACGACGGCGATGCAGCTCGCCACGGGCGAGAGCAGCAGGAAGACGAGGAGCGGCAGCGTGCCCGGCTCGATGGCGAGGCGGCGCGTGCCGCGGCGTCGGTCCCATATGAGGCCGGGCTCGACGAACGTCAGATAGAGTATATCTCCGACCGTGACGGCAACGGCGTAGACGATCCAGGTCATGCGCAGCTCCTTTCAAACAGCGACCTCCTGGACGGTGACGGAGGCGCGGCGCCTCCGGTCTCGGTTCGCGTGGGCGTCGGTCTTCCGAGCGACGCCGGTGATGGCGAGGGACGGGATGCGGTGTTCGAGTACGCTGATTGCGCAGAGGGCGAGGTACGTGGCGTCGAGGTAGTGGTTGTCGGCGCGACCTCGGACGGATTCCCAGATGTAATGGCCGGGCCCCTTCTCGATCTGCATCTCAGCGGTAAGGTGACGGGCGTAGGAGTGGTGGTCCTTTCGGTGGCGCGGGGTGAAGACCCTGACGGACCCGGGCTCGGCGGGCGCGAGGAAAAACCCGGCGTGGAGCTGTTGCTTGTAGGCGTCGGAGTGGGCCATGAATCGGCGCTGGCGTTCGCGGGTCTCGCGTCCGCGTTCGTCTTTGACGGGCTCGAGGCGGACGTAGCAGTTGCCGTCGCGAGAGAGCTGCGCCCCCTTGGGCGGGCGGAACGTGGGCTGATGGCGCTGGGTGCCGAGTCCCATGGCGGGCCACCAGAGATGCCCTGCCTCGCGACAGAACGTGTCGACGACGTGGCCCATCCACCTGGAGTCGAGAAGGGCGAGGGTGAGGGCGGCGGGTTCGCCGTTGGAACGCAGCCAGGGGTCGGCGAGCTTGTCGCGGAGGCGGCGGAGGCCTCCGAGGATGGCGAGCTCGAGGGCCTGGCGGCGGGTGTGGTCGTCGGGGGCGATGCGTCCGACGGGCGCGTCGATCTCCTGGACGCCGTAATCGACGACGCTGACGACGCGCCTGGGGGCGACGGCGGCGAGGGACCAGTGGATGCCGAACTTGTTGACGTCTCCGCCGGCGACGAGGGCGACGGCGTCATTGGGGACCTCGCCGCGCGGCAGGCCTGAGTGGGAGCGCTCGACGCGATAGGCGTCGAGGACGAGGGAGACGTCGGCGTCGGCGGGCTGCGGGGCATTCTGATACTCTGCCATGAATACCTCGACGCCGTCGTCGTAGTAGATGTTCATCGCGTGCTGAACGGCGGAGATCTCGTCCGCGTCCTGCTTGTAGCGGGCGCGCCATGAGGGTCGCGCGCCCCGGTCCATTCGCCGTCGTCGGCGTCTGTAGAACGCGTTGCAGAGCCGGTTGTCCTTGTATTTCTGCTGCGACTCGACGCGGAGATCGTGGTAGGTGTCCCAGAGCTCCATGTCGTCGGGCATGGATTCCATGAGGCGCCAGCGGGAGCGGTACCACATGGGGTAGCGCTGCGCGTCCAGGAAGCGGGAGGCGAGGTCGTCGGTCTGGATCACGGTGACGAGCATGACGGCCGCGACGCTGACGCCGGGACCGCCGAGCTGGAGCGCGTCGCGGGTGACC
>Ga0180434_10006133_pt1 | contig 13904 bp, 15 predicted proteins | sample SS_ome_7_FD_132453 | JGI IMG/M metagenome (GOLD analysis project Ga0180434, IMG submission 132453) | Hypersaline lake sediment archaeal communities from the Salton Sea, California, USA - SS_1_D_2 metaG | ecosystem: Environmental > Aquatic > Non-marine Saline and Alkaline > Hypersaline >... | reverse complement strand
CCGCAGACGTACATGATTACCTTCCCGTCATCCAAAGGCTCGAACTCAACCTCTTTTCTATTTATCGAATCGTAGATTCTCATCAGATTTCTTTTACTCCGTAAAATATTTATTAACGTCCTAGCATTCATTCTCAACAAGAGGTCGTGAGAATGCCGTTCAATCCGGAAAAATTCATGGAAGAATCAGTCAAGGACATAAAGGAAACGATAGGAACCGAAAAAGCAATCACCGCGCTGTCGGGAGGAGTGGATTCGTTCGTTGCCGCAACCCTCGCATCAAAGGCAATTCCGGACCAGCTTACGGTTGTTTACGTTAATACTGGCCTTATGAGAAAAGGCGAAACCGAGAAAGTGCGGAAAGCTGCAAATGGGGTGGGGGTGGACCTGATTACCATAGACGCAAGGGAAAAATTCTTTTCCGCATTAAAGGGAGCAACCGACCCCGAGGAAAAGAGAAAGAAAATCGGAGAGCTTTTCGTAAGGATTTTCGAAGAGGAAGCAAAAAAACACGATGTAAAGTACCTTATCCAGGGAACCATCGCACCTGACTGGATTGAAAGCGGAGGTTTGGGAAGAGATACTATCAAGAGCCACCACAATGTAGGCGGACTTCCCGAAAAGATGCACCTCAAGCTCTGTGAGCCCCTGAGAGAATTATACAAGCATGAAGTAAGGATGCTTGCTGAAAAGCTGGGACTTCCTGATTCCATTTCAAAAAGACAGCCTTTTCCCGGTCCTGCGCTGGCAATAAGAGTAATCGGAGAAGTTACTCCTGAAAAAGTCGAAATAGTGAGGGAGGCGTGCGCGATAGTGGAAGATGAAATCGAAAAAGCCGTAGTGGAAGGCAGGATGGAAATGCCCTGGCAGTATTTCGCAGCGCTTCTTCCTACGAAAACCGTGGGAGTGAGGGGGGATGAAAGAGCATACCAGTACGTGGTCGCAGTAAGGGCGGTAAGGAGCCTTGACGGCATGACCGCCAATTTCTCGCATATTCCTTTTGATACCCTCGAAAGAATCTCGACAAGGATCACGAATGAGATAAGAAGCGTCGGAAGAGTGGTCTACGATGTTACGAACAAGCCTCCGGGCACCGTTGAGATGGAATAGCTAAATAGACTTGAAGGTTCCTAATCCTATTTCCCCGCCAAGCACGCGGGTCATCTCTTTGACGAATATTATCGTAACTATCAATGAGAACAAGGGAGCAAGGATAAGGTAAAGAAGAACCTTTGCTATGGCGGTGCTGTTCTGCTGTGCTATCATGGTTATATCTCCTATGAAATCGACATCCTCGCGCTCAAGGCCCGAAACTTCGGCTACGCATTCAGGTGTATCGCTCTCAAAGCACCTCCCGCTCATCACGTCCAGTTTTCCTGCCAGCGCATAATCGTCATTCAGGTCTATCACGGGTGCGGCGGAATAATATGCCTTGTCGTTGAATGCAGTTATGTTTGCGGCCGCTGCATCGACTTCCTCCACAGGATCGGGGAATATCATGATGAATGACGGGTAAAGGAGGTACAATCCGATTGAAAGCCCTATCAGGAAGCCGCCCACCTTCCTGGTAACGAAGAATGTTCTGAGAACCAGACCTATAGGGAAAAGCAGGAGAAGTGCATTTTCACCTATGAAACTCATTATCTGGACATTAAGCTCGACCAGCACTATCAATGACTGGATGAGAATTACCTGAAGTGAAAACAGCGAAGACATCGTATCCAGATTAACAAACGGCTGGACCGCGAGAAATCCGAAATCAAGAGTAAGGCTCTGGTAATAACCGAGCGTATTGGTGAGCTTTACCGTTTCCTGGAACATGGAAAACAATGAAATGCTGTTGGTTTCCATTACGCATATCGTCTGCTCAAGGACAGAGCCGGTTCCGCAGGTATCCTCCACTATCGATGCGCTTATCTCGTTAACAAGCGCGACTATCGCTGCAAAACCGCCTATGATGGCCGCGTTGATCACCGACTGCACAAGCTCCTCCAACCCGAAAGCTTCCAGTCTTTTGTAAGCGAAACCCCTTCCTATCCCGATCAATATTCCTGCAAGCACTATAGAAGCGGTAACAACAAGGGTCGCTATTTCCATTCCTACAAATTCATCGGGCATTAATCCTACCTCTTCTACCTTTTAACCGGAATAATCATTTAATATCTTTTCCCATGAGCTTTTTTCTGAGTTTTCTGAAATACATGACGGCATATGGAGGCCCGCGCATATAAAACGGTATTTTTTTACCGGTGATTTTCGAATTCTTAAGCGCTTTCAGCAGTTTTTTCGGATTTTCAATGTCGAATTCCTGCATCTCAACATATGTTTTGCCGAATTCAAAAAGAAAATGCGAATCAGAACCTGCCGCCCCAGGCTTTCCGAGCTTTTCTGCGGTCTCATAAGCATGTTCATTAAGCTTGTCGTCAAGACATCTTGCATTGAAAACTTCTATTATGTCAACCAATGCTGCAGATTCATCCCCGCACCCGTGCCTTTTCATGTCATACATGTGAGGCAGGTATGACAGTCCGCCCTGTTCTTTTATTCTGTCCGCCGTTTCATGGAATGATAGGCCCTTCGGGATTTCCTCGGTAAGGAACAAGCCGATCAGATCCCCCTTTATAGTTCTTATTTCCTCGCCCGTTATAAACCGCACTCCCGTTTTCCTGAATTCTTTTGCCCCCTCAATCGTATTGTGGTCTGAAATAACAGGAATTATTCCAAGTTCCTTTGCTTTTTCCGCGAGATCCTTTACTTTTATCATGCCGTCGATTGAAAAATTAGTATGGACGTGAAAATCCACTTTCATATTATTGCCCCTTCGCCTTCCAGAGCAGGAACCAGTTTTTTTGCAATCTCTTCAGACTTTCCTTTTTCCGCATCCTTGACGAGTATCCTTCCGCTCGCATAAATGCTCACTCCGATGTCGTCTATCTTTGTCATTATCACTACCGGGGTTTCGGCAACCACTTCTCCGTTTATTTTAGGGACCGCGATTTTCGCCTTTGCAAGATCTATGCCGCTTTTCTTCCTGAACTTTACCTCATGCGCATCTACAGAGGTGCATGATTCGTCGACTGTGTATTCCATATCTCTCACTTTTTCTTGTCGGGTTTTGGTATCTGCGATTTCAGGCCCTTTTTCTCATCACGCCGGTGCAGGACCGAAAGCCTTTTCAGCAGCATAATTTTGTCGAACATGTGCCTGTCCAAAGCCTTCTCCCGGAAAGAAACCATGTTCGCTATAAGAAGGAATGCCAGGCCGATACCGATGAATCCGACAAACATCGTGAAAATTTTTCCCTCATCGGTATGCGGTGCGAAATCCCCGTACCCTATGGTGGTTATAGTCATGGTTACGAAATATGCGGCATCAAGATGGGTCCATCCTTCCACATTGTGGTAGAAGTATATGCTTATAATGTAGAGCAGTATGATTGAAAATATGGTTACCACTATATTCCTGGTTTCGGTGGACCTGTCTTTCGCTACCGGCACGATTCTTTCATCGAGCATATTCCGTTTTTTCTCTCAAATACATTAAAAAACCTTGTATTCGTTTTTCAGTTATGGGTATTTTTCTTGACTGCCTCGGCGCCTCCCGTGAAGTAGGAAGAAGTGCATTCATGCTGCATACTGACAGGCAGATACTGCTGGATTACGGCATAAAGATATTCGATGATACCGGCCATCCGAAATATCCAAGCGAAAACATAAGGCCGGATGCAATGCTTCTTTCGCATTCGCACATGGACCACAGCGGATACGTCCCGGCAATCTACAAGCACTCTAAGATAAAATGGTTCGGAACCCCTCCGAACCCCGACATATGCGAAGTGCTGTGGATGGATTCGATGAAGATAATGGAAAAGAACCTTCCCTACCACATCAAGCACTTCAACAGGGCGATGAAGCATTTCAATCCCATTCCTAACGGTCAGCCTTTCCATCTGGGCGGGACCGAGATTACTTTCACCGATGCCGGCCATATATCGGGCGCTTCGATAATAACCGCCGATTACCGGGACAAAAGAATATGCTATACCGGCGATTTCAAGATGGCGGAAACCGAGATGCACAAGGGAGCGAAGCCGGTGAAAGACGTGGATGCGCTGATAATCGAGAGCACCTATGCCCAGCGTGACCACCCTACGCGAGAGGAACTTGAAAGAATCATGGTTTCGGAAATAAAGGAAACGGTCGACAGGGGGGGAACAGTAATCTTTCCTTCATTCGCGCTCGGAAGAACCCAGGAGCTTATCGCGACCGTAAGGAAACACCTGAAACATGTTCCTGTTTTCGTAGACGGCATGGGGAAGGAGCTCACCAACATCTATCTCAGACACGGGCAGTACATAAAAGACGCAAAAAAATTCAGGAAACAGACCAAATCGGTCAACATGGTGCATTCCATCCCGGATAAAAAAGCCGCTTCAAGAACTCCGGGAGTGATAATAACCACTGCGGGCATGCTTTCCGGCGGTCCGGTGCTGAACTATCTTTTCAACGTCAACAAGCATTCAAAGCTCATATTCACCGGCTACTGTGTCGAGGAAACAAACGGCTGGAAACTGCAGAATGAAGGGTACATAACCGTTGACGAGCAGGACCTGTCGGTGGACCTTCCGGTCGGCTATCTTGATTTCAGCGCGCATGCCGGGAGGAGCGACCTTCTCAAATTCATAAAAGAGGCAAATCCGGAAAAAATAATACTTGTGCACGGTGATGCGCCTGAGACGTTTGCAGCGGAACTCAGGGAAAAAGGCTATGATGCTGTCGCCCCCATGCTGGGCGAAAGAATTGAATTATAAGGTGTTAGAATGAACTGGAAAAACGTAATAGTCGGCGGAATTGCCGCAGGATTTGTAATGCTTGTTCTGGGCTGGTTTGTAATGATGCCGGCACTTGAAATGATATTCCCGGGACTTTCGGCAGAATACGAAACAAGCGGGGTTTTCAGGGCATGGGACGACCCTTTGATGAGCTATATACTCATACATCCGTTTGTAATAGCCTTGATAATGGCGTTCGTTTTCAATGCTGTCCAGCCATTCAAGAAAAAGGAATTTGTTGAGAGAGGAATTTACTACGGACTTCTCTTCTGGCTTCTTGTAACCGTTCCCGGAATGCTTATGACGCTGAGCTCATTCAACATATCTGTTGAAATGGTGCTTTCCTGGACTCTTGAATTCCTTATCGAAATGCCGATAGCAGGCATCATAATAGCAAAGCTTGCAGAGTGAATATATGGAATTCGAAGTAAACACGAACAAATCGATAGAAGTTATCGATATCACTTCACAGGTTGAAGAAATGGTGAAGGACGGGAAAGCATGCCTGGTCTTTACCCCTCATGCAACCGCTGCCGTAATAGTGAATGAATTCGAGCCGAACATAAAATCAGATTACGAGAAATTCTTTTCGGAAATGGCAAAAGGAAACTGGAAGCACAATGCGATAGACAACAATGCCGAAGCGCATCTTCTAAGCGCTTTATCATCGCCGTCAATAATCCTTCCTGTAAAAGACGGCAGGCTTGAACTCGGAACATGGCAAAGCATAATGCTGGTTGAGCTTGACGGCCCAAGAAAAAGAAAAGTCATCGTACGGACATTTTGATTTTTATTTTAGACAACGGATATGAAAGGTGCGTCCCTTTTTTCGAGTATTTCTTGAAGAATTCCTTTATTGCCTCCTCTGCTTTTACCGGCTTTCTTTTTTCAACCGCCACCAGGTGGCCCTTCTTTTCAACTATAAGCGCTTTCCTGTGCTTCTTCCTGAATTTCTTCGCATGGTCTTTCATTTTTGCAGGGGGTCCTCCGTATTCTGTTACTGCAAGCGTTTTGTCCGCTTTTACAGGCACCGCTATCCTTACTTTTTTGTCAACATCCGCGAAAAAATCACCTGGTTTGTATTCCTTCAAGTGATGTTTCATCTGTTTCATCAATTTTTTCAACTGTCCCCACAACACATCGTCAACCGTGTCCGGCCTGGGCATCTCTATAATATATACGACATATCTTTTCTTTGATTTGATTTTTTTCCTGAAACTTTCCGGTTCTTTCAGAAACATGGAAACCGAAGGCTTCCTGTTGAACTTTTTGCACAATGAAACGAATTTTTTCAGGTTCTTTCCGGAAACCGCTGCGGCAACATTCCTGTTTTTGTCCGTAGGATCTATCACGATGAATTCCGAATCGAATTTTTCCACGAGCATTGCCGAATCTTTAGGCTTGTAGTATTTTTTCAAATCGATTATTGCCGGAAATTTCCATTTTACCGCGGACCTCATCAGTTTCTTGAAGCTTCCGTATTTTATTGCCAGAAGCTCGCATAAATATCCCGAGAATCCTTCGGTTTTTATCTCGGCACCGTAAATCCCATTCGCCTTCAATAGCTGTTTCAGGAGAATAACGTCTTTTCTCTGTTTCTTTTTCAGTTTTTTCAGAATGTATTTTGTATGAAGTACGGAACGGTCGACTGCAGTTAATCTTTCCCCGCCAAGTTTCATCTTGTATGCGGGAACAAGGTCTATCCGCTTCCCTTCTATGTGGAATCTTATGTAAGGATGCTCGGCATAACTCAGCTGGTATTTAGTTCCGGGAAATGCGCCCATCATCATTTCCTCCAGCTCCCCCCGCATGTCTATCTTTGGTGTTTTTTCCCTGAATACGACGAATATATCCACATCCGCGTTTTTGCTGATGTATGTTTTCTTCGCTATCGAGCCGGCAAGGACTATCTCCTTTCCTCCGGAATACCGTTTGAGCATCTTTATTACTGCCTTTGAGAATTTGCTTATTTCCTTCTCCTCCTGCTTTGAAGGTTCTATCTCTGCAAGGACTTTTTTCAGGACGTCCATGGGGTTTCAACACACTTCCAATTTAAAATGATTATTGCGTTATCCGCAATCCGTTGAAAGCGGAGTTGTGAATAACTTATTGTTTGATTCCGTCAATGAATTTCACTCCTGCTCCGCTTAGCCGTAACTTTTCTATTCTGCCTTCAGAGTCAAGCTTAAGCAACTCCTTAGATTTGTAAGAACCTATAAGCGAACGGATATATCTCATTTGAATATCCTCCTCTATGCCTTTAGAAATTCTGGAAGGCGCCCATAATTCCGCATCCAATGCATCAGAAATCACGGAAGCAATACTATGAGGACTTCCACCACTACTACAAGCAAGCAGTACTATTTGAGGCTTTTCAGTGAATGAAGGCCTCAGTTTTTCTAGCAGTTTCTTATCGCTCATGTCTAATTTCCCTTTGTCTCCATCCGACGGACCCAACCCTATAGTTTTTGGGGTTCCGTGACCCCCGATAATCATAAGTCCTATTTTGCCATAATATTCAGAGATACTTTCAATTGCATTTGCAAATTCCTTATCAGTACTTATCTCGCGGATTATGATTGGATTTGCCTGCAAAGGTTCTGTTGATTTCCAATCATAATAAAATGCACCACTCCAATCGTCAATGTTATACATCAAAACTGTCAGATTTCCTTCTTTATAACCCGAAACCATGGTATCATATGCTTTTTCAAGAACTCCTTTCCCGTATCTTGCAAAATAAGTAACGCCCCATCTTTTGTGCATTTCAAGAGCCTTTTCAGGGCCGAGCACACGGCATGCATAAGCAAAATTAAGTTCTTCTTCCTTTCCGGATAACCCTGCGAGTTCAGCCGTTTTTCGCCCTTCTTCAAGAAATTCTTCCTCATGCCAGAAATTTGGGTTCATATAAAGATTTCGCAGCAAATTAGCTACCGGGCTCTTTTGAAACTGTGAATACTCATCCACAATTCCATAAAGCTCTTCTGCAAAATCTTCTCCAAGCATTCCTGGTTTGAAATTTGGATTTGCGAAAGCCATCTCTGAAATTAAAAGCATCAGATATTTATCTTCACCGTCTAGTCCTTCAATAAGTTTATTCACTGTTTTTGAAAATTCCGCTGCATTGAACGGCCTCATTGTGAAATTGGGATTCCTGAATAAACCGGCAAGCACGTTTGGATTCGCATAGTCTTCGAATTCCATTTTAGGAGTTTCCCCATTGATGTAGTTCACAGTGGTCATAAATACTTTTATGAATTCCTCACTCAACGCCTTTCGGCCTAGGTTAGGATTTTCCATGAGTGCCTTGAATGCCTCCATGGTGGGAAGAACTCTATCCTTATCCCAGGTATTTTCTGCTATGAATCTAAGTACGTTCAGGAATTCTGTGCCCATCTCCATTACAAAAGAACCCACAAAATGACAACCTGCATCGTCTTCAAGTGCGTTCAGAAGACGGGCGAAAGATTCTTTTTCTCCTTGTGTCGCATCTTTTAATTTATTTTCGAAGAAAAATTCTGTAAATTTCCGTGACTGTTCATTTTTAATAGAATCCAATTGTTCATTTTTAATAGAATCCAATATTTCTTCGTCTGTTTTTTCACTTTCTATAGCGAACATCTCCCTGATTTCATCCTTTGTCTTTTCAGTTCCCTTCGGTATAGCCAACCCGATTAGCCCATCTTCACGTTTTTGAACTAAAGAGTCATTTTGATTAAGAATAGCTTCAAGTCCCTTCTGCTGCTCAATCTCTATCTCTTCCTGAGTTTTGTTTTCGTTGCCTTCTAATTTTCTTAGTATCTCTGATGGTTCGATATCGTTCTCTGCCGAATTCCTGACTGGCTGGATTTTTGCAGGCGGTTCGGGAAGCGGTTCCTTTTTCTTCATGTTGCAGGACGATAGACCGACCGCAGCAATTGCGATTGCTCCTGCGCATACGCTGGCAAATTTTGCTTTATTTCTTCCTGAATTTGTTTTCTTTACCCTCCTCTCCATAATTACACCGTATTAATTGTTATTAGAAATGTTTAAAAATAAATAAAATAAGGGAAAAAAGGTAATCAAAAAAAAAACAAACATTTTTATAGTGGGAAAGCCAAATAGCGAAAGATTTAAATAGTGGGAAAGTTAGATTATAAGTGTTGATTAAAATGGTGAAATCCGAACGTGGAATAAAAGGGTGTTTTGTTCATCCGGCTCGATAGGAAGGGCCGCCTAGTTTTACCACTGGAAATCAGGTATGCGCTCGGATTGAAAAAACAGGATGAGCTTCAGCTTGACTTTGTCCAGAATGGCTCCAGTGTAACTGCCTTTCTTTCAAGACAGACAAATTCAAAATCGCGCTTAATTTCAAAAAACATAAAGGAGGTTGAAAAAAATGAGAAGTAGAATGGAAAAGGATATGGGAAGGGGTTTACTTCATTGCCAGTCGAAATACACTTGTTAGTGGAGTTAGGTTGCAGACAGAGCCTATACGAAAGCCCTATTATGGGATGAATATATCAAGAGGAAGAGAACCATTAGATCAGTTGGACTTTATCTTCCTTGCGAAAAAGCTGGATTTACCTATTGTTGTTTTCGTGGCGGGCAAATATGGAATTTTAAACGGTGCTGATCCGAAACCGCTTATTTCACGAGAGCGACAAAAAGAAAAACTACTGAAGCGGTTATTCGAGGTCTTTGAAATAGACGGGAAAGTTCTGGATACCGATTCTTTGTGGTCTGCCCCTTCTTACTGGAATGCGGTTTTGAAGCTTTCTGAGACAGAGGAGATTATCGAAAAATCATCTGGGACATCTTTATCCTGTATATCAGCAGAACAATTGGGCCTTCCTGCAGAATCCTCCGAAGTCTTCTCCATGGTTTTGTCAAGATTAGGCACATACCCCGCTTCTTCCCTTTATACGTTATTTGAGGTTGCGGAAGCTAAATATCTGAATGAGGAATTTGGGATAGATACGAAAATTGGTCCAGAAAGTGAAGAAAGGTACGATAAATTCATAAAGGATTTCATGAATATAGTGCAGCTTTATCAGCCTCTGGACCTAAAATCTTCAAGCGCCAAACTAAAGGCCGTTATTCCATATATGGAAAGACGCAACGAAGAAAGATTTTTCTTTGACGATACCAAGGATGAATTATTTGATAAACTTTACAAAGCGGCTCAGAGGGCCGAAGTACAACCTTGTTTCTGGGAACTTGACGAAAGGGAAATTCCGAATCCCTTTATGCGCGCTCTTATGACGGCGATCGAAGCTGCAGCAATTCAAAATTGTCTGCCCATGAGACTCCTTAATAAAAACGTATACTCCTCAGATGAAGCAATGGATTTTATTGAAAAATCAGGAGCAAGAAGTCTACGGAATATCGCTGCCTCAGTTGGCGAAGCAATCTGGAACTATGTCATAAGGCCTTTCCGTGAAGATAAAATTAAGTACGTTGAAAAGAAAGAGTACGCACTTATGTCGGAGGTGAACTTATGAAAACTATCGGAGTTCTTGGTGGAATGGGCCCTGAAAGTACCGCATACGCATATATGCAGATGATAAAATTTTGCCAAAGGGAATATAATGCAAAACTGGACAGTGATTTTCCCTCTATTATGATATATAATCTGCCAGTTCCTGATGTTGTTGAGCTGAAAGATAATGAAAGAAATGTTCTCGATGCTCTTGAGTATGGAATAGATAAATTGAAAGCTGCAGGTGTTGATTTTGTTTTCATTCCATGCAACTCTATGGATAGATTCGTACCTGTTCTTAGGAGAAAAACAGAGGTATTATCCATAGTGGAAGAGACTCTTAAAGAGATGAAAAAATTAGGTCTGAAAAACGCTGGTCTTTTGGCAACAGAAACAACTATCGCTTCAAACCATTATCAGGAAAAATTTGAAAAGGAGGCCATAAATATTTTATTGCCTGAAAATCAGAAACAGGTGACGAGGTCCATAAGAGAAATACTTGAAGGGAAAAAACAAGAGCCCAGAAAAAGAATACTGCAGCTTATAAATGAATTACAAGGCCGCGGGGCTGATGCCGTAATCCTGGGCTGCACGGATTTACCTCTTGCAATAAATCAAGAAGATGTCCAGATAAAACTTTTTGATACAACGGCCATTATTGCAAAAGCCGCAGTTAAAAAATATTACCAGTGAAGTGATATTCATGAAGCTTACACCGAAGGGAATGAGGGATTTCAATCCTGAAGAAATGATAGTGCGCGAACAGGTCAGAGCCCGAATTACCGATGTTTACAGGAGATACGGATTCAGGCCCCTTGTAACCCCTGCAATGGAATACATAGACACGCTCAGGGCGAAGGCCGGAGAGGAAATAGACCAGCAGATTTTCATGCTCAATGACGAGAAACTTGCACTGAGGTTCGACCTTACCGTTCCGCTTGCAAGAGTAAGTGCCAATTCTGATTTCCCCAGGCCTTTCAAGAGATACTGCGTAGGCGCGGTGTGGAGAAAGGAAGAGCCGCAGAAAGGGAGGTTCAGGGAATTCTACCAGGCCGATGCGGACATAATAGGAACAAAGAGCATGCGCGCAGAGGCAGAACTCCTTACAATGGCAAAGGAAATATGCACTGATTTCGGATTCAAGAAACCGAAGATAATGCTCAACAACAGGAAGATACTGGATGCGCTTGCAAAGAAAGTCGGTTTCGTAAAAAAGAAAGACGATGTACTACGGCTTCTTGACAAGATGGACAAGATAGGCAAGGATGAGGTTGAAGACGGACTCAGGGACATACTGGGCATGAGGGCAGACGAATTAATCGAATATACTGCGAATGGAAGGAGCAACAAGGAAAAATTGGCAAGCGTGAAGAAAATAGCTCCGGAAGGCGTTGCAGAACTTGAGGAAATATTATCCCTATGCGATTTCCCTGTTGAAATAGACCTTTCAATGGTAAGAGGACTGGGCTATTACACCGGCCCAGTTTACGAGATAAAACTGAGCGACGACATCGGAACTGTAATCGCAGGAGGAAGATACGACAACCTTCTTTCGGTTTATGGGAGGGAGGATTATGCAACAGGAATATCTGTTGGAATAGAAAGGCTGTTTACCCTCATTCTTGAGAAAAACAAATCAAACAGGAAAACATACAGCAGGGTTTTCGTTGCATGCGCAAAGCAGGATTTCTACAAGAACACGCTTGAGCTTGCGGAATATCTCAGAAGCGAAGGAATAGGGGCAGAGACTGACCTGAACGGAAGAAACCTGAGGAAGCAATTCGATTATGCGAATTCTCTTTCCATTCCTTATACAATAATAGTAGGAAAACGTGAAATCGATTCAGGAAAATTCACGTTAAGGAACATGGAAACAGGAAAAGAAGAGCCGCTTGCAAAGGAAAAGATAGCTGCAAAGCTGAAGGAATAAGATGGAAATACCGCTTATTTACCTGAAAGACAAGCAGGCGTTCGTAAAAAAACAAAAAACAATGCGGTTCATAGGAAAGCCCATTGACATTGCAAAAAAACTGAAGGATAAGGGATACATACTTCTGCACATAGTCGACCTTGATGCGAAAAAAGGAATGGAAACCAATTTCGATGTTTACGACAAACTCACCTTTTTCATAAATATAGAAGTCGAGTGCGGTGAAAAAGAGCATTTCATCAAAAGGCTTCTTGAAATAAAGGCAAGGGTCGTGATTGACCTCCCTTCGGAAATAAATCTTGCAAAATTCGCAAAGCAAAAGCGCCTTCTTGTAGGAAAAATAAAGAAAGGCTATTCAGGAGATGCAAAACAAGTGCATGACGTAATCCTTGAAAAGCCGGATGAAGAACTTATTTCAAGATTCAGAAAAAGAAGACTGATTCTCTATGATTATAAGGGGAAAGAAAAAGTATGGGGGGTTATTTCTTCTTTGAAACTATCTTGAAGCCGTCATCCCCTATAGCCACCGGATAGACCTTCATCGAGTGGTGCATTCCCTTCATTTTCAGAACTTCTATCATTCTCACCCTTTCATCCTTCTTTTTAGGGTCCGGCCTGTAATAGATGTTTATCCATCCTTCGCTAAAGCTTTCTATACCGTATGCGGTATTGGGAATGGCATCGAAATTGGAAACGGTGGTATCCTCTGAAATTATCATTGTAGTGGCTCCCCATTTCCTTACGTTGTCTATGAACTTGAGGAATCCTTTCTTCCGTTCATCGTCTTTCTTGAAATAGAACGCTATGGGCATTATCGAGTCTATTACGACCCTCTTTATCCCGCTTGTGTTGATTATCTCCTGAATTGCGCCGTACTGATGAAGGAACTGGTCTATCTCATAAACGGGATAGTCAAGAAAAACGAGCTTCTGCTCCTTCTCCGCCTTTTCAATGTCCCATTTATATCCGCTCATATGAAAAAGCGTTGAGTCTTTGCTTTCTTCTATCGATATGTAAAGCCCTGGCTCATCGTATTTGGCAGCCCCCTCATAAAGAAACTGCATCGCGAATGTGCTCTTTCCGGCTCCGGTAGGACCCCCTATAGTAATTATCGAACCCTGCAGAAATCCGCCGCCCAGAATCTTGTCAAGCCCTGGGATTCCGCTTTTTACAAGCTTTCTTTCCATCATTTTTCACCTTCTTTTTTCTCAAGGATTTTCTTTCCCAGTTCCGCCCTTACCTTGAGCTGCTCCTGGAACTCCCTCAATTCCTCGGGCTTTGCTATTTTAGTCAGGATGTACTTCTTGTATTCCGCCGTAGTCGCTGCCATCAGGCCCAGGGCCTCATGCGCCACGTTAAGCGGAAGATATATCTCATTCGGTTTCAGTATCTCGACATTGAAAGGGCTGTGCGTTAGGCAGAGGCTTGAAAGTATTATGAAATCCTTGCAGAGTATTTTCACTGAAATAGAAGTAGAGAAGTTTTTTCCCTCTCCCCCGCTTATCGGCTCGTCTATTTCGCCGAGAGCATAAATCACTCCTTCTGTTTTTATAAGATGATTAACGAAACCCGTTCCGAGCTGCTGTGCGCTCTCTTTGTCTGCCGCATGCAGGTCGAAATAGAGCATTGCGAGCACTCCGCCGTTTTTTATAGCATCATCTGTTACTTTCTTTACGTCCATAT
>Ga0180434_10006132_pt1 | contig 13905 bp, 12 predicted proteins | sample SS_ome_7_FD_132453 | JGI IMG/M metagenome (GOLD analysis project Ga0180434, IMG submission 132453) | Hypersaline lake sediment archaeal communities from the Salton Sea, California, USA - SS_1_D_2 metaG | ecosystem: Environmental > Aquatic > Non-marine Saline and Alkaline > Hypersaline >... | reverse complement strand
TGACGCATCGCAGCATCGACCTGACCAATTACGCAACCCTCCCGGACAAGCTGCAGGCTTTGCTCGGAAAAGTTGCCGAACTGGAGTTGGTCGTCCTGAACGCCGGCATTCTGGGTGAAATCCGCGACTTAAATAGCGTCCCGATGGAAGATGCGAAGAAAGTCATGGAAATCAACGTGTGGGCGAACAAGGCAATCATGGATTGGCTCCATGAGCGCGGAATAAGGGTCGGACAGATCATCATGATGTCCTCGGGCGCATCCATACTTGGAAATCGCGGTTGGGGGAGCTACGCCCTGTCCAAGGCGACACTGAACATGATGGCAAAACTCTACGCTCACGAGTTTCCAAACACGCATATCTGCGCCCTGGCCCCCGGCATCATCGACACCAGCATGATGGACTACCTTTGCGAGGAAGCGGACGCCGCGGCCTTCCCTGCCCTGAATCGTTTGCGTGATGCCAGGGGTACCGAGGTGATGCCCGACCCTTCCACTGCAGCTGACAAAATAATTGCCGTTTTATCGCAGCTTCAGGAGCGCCCAAGCGGCAGCTTCGTCGATATCCGCGAGATCCTCGAACCGGAGCTTTTCAACAAGCTTTACGGGGCCAGCCGAAAGGCTTGAAAAGCATCACAATAGCCGGTGGTATTGGATAATCATTCGCGCTATGTTCAGACCGCTTTTGCATAAAGCGCCAACCGGCATCCACTTTAAGCGAACAATGACGCCATAAGACGGCGAAGGATTGACGACATATGCTCAGAAAGAATCGATTCACCAGCTTGCTGCTCGGGACCAGCCTGGTATTGGGCGCAAGCCTCAGTGGCATCACCCACGCGGCCGAACAGCGCTTTGTCACCATTGGTACCGGCGGTGTGACTGGGGTTTATTACCCGACTGGCGGCGCGATCTGTCGCCTGGTCAACAAGTCACGTAAGCAACATGGCATCCGCTGCTCGGTCGAGAGCACCGGTGGCTCCGTATACAATCTCAACGCCATCCGCAACGGCGAACTCGACATGGGCGTCGCCCAGTCGGACTGGCAATTTCATGCCTACCAAGGCTCCAGCAAATTCAAGGACGCGGGTCCGAACGAGAAGCTGCGCGCTGTTTTTTCGGTTCATCCGGAACCTTTCACCGTGGTGGCACGGGCGGACGCGGGCATTAAGTCGTTCGACGATCTCAAAGGCAAGCGCGTGAACGTCGGGAACCCCGGCTCGGGTCAACGCGGCACCATGGAGGTGGTGATGACCGCCAAAGGCTGGACGATGAGCGATTTCCAGCTGGCCTCCGAATTGAAATCCTCCGAGCAATCCAAGGCATTGTGCGACAACAAGATCGACGCCATGGTCTTTACCGTCGGCCACCCGAGCGGATCTATCAAGGAAGCCACCACCACCTGCGATACCGTGCTGGTCAATGTTGCCGGTCCGGTCATCGACAAACTGGTGACGGAAAGGGACTACTACCGCACCGCCGTAATCCCCGGCGGCATGTACAGCGGGAATGAAAACGATACCCAGACGTTTGGTGTCGGCGCGACTTTTGTAACGTCTTCAGACGTGCCAGAGGAAGTCATCTACAACGTGGTCAAGGCGGTATTCGAGAACTTCGACACCTTCCGCAAACTTCATCCGGCCTTTGCCGACTTGAATAAGAGCGAAATGATCAAGGATGGTCTGTCCGCACCGCTGCACGATGGTGCAGTCAGGTACTACAAGGAATCCGGCCTGATGTGACCAGGCCTGAAAAAACCGGGGCCATGTGCCCCGGTTTTTGTTTGGAGGCACGCTCTCCTGGATAGCAAAGACGAGAAGAACCCCAACATGGCAGAACCCGACAAAGCGGCTAAACTCGACGCACGGACAGCCGAGGCATTGATCGCGGAAGCCGATACAGGCGCCAGGGCGCCAGTCGGCACTGTTTCCAAATCACTGTTGTTCGTGATTCCACTGGCGTGGTCGCTTTTCCAGCTTTGGTACTCGTCACCGCTACCATTTGCTTTCAACATATTCATTCTCAACGACACTGAGGCGAGGGCCATCCACCTCGCCTTTTCCGTGCTACTGGCGTTCATCGCTTACCCCACTTTTCGCTCTTCGCCACGAGACCGCATCCCGCCTCAAGACTGGATCATCGGCCTGGTGGGTGCTTTTTGCGCCGCCTACCTTTACATCTTTTATGTCGAATTATCAGGTCGCCCCGGTAACCCAACCACCTTTGACCTGGTTACAGCGGTCACAGGCATGTTCATTCTATTGGAGGCCACTCGACGCGCACTGGGACCTCCCCTTATGGTCGTCGCCGGCGTTTTTCTCCTGTACGCCTTTGCCGGTCCTTACATGCCGGATGTCATCGCGCACAAAGGGGCCAGCCTGTCCAAGGGAATGAGTCACTACTGGCTGTCGACAGAGGGCGTGTTCGGGATCGCGCTGGGCGTGTCGACCGGCATGGTCTTCATGTTCGTGTTGTTCGGCTCGCTCCTGGAAAAGGCCGGCGCTGGCAACTACTTCATCCGTGTCGCTTTTGCCGCAATGGGACACATGCGCGGCGGCCCAGCTAAAGCTGCCGTGGTGTCATCCGCCATGACCGGCATGGTCTCAGGCTCATCGATCGCCAACGTGGTCACAACCGGCACTTTCACGATTCCATTGATGAGACGCGTGGGTTTCAGCCCGGAGAAATCCGGCGCCGTGGAAGTCGCATCGTCGACCAACGGTCAACTGACGCCGCCGATCATGGGAGCCGCTGCCTTCCTAATGGTCGAGTACGTGGGCATCTCTTACATTGAAGTGATCAAACACGCCTTTCTGCCAGCGGTCATTTCGTATATCGCATTGATTTACATCGTGCACCTGGAGGCGTGCAAGCTGAACCTGCAGGGCCTGCCGCGTAGACGCCCAAGCAACCTGTTGCGCACACTCAGCTCCTTCGTATTCACCATTCTCACCCTGATCATCCTGTCGGGGGTTGTGTATTACGGCTTGGGCTGGATCAAGACCCTGGCGGGTGACGCCACGCCCTGGGTGGCATCCATGCTCCTGCTGTTGGCCTACGTCGGACTGGTGAAGCTCTCCTGCACAGTCCCTGAACTGGACACCAGCCATCAAATCAACGAACTGCCCGATCTCAGGCAAACCGCAACGGCCGGTTACTACTTCCTGCTCCCGGTCGTGGTGCTGGTCTGGTCGCTGACCGTGGAGCGGCTCTCACCCGGCCTGTCCGCTTTCTGGGCAACCGTCTTCATGATCTTCGTGCTGCTGACGCAACGCCGCCTGAAGGGCTTTTTCCGGAACAAGCAAGACCGCGAACACAGCTTCGCAGAGGGTTGGTCAGACCTGCTACGCGGCCTGGCAGACGGAGCGCGCAACATGATTGGAATCGGTGTCGCCACCGCAGCCGCTGGTATCGTCGTGGGCACCGTCACCTTGACCGGCATTGGCCTGGTCATGACCGAGTTCGTCGAGTTCATCTCCGGCGGCAACCTGCCGCTGATCCTGCTGTTTACGGCAATCATCAGCCTGCTGCTGGGCATGGGATTACCAACCACGGCCAATTACATCGTGGTCTCGACCCTGATGGCACCGGTGATCGTGACCCTCGGCGCCGAGCAGGGGCTGATCGTACCGTTGATCGCGGTACACCTGTTCGTTTTCTATTTTGGCATTCTGGCCGATGATACCCCGCCGGTGGGGCTGGCAGCCTTTGCGGCCGCAGCCATCTCGCAGGGCGACCCGATCCGCACGGGTATTCAGGGCTTCGCCTACGACATACGCACCGCGATCCTGCCATTCATGTTCATCTTCAATACCGAACTACTGATGATCGGTATCGACAGTTGGCTGGAGGCGGCCGTGGTGATCGCCGGTTCTGTAGTCGGCATGCTGGCGTTTGCCGCTGCCACCCAGGGGTTCTTTTTCACCCGCAACCGGGTTTGGGAAACACTGGCCCTGCTGTTGGCCACTTTCACCCTGTTGAGGCCGGGCTTCTGGTGGGATGAGATTTACCCGCCCTTTGTCGAGAAACCCGGTATTGCGGCAGCCGAGGTCGCCGCTGCGGCCGTACCCGGCAGCCAATTGCGACTGACCGTTGCGGGAGAACGGCTCAGCGGCGAACCCTTCACCAAGACTGTGATGCTGCCGGTCCTGGAGGCCGACAGCGGCGAAGCACGCCTGCAAGCAGCCGGCATCGAAACCCGCGAGGAAGACGGAAGGTTAATCATCGACCATGTCGTATTCGCCAGTCCGGCCGAAAAGTCCGGCCTCGACTTTGACCAGCAACTGCTGAATGTGCAGGTACCCTCGGACCGCCCGGCCAAACAGTGGATGTTCATTCCGGCCATTGCGCTGATATCGTTGGTCGTATTGCTGCAGCGGCGCCGACGCGTCGGAATGGCCTGAGCGCCTAATAACAGGAGCTGATCGATCATGTTCAAGAAGATTCTCTTCCCCGTGGACCTGGCACATGCGGGGTTTGCTGCCGGTTTCGCTGCCGACGTGGAGAAAACCGCCGACGCCTTCGGCGCAGAAATCGAAATCATGGCCGCCGTCCCAGGGTTTGGCATGGCTATTGTCGCCAGCTATTTTCCACCCGAGGCAGAGCAGCGGGCGATGCAGGAAATGGATGCTCGTCTCGGCGAATTTGCGCAAAAAGCCTTCAATCGCCCGGTTGCCCACAGCGTGAGCCAGGGTACGCATTGGAAGCGCATCATCGATACCGCCGAAGACAGGGGGGTCGACCTGATCGTCTTACCCCATTGCGACAAGGGCTGGCCGGACAACTTGTTGCTCGGTTCTTGCGCACAGAAGGTTGCCGAACGCGCGCCATGCTCAGTATTGGTGCTACGCCCTCAGGACAGGGCAATCTGCCCGACGTGAAGCTTTCGCCAGTCAGGCCCTGTTGACCGCCTGGCGTGCCCACTGAACGATACCACTGGCATCCAGCGCGCCAGACATGCGATCCACCTCGCGGCCACCGGCAAACAAAATCATCGTCGGAATACTGCGAATCCCAAACTGCCCTGCCACTGCCTGTTCCTCTTCCATATTCAGCTTGAGCAGACGCACATGCGGCTCCAGCTGTGCGGCCGCCTGTTCGAAAGCCGGCGCCATCATGCGGCATGGCCCGCACCAGGGTGCCCAAAAGTCGACCAGCAGTGGCAGGTCGCTGCGATTCAGCTGTCGCACGAATCCATCACCATCCACCGGCGTGGCCTTGGACTGAAACAGGGGTTGTTTGCACCGTCCGCAGTTCGGATGTTGCTGCAAACGATCACCCGGAACCCGGTTTACCCCGCCACACCCGGGGCAGACCAAATGCAAGGAATCTGACATCATTCACTCCCAGAATTTCCTGATTGCAAACCCACATTGGGGCAGTATCCCGAACATCAAGTTCGTGTGCCTTTGTAGCCCTGATCTTCCAAACCGATTTCACTATGAGCGATTCACCTTACATCCTGGACATCACCGCTGAAAACTTTGCACAGATCGTGCTGAACGGTTCGTTTGAAACGCCTGTGCTGGTCGACTTCTGGGCCAGCTGGTGCCAGCCCTGCCAAATGCTGATGCCCGTGCTCGCGCAACTGGCCGAGCAATACCAGGGCAAATTCATTCTGGCAAAGGTCAACACCGAAGAGCAGCAGGAGGTTGCTGCACAATTCGGTATCCGCAGCATTCCCACTGTCAAGCTGTTCAAAGATGGTGCCGAGGTTGACGAATTTGCCGGTGCCCTGCCGGAAACCCAGATTCGCGCCTTCCTCGACAAGCACCTGCCGCGCGAATCCGACAACGTGCTTGTCGCCGCGGAACAGCTGATGGAGGCTGGAGACATCGAAGGCGCGCTCGACATTCTAGGTCCCGCGCAAGCCGCTGATCCCTCCAACACGCGCATCCTGCGCGCTATGGCGCATGCACATGCCACCCTCGGCAACTATGATGCGGCGAACTTTGCACTCGACGCCCTGCCAGCGGAAGAGCAGGCCACTCCGGAAGTCGGCATCCTGAGGGGGCAGATCTATTTCGCCGGGTTGGCACCGGCTGAGGATGAAGTCCCCGCCCTGCAGGATCGACTGGCACAGAACGCGAATGACAGCGAGGCACTGTACAAGGTGGCGCTGGCCGCCATCATGGCGCAGGACCTGGAAGCCGGGATCGAGCTCCTGCTCAAGCTCATGGCCAAAGACCGCGATTATGGGGAAGATGCTGCCCGCCTGGCTCTGCTCAAGTTGTTCGATATGCTCGGCGACAACCCGCTGGTGGCGCAGGCGCGTCGACGCATGTTCAACCTGCTTCACTGAGTCCGTGGCAAAGGCATCACCGCAGTGGTTCAATCCCCTCGACAACCGCCTGACTGCCACTGATCCGCCAACGCACATCAAAATCTGACAGGCACATACCGTAGACTCTCCCTTCTGACTTGTCATGGTGGTAAGCCGGGCGAGGATCCAGTGTGAGTGATTGAACGATCAATTCGGCCAGCTCGGTGGAATTCCGCTGTTGCTCAAGTTGTTGGCGAGCACGGGCTGAAAACACGACATCCAGCTTTTCTGAGGGGCTGCTACCGGCAAACCCCCCACGTGCCTCGGGCAGACTATCCGCGTAAGGCAAGTAGGGCTTGATATCGTAGACGGGCGTACCGTGCACAATATCCAGCCCGGAGACAACCAGGCGCATCCCCGCCTCCCCCGCGTGTTCAAGTCCTTCAAAACGCAATACCGACAGCCCCAGATTGTTAGGGCGGTACGGAGATCGGGTAGCGAATACACCCACTTCGCGGTTGCCCCCCAAGCGGGGCGGACGTACCCGGGGGCGCCATTGACCTTGGCAGGCATGGAAACCAAACACCACCCACAAGTGGCTGAAACCGTCCAACCCCTCGAAAGCCTCCGCCATAGCGAATCCCGGTAGCATTTCCAGATAACCGCGTGCAGCCGGTACGAGGCCGGGTTGACGTGGAACGCCAAACTTCTCCCGGTAGGGTGAGATCACCGTAGCAATGGGTTTAATCAGCAATGCGCTCTCAACCGCGCGTGAGGTCATGTAAGATCCCATATGTAATAATCTCGCCAGCAAAGGAACATGGCACTGAACCGTCTGACCCTGCAGAGAATCTGAGCCCCTTCAACTGCAGGTCTCCGCACACACCACAGAGCATAATGCCCCAGTCAAGCCGATCCTATCAGCGTTTCAAAATGCTCATCGCCCTGCTCAGCAGTGTTTTTCTGACGAGCTTGGGCTCTTCCGCGCTGATCCTCCTTTACACAGCTCCCCCTGGGTCTGGCACCACTGTTCTCGGCGCAAGCCTGCTGATCGGTCTCATCACCACGCTGGTCGTTGGCTTTTCTTTCGGCCTGCCTTTGCAGCGCAATACAACAAAGCTCAATTTGCAAATCGCATCTCTGTCCCTGAATCGCAAGCCATCTACCACACGCCCTGCGCTGGGCCTGCTCGACCCGGTGGGTAAGCTCCTACATCGTAAACAACACCAGCTCGCTCGACGCTATTGCAGCCTTCGCGGACTCACGGAACGAATGCGCCGGATCTTTGAACAGGCCAATGATGCTATTTTTCTCATCGATCCTGCCACCCACCAGATCATTGACTGCAATCCAAGAGTAGTTCGTTTGCTTGGGTATACCCGAGAACAGCTGCTTGCATCCCCTATCGATCAGCTGGTTGAACAATCCCCCCTGCTGCACGCGTTCCTGGAGGACGCCCTCACCCAGCAAACGCAACGCCACCAAGTCACCCAATTCAAAGCCAAAGGCGGCATCAGCATCAGCCTGGATTTGTCCTACTCGATGCTCGACAGCGAAGACAACCGCATGATTTTGCTGATCGGTCGTGATCTGAGTGAGCATGAATGCGCCCAACACCAGATCCAGCACCTCGCCTTTCACGACACACTGACCGATCTGCCAAACCGCACATTGCTGACAGACCGGGTCAACCGTGCGCTGAAACGCAGCCACCGCAGCCGTCAGATCGGTGCCCTGCTGTTCATCGACCTGGATAATTTCAAACGTATCAATGACTCCCTCGGGCATTCGGTAGGCGATCTTCTGCTGCAGGAATTGGCCTTTCGCCTACGCCACGGCCTGCGTGAAGAAGACACCATCTCCCGCTTGGGCGGAGACGAATTTGTCATCCTGATCGAGCAACTCGGCACGGTGCAGGAAAAAGCAGAGCAACAAATCCACGAAATCGCCGATAAGGTTCGTTACCTGATGGCACAGCAATATGATCTCAACGGACACGAACTGTATGTCACCGGCAGCATCGGTTACGTAACGTTTCCGCGCGACGGCGAAACCATGGAAACCTTGCTGCGCCATGCTGATCTTGCGATGTACAACGCCAAGCAGACCGGGCGAGACAAGATCACGCGCTTCACCGATGAGATGGACGAACTCGCCGCCAAACGTCTGCGCGTGGAAAGCGAAGTCAGAAACGCCATGCGAAATGGCGAGATGCAGCTGTATTTTCAGCCCGTGCTCAGGATTCGTGACGGCTTCATGTTGGGTGCTGAATCATTGTTGCGGTGGATTCATCCGGAAGATGGTGAAATCGCTCCAAAACGTTTCCTCCCCCAGATCGAAGACAGTGCTTTGATGTTGCAGTTGGCCGACTGGGTTCTGCAGGAGGCTTTCAACCAACAGGCCGCCATCGCGGCAGACCGGTCTTTGCTGCGACCTGACTACCTGGCGATCAACCTCAGCCACCAGCAGTTTCACCAACCTAATTTTGTGGAACAGGTAAAGCGCACCCTTGAGTTCACCGGCGCCGATCCAAAAAGGATTTTGTTCGAAATCACTGAAACGATCATTATGAATGACAGTAATGAGGCCCGAGCACGGATGCTGCAGCTCAAGGACCTCGGATTCCGCTTCGCCATTGACGATTTCGGTACCAGTTATTCTTCGCTGTCTTACCTAAAACAGTTACCAGCTGACACGCTCAAAATCGACAAAGGTTTCGTACAAGACATCACTACCGATCCAGACGATGCCGCCATCGTGAAAACCATTTTAGGTATCGCCGATCACATGGGGATGCAGGTCATCGCCGAAGGCGTGGAGACTTTCGAGCAACTCAGTTACCTGCGCAGCAACGGATGCGCTTATTACCAGGGTTACTTGGGCAGGCCACCGATAAGTCAGGAAGAATTCATTGAGGAATTGCGTCAAAGCCAACGACTTAAGGTGGTCCCTTAAGCGGCTTTTCTTGGACTGAAAGAGAAATCAGTTGGCTTCCAGCCAGCTACGACGCATTGCCACCTGCTGCTCGAAAAACCGGATCATGGCTTTCTCATAGGCGCAATCACCATCATAGCCTATCTCGTTCAACCGGGATTCAAGGCTGGCGATCTCCTCGCGTATGCGTTCCGGATCGATAGAGGGCGGCTGCCCTCGGTGTAATCTTTCAATGTTGCTCATTCTGTTTTCTCGTCTCTTGTGTTCGCCGCCAGTCTAGAAACACAAAATGAACTTTGTATGACAAAAAACCTTTCGATGAGCTAATCGCGGCGCAAGGCATCCGTGACTGCAATTGGCGTCGGGAAACGCAACACCACAACATAGGACGAAACCAGGAATGTCAGCAATGTCGCCAGCTGAATAAGGTAGGAAGCCTCACTGCTGATCACTGACATATCCGCAGCGAGAACGGCCAACAGCAGGGAGAATTCACTCATCTGCCCCAAACGGTAACCGACCTCGTGGGAACGCTTTTCAGACTCGCCGGTACGCAACAGCAGCCGACGGAAAACCTGGGGTTTGAGCAACATCATGACCCCGGCCAGCAGCAGTGCTGGCAGCATGACCTCTTCGATCATCCCGAGATCGAAACCGGCTCCGAGCGAGAAGAAAAACAACACCAGGAAAAAATCGCGCAAGGGTTTGAGATTCTCGGCTATAAACCGGGAGATCGGACTGGAGGCCAGGGTTACGCCGGCGATGAAGGCACCGATTTCCGCTGAAAGTCCCAGCACATGCGCCAACTCCGCCACCCCAGGCACCAACCTATAGCCATAAGGAAGACGTACTCAGGGATACGATCAAACCGCTGAATCAAGGGCAAAAGAATGAAGCGGTTGAACCACCAGGTTCCCACAACCAGCAAGGGCAGAGTCGCCAGCAATCTGATCATGTCGAACACTGGCATTTCACCCGCCGTCGACCCCTGTACTACCAGCAACAAAACGATGGCCAAAAGATCCTGCAATAACAGGATACTGATGATCACTTCACCCGTCCTTTGGTGATGCAAAATCGTGGTGGGCAACAGTTTCAAACCAATGATCGTGCTGGAAAAAGTCGAAGCTCCTCCGATCAGCAGCGCTTCCATGTGCGAGTAACCAAAGGCATACGCAATCAGATAACCCACCACCGCAAACAAAATGGAACTGAGCACGGTCACGACCGTGGTTTTGCGCACCATGCGCACCAGTTCCTGCGGCTGAAGATTCAACCCCAGCAAAAATAGCAGAAACATAATGCCAAATTCTGATATCCCGCGGACCAGTTCCGGATCATTGACGAACCCAAGCCCCCAAGGTCCGAGCAGAGCCCCCAGAAGAATGTAGGCAACCAGTAAAGATTGACGCGCATACAAAGCCAGCGTGGCAAACAATGCGGCGCCGCTGAACACCAGGAAAATGGTGAAAACGATTGGATCCTGATCCATACCCTGATTCGTCCTGGGAATTCCCAAATACTCCGGGTAATTCAGATTGCGATGCCTACCACCTCGGAACCGGTGATTCGCCCTTAATGCGCGGCCACTAGGATAGCTCCCAATGAAAAATCAATGTAACCGGCTCTCTAGGCACTCTTGGTGAAGTCGCTGGGAAACCCTTTGATGCCCTGCCCGACCTTAACAATTCGAATGGCACAAAAAAAGAACACCTGCCGAAGCAGGTGTTCCCTTTGATCAGCTATCAGCTTTTTTCGGTACTTTTACCAGCTCCGCCGAGGACTTGCTTGGGCGATTGCGGCAATAGGGTTTGACCTCGCGCCCGTCTGCACGCTCATACCCCTCCACCCAGGTGCAGGCGCTCTCCGCTGCGCAGGCATTTTCGCTCATGCCCTTACAACTGGCCGCATGCACGGCAGTAGAACTGAGCGCTGCAAAACCCAGAAAAAGAGCTACAGCTGTTGTCGTGGGGAATCCTAGTTTCATTTTTATCTCCTTCCTTGAGAAAAATCCATGCACTCACTCCGAGTGCATGACAAGCATAGCAGGGCATTTGCCAGGGAAAAACTGTATTTTTCCTTTGAGAAGACGATACTTGATAACTGAAACCCAAAGCCTTTAGATCATGGCTTCATGAAGATCCCTGCAGCCCTACAAGCTTCAACAATAAACGCCAATCTCGACACCAAGAGTCTGTTGGAACTCATGAAGCCGGGACAGCTGTTGCATGCCCGCGTGTCAGCCACCACTCATGACGGACTGGTCAAACTGCTCGTGGGCAAAACTGAACTGATGGCGAAAACCCGTATTCCGTTGCTCCAAGGCGAGCCGTTACAACTGCGGGTTGAAAAAGGGCTACCAAAGCCTGAGCTCAAAATTCTCCGTAGTGAAATAAGGCAGGCGATCCAGGCATTGCAACAGCATGCTTTGACTCGCCAATTGTCACCCAAGGAAGTTCAGCAAAGCCTACGTCAGTTACTCCAATCACCGACTACCAACAGCAAGCCTTTGCAGCAGGCCCTGCGGGTATTGGTGCCTGACGCGCCAACCCCACGTCAGGTAAACGCATCGGCCGTGCGCCAGGCCATGCAGAGCTCCGGTGTCTTTTTTGAACCCACCCTCTTGCAGGGCCAAGTTTCACCGAAGGACCAGAAACTCCAGCTACTGCAATTGCTTCGTTTAGTCACCACGGTGTCCACGAGCACATCGGCAAGCGATGCAAAAACACTCCAATCACCCTCTGCGGCTTCAGCAGAGAAATCTACCGGTAACCCTTTGCTGCAGCGCCTGCTGGGACAGATCGGCCAGAAACCCCAGAATAAGATAGACATTCAGAACGAGGCATCAGCGCAAAAACCGGATGTCAAACTTATCGCTGTTGAGCAACTGTTGAGCCGACTGCAGCGCCTGATCGAAGGCAGCCTGGGGCGCATTCTGTCTCACCAGACCAATAGCCTGGCAAACGAGGACCCTGGACGCCAGGTATGGCAGTTCGACATGCCGATACAATTGAGCGACAAACAGGAACACCTCCAACTCCGGGTACAAAGTGACGACGAGAGCGAAGCATCGACAGGTGAGCCAACTCGCAACTGGAAAGTCGACATCGAGTTCAATTTCGACAACTTAGGAGAAATCTTCAGCCGCATCAACCTGCGCGGAGGCCAGGTTTCCGCAAGTTTCTGGTCGCAACAGGACAGCACTGCCGTCATGATCGAACGCGCAATCCCGCGCCTTGAGGAAGCACTGAAAAAAATTGGCCTGGAAGTAAAAGTCATCAGCAGCCTTCTTGGCGATCCTCCCAAGGCGCCTGCAGCAAGCAGCGGCCTGGTGGACGAACGCGCATGAAAAAATCACGTAAGCAGCGTCATACTGCGGTCAGCGGTAACACCAACATCGCCGTGGCACTCAGTTACGATGAAAACAATGCGCCAAAAATTACGGCCAAAGGTGAAAACCAGATGGCCGAGCGGATCATGGCGCTTGCTGAAGAAAACGACGTGCCCCTCTACCCTAACGCCGAATTGGCAACAACCCTCGTACAAATTCCTCTCGGTGACGAAGTGCCGGAACAGCTATATCGGGCGGTAGCGGAAGTGATCAGTTTTGCCTACATCCTGGCCGGCAAGATGCCGGAGGGGTTTGACCCACAGGCCCGAGAGGAAAAGAGTTAACCCTGCGCTGGCAACAGTGCCAGCAACCCGTCTTCGTCCAGAATCTCCAAACCCAGCTGCTGCGCTTTAGCCAGCTTGGACCCGGCCGCCTCGCCAGCCACCAGGTAATCCGTATTGCTGGAAACACTCCCAGCCACCTTGGCACCGAGCATAAGCAACTTCTGTTTGTAGAAATCGCGGGGCTGTGACAGCTTGCCGGTAAGTACAAAGGTCTTTCCTGCAAGGGGCAGTTGCTCCTCGCCCGAGGGCAGCTTTGGACCTGCCCAATGCACCCCGGCGGCCCGCAACTTGGCAATCACCTCCCGGTTGTGTGACTGCTGAAAGAAAGTCACCAATTTTTCCGCCAGCACGTCACCCACGCCCTCGATCTTGATCTTCGGCGTGTTCGCTACCTGCTGAGGCGAGGCATCAAGCAGGTCGCCCAGCGTCGGAAACCGCTCGGCAAGCGTGGCCAGGTGGATGGCCTTGCACCATTTCAATTCGCTTGGAGGCTCGATATCGGTCAATAGATGTTGGCGATCCTTCCCCTTCCCCCCTTCAAGGCTTTGCTGCAGGTTCTTTGCCTGGCTTTCCCTGATCTCGACCAAGTCGGACAGGCTTAAGCGTTCAATTTTCTCCAGTGAACCCAGTTCCATGGCCAGGGTATTCGCCATTGTTTCACCGATCCCCAGGATGCCCAATGCGAACAGGAAGCGCCCAAGTGTCGTTTCCTTGGACTTCGCGAGCGCTTCTATCAGGTTGGCTGCTGACTTCTCTCCCATGCGTTCCAGCGCCGCAACTTGTTCTTTTTCCAGACCGAAGAGATCAGCGGGATCATGAATCAAGTCCGCTTCGATCAACTGGTCCACCAGCTTGTCGCCAAGTCCTTCGATATCGAGCGCCTTGCGCGAGGCAAAGTGCTTGATTGCCTCCTTGCGCTGCGCTGCGCAATAGAGCCCCCCGGAACAGCGGGCAACTGCTTCGCCGGAGGGGCGAATCACGGTGGAACCACAAACAGGGCACGCACCCGGTAAACGAACGGAAGTGGTGCTTTCC
>Ga0180434_10006131_pt1 | contig 13905 bp, 16 predicted proteins | sample SS_ome_7_FD_132453 | JGI IMG/M metagenome (GOLD analysis project Ga0180434, IMG submission 132453) | Hypersaline lake sediment archaeal communities from the Salton Sea, California, USA - SS_1_D_2 metaG | ecosystem: Environmental > Aquatic > Non-marine Saline and Alkaline > Hypersaline >... | reverse complement strand
TCCGCACCGCTGACTGTGTCTGTTTACAAGGTTTGAAAAACAGTGGCTTCCCTTCCTTGTGCCTGATCTCACACAAAAATCGCTGGCAGCCATCTGTGATGTAAGTCCAACCCGAATCCGCCAGTTGGTGGCCGAGGGAGCCATCACGAAGAACAAGCGGGGAAAGTATTCGGAGTCAGCAATCACGGAATACATCCGGTTTCTGCGTAGGGCACATGAAGAGCAGACAGGCCAGAAAGAAGAATCTGATTTTCGCGATCTGTTGGAACAGGAAAAGTATCGCGAGAAGAAGCGAGAGAACGATCACGCAGAGAAGCTGCTGGCACCTGTCGAGGTGATTCACGAGGTTGTTGAGAAGGGTGTCGCGTCGGTGATCGCGGTCATGGAAACATTGCCTCTGTTGGTGAAACGACAATTCCCGGAGATCACTGGTGATCAGATCACACTGGTGAAGACGGCAGTTGCGGAATGCCGAAACGCCATGGCGGATGTCAAGGTGGTAATCGATGACGATTGAAGCCTTGACTGCATTTCAGATGGCCCTTCAGCCACTACGGACGCGGGTTCCACTATCCGGTGCGAAATGGGCGAACCGATATTTCTACCTGTCGCCGGAGTCGTCTGGAACTGAAGGACGCTGGCAGTGCTATCCGTACCAGGTAGCGTGGCTCGACTGGATGACGTCAGACGATATTGAAGAAATCAACTTTCAGAAGTCGCGCCGAGTCGGCTACACGAAGTGCCTGATGGCAGCAACCGGCTGTTTGATCGAACAGAAAAATCGAAATGTGGCGATCTGGCACCCGACAGACGGAGACGCGAAAGACTTCGTGACCGACGAAATTGACAACCTGTTGCGAGATTGTGAACCACTTGGCTCTAAGCTCAAGTGTGCCGTCGGCGCGAAATCGAAGCACAACACGATCGAAAAGAAATCGTTCCACGGTGCAACGCTCGACATCAAAGGAGGCAAGTCGGCTCGCAACTTTCGTCGCATGACGAAGGACGTGGCGATCTACGACGAGACAGACGGGTTCGATCTCGACATCGACGGTGAAGGCAGCTGCTTCGAGCTGGGGGACGGTCGACTTGACCAGGCACCGTTTCCAAAGTCGATCCGTGGAAGCACACCCAAGACGAAAGGAACCTCGCTGATTGAAACTGCCGTCGGCAATTCGGATCGCGTGTTCTATCGATTCGTCAAGTGCCCGCATTGTGGTGAGCTGCAACGTCTCGAATTCGCGCGGATGGTGTGGGACGAAGGCGACCCGGAGTCAGTCAGGTACAACTGTGTCACAGATGGGTGTGAAATGCAGTATCGAGACTACCCGACAGCCGATGCGGCTGGTCGCTGGCAGACACTCGACAGCTACTCCTACAACGACAGGACCATGCGGTTTTGCGGCCCAAACGGCAGGACAGTGCCGGCGCCACGACGAATTGGAGTCGTCATATGGGCAGGATACTCCTACTTGCGACCGTGGAGCTATCTGATTGATCGCTGGCTCGACGCCAACAAGAACAAGAAGACGGGCAACATCACGACGCTCAAAACGGTCATCAACACGCTGCTTGGGGAAACCTTTGCAGAGTCAGGCAAGGGGCTCGACGCAACCGTGGTGAATGATCGGGGTGAGCCATACCTGAACGATGGCACCATACCGAATGGAGTCTTGTGCATCACAGCCGGCGCGGATGTCCAAGGCGGCGATGCGACGGCAGATCCCCGTATCGAATGCGAGATTCTGGGCAACGGACTCGATGGTGAGACCTGGTCGCTTGGATATCACATTCTCAAAGGATCGCCGGAGCGCCCGGAGGTTTGGGAGCAGCTCGACGAAAAACTGAAGCAGATCTACACACGGGAAGACGGCGTGCGACTGACGATCACAGCAGCCTTCATCGACTCAGGGCACCTGCAAACGCGTGTGTGCCAGTACACCGCTAAGAAAGCGAAGCGCGGCATTTTCGCCACCAAGGGCTGGGATGATGGCCCGCTCGTACACAAAGGAACGTGGGTGGGGGATGAAGCGAATCGATCACGAGCAATCCAGCGGAAGGTGAACACTCACGAGCTCAAGGAGATCATCTACAACCGCCTTGAAATCGAGGAACCGGGGCCGGGATATTGTCACTTTCCGGAGCACTACCCAAGCAGCTACTACGAACAGCTCACCAACGAAGAGAAGGTTGAAAAACGCGAGAAGGGAGTGCTGAAGGGCTACAAGTGGCGAAAGAAACGAGGTGACCGAAACGAAGCCCTGGACTGTCGTGTCTACGCTCTGGGAGCTTTGGAATACATCAACCCGAACATGCCACGGCTGAAGCTCAGGCTGGAAAAACGAGCGGCGGAAAAGTCAAAAAAAGACACGCCTGAATCTGCCGCACCGCCAGAAAGGAAGCGATCGGCGAAACCCCGCAAGAAGGGAGGGTTCGTCAACCGATGGTGAATCGACCGATCGTCTATCGAGGCGCAAAAGAGATCTGTGGGGCTGTCGGGGTGCCGTGGAAGGAGATATCGCACTATGTGCGTGAACACCAGCTGCCGGCCTTCAAAATCAACGGCTCCGGAACGTGGGTGGCTGTTCCTGAGGATCTTTCGACATGGGTGATCGCGCAGCGTGATAAGTACCTCCACGGTCGAAAATGACCGTTCCCGGAAACCCCTGTCAACCCGCCTTTTTTGCCTTTCTACGTCCTTTCTTGCCCGTATGAGTTCCGTTTTTTCCGGAGGTTGAAACTGCACGTAGCATCCCTGCATGCCACACGCAGTTGTTCTATCCGAAATCCCGGCACGAATTACCGCCGGTGAATCTATGTCATGGAAGTGGTCGCATGCCACATTCCCGGCATCGGCGTGGACGCTTGTGTATACACTGGTGAGTGCAACAGCTCAGATTCAGATCACGGCGACAGCCAGCGGTATCGACCATCTGGTGGAGCTGACATCTACGACAACCGGTGCTTATGACGCTGGTGACTACACATGGCAGGCTCACATCAGCAAAGGTGATGAACGGTACAAGGTCGGTGAGGGATTACTGACTGTCATTCCAGACTTTGCGACTAAGTCCAGCGGCTACGACTCCCGCTCTCACGTCAAGAAGGTTCTGGACGCTCTGGAAGCATCCATTGAGGGCCGAGCATCAAAGACACAGGTTGAGCAGTCCATTAGTGGTGTGCAGATCAAGCATATGACGCTTGCTGAGCAAGTCACGCTTCGTGATCAGTACGCGTTGAAGTACCGCAAAGAACAGGCAGCGAAGAACGGCACCAGTGCCCACAGAACCACGACAGCGAGGTTCTGTAACTGATGATTTCGCAGTCTGACAACACAGTGATGTTCGACGGTGGCGGCAACGCAGTGCCACTGAACCGAGTGAAGCGACGACTCAAAGGGCAGGCGAAAGCCATGCTCAGCGGCTTCAAAGGTGCAAACGATGAGCAATTGAATGATTGGGTATTCCTGCCCCTCGAAATCAACCAGATCCTCAAGAATGATCTAAGAAAGCTTCGCGCACGTTCCCGCGATTTGGCCCGGAACGACGACACCGCCCGGCGATTTCTATCGCTTCTCAAACAAAACGTTCTGGGCCATCGCGGGATTCGTCTGCAGGCGAAAAACAAGCTTCGCAACGGCAAGCCAGACAAGCGGTGGAATGCCGAGATTGAACGCGAATGGAAGTCCTTCGGGAAGAAGCGACGGCATCGAGGCCGGATGACAGCGCCAAGTGCCTGTGGTCAGATGTCGCTTCGCCAGATTCAGTGGCTCGTGCTTCTCAGCCGGGCGGTTGATGGTGAATGCTTCGTGCAGATCATGCGAGGCTATCCCCACAACAAGCACCGATTCGCCGTGCGACTGATCAACCCGGACCTGCTGGACCACACCTTCAGCACGAAGGCAGCGAACGGGAATCGGATTGAAATGGGCATCGAGCTCGATGAGTTCGATATGCCGGTTGCCTATCACTTCAGCAAAGATCATCCACAAGGCAAGTCAGCGAAGCGCACGGATCCACGGGTACGAATTCCGGCAGATCAGATTATTCACGTGTTCCGAAAAGAGCACGTAGGGCAGCTGCGAGGCATCCCGGATTTCGCGGCAGTGATGCACAAGGCTAAGATGCTCAATGGGGTCAACGAAGCGGTTGTCGTCGGATGGCGAGTCGCGGCCTGCAAGATGGGCTTCTTTGTCAGCAAAGATGCAGAAGACTTTCCTGACCCTGATGCCGATCCAGATGATCCAACAGTCCGAACAGCGCCGGAAAGCACATTCGACGCGAACCCTGGGCAGATCGACTACATCGATGACGCCAAAGAGTTCCGGGAATTCAATCCGGACTATCCGACCAGTTCATTCGCTGAAGGTTACAAGACCTTCATGAGGCAAATGAGCAACGGGCTGAACGTCAGTAGTCCGACACTCAGCAACGATTACAGCGACGTCAACTACTCCAGTTTGCGTCAGGCACTACTTGAAGACCGTGAGGGTTGGCGTTGCGTCCAGGCTGACATGGAAGACGACTTCGAGCAACCACTATTCGATGAATGGTATGACTGGACCACGAACATCACAGAGCGAATCAGTATCTCTGATGCAAAGCGGAATCAGGAACCCGAGGTGGCTCATCAGTTCCGTGGATGGCCGTGGGTGGATCCGCTGAAGGAAGTGAAGGCCCAGGTAGAAGCGGTCAATAACAACCTGCGAACACGACAAAGCGTCATGTCAGATACCGATGGGTCTGACTTCCTCGAAATCGTTGATGAGCTGCGGGACGAGAACGAAGCACTGGAGGATCGCGGCCTGATGCACACGCCGGTCGCGACTGCAGTACCCGACAACGCTAACGACGCCTCTGAAGAAGAAAGTGAGGCCGATGATGAGTAAGTGGTATTCGATCACTGCCAAAGCTGACGGGGAAACCGTCGATGTCCACATCTACGACGAGATTGGGTTTTGGGGAACGACAGCTCGAAGCTTTGTCAACGAACTGAAGTCTGTTGCCGACAACGCAACTCAGATCAATCTGCATATCAATTCTCCCGGTGGATCAGTGGTTGATGGCGTTGCGATTCAAAACGCACTGAAGCAGCACCCGGCAAACGTCACGACAAAGATAGATGGGATCGCAGCATCAATTGCGTCCATTATTGCTCTGGCAGGTGATTCCATTGAGATCGCCGACAATGCCTACGTGATGATTCACAACCCGGCGTCGATCGTCTGGGGCGATGCTGAAGACATGCTCAAAGAGGCAGAAGTTCTCAATAAGATGGCAGACGGAATTGCCAGCGACTATGCCGCGAAGATGGGCATCAGCGTCGAAGATGCCAGAGCGTTAATGGACGAAGAAACCTGGTATCTCGGACAGGAAGCTGTCGATGCTGGGTTCGCCGACAAGACGTACACCGGAAGCAAAGCGGCTGCATCGTTCAGTGCAGACCGGTTTACCGCGAAGGCTCCTGCCGAGGCCCTCAAACGATTCACCAAGTCGCCATCAGGTGGCAATTCCAATCCGTCGGCACACCTCACAACGAAAGGGAGTGATCCTATGCCAGACGAAACGACCACCACAGAACAAGAATCGGCGTCTGTGGAAACTGAAGAAACCGTTGAAACTCCAGTTGAGGAAACGGCTGTTGATGACACTCCAGACACGGATACTGTCGTCAATGAAGCCGTGCAAAAGGCACTCGCTAACGAACGTGTGCGAACGTCAGAAATCACCGCACTCGGCAGCAAGTTTGGCTTTGCAAAAGACGCTGAAGATCACATCGCGTCGGGCAAGTCTGTCGAACAGTTCCGGGCTCACATCCTGAACAAGTCACCCGACGACTGGAAGGCCTCGCTGGAGGTTCGCAACCCAGCGCAGCAGTCATCGGAAGACGATGACGAGGAAGACTCCGGCAGCGAAGCGGTTGCCCGAATCAAAGAGCGACGTAAAGCCCGATTCAACAGCTGATCGTCGAACACACACCAGACCAACCGACTGACCTACACCACATTCACAACAAGCCGGAGAAAACATCATGGCGTTGACTCTTTCAACCGCACAAATCCTTGATCTCGTCATGGACGCGTTCAAGGTGCGGCTGCCGTTCCTTGTGAGCGCGTTTGCAACCGACTTCAGTGCAGAGCGGGCACAGCTCAACCAGACCGTCAATGCACGCATTGCAAGTCTGCCGACTGTGCAGAGCTATGATTCCTCGACGGGCTACAAAGCCAACGCGGCGGAGTCGGAGTCGCTGCTCGATGACGTGCCAGTCACGATCAACCAGCACAAGCACGTGCCGGTGAAACTGGACTTTCTGAAGGAGGCGGAGTCTGTTCGGCAGATCAACCTTCTGGAAGAAGCCACAGCCAATTGCGGGTACGTTCTCGCAAAGTCGATGGCCGACTACTGCCTCGGGCTGGTACTGGCGGCGAACTTCTCGGAGTCGTCAACATACTCGCACGCAAACAGCGATCTGGACATGCTCGCCAACGTGCGAACAGATCTGAACGCCAAGGGTGCGAATACGGTTGGACGATTCGGCATCGTCAACAGCGACGTGATGACCACACTGACATCCGACAGCCGGATTGCCAGTGGCGATTATCACGGGCAACGCATCAACGGGGAAGCACTTGGGCACCTTCAAGGCATTCAAGGCTTCGCGAATGTCTGGGAGTATCCCGACATGCCGACCAACAGCGAAAACCTCAGCAGCTTCTTCGGCACCAAGGAGTCGATTTTGCTGGCGACACGTGTGCCATCCGACACGGACGAAGTCGCGCGAGCAATGGGTATTCCTCAGATTGCCAGCTTCGACACGATGACGGACGAAGACACCGGGCTGACACTGCTCGGAATCAAATGGATCGAGCAGGGCACCTTCGACGTGTACTGCACGGTCGCTGTCATGTACGGAGCCACAGCAGGAATGCAGGGTGGGAGTGCGGGAGACAAGACCGACTACGCCGGGCACCGCGTCATCACCGCGTAAGCGAACGGCGGCGACTCACCATTCGGAAATTTGCACTGAAGGAAGACTATCATGCGTCAGTTTGCTGTGATCGCTTATGCGACCACCCAGAAGGACGAGGCGGGCGAAATCGTCTACCTCGGCAGTGATCGCGGAGAGGCAATCGGGGTCACGGAAACACCCGAAAACGGGTGCGTTCGCAAGGCACTGTTCGAGCTGTCTGCGCCACAGCAGCAGCGATACTTCGGCAATTCGCCGAATCCCGACGCGGCAAGGCATCGCGAGTCGTTGCAAACGACGCTGGATGCACCACTCGGCAGTACGAGCCTGGAACCTGCATCGAGTCTCCCTGGCAGTACAGAAACAGCCATGCCGTCAGAGGGTGCGGGTGAGCAGCTCACCACGGACGCTGCAGGAGATGCGCCGGCAATGTCTCCAGCTGCTCAGGAACTCGTGGATAAACACGAACTGAACCCCCAGCAAATTGCACAGATTGTGCCGTCAGGGGCGTCCGGGCAGATCGTTAAGGGAGACGTGGAAGCGTTTATCACCCTGAGTACCGGGGCGGAGTAATGGCACTGGAACTCGAACTGGACGAGATTTTCAAGGAAGGGATGGAGGATGAAATAACCGTCAATTCACAGGCAGTAAACGTCATTCTGAGCCTCAACGAAGAAGCCATTGGAGACGAAGGAATCGTTGAGCTCACTGGAACGATGCTTCTGACGGCGACGGACTACGACGAGCACTTCGTGCCCGAATCCGGTGTCGTCAACACGTTCACGTGGCAAGAGGAAACGTTTCACGTTCTACCCTCACCGGCAACCAGACATGGCGTAACCACCTGCCGAATCCGAAGACACAGCCAACATCAGAAACGGGCAGGGTATACAGACATGAACGACGAACAGGCAACGTGGGCAACATGACGCCCAACGAACTGGCCGCACATATCAATGAGCAGGCATCGGTCGTGATTCGCTCAGTGTCTGGGAATGCCGTGCAACGGTTCCGGCGACGTACACCGGCAAACAGAACGAGAACGCGACGCGCACTGACGGCAAAGGTCAACGGACTGAAATCGAAAGTCGGGTTGCGATTCAGTAAGCAATACCCATCGCGAGGAACGGAGACGCAGCAGCGTTTCGAACAGCAGTGGCAAAACATTCGGCCTCTGGTCCGACAGGAACTCATCAACAGATTCAACCAGCTTTTGAAAGGATCGTGACCAATGACTGTCACAGCACATCGCACACTCACCTCAGCGCTTGAAGTCGATATTTCGTCAACGCTGACACCGATTCCCGGTCTGCAGGGGTTCGACCTCGATCCCGGCGAGAACGTGACCGTCGACATTGGCGATCTAACCAGTGATTTCGAGGAAAAGCTCAACACCGGAGTCCAGGAAGGTGGTGCCCTCGAAGGTGAACTCATTTGGGATCCGCTCGATGCGGTCCACCAATTCCTGCACGCACGATTCAATGATGGTGCCGTGGTCACCGGAAATGCAGTGATCGGTGCCACCGGTGTCGAAATTCCCTGCACTTTCACAGTCAAGAAATTCAAGATCAAAGCCCCGAAAAAAGACGGCTACAAGGTCGACTATTCGTTCGAGTTCACCGATCGCGTGGTACTCAACGAAGCAGATCCTGCGTAACCGCACTCGTTTTTTCGGTCACATCACCACCACACCATATCACTGAAGGAAGCACTCGATGAAAGCCATTCGACTCCGAGACGCCAAGTGCCGCAATCCTGCCTACGATCGCCGCAAGTCGGCTCGCCGTGTTCTGGAGGGCGGGGAGCCGATCCCTCACACACTGGAATGCAAGGCCGGGGAAGAAGTCGACACTCCAGACGCGTGGAAACTGTGTCTGGGAGCCGATCCGTTGCTGGCACCCGCTGACGACGAATGTCGTGCGGCGGTGCTAAAGGTGTTGAACAGCCCCGGTCGAAAGGCAGAGCTGGAAAACCTCAAGCTGATGTACGACAAACGGGATCAGCTCGGCGCGGACGATCGCAAATATGTAGAGGCGATTTTCAGCAAACATGCGGCGGAAATTCAGGGCAAAACACCCGCGCAGAAAACACCCGCACAGGCACCACCGGAAGCACTTGACTCCGGCAAGTAGTCGTTCGTGTGATTCCTGTCCCCAGTTCATTTGTGACGCACAAGGCGAGACATGCAGACCAACGAAGAAGCTGACGACCTGTTCGAAGATGACGACCTGACAACGGACAATGACGCGTTCGGTGAGGACGTGGTGATTTTGTCCGCAGACAACAAAGAAGAGTTGCTCGCACCGACGGAGCGCCGCTTTCTGTTTCCGGCAGAACCGGGCACGAAACGAGCAGGATTCTATGTGCGCCATGCATCACTGGCGCGAGTGCAGCGCTACCAGAACGCGCACAAGAGCGGCAACGTGAATCAGCAGCTGCGGGCGGCCTGTGAACTCATCGCTGACAGTGTCGTGGATGAAAGTGGGCGGCAGGTTTGGACCGCAGATCAGATCAAGTCAATGGCCAATGGGCGAATCGATCGATTCCTGTTCATGCAGCAGTGTGTCTCGCTCCATAACGGAATGAGTGATTCGTCCGACAAGATGCGGGAGATCATTGAGGAAGCGGGAAAAAACTAAGGACGGACGGGCTGCTCGACACACTGTTCGAACTGTGTTGGCAACTCGGAATTGAGCATCCAGACGTCCTCAAGGAACGACTCACCAAATCACAACTGGCCGAATGGGTTGCGTGGATGGAGCGGCGGCCCAGAGGGCGACGACACGCAGAGGTGTTGATGGCTCTGCAAACTGCTCATCTGCTCGGTGCCTGGTTAGACGGCGAGCAAGACCCGAATCAGTTCTTGCCAAAATGGCCCGACGTGCAGGAAATGCAGAAACCACAGAATGAGGCGGAACAACGGCTGGCGAACTTTGGGCTGACTCAACGGATGAATTGGTGAGCGAGAGATGTTGGATGATCTGACAGTTGGAATCGAACTGGACCTCGCACCGTTCACCGCCGGAATGGCGACGGTCGATGCGGCGGTTGCGGTTCCGCCAACGATCAACCTGACGCCGATTGCCACAGAATTCAACGCGGTTACTCAGGCGGTCCGGGAGACTGTTGTCGCTACTTCCACGCTCGATGGCTCGCGAGCGATCGCGTCACTCGAAAGCGTGCAAAAGTCGATTGGTAACGTGTCGGATATGGCGTCTGAGGCGCAATTCAATGTCAACAGCCTGGCACGCACGTTCACAGCAGTCAATATCGCAGCAAAACCGCTCGCAATCGTTCCCGGCCAGCTCGGTCTGATCGGAGGTGTGGCCGGATTTGCAGCGATGGGAGCGGCTCACGTCGCGGCAGCATTCGCGCTGATTTCCACAATGGCGACCTATGCGGCGGCTGGTGTGGGGATCCTGCTTGCGCCGCTCCGAGGGCTCGTGATCATTCCGAAGATGATCGCGGCATCGTTCAAGATGATGTTCGCGGTGATTCTTGCGCCGTTCAAAATGCTGGCATTTGCTGTGACTACGACGACCAAAGCGATGTGGATGTTGCTGCAGCCGGTGCTGAAGGTGGCGATCGCTATTTTCAAGGTGAAGGTGTTCTTTGCGTCGCTGGCAATCCAGCTCAAGCTTCTCAAAGGCTTTTTTGCACTCCTGCCACCACAGCTCAAGATTGTCGTCGGTGGCCTCATTGCACTCGGAGCGGCGGGGCGAGTTGGTGCGTTTGGAATTAGCCTCGTGTCGAAAGCCGCTGCGGCTGGCGCATTCGCAGCACTGGCTGTTACGCAGCCCCTGCTGGCTCTGGGGGTCGCTGCGGTGAAGGTCGGGTCCACGATGATGTGGTTGGCACGATCGATCACACATGCCACCAAATCTATGATTCGCTTCACAGTGGCAAAAACGATTGCCGGCATGAAGGGGCTCGCCTCGGCGTCTCTTAACGTCGCGACGGTGATTGGCGGCAAGCTGGTATCCGTGCTGAAGTCAGGAGCGACAGCGATCGGTCTGCTGGTCGTAGCCGGTGCCGGCTGGGGCATCAAGCTGGCGGCAGACGCAGAGCAGGCAGAGATTGCATTCACCACGATGCTGAAATCGGGCGACGCGGCAAAGGCAGTACTGGCCGAACTGGAAACTTTCGCGGCATCAACACCGTTTCAACTCGACAGCCTGCGTGATGGGGCAAAACAGCTGCTGAACGCTGGCGTCCCAGCCGATCAACTCACCGCGAAACTGACGCAGCTTGGCGATATCGCAGCCGGCACCGGCAAGCCGATCGGCGACTTCGTGCGGATCTTTGCGAAAGTCAAATCGACTGGGAAAGTGTCGCTCGAAAGCTTGAATCAGTTGGCCGAGCGTGGCGTTCCGATCTACACGGCGTTGCAGTCGCAGCTGGGCGTAACCCGCGAAGAAATGCTTGACATGATCAGCAAGGGCAAGGTCGGATTCACCGATCTGAACGCCGCACTGGCGTCGACAGCCACCGGATCGGGCGTCTTTGCCGGAGGCATGGCAGCACAGTCGCAGACTGTCAGCGGGCTGTTTTCGACGCTCAAGGACAACGTCGGATTCGCCATGCGGGAACTCGGCGGGGAGATCATCAACGCGTTCGACTTCAAGGGATTGATGGCGACCGGAATCACGATGTTCCAATCGCTCAAAGCCGGCATCGCTTCAGCACGTCCTGCCTTCATGGCCACGGCCACCGTGGTGAAGGCCGCATTTGCTGCCGTCTGGGAAGTCGTCACGGTTGTCTTCAACGGCATCACCTCGGCGCTCGGACTGACCGGCGGAAACTTCATGGCGACGTTCATGGAATGGGCGGCGATCGCCACCTGGGCATTTAAGGCATGGCCCGACATCGCCATGCTGGCATTCACAAATCTCAGCCTGTGGATTGTCCGGGCCGGTGCTGATTTCGCTCATCTGTTTACGGGTGTGATGCCGGCATTGTTCAGCTGGTTCGGTCGCGAATGGGCCAATCTGTTCACGACGGCGGGTTCGTTCGTGTTCAACGTCTTCAAAAACATGGGTTCGAACATCATGGCGGCGATGACCGCCATCTGGGACTTCATCAGTTCCGGCGGAACGGCCTCGTTGTCAATCGCCTGGACACCACTCACCGAAGGTTTCAAGCACACAGTCAGCTCCCTGCCCGACATTCCTGCCCGAGCCATCGGCGAACTCGAGGCGAGTTTGCAGCAGGAATCGACGAATCTGGCGAACGCACTCGGCAGCAGCCTGTCAGCTGAGATCGACGCCAATATGCAGATGCTGCGCGACTTCCAGAACCAGACCGTCGAAACACCTACCGTGCCAGCGATCACTGCTGACGGTGATCAAACAGTCGACGAGAACACCACACCGGCCGGCACTGGCAACAAGTCAATCGGTGAGTCACTCGACAGAGGCAGTGCCGAATCACTGAAAGCCATCTTTAACGCGACGGACAACAAAGACAAGCTGCAGGCGGAAGCGGCGAGAGACGCCAAAGCAGCAGCGGCATCGATGCGCAAAGCTGCCGAAGCGCTCGCCAATCGCCCAACGCTCGATGTCGCGATCGCGGGAGGCGTGCGGTAATGCCGGAATGGCTCGTCACAAAAACGAAGGTGAAGGTGTCAAAAGGCATCACGACGGCTTCCGTCGAGTTTTTGCTGATCGTCGATTCCATCAGCAGCAGCCGGGTAGTAATGCTGGCGGATCAGGTGGTCGAGCAGTTTCTGGACGTGCTGCCGTTTGAAGGTACGCCATACCCGGAACGACCGTGGCTCACGTGCCGTGAATTCGAGTGTGAGCAGCTGCGGGGCCGCATCTACACGTACAAGGCGAACTATTCAGACGAAGGATCGACCGAAGAAGAAGACGAAGACGCGAACGACAACCCACTACTCGAACCAGCCAAGGTCAAACCGACGGCTGCAACACTGACAGAAGCGACGCATCAGGACCGCGAAGGCAAGGCGTTCCTGAACACTGCCGGCGATCCGCTGATCGATGAGGTCACCTGGAACTATGGCGGTTTCCGAATCTCAAAGAACGTCGCGTCAGTGCCTCAGTCGTATCTGGATCTGGCAAACACGACAAACGACGCGCAGATCACAATCAAGAATCAGCCGATTCCGCTTAACGCGGCGCGTTTCATCATCCCGAACGACTGGCTTTCGGACCTGAAGTGGAAGAACGGCATTCCGTACTACGTGTTCACATTCGAAATCGACATCGACGCCAGAAACCTGCACTACGGCGTGAAGCTGAATGCAGGAACGCGTCAGCTAAAGGATGGCAAGAAGGTCGCCATCAAGAGCAAAGACGGCAGCGAAATCAGCGAGCCGGTTCCGTTGGATGACAACGGACTGGAACTGGCCGAACCGACTCCAGAAAACGTCACGTATCGAAAAAACAAGCGATACCCGGAAGCCGATTACTCGATTCTGCCGGGGGTCAACGAATAATGCCCTCGCTTCTGTCGGAACAATTCGACGCGGAAATTCGTGCCGTTGTCGCGGCGGAATACGCTCGACAGAAGACGGCTGGCCGAACGCTGCCTACGTTTCATTCGACGCCGCGCATTGTCCCGCTGGCCGTGATTCTGAACGAAACGCTGGGAGCCGGCACCATTCTCAACCCGACCAGCGCCATGGCGACGCTCTGTGAATGGGACGTTGACAGCGAAGAGTACACGCAGCTCGACAGCGAGTCGGACGTCGAAGTCTGGAACCATAGCAGCCGATCGCACGACGAAGACACGCCCGGGCTCGCATTACCCTGCGACGGGCACTTGTGGTTCCTGGGCGACTGTCAGGCATGGGCCGACCGGCCCGCGCCGCCAGGGGGTGCATGATGCACCTTTGCGGTTGCTGCGAAGTGGATTGTGCCGGCGGATACTCGGCGAAGAACAACGCGGGCTGGTGGGTCGACTTCTCCGGCGGCTTTT
>Ga0180434_10006127_pt1 | contig 13923 bp, 12 predicted proteins | sample SS_ome_7_FD_132453 | JGI IMG/M metagenome (GOLD analysis project Ga0180434, IMG submission 132453) | Hypersaline lake sediment archaeal communities from the Salton Sea, California, USA - SS_1_D_2 metaG | ecosystem: Environmental > Aquatic > Non-marine Saline and Alkaline > Hypersaline >... | reverse complement strand
GCATTCCTTGAATTCCGTCTTCTTGAAGATCCCGTTGAAGTACAGGCGATGATTCAACGAATGGATGATGCGGCAAAATTCATTGATATGGAAGCTGATTCGAGTGTAGTAGCCGATACCGGAGAAACTCCGGAATCCTTTGATGCTGATAGTACTCTGGCCGGTTTATTCGCCGAAGAATCGGATACGATTCAAACAGCGGTGCCCGGTCTGGATGGGAGTTCGGAGAATCCTGTTGCTTCCCGTATCTATATCCTCGAAAACGGTGCATGTTCAGTCAGAATGGATGAGGAATACATTATCAGACGTTATCTCGATGAACCATCGATTCAACGAGTTATCGGACATGATGTGGAATTCAAATGGGGCTCGAAGTTCGCCGCGCAGGATGGATCCGAATATCGGCGATTATTTCTCCTGAAGAAGGAACCGAAAGTCACCGGGGAGGCACTTTCAAACGCGCAGATAGGCGTCAACTATGATGATGGAAGTCCGGCGGTGGACTTTTTTCTCAATAGAAGAGGCGGAAGGAAATTCGGACGTATAACGCGGGAGAATGTGGGCAAATTTCTTGCTATTGTTCTGGATGGAGTCGTGCAGGAAGCACCACGGATCAATTCGGAGATCAGAACGCGTGGACAGATAACGGGATCATTTACTGAAGAGGAAGCGAGAGATATCGCTGTCGTATTACGGACCGGTGCATTGCCTGCGCCGGTGACGATAAGCGAGGAACGTAGCGTCGGTCCTTCACTTGGTCAGGATTCCATCAGGCAGGGCGTCCGCGCGGCACTCATAGGACTGGCTATCGTCGGAGTCTTCATGATTCTCTATTATCGTGCCGGCGGGATACTTTCTGATTTTGCACTTGTCCTGAATATCTTTCTGATCCTCGGGGGCTTGGCGTTATTCAGAGCAACGCTTACACTGCCCGGCATTGCCGGTATTATTCTAACCATAGGTATGGCCGTGGATGCAAATGTTCTGATTTTCGAGCGGATCCGAGAGGAGATTCGATCGGGTAAAACAGTAGGTGCATCGATTGCCGCCGGATATTCACGAGCATTCATTACCATTCTTGATTCCAATGTGACAACGCTATTGACAGCTCTTATTCTTCTTCAGTTTGGAACCGGTCCCATAAAGGGTTTTGCCGTAACGCTGTCCATGGGAATAGTCGTTAGTATGTTTACGGCTTTGTTCGTTACAAGGCTCATATTTGATATCATTACCTCTCGATTCACGCTGAAAAAACTCAGCATTTAACAGGGCGAATATTATGCAGCTATTCCAAGAGCCGCGAATCGATTTTATCGGCATTCGAAAATTCGGATACCTCATCTCCGGAATTGCACTTCTTATCACTATAATCCTGCTCGTGAGTGGTACGATCCGGATGGGCGTCGACTTCACGGGGGGGCGTCTGCTTCATATTCGGTTTGAGGATGATACAGTCACTATCGGTGAAGTACGGGGCATTCTTTCTGGAACCGGTTTCGGTCGAGCGGAGGTGCAAACGTTTGGAGATAAACGTAACCTTCTTATCCGACTTCCGGTTTCTCAGGCTGAAGAGGAAACCAGAATCTCTGATATTGAGGATCTTCTTGAGGAACGATATGGAGCCAGTCATGAAGTTGTCAGAGTAGAAGACGTCGGACCGAAAATCGGCGGCGAACTACAAAATAATGCCATAAAGGCCGTCATATGGGCATTGCTTTTGCTTCTTGTCTATATTTCATGGCGATTTGAACTTCGTTTTGCCGTGGGCGCAGTTTTTGCCCTGGCTCACGATGTTCTTATAACACTTGGTGCGTTCATGATTTCCGGCCGGGAGATGAGTCTGCCGGTGGTTGCGGCTCTTCTGACGATAGTCGGATATAGTCTAAACGATACGATTGTCGTATTTGATCGGATCCGGGAGCAGTTGCGATTGAAGAGAAGAGAAGCATTTGAGAGCGTGGTCAACATAAGTCTGAACAAAAGCCTTTCACGGACGGTTATCACCTCTCTCACCACGTTGATCGTCGTTGTCATACTTTTCATTTTTGGTGGTTTTGTAATCAATGATTTTGCATTTGCTCTTCTCGTAGGTGTGATTGCTGGTACATATTCTTCTCTTTTCGTAGCGAGTCCGGTGGTGGTTGAATGGCATCACTTTTTCACAAAGCGAAATCAGAAAGGTCAGTCCAAAAGAAAATAGGATATACTCGAATGACGCGGTTATTCGTATTATTATTTGTATTTGCGTTGGGTGCCGTACGATCTCCGGCATTGTGTGACTGCTCAGATGCTAAATGGGAATCGGTACGGAACGCTTTCTCACAGAGAAGTGGCCGCGCGTTCGGCCGTCTGGTTGGTGACGGTATGATGTCTCTCAGATTGGACGGTATATCTCAGGGAAGATACACTGCAGACCAGACAACCCATCTTATGCAGGAATTCTTTGACCGGACGGAACGGTGTGAACTCAGCATAAATGATTGTGGGGATCGCGGGAATCGTTCGTGGGCTGAAGGAAAACTTACATATACCCTTTCGGCATCTCGGTCAGTGGTTTCGGAACATATCTTGCTGGAATATTGTTTAGATGATGATGCGGGGCGTTTTGCGCTGTGCAGCATACGCAGCGTCACACGGTAAAATGAAAGAACGGATATAGCGTAGAACCTGCGTGTCGCTTCGGCGATAACTCAGGCAAGGAGGTACGGAATGATACGGCGAAAAGACTGGCAACCGGTTGCAGCATCGATTATGGTTCTGATGCTCATTGCGGCAGCACATGCAGATGAGGGTACGGATCCCACATATGATGCTGCAGCGGTGGAACATTATAATTCCGGGGTAGCCAATATAGAAGAAAGAAACTATGATCAAGCCATAGATGATTTTAATGCAGCGATCAATATCGAATCGGCGTATGCAGATGCCTACTACGGGCTCGGTCTCGCGTATATCGGAACGAATAATCAGACCGAAGCGCTGGAGGCGTTTACACAGGCGGTAAATGCGGATCCGAAACATGCGCGCGCCCATTTCAACCGGGCAAAAATCCTTTTCACCAAAAGACAGTATCAGGAAGCTATCGATGCATATGAGCACGCGGTGACGCATAAAAGCGACTATTCCGAAGCATTTTACGCAATGGGAATGGCGAAGAAAAAAGTCGACGACTATGAAGGTGCTCTTCAGGCATTTTCCAGAGCTACGGAGCTTGACGTAAAGATGGCGGAAGGATTTTACATGAAGGGCTCGACTCTCCGTTCTCTGAAACGCTATAGCGAAGCGGTGGAGGCATATCAGGCCGCAATCGGCGTTGATCCCCGATACGCTATGGCCTACTACTGGCTTGCTGAAACCTATAAAGAACTCGGCAGGAATTCCGAAGCAATTGACGCATATACCAAAGCTGCGCGCTACAATCAGAAAAAGTTTTCGAAAGCCTACTGCAAAATCGGTGATATATATTATGAGCGTGGCGCGTATAACGATGCGCTCACGCAGTACAAGAAAATGCCCCGATTTGATAGCGCTTGGTACGAGTATGCACAGGGGCAGATCAAGCATATCGAATCAAAACTCAAGAACAATACCACCGGTTGATTCGGTCCGGAAGTCGATCAACGGAACGGAATCATAATCGCCTTCAGGATCATTTCTCGACATATGTGAGTTTGACGTGCCGTACGGCGAATCCATAGATCCCAATATTTTCCGGGAATACGACATTCGTGGTCTTGTTGGGGATGACCTCGATGACGTCGTGTTTCTGAACATAGGTAAAGCCTACGGTACATATCTCAGGCGGCTGGGAGTACGGAGTACAGTCGTTGCGCATGATAACAGGATGTCTTCATCCGCGTTTTCCAAAGCTCTTTCAAAGGGTATTATATCTACGGGAGTGGATGTGTTTGCCATAGGACAAGCCCCCACTCCGGTAATGAATTATGCGGTCGTACGGCTCGGATTTCCTGCAGGTATCGTGGTGACTGCGAGCCATAATCCCGTGGAGTACAACGGGTGTAAACTGAGAACCGCATCACAAATTCTTTATGGAAATCATATACGTCACATTCGAGATCTGATTGAGTCACGTCAGTTTGAACATGGCCGCGGAACAGTAGAATCTCTGGACGTGGTCAGCAGATATATCGATGAAGTTGCGAATCTGATCCATTTCCACAGGCCATTGAAAGTCGTAGTTGATGCGGGGAACGGGTCCACGGGACCGATTATTCCCGATGTGCTCTCACGATGCGGCGTAGATGTCATACCACTTTTTTGTGAATCGGATGGACGGTTTCCAAATCATCTCCCCGATCCAACGGTAGCCGAGAATATGATCGATCTCGGAACGTTGGTGCGGAATGAAGGAGCCGATCTGGGTATCGGCTTGGACGGTGATGGTGATAGGGTTGGTGCAGTGGATGAGCAGGGGAGAATGGTGTATGGTGATCGATTACTCGCCTTATTCGCTCGCAAGGTTCTCGGACAGCGACCCGGTCCCGTAGTGTTTGACGTCAAATGTTCTCTCGCTCTTATCGAAGAGATAGAACGTCTCGGTGGGACTCCGGTGATATGGAAAACCGGATACCCTTTGATTTGGAGCAAAATGATTGAAGAAAACGCCCATCTCGGCGGAGAGATGAGCGGTCATATGTATTTCGCGGATGAGTATTTCGGATATGATGATGGCATGTATGCGGCTCTCAGAATACTGGATGCCGTTGCAAGTGAAGGTGAATCTTTCAGCTCAATAATGAGTTCCATACCGTCTTATCCCGGTACACCTGAATTACGCTTGAAATGTACAGACGAGGATAAATTCCGTATAGTTGATGAGATCAAATCCCGCTTTCTTTCGGGGTACGATGTAATCACCGTGGATGGTGTTCGCGTTCAATACGAGGACGGATGGGCTCTCGTGCGAGCGTCGAATACCCAGCCGATCATCGTTACCCGATTCGAAGCGCGTGATGATGAACGGCTTGAGCGGATTATCGACGAATTCAGAACGATTCTCTCGTCATATCCGGAAATCCAGGATCTTCCGTGACCGGTAAGAATCAGGCAAGGATGAGTGCCGTGGTTATAGAGATATCTTACTGCACTGAATGATTCTATCTCCCTCGGGCCGTCAGGTTGGCGGAGAGTATACTTAATCATTTCGGCAGGAAGATTAGCGCCATTACGCTTATTCCGTCATCAAGCGGAGCATTCGAAATCATAACTGATGATGGAAGAATCCTGCATAGCAAACTGAAGTCAGGATTGTTTCCCGATGATGAAATGCTGATCGCGGGGATTTCGTCTATTCTTGCCGGAGATTAGATCTCGATGAACATCATTATAGTCGTTGTTTTTGGAGGTTTACAGTGAATTCGGGCAATCTGATGATAATCGGAGGTGCTGAGGAAAAAAGCTATTCAGGGGGTGTATTGTCCCGATTTATGAAACTTTCCATTCGGAGAGATCCGGTGGTACTTTTCATTGATGCAGCATCGCGTTCGCCGGGTAGAATGGCCGAAGAATATCGTAGGATTTTCCTTGATATGGGAGCGGGAGACGTTCTCTACCCACGTTTGGCGCGACCAACTGATGCTTCTAACTCTCGTTTCATAGAAGCCGTAAAATGCGCGGATCTCATATTCCTGTCCGGTGGTGACCAAAACAGATTATCTCGAATATTACGGAGGAGCCTCGGCTTGGAGAGGATGCTCGACAGATACCGGAATGATGGATTATCTGTAGGTGGAACAAGTGCCGGAGCCGCGGCGCTTAGCGCGCGGATGATCGCGGGAGGAGATGGAGGATTATGGCCGAAGAAAGGGCGTGTTCGAATTGCTGATGGACTAGGGTTTGTTCCCCGGATTATTGTGGATCAGCATTTCGCCCAGCGCTGGCGTTTCGGTCGACTCGTAGAGGCAATAGCAATCCATGCCCGAGATGGAATCACGGGGATAGGAGTAGATGAGGACACGGCTGTCCTGATTAAGAATGACGGTACGGCCGAGATTATCGGAAGTGGCGGCGTTGCCCTGATCAGATGCGCATACAGAGCGTATTCCAATTGGAATCGGGCTTCTCGCGGTGAATTGATTCCTGTTCCTTTGAAGATATTTCGTATTTTAACATCAGGTGAACTGATTTCATCGTTGAACTGATGATGAATAATGGTACATACAATACTCCGGCGGTGATCGAATGGGGGAAGGCACCTTTGTGGAGGTTGGTATAATGGAATTTCAAGAAAAGGGTATACTCGTATTCACGACAGTTCCCAGTGTTGAGTATGCAGGTGATATCACCACGGCGCTGATCTCACGAAAGTTGGCCGCATGTGTTTCCACTCTATCCGAAGTACACTCCACCTACTGGTGGGAGGATCACGTGGAGGAATCATCGGAAATCCTTCTCATGGTCAAAACATTCGATCGTTTCTTCGATGAAATCGCCGACGTGATCAATGATATTCATCCATACGATGTTCCAGAGATAATTGCGACGCCGGTGGCGCGTATCCACGGACCGTATGCTCAGTGGATGAACAAGGTTATCAAACCAGACGTAAACAAGGAATACTAATTGTCTGCATTTTCTTCACTGTATCACAGGAAACGCGATCAACTGATGAGGTTTGCACAAAGAAATCCTATATCATACAGCAATCAAAAGACGATTCGATACACTGAACCAATGATATCGACGTTACCCTACATACGAGGTGATGATCTTCATATACGATGGCTCGGTCATGCTACGGTACTGATGAGACATCGTTCCGTTACACTGATGACTGATCCGATCTTTCGATCCAAGCTGTTTTATTTGCGTCGTCACGGTGGAGATATGTTTCACCGAGTAAGGGATAATTCGACTCCGTTACTCATTTTGATAAGCCATTTACATCACGATCATCTTGATTTCGCTTCGCTCAGAAGACTCAATCATGATGCCGTTATCGTTGCTCCTGCGGGAGCACGTTCCTATCTCATGCGGCGCCTTCCCCAGAATGTTATCGAGTTGGGGATTGGAGAAGAGTTCCGGTTTCAACATCTTCGCATTATGGGTGTTCATGCGGAACACGGAGGACGAAGATGGCCTTCAGTATCCGCGGAGGCGCAGGGATACCTCATCGATGCCGGACAAACCATATATTTCGCCGGTGACACGGGGCTGTATCCGGCAATGGAGTCACTCCGATCTCGCGAAATCGATATTGCATTGCTTCCTGTTTGCGGTCATAGTCCCCGTCTCGGAAAAAACCATATGAATCCTTTAGAGGCCGCACGGGCACTGGAGTATATAGATGCAAAAATCGCGGTTCCCATCCATTGGGGAACATATAGACCGGTAGGCTTCGCCAGACATAATTTTCTTAAAACTCCGCCATATGAGTTTGCATCCCATGCCGCTCTATGGGCATCCGGTACGCAGGTTCATGTTCTCAATCCCGGCGATGACCTGCTTGTAGCAGGATCATTATTCTCTGCGGCATAACGGAATCACGAAATAAACGTGTACATCGGGAAGAGGCGACTGCCGCGATAAAGGATCGTTTGCTCGCTTTCGTCAGAATGCGCCGTTCCCATGGAATGGAGCGTATAAACGGGCGTATTCGCCGTTTGTATGGAGGTGATCACACAAAGTCATCAGAAACTGGGGGAATACGACTCGGTAATAGTGTATATTCCGATGAATCTTGCTCCGATACTAAACCGGTGATCTGTCGATTCCGTAGTTTGTTGTTCTGATGGTGCCCGAATCTCAGGATTCGTTATGAATAGACTGTTTATTCAGCGGACGATTCAAGCCCTTATCGTTATCCTCGTGGAGGCGATTACACTCTACATCATCGCCCACAGCCAATCCGGGTTTTTCTTTGAAGCGGGACGATTCTGGTCCCATGACCTCATAATTCCCGCACTCGTGCTTGGAATGGCAAATGCCTCAATCCGTCCTTTCATGCTTGCTGTAACGCGTCCAATGGGTGTTCTCGCATTCAGTGTTATTACAGCCACCCTGAATGGATTCATTCTATGGATATTTGATCTCCTATCTCTCCTTCAGATGTCAGATCTTCGAACGATGTTCATTTCCGCGGTGTTGCTATCCATCGTAAATACTATTCTTACTACGATTTTAACCATAGATGACGAAGACCGATTTTATCGTAAAGTGATACGAAGATTGCTCCATCGAAGCGATGTTGAGTACTGTTCACGTAAGGGCGTTTTGATGGTGGAAATTGATGGACTGGCATATCAATCTCTTACCAACGCAATTGACCGTAACCGATTGCCGAATCTCAAACGACTTCTCAAAGATTCCACACATGAAATAGTGGAATGGGATTGCGGTATTCCATCTCAGACATCGTCTTCACAAGCGGGAATCATGTTCGGGTGCAGCTACAATATTCCGGCGTTTCGCTGGTATGACAGGGAGTCGGAACGAATGATAATCTCTGGACATGCCCGCGATGCCCATCTCATCGAAGAATCGGTCTCAAACGTCAATGGGCTCCTTCGAGGAGGTTCCAGCGTCAATAATCTGCTTTCAGGAGGCGCGGATCGTGTCGCAATAACTCTCAGCGAGTTTGGTAGATCCGATGGACGTGCGCGCGGCCGTTCAGGAGAGATCCTTCAGTTTTTTTTGAATCCCTACTGTCTTTCGCGAGCCCTGATCCTGGTGATTTGGGAATTGATGATGCAGAATATTCACGAGTTCTGGTCATTCATCCGTAAACGATTTGTTCATGGTCCCTTGTATCCGCTTAACAGGGCGCTTTCAACGGTTGTACTGCGCGATCTCGGGACGTATCTCGTTGTTCAGGATCTTATGCAGGGAGTTCCGGCCATATATGTCTCCTATATAGGGTATGACGTGGTTTCGCATCTCAACGGAACTGATGGTGCGGCCGCTCTTGGCGTCCTGTCCGGTATCGACAGACAGATAGGACGACTCGTCGATGTTGCTGAAAACCATGCACCGCGCCCATACCATATCGTTATACTTTCTGATCATGGGCAATCTCCCGGTATGTCATTCCGGCGTCGATTTGGAACGACCCTGACGGAGTATGTAAATGGCCTTGTTCGAGGAAGGGCTGTGAGTGAGGTTCTCACCCACTATCCCGGCTATCTCCGAGCCCTCTTGCGGGATTTGGAAGAATCAGAAACCCTGCCATCATTGAGTAAGACCAGGAAGCAAGCGCTGCGAACAAGCAGAATATACCTGGCGCGTCACATCGATCGGAGTATTCAGGAGAGGGAACCAAGAAAGGATTCGGAACAGGTAGTTGTATGTTGTTCGGGAAACCTGGCGCATATATACCTTCAGAGTGAACATGCGCCACTCCCTTTTGAGCATATAAACGATGTCTATCCGGAACTTATTCCTGGGCTTGTCAATCATCCCGGAATCGGATTTATCCTTGTCCGTTCATTAGTAAGCGGTCTTCTTCTACTCGGACCTAAAGGCTTGAGGAAACTCGACGGTGAACAACTTGAGGGGGTAGATCCACTCGAGCAGATTCGAGATCCGGATACTGCGATTCAACAGCTTAAAAGACTGGGCACCTTCCCCGATGCCGGTGATCTGATTGTCAACAGCATTATTGAGGAAGGTCGGGTAGCTTCCTTCGAGGACCAGACAGGTTCTCACGGCGGGCTCGGCGGGCCGCAAAACTATCCGTTTATCATGCTTCCCCGCGATCATGCAAAAACCTCTAAATCCATTCATTCACCGGAGCAGATCTATCCGATACTCATAAAAATGAAAGGTTGATTGAGAGGAAAGAAACGCTGCTGTCTCGTTGACATAATGGAGAGTTAATGGACATATCACCTGTTCTCTCAGGATAATGCACTACGGCAACCTTCTATGAAGATGTCCGCGGCACATGGTGTTGTTCTTCCATATTCGATACAGCAGGATCCATTCATCATGAGAGGATGGAGATTATTCGCGAATACACTTCTTCCACGGATCCTACACCGTTTATTTTCGATAAGATATTTCGATCAGAATAGTATTCGATTAGTGGTCGCGTCTGTTCTCTGAATATTGATAGTCGTTTTTCAACGATTTCAAGATCATCGTCAGTGCGACCTCGTTTCTTTAGTCTTTCCATGATTTCATCGTCAGGTACGTCAAGAAATAGAACGTGAGCCAACCGTTGCCCCTCTTTAATTGAAATGGCCTCCAGATCTTCCGCCTGTCTCTCCGTACGGGGAAAGCCATCGAGCAGAAAGTGGGTAGATTCCTTGCTGATTCGTTCTGCAACCAGTGCGCTGACGAGTGAGTCAGGTACAAGTGTGCCGGCGTCCAGGTATCGGGCGGCTTGATTTCCCAGCGGTGTATCGCTCATCCGTGCTTCACGTAGGAGATCACCTGTTGAAATGTGGTTCATGCCGAGGCGACGTGAAAGAAGAATGGCCTGGGTTCCCTTTCCAGCGCCCGGTGGACCAAGGATGATTGTAATCATAGAGTAATCCTCCAGGTTATCTGTATCGTTTAGCCGCCAAAATCCGTTTGTCTCTGGTGAACAATCGAAAGAATTCGTATCGTATGAGAACGGGTTGACACATAGATTACGCCTAGATAATGTGCACGAACCTTTGCTCATTATTCCGGAAAGTCGCGGCCTTATGGCACTTCTGTTCCGAAGCGGCACGCGTCGAACCGGATGCTCTGTTGCCTTTACGGATATTCACGAGGGGTATAATGGTCAAGAAACATGTTCTTATTGTAGATGATGATCCCGATATTGTCGAAGCCATGCGGCTCATCCTCGAAGCCCATGAATATGACGTGACGTCGGCTGGAAATACGGCCGATGGGCTCGAGGCAGTATTGAAAACCAAACCGGACGTCATAATTCTCGATGTCATGATGGAAACGGATACAGATGGGTTTCATTTTGCGTATACCCTTCGGAATGCTGACTCCGATTCCCCGTATGTACCGTTCAAGAAAACGCCAATTCTCATGCTCACCGCCATTTCACAACGGACCGGTATGCATTTCAGTCCCACGGATGATGAAGAGTTTCTTCCCGTTGATGATTTTGTGGAAAAACCCATTAAACCTGAAGAACTCATTGCAAAAATCCAGAAATTGACGACCTAACGCAAGAACTATCTGAGGTGGCGACCGGAATTGGTCGCCGCTTCATTATTAACTCATCGGCAATCAACCTGGCTAAATATTCTCCCGCAATTCTGTTTCCCGTTTCATTCCAGTGTCCTTCGGCAGGAAAAAAAAGATCGCTTGTCTTCGTTCCATACCGCCTGAATACCGGCAATATATCGATGAATCGTATATTCGAAATTCTCAGACTGTCCGCGAGAATATTTCGCGGATGTATCGGGTCAAGCCGTGAATCACGCAACAACGGGTGTTCATCACATAATTCTTCCACGGCCGGAGGGTTGAACGCCAGAGTGCCCGGTATAACCATGACCGCAAATTTCGCTCCATGATCCTCTACACTGTTCCGTAACATACGGAGATACAACGATAATGTATTCCACATTCTGGTTTGCATTGGCGTCGGAGTCTCCGAGTAGATATGGAGCAGTCCTCGAGCTATGGCTTTTTCAGCACGATGCAACGTAGGATGGATGGCACGAAAAATCCGATCATTCTTTCGAAGAAACGACCGTACAAAAAGGTTCGTGCCTAACTTCGCGCGGATAAAGCTTGGCGTCAGCAGTCGAAAGTGTTGTCTCTTCGGGGGGGGCCATGGTACTGAGACCGGATCAGGGACGAGGTTATCCATGAGGTCATTGTCCGGGTAAAGCGCAAGCACAATCATATCAGGTTCAAAAGCGAATCCTTCTCTCATAAGATACTCTAATTGATTTTTCGTTCCCCAGCCGTTACACGCTCCGGGTATGATTTCTATCGGTTCATTATGTGCATGTGCAAGAATCGACTCCGCCACAGCCTGGCATGTCTTTGATAACGGCACCTGAAATCCGGCGATGAACGAATCACCGAGAAGAAGTACCGTCTTTTTATGAGAAGATCCTTCATGCCTGTATTCACTATCACGAAGTCCGAGATTGTTAATGGATACGAATTGACGAACCTCTCCCCTGACATACCAGCCTGAAACGCCGGGAATATTCATAACACCGTAGTGAGGATGGGGGGCTATAAACGTATCGAATGAATAGAGATGGAAGAGTCGTACGGTCGATTCCATAAGGATACATCCAATCATGCATCCAGTAAGTATGGTTAGGATCGTCAACCATCGATTGCGCCATTTTGACATCCTGCGAATCCTTGTGAACAGCTGTGATAGAGATGATCGTTATACGCTACTATCGTGGAATGTAAACTCAGGGGAGCCCGTTAGCAGCGATCAAATAGTGTTCACGAACGAGGGAACCATAAATCAATCAGGGCTTATGTGAGGATGATCGTGAATAGCATGGAGCTTATCAGGTAGTATGTTTCCCCATAGATGTTGAAAAGTGAAGTATGGTATGAGATTTGCAAAACATAGCTTATCGGAGGAGATACAATGAAACATACGTTATTAGTTTCGTGCGAAAAGTGTCGTGCACAAAACCGTGTACCCGTTGACCGACTGAACGGCAATGAACGACCTGTATGCGGAAAATGCAAATTTCCGCTGCGACTCGGTTCCGGCCGTCCATGGGATGTGACCGACAAATCATTCGATGATATGGTTCTACATGCCGGCATTCCTGTTCTGGTTGATTTCTGGGCACCGTGGTGCGGGCCCTGTCAAACAATCGCTCCGATTCTGGACAAGACAGCCGCCAGACATGCCCGGGAGCTCCATGTCGCACGGTTGAACGTGGATACACATCCAACAACTGCACAGAAATACGGAATCAGCGGCATACCTACGCTTCTGCTTTTCAAATCCGGCTCCGTAGTAGATCGATTGGTCGGTGCCGTATCCGGCAGTGCCATCGAATCGATGCTTCAAAAACACGGGATCTCTCATTGAATCGAGAGGGAAAACCCGTCCCGGTTAGCAGCGATAAGCTCCGGTACAAAACAAATGTGCTGCGCATATATCGGCGGAGGCCTCAACGGCAATGCCTTCGTCAGTCTCGAACAGTTGCCTGTGATATATTCACTCCTGTACCTGGAGACGCAGTGAACCCGTGACGGCGGAAACACCTCGGTGAATAAATACCAAAAGAACGCGATGGGTTCATGATGGAATACCCGAAATGAATTCACCTGTCTTCGTGGGAAGTCCGCCTGTCCATGGTATTAACTCACTTCCCCGAGGTGGATTTTCGACGACGTACTACCCGGCGATCCGCCACGGGACAGGAATCGAAACAACCGTCGGAGTTCTGAGCTCCGCGACGTGGCGAGCGGAATATACTCCGTTCAGGAACGATCGATTACCGTCGCCCTGTTGAAAGCTGAGACAAGAAATAGAATCATCAGTATGTCCAATCCTGTCAGAAGAATAGATACGGTGACAAGCATTCCCATCGGATCAATCCGGTCGAGCGTATTGAGTAGTCGTAACCCCGTAGACTCCGGTATCAATTCGATTATTTCGGGTAGCACAAATCCGATGAGCAAAAAGAAAACCAAAATCGGTATACCCAAAGACTGTTGAGCTTCACGTACTGAAGACGCCTTCATAGAAATGAATATGCCGATAACGATAATGAAAAGACCTGTTGCGAGGGATGTAATAGAGGCGCAGATGACCGTAAAAGCCGGATAAAGGAATATTGAATCCGATTTGGTGACGAAATTGAGTGTCACCAGGCTGAGGACCATTGTTGTGATAGTGAAAAGCCATGAGAGCATAAGGGCGGCGAGAATTTTCCCGATTACTATACATCCACATGATAGTCGCGTGGCTAAAAGCGTCTCGAGAGTCTTACGTTCACGCTCGCCCGCAATACTATC
>Ga0180434_10006124_pt1 | contig 13926 bp, 22 predicted proteins | sample SS_ome_7_FD_132453 | JGI IMG/M metagenome (GOLD analysis project Ga0180434, IMG submission 132453) | Hypersaline lake sediment archaeal communities from the Salton Sea, California, USA - SS_1_D_2 metaG | ecosystem: Environmental > Aquatic > Non-marine Saline and Alkaline > Hypersaline >... | reverse complement strand
GCCGCCGGACACGGCTTCAACCTCGACGAGTCGGGGTCGGAGTTCCACGACCCGGCGGACGTGCGCGGCTGGGACGACGACGATGAGGTCATCGGCCTCGAAGACCTGTTCGAAGAGGACGACGAGGAGGTCGCCGCCCTCATCTCGGGCTACGACGACGGCGACATCGAGCTGGGCTCCAGCCTGGCTCAGAAGCTGTCGGAGAAGCAGGCGTACCTCGCTCGCCTCCAGAAGGCGAAGGGGCGCGTCAAGTCGGCCAAGGCCAAGCGGGCTCTGGACGCCCGCATCGCGGCCACCCAGCGCACCATCTCCGCGATGCGGAAGGCCCTGGCCCGCCAGGGCGGCGCCGGAACCACCAAGTCCCCTCCGCGGCGCCCGACCGGCGTCGTTCGTCCCCCCACCCGCCCCGGCCCCCCGGCCGGCGCCTTCAACAAGCAGAACGGAGCCGACGTGGACGTCGAGACCGTCGTGGACCCCTCGGGCGGCTACACGCCCTTCCCCTTCCTCCCCGAGGCGGCTCCGGCCGGTGAGTGGGCCGGCGCGGTCAACAGCCCCCGCCTGACCTGCACCCTGGCCGGCACCGAGTCGGCTTCCATCGACCTCCTGACGCGGTCCATGCCGTACCTGGAGTGGCAGCTCATCTCGCTCCGCATCGACTTCGGCCAGGCCGCGGCCGGTTCGGGCCTGGGCGGCTTCCTCGCCACCGAGGCGACCATCGACGGCGACACCAACATCTTCGCCGCGAAGGGCCGGACGGACCTGAGCCCGTGGTTCAACGCCACGGAGCAGAACCCGCCCGGGCTGCGCTACAACGGCATCCTCGGCGGCACGATGCGCGCCCAGATGTCCATCGTGGGCGTCGGCGTCGCCGCGGACGTGCTCGTCATCACCGCCTCGGCGCTGGGGTGGATCGTCCGCGACACGCGGCGCAAGACCGCGCCGCAGCTGGTGCCGAAGGGGCCGTTCCCCGGTCGCTGGTAGTCGCGACGTCGGAGACCTCGTCGGCCCGGTTCGCCGGGTCGGCGGGGTCGCCGTCCCTCTTGGCACTGTTATCCGTGATGGTCTTTCCATCCACCGTGGATGATAGTGCCAAGGGGTTCGCGTGAACCCTAATGGAGGCGAGTCAGGTGCTTGACTACCGGTCGCACATCGCAGAGCGACTGCCCGATTCGGTCGGCGCAGCCAGTAGCTCGGGCTTCGGCGCCGGGGCTATGGTGCTCGGCGCTGTGACTATCGGACTCGTTGGGCTTTCCTTGTCTGACCCGGGGCCGGCCTTCAAGCCAAGCTCTTTCGGGCGCAAGGTTAAGGGCCTGTCTACCTCGTTCGTCAACGTCTACAAGAGCCGCGATGGCGAATACGCCGTTCACAGGAAGTACACTCCCGAGAGCGCCGTCTACTACACCGACGACAAGGAAGACGCCAGGCTTACGGCCTTGCGTTCCGACGAACGGGCTCGAATGGAGTCTGCCTTCAGCAAGTCGAAGAGGCTTGCCAGGAAGGGCTCCTCGATGGTCTTCATGACCGAGGGCGAAGAGTTCACCCTCGACGATGTCATCAGCAACAACCAGTGGCTGGACGTCCATCAGGCTGAAAACAACCTCGAATACATCCAGAACCTTTCAAACCTCTCAGTCGGGCAGTCGCATGACGACGCCTGGACTTCTGACCTTGCGAAGCGGGTGAAGTGATGAACGCTGCCGAGGACCAGACCGCGCCTCTCGATTTCGATGCATTCGACCTGGAGGACCTCTTCTCCGGCGACTTCGTGCTCACCTCCGCCGATGGCCTCGTCGACTTCATGGTCGTCGATGGCGTCTTCTTCGTTCGCAACAACGAGGTCGGCGAGTGGCTCTTCTTCGACCACACCTACTCCGACTTCGAGCCTGACGAGTACGTCGACTTCGCCCACGAGGCCGAGGTCATCGGTCAGGCGACCGGCAACTTTTGGACTGACCTCCTCTCTGCCGGCTACAACGCTGTCGCCGAGGGGCTCAAGCAGATTCCCGACGCCAACTTCCAGAAGGGCTTTGGTGCCGTCGACAAGGCGCTCCGGCCGAAGCACTACCAGCGGCTGGAAGAGGAGCGCAAGAAGAAGGCCAAGGAGGACAAGCGCAAGAAGGCCAAGGCCCGCAAGGCGCGCAAGGAGCGCGAGGCCCAGTCGAAGAGGCGCAAGGAGCGGAAGAAGCGGCGCGAGCGACTCCGCCGTGAACGCGAGAAGAAGCACGGCTCGGCCTCTTTCCGAGAGCGGCACCGCAAGTGGCGCAACCCGGGACGTGGTCGACATCGCAAGAGCCTCGTTCTTCGGCTTCCCGGAATGCCGCCCATCCGCTACTCCGTCGAGACGACCTACCTCGGCTTCCTTTCCACCCGCTACGCGACCGTGAGCAGCGGCAAGAAGACCGTCGTCATCCGAATCGCCGGCGAAGACTGCGAGTTCAAGGTCTGATGTTCCGCCTCGGCAACGTGATGGTAACCTACCTCGGCTTCCTTGCCGGGCGCGGTTACGTCAGCAATCACGCAGAGCGACTCGGGGGCCTCCGGCCCACGCTCGGCGTGATGACGCTCGCCGAGGCGAAGGCTTTCCTGAATGGCGGAGTGGTTGGCGTCGACCGGCTCCAACTCCGCGAGGGCGCTGAGCCTGTTTCCCGTGGGCTGCTCGACGGTCGGCTTCGGTACATCGAGCGGGACCCTCAAGAGAAGTGGATGTCGGTGAAGGAGATTTGGCTTGCCGGTGGCGGCGACTGCGAGGACCTCGCATCCGCCATCGCTGCTGAACTCCAACTCTCTGGTCAGAAGGCCGGCGTCGACATCATCCGACAGAGCGGGCGCGTAGCCCATGCAATCACCTCGCTGGGTCGCGGCCGAAGCATCGACCCATCTGTGATTGGCGGGATGCGCTCCAACCGAACCACGAAGACCCAAGAGGTCGAAGCACTGAGAGGTCTGCTGTGAGCACCATTCTCGGAAACCTTGTCCTCGGCGCTGAGGTCCACCTCGGTGCGACCCCTCCCCCGAAGTTCGTCCGCAAGCCCGTCCCCACCTGGGCCGCGCACGGCGACTACCCGACGGCCAAGAAGCACTACCGCAAGCAGTGGAACAAGATGCAGGACGCCCTCAGGAACACCTGGAGGGCCCACGACTACGAGGAATGGAACCACTGGTGGGACAAGGTCAAGCAGTTCCACAAGATGGCGAACCACATGGCTCGGATGGCCGCCAACCCCGGGAACCACTCCTACTCGCAGGCCATCCCGCAGGCCGCCGAGACGGCCCTCCCTTCGCGGCCGCCCACTCCGGCGCAGCGCCGCGAGTCGCAGCGGAAGTACGAGAAGGCCCTCGCCGACGAGAAGGCGCGCAAGAAGGCGCGTGAGGCCAAGAGGAAGGCCGAAGCGAAGGCCAAGCGGGACGCTGAGAAGGCCGCCGAGCGCAAGCGCAAGGAGGCCGAGAAGGCGCGGAAGGCCGAGCAGAAGGCTCTCCGTGACAAGCTCGACGCGATGGCCAAGCAGTTGGAGCGTCGGAACCGTCGGCCCCCTCGGAAGCCGAAGAAGCCGAACCGCTATGAGCCCCGTCGCCCGCCGCAGTCCTCCGCCGAGGACGACGACATGGCGATTCTGGACCTCATCCTCAACGACCCCGCTGGCGGCGACGATGACTGGCAGCAGTACGTCAACCAGCCCCAGCAGGGCTACGGCGGCTACGGCGGCTACGCGCCCCAGCCCCAGGGTTGGCAGGGCCAGCAGCCGACCTATGCCCCCGGTACCTACCAGCACCAGCAGCAGGGCCATCAGGGCATCATCCACCAGCAGGGCCAGCCGGAGCCGCCTCAGGGCATCCAGTACGACGCCCAGGGCAACGCCTTCTACTACGACGAGAACGGTCAGCCCATCTACTACCAGGTCTCGGCCTCTTCGGAGTACGAGGACTGGATTCGGAGCCGCAGCCAGTTCCCTCAGGGGATGCCTCGGGGCTACTAGATGGACTACCGCATTGCCATTGCCGAGCGTAGCGTAGAGCATCTCGGCCGGACTACTCTCCCGTCCGGGCTCCCCACGCCTGAGCAGGCCCTGAACAACGGAATCAGGACCTTGAAGGCGATGAGCCGTGCCTACGGCAAGAAGGGCGAGTCGAAGTCGGCCTCCATCGCCACCGATGGGGTTCGGAAGCTGGAGCAAGCCTACAGAGACAACGCCATCAGGCACGAAGCGTCGAAGGCCGGCAGGACCTTCGATGTTTTCGCGCACTCGGGCGGACTCTCCAGGCTCTACATCGAGATTACCAGGGACCATCTCGAAAGGGCTGAGTCCGCGTCGTCTTCGAAGGCCGGCAAGGGTGTCCTCGATTCGCTTCCCGACAAGCCTCCCAAGAGGGGCGGCTTCTTCGAAGACCTCGTCAAGCTCAAGCCCGACGGCCGCCACGCCTTCGCTGCTGGTGCGCTCGCAGTCGTGGGGGCGATGGTCGCGGTCGACTACTACTCAAGGCCAGTCCGTGCCGCTGGCAGAGCCGCCAGCAGCGCGGCGAGGAAGGCCGCGTCAGCTACAGGGGGTGGTTCATGAGGAGGGTTCTGGAGTTCATGCGACTGCACTGGGCCTGGGTTTCGTCCTTCACCGCAGTCTTTCTCGGCGGTGTCATCTGGCTTCACAGCCAGCACAAGCTGCTGGAGGACACGAATGCGGCCGTCAAGAGCTTGCCGGAACAGGTCCAGCGGATGGTCAGCTGTCATCGTCATCACCCCGATGGCCGCGTCTACTTCCAGCCCTGTGCGTTCAGCGAGTCCGCAGAGTCGGCCAACTCGCCCGGTGGACACCTTCACGGCAACAGCATCCTCAACTACCCGCGCTTCCTGGCCGGGATGATGGAAGGACTCAGCGATGACCATTCGCTCCGTCACGACCGTTGACGCCAACGAGGGCGGTCTCCTTTGGGATGGCATTCCTCCGAGCGGGGATATCCGCTCCGCCGTCGTCAGGGTTCGCAGTTCGGACAACCTGACCGCGAGCATCATCGTCCGTCAGCCCGGCTTCAATCGGAAGTTCCACCTGAACGCTCCGCTGAACCCTGGGCGGTTCGCTGTTGGCGAGAACGACAGGCTTCTGCTGGAGGTCGAGGGTCTCGCGAACGCGGGCAAGTCCACGGGCAATCCCGTCTTCGTCGACCTCTACTGGTCTTCGATTCCGGTCGAGTCTGACCGCGACGTGCTCTACCTCTTCCAGGACACCAACGGGCTGGTCGGCTCCTGGTCCCCTGTTCCCGAGGGCGCGGTCAAGGTCTTCTCTTCCGAGGACGACCCCGACTGGGAGTTCGACAACCCGTTCCAGACCAAGCCTGGGGTGAAGAAGGGCTCGACGACTGAGGTTGGCGGTGCTCGATTCCGTCCCGCCGTCGCGAACAACGAGGTCAAGTGGATTCTTTCGCCCATCTAGGCGATTCAATCCACGGTGGATGACTGAACCATGACAACCAAGGACTACAAGGCAGCCCTCGTCGCCCGTTACAGGGGGAGGGTGTATGTCCCGGCCGCAGAGCAGCCGAAGGGCCTATTCAAGGACAAGGTCATGCACGATGTCACCCCGGGCCCGTTCGCATCCCTGGAGGCTCGTCTCGGGGTCACCGGGCAGTCCTTCAAGCCAGGACCTCCGACTGAGGCCGACACTGCGACCCCGATGGACATCAAGAAGGTCGATCGGGTCATCGTCCACCATACGGCGGGCAACAGGAACGCATCAGCCGCGGCCATCGACCGCTACCACAGGCTCCCTGTCAGTGCGTCGAAGAAGTCCAAGCCGAAGTCGGCCATCGCGTACCACTACCTCATCAAGTACGACGGAACCATCGAGCGCGGCCGCAGCACGCACTGGTTCGGTGACCACGCAGGGCAGCGAGACAACCTGCGCTCCATCGCCGTCGTCTTCGCCGGCAACTTCATGAACTACCCTCCGAGCGAGGCTCAGATTGCAAGCGGGGCGAAGCTCATCGCCGGCATCAAGAGCCAGCTCGGAATCAGCCGCGTCCAGGGTCACGGAGAGCCTGAGGGCTACAAGACTCTCTGCCCCGGCAAGAACATGAACATGGACGCCCTTCGGCGGAGGATTGACCAGTACCAGGGCTCTTCCGCTATCGCCGGCGAGTCCTGCCCAACTTGCGGCGGCCCCGTCTGGGTCGACGGGATTCACGTCAACTAGGAGGCCACGATGGACATCAAGAGCCATTTGATGCAGGACGAGGTCGAGCGCCAGCTCGACGAGGTCGAGGAAGAGTTGGGCGGTCGTCGTCGCCGTCGCAGCAGCAGGCGTCGCAGCCGCAGTCGGAGGAGCAGTCGTCGCCGCGGTCGTGGTCGCGGCAACTCTCACGAGGCGCTCACTGCCGCGTTCGTCCCCTTTGGCTTCATCGAGGTCCTGGCCAACAACATGCGCAGGGGTCGGCGATGAGCGGCTGGATGAGCGAGGTCATTTTCAGGAATGCCCACGGCAACTACCGCTCCATCAAGGTCCCTGGCCGGGTCCGGCCTCCTTCCGGCAAGGAAGAGGTCCAGTTCTCTTCGGGCTCGCGGCTCCCGAGGACCTACAAGGTCACCGCGAGCAGCGTCTACCTCTGGAGTTCCGGCAAGAAGTCCTGGGTCAGGCTCGGCAGCGTGGTCGGCTTCACGAAGCACTAGACCCTTTGTTCATTTCTAGGTTGACCCGCATACGCGCGCGTGTCATACTATAACCTAGAAACGGAGGACCGGATGGGAAAGGCGTTCATTCCGCTGGAGCGAGCCACGGCAGGCGAGGAGGTCTTCTCTGGCCACATCGTCATCGGCGGCAACTCTGCGTGCGGCTTCATGGTCAAGGACCAGAGCGGCAACGTGGACGTCAACTTCAACATGCACCCGAGCTTCTACCCGAGGGCCTCCGTCATGTTCGACGCCATCGAAGACGTGGTCGAGAAGTACGGCGCATCTCTCATCATCTCTCTGGCCCCTGACCGGATGGGCGTGAAGCGAGCCTTCGGGGACATGGTCGTCTCCGTTTCCGTAGACAATCTGCCCAAGGCGAAGCTCATTCTGCCTCAGCTTCGTCACAGCATTCTCGCCAGCATCGCCGGCAAGAAGGGCGAGATGTCGAAGTTCCAACAAGGTGAGGCAGCGAAGGCGTCCATCGAGGCGACCAAGGAGAACACATGAGCGTTCCCAGCCCCTATTCGGCTTCCCTGCCGAAGTCCACCGACATGGTGGCCAACGGCGCAAACATCGTGGAGGCAACCCCCCGTGAGTTGACCTTCACCCTGACCCCGGCGGGTGACTCGCTGGGTCAGGTCCAGGTCTACTTCCAGTACAGCGGCCTCCTGGATGCCGGGCAGAACCCCGAGGTCATCGCGAGGCTCCAGACGAAGGCCCCCGGCGGCGCTGTCTGGCTCGACCTCGATGTCCAGTCCGACGACGAGACGCTCGCCAACGCCATCGTCCTGACCCTGAATCCGGTCGCCGGGATGTCCATCATGGGCAACGAGTTCCGCCTCCTGGTTTCGGTCGAGGACGACTCGAACACCGGGCAGGTCGTCGGGGCCTCCGCTCAGGCGTGCTACGACAACGGCGTCATCACCGCCGGCGCCGCGTGGGCCGACGCATGAGCGGCTTCGACGCGCTCTTCGCCAAGGCCGCCGCCCTCGGCGGCGGACTCCTTCCGTTCGGCTGCGCCGACTGCGGCGTGGACGATGTCCCCCGCTACCTGTTCCCCGGCTCGATGTTCCTCGGAACCGCTCCGACCGCCGGCGCCGGCGTCAACGTCACCGAGGCCCCGTTCGACATGGTCGTCCTCGGCACTCCGTTCCAGCAGAACGGTGGCGCCCAGGGAGCCAACGGCCCGACCCAGGTCATCCTCTCGGTTGAGGTGGACGGCGACGTCGCGTTCGACCTCTGCATCGCGGACATCGCGGACAACGGCCCGATGAACCTGGAGATGGCCTACGCCGCCAAGGGGAACATTCTCAGGAAGGGCGACAACTTCGCGGTCCGTCGGAGCCTCTCCCAGGCTCTCGGTGCTGGCGGGGCCGGCTCCGCCATCGGCGGCTACCTCCTGTACATCCCCGGCTTGACCGTTCCCGCGGGCATCGCCGAACTCATGCTGGTCAACGACGACTAGCTTCAACCGGGCGCCTAGCCCACCAACAAGGGAGATTCACATGGCCAAGCGAGCCCGAATCATCGTCGAAGGCGTCCTCGTCGAGGGCGCGAGCCGTTCCACCAGCAAGTCGGCCAGCAAGTCGACCAGCAAGTCGAGGGGCAAGCCCGGTCGCAAGCGCGAAGGCAAGACCATCGGGGGCACGTACTACCCCCTGGTCGAGGCGTTCGGCTACACCGGCAAGAAGCAGTCCGGCAGCAAGTGGCCGGGCAAGAACAACAAGGTCTACAACTTCAAGTGCCCCAAGTGCGGGTCGCCGAAGGGCCACAAGTGCGTCAGCGCGAGCGGTCCGGTGCGCCCCCACAAGGAGCGCTGGGTCAAGGCCTACGGGCAGAACTACACGGCGTAGTCGAGCCCTCAGGACCTGAGGAGTCGGGCCGCCGTACAAGCCCCCGCCCGCAAGGTCCTTCCTGCGCCCCACGCCGTCGTCCCGATTCGGGGCGGCGGCGCTGGGCGTTTGACCAACTAGAAGGGAGTGCATGGCATGGGGAACGACGACGACCGCAAGCTGCTCGGAGACGGCAGCGAGGTAGACTGGGTGGATGAATCCACGGTGGATGGGAAAGCCAAGAGGGGCGTTGGAGACGCTCTGCTCGACGGCCTCCGCTCATTCGCAGGCGGGCTCAAGAAGGCGATGGAGCCCCTCAGCGGCTGCACCATATGTGGCGGTGAGCATCATCCGATGCACTGCCCGAAGGCTCCTGAGCCGCGCAGGGGCGTTGACGCGCTAATCAAGTTCAGCCGCAAGCACAGGCCGGGGGTCATCATCGGGGAAGGCCAGTGCCGTGAATGCGGGGCCCCGAAAGACGTCGTATGCAACTACTGGGCTGAGTAGCCCTTTGTCTGGTCCGTGCTTGCGTGCCTGACCAGACAATGATAGAATCCTTGCATAAGTCGAAAAGGCATCGACTAAGGGGATTGACCGCATGACCGACTCTTCTATCGAGAGTGCCGATGAGCGCCGCCGGCGGATACGCGCCGACGGCGCTTTGCTTGACCCTCTTCCCGAGATGGGGAGCAGGCGATTCTGGCAATGGTACTTGTACCAGGGACTTGAGGTCGCTGACCGTTTCCAGCAGGAGATGAGCGATCACCGAATTGAGAACCTCAATCGCAAGTTCGACCCAGGCAACCCGATGTCGAGCGCGGACTACTATGACCGCTTCAGCAGCATGTACCCTCGTTGGGGCACTCATCTTTTTGAGGATTCGGTCGTCGCCTTCCCCGACCCTCCGAAGTGCTTGCTTTGCGGCACTCCAATGTGGTCGTACAGGAAGGTCAAGGGCAAGAAACAAAAGACCGGGGCGGGCTTCAAGTGCGAGAGCACATGCCCTCACTGCAAGAAGCGGGGTCACCACTTCTTGCCGGGGGCTACCGTTGAAGAGATTGCTGAAACCATGCGCACAGGCAAAAGTATCCCTCCCCGGGTCCGTGTCTGTGAGCACTGCCACTGCGTCATCGAAAGGCCGCAGTAACGGAGAGATGATGAACACCGAACCCATGGTCGCGGCCCCCGCCAAGACCCTCAAGAGCGTCCTGGAGGCCACCGGCGCCCAGGTCGCCCGCAAGTACGCGGCAGTCGTGGAGATTCACGTCCCCTCGCCGGCCGCCGCAGGCAGCCCCTTCAAGCGCCCCCGCTTCTGGCACAGCGTCCACCGCAACAACCTCACCCGGATGATGGCCAAGGCCGGCTGGGACGCCGCCCGCTACCGCCTTCATCGGAACGGCGAGGGCGCCACTCTCGTCTTCCACTCCTGGGACATCGAGGCGTCGCCCGGAGAGGTCCCGGAGAAGGTCCAGGAGTACATCCAGACCCACTTCGGCCGCACCGGCTGGGACTGGGCGAAGGGAGTCATGGGTGGACTGGGTCCCATCCTGACTGCGATTGGGGCTGCGTTCCCCGGCGCCGGACCTGCCCTGACCATCATCGGTCAGGTCGCTGGCATCGGCGCGAAGACCATCGACGTCCTCGACGGCGAAGACTAGCGGCCTGCTAGCGCCGCCGGGGGGCCTCGTCCTTCGGCGGCGCAATGGAGTCCGCTGGTGAGTTACAGTCGCTCAAGTCAGCCCACCTATCACTGCCCCTCATGTAGGTCGCAGTTGCCTCACTATGTAGTGTGGCCTTTGTTGGCTGACTTTGAGTCTTCTGGCCCTAGGCCATGGTGGTGTGACGACTGCAACTCAGTCCAGTACAACCTGGTCCTGAGAACCTACAGGAGAGCAAGAAGGCATGGGAATCAAGATGACCAACAAGGAAGCGGCGAAGGCCCTGAGGGCGGCAGCGACGACCATTGAGAGCTTGCCGGAGGGCGACCCCATCGCGGAGACGCTCAAGGAGGCCGCTGTCATGGCCACCGGGAATGTCGCCGCGAAAGCTGTGGGCGGCTTCGTGACCGGGCTTATGAGGCGAGCCCTCTCGACCGGCAGCGACGATGTTTGCGGCAAGAAGTCGCACGCGACAGGCCCCAGAAGGTGCATCCTCAAGAAGGGCCATGACGGCGATTGCGTCATGGGGCTCTGATGTACCAATCAGCAGGACCCTACATGTTGCCGGGGGCTTATACCGGCGACGCGCTCTCGATGCTCAAGGCCCTCCCGGATGGCTGCATCCATTGCTCTGTCTCGTCGCCTCCGTACTTCAAGGCTAGGGTGTACCACCCTGATTCTCCCGACGAGATTGGCCGCGAGGACGACCTCTCCGATTACATCGACAAGATGGTCGAGGTCTACGCCGAGGTCGCCAGAGCACTTCGCCCGGACGGCACCATCTGGGTCAACCTCGGTGACGGGTTCGACAGCGGCAGCCGAAGGCTTATGCCGCATCGCTTCGCCATGGCCCTTGAGGAGCGCCTCGGACTGACCCTCAGGATGGACGTGGTCATGGAGACCACTTCAATCGCTCCGGAGCCTGTGAGGGTTCGACCCATTCCGTCCCACCAGTACATCTTCATGTTCACCAAGGGCTCTGGTCACTACTACGACCCTGAGATGGCTATCGAGCCGAACCTTGACTCGGTGAACGGGTACAGGATGGTCACATCAGTCTGGAGGATGCCCGCATCTCGCGTGACCCAAGACCAGGCGGCTCCGTTCCATGTTGAGCTGCCCTTGAGGTGTCTACTCCTTTCTACGCCTCCCGCGGTTTGCTCGACTTGCTTCGCCCCGTTTCGTCGCAAGGTGGAGCGCCCTATGGGCCCCGACGGAAAGCCGCTGCCCTCCTTCAAGGAGTGGGCCAAGGACAAGTCCGACGAAATATTCGGCAAGTACGGCAAGACCGCCAACAGGCTCGCCGATAGGAGTATGGGCTACGGGTCTTCGCTCTCGCACTACTTCAAGGAGGTTCACGGCGGGAACACGACCAAGCGACTCATGAATGGCTTCGAGCCGACCTGCCGATGTGGCGACGTTGACAGCCCAGCCCAGGCCGTGGTGCTGGACCCATTCCTCGGGACGGGGACGACTGGGGCCGCTGCCGCTTCATGCGGGAGGACCTGGATTGGCTTTGACATTGACCCTGACTTGGCTGACAGGGTCTCACTTCGTATGGCAGACATCAATACAGGCAACGTCGCGGCTGCCGTGGATATGGGGTTCAGTGTATGGGAGAAGCTACTCGCCAAGGCCGGAGTCAAGGGACTGGTCGGCTCTGAACATCTCCCGGAGTGGCCTCGGGTCTTCGAGTCCCATGCGACGTCGGTGGACCCGAACTACCTCGACCATCCCTGTGATGACTGCGGTGCAGACGTCAACTGGACCTGCGACAGGACCGTACACGAGGGCTTGATGGGGAGTGTCCACCGTTCCCGGGTCACAAAGGGGCAGGAATCGGTCTCATGGTTCCGCAAGCTGGTTTCCGACGAGTACCAGACCCTGCGCGACCTAAACTACGACAACCCCGGCGTTGGGAAGTCGCCCAGAGGTGCCCAGAACGAGATTCTGACCGACGCTTTCCGATGCCCCACATGCGAGGGCGAGAGCGGCGAGGAATGCATCTGGCTGCATGACGAGCATGAGGGCGATGAAATCCCCCGTGGATGGAGTCACCTCTCAAGGGTCCTCATGGCCAAGCAGTACGCGGAGCGCAACCGGTGAGTATCAAGAAAGAGGTCAAGATTCTGGGCTGGTTGGGCAACCGGAAGAAGTGGAACAGGGAGGGTCATTGCGCCAGGCAAGCCTGCCAGTCTCCGCACGATGGCTGGACTCAGGGCAACGGTCTGAAATACTGCGAGGCTTGCAAGGAGTCAATCGAGAGTCACGACCGCGACGGCGTAATCGAGTGGAGTAGGTCATGAAGGACTTTATCAGGTGGCTATCTGTCAAGGCCCTGCTCTGGGCCACCTCAGGCATGGACTACGCCGAACGCTCGCGGCTGCTGCTGCAATACTGCCCTGACAGCAAGGAGGACGGCGCTATCGTGGTCTTCGTCAAGCTGTTCGACGATGGCGTGTACCTCGAAGGCAGAGTGCTTTCCATCCCGACCCTGAGCCCCGATGCGGTCATCTCGTCTCTTGAGATGGCTGCCGAAGAGATGCCGGAGATGGACTCTTGAGGTACTGGCTCCTTTCAACCTTCCTCTCAATGCAGTCGGTAAGGCATAGGGCGGAAGGCAGGCTGTTTCGCCGCGCGGGACTTCATTGGGTCGCGGACTACGCTGACGAAATCTCAGCGGCTGAGAGGTCGGCTGCCATCAGCCTCTTGGGCCGAATCTGATGATGGTCAAGCCCGGACCCGGACTAGGTTACGACCTAAGCACAATCGACCTGAACAGAATCGCGTCCTTCGGGCCACACCAGTTCTGGCCCGGTTGGAGGCATGACGACCTGAGGCCGCAGACGAAAGACGTCTGGGCCTTCATGGATGACCGCCTTCCGCGACGCTTTCCGAACCCCTTGAGGGTTGTCTGCGATGTCTGCCGAGCGCCGCTTTGGTGGTCGTGCGATTTCCGTGGACACCCGAGGGACGACACCAAAGGCTTCATGGCTGTCCACTACGAGCGGGCGCATAAGTCACGAGAGCAGTTCATGAGGCCATTCCTTGAGAAGTGCACCGCGGAGTTCGCCGACAGGGGCTTTGACGAGAACGCAAAGGTCATGCGGGACCATTGGTCTGTGTCGATGCGAATCTGGTGGCGGACAGAGGTTCATCGTTGCCCGACCTGCTACGCAGAGCCGGGCGAGCCGTGCTTCTGGAGTGACGAGTCTGAGATGCCTCCTGGGGCCATACACTTCTCCCGGTATTCGATGCAGCGCAAGGGGTTGCCACAATGAGTAGGCCAGATAGGGGGGTTTGCCCGACGCATGGCTCAATCAACATCGAGTGGGAAGATGGCGGAATCCCGGTCTGTCCCAAGTGCAACTCGCTGCTCACCATCGATTCACCGAAGGTGGTCATCCATCACACGCCACGTCGCGTTTTGGAGGAGCGCCCTGAGCCACGCACGGTCTTCGTAGTGGTCCTGCACGGTCCGATGGACCGGCGGTGCTGGGTTTCCCATAAGAGCCACGACCTCGATACAGCCAGAGACATCGCCGCGACGAAGTCCTGGACCTTGGACGGTCACGCGATGCTGTTTCGAGGCAAAGTCGAGCCCCGCCACATCGTCAGGTGGTACATCAAGCACTCAAGGGTTTCGAACCACCCGGGGTACTACGAGCACGTTCCAAAGCCTGAGTCAAAGCCCGAATATAGAAGTAGCCGAATGAGGACGGAGGCCCGGTTCCAATGCCCGCATTGCAGGCAGCGTCCTGTGCGCCCCCTGCGAGGTGTC